>OLPG01000308.1_pt1 | contig 50299 bp, 39 predicted proteins | sample 1672311 | NCBI WGS metagenome assembly OLPG01 (sample SAMEA3136670, study PRJEB25190) | human gut metagenome | biome: human gut; feature: human-associated habitat; material: faeces | place: Austria | collected 2013 | reverse complement strand
GAGGAGAGTTCCTTAATGGTAAGATCATGGCTGCATATCTTGGATATGATTTTGTAGATGCGGCTTCTGTGATCCGTTTTGACAAGAACGGTAATCTGGAAACTGAGGAGACCAACAAGCTCCTTTCGAAAAAACTCAGCAAATGCCAGAGTGCAGTAATCCCGGGATTCTACGGTGCATGCGCAGACGGCACAGTTAAGACATTTTCCAGGGGTGGTTCTGATGTAACAGGATCCCTCGTTGCAAAAGCAATCCACGCAGATATCTATGAGAACTGGACAGATGTTTCCGGTTTCCTTGTAACAGATCCGCGTATTGTACATAATCCGGAACCGATCGAGGCGATCACATACAGAGAGCTCCGTGAGCTTTCCTACATGGGAGCTACCGTTCTTCATGAAGATGCGATTTTCCCTGTCCGTAAAGAGGGAATCCCGATAAATATCCGCAACACAAACAGTCCGGAAGACAAAGGTACTCTTATTGTAGAGAGCACCTGCAAGAAACCGAAATTTACTATCACAGGTATTGCAGGTAAGAAGGGCTTCTGCTCTATCAATATTGAGAAATCCATGATGAACAGCGAGATTGGCTTTGGCCGTAAAGTTCTTCAGGTATTTGAGGATCAGGGTATCAGCTTTGAGCATGTACCGTCCGGTATTGATACCATGACAGTATATGTTCATCAGGATGAGTTTGAAGAGAAAGAACAGCAGGTTATCGCAGGCATTCACCGTCTGGTACAGCCTGATTTTGTTGAGATGGAGTCCGATCTTGCACTGATCGCAGTTGTAGGAAGGGGAATGAAATCTCAGAGAGGTACAGCAGGAAGAATTTTCTCTGCCCTTGCTCATGCCAATGTAAATGTGAAGATGATCGATCAGGGATCCAGTGAGCTGAATATCATCATCGGTGTAGAGAACCGCGACTTCGAGAAGGCTGTCAGAGCGATCTATGATATTTTTGTTCTGACACGGATCTGATTCTGTTTACAGGATCGTAGCAAGAAAGGGTTCCGATAGCTGTTGAAATTTTATCAGGACAGCAGAAGAATTGAACATTTAAAATCCGCTGCAGGGGATACGGAAACGTAAACTCCGGAGCGGATTTTTTATGTTATTTTCCAAAAAAAATCCAAACAAATCTGACAGAATTTCCAAAAAAAAGACAAAAGATATTGTACATTGTATCGAAAAACGCTTGATATGAAACAAACAGTATTGACAAAAACTTAACTTTTGTGTAAAACTATCACATACCAATTATTTCAGAAAGGCAGGCAGTTAACGATGGAGCAGCAGATTAAACTGGACGAGAAAAGTGCTCAGGAGTTTGTCAGCGCAGCCAGCAAGTGCAATTTTGATATTGATGTATTTTACAATCGTATCATTATTGATGCAAAGTCTATCTTAGGACTTCTCAGCTTGGATCTGACACAGACACTGACAGTGAAATGCTATGGTGAGGACGAGAAATTTAAACAGGTTCTTTCCAAGTATGCAGTGGGATGAGGAAAATATGAAAAAAGGGAAACAATAATAAAAGGGCGCAGTTCACGAAAGAAAAAGCAGAACATGCGTCCTTTTTTATTATATGAAGGGACGGTTCCAAGGATTTTATGGTATAATCTCTCTGGAAGAGAAAGGCTGATTTCCGCATGACGGAATATGAAAGCGGACAGTATCTGGCAGGAGCGAAATTAATGGAGAAAGAGCGGGTCCGGATTTCTGTGAGAAATCTGGTCGAATTTATACTTAGAAGCGGGGATCTGGATAACGGCCGGGGTACCGGGGATAAAGAAGCCATGCTGAAAGGCGGCAGGATTCACCGAAAGATCCAGAGAAGCATGAAAGGGGATTATCAGTCAGAGGTTTCCCTGAAAAGAGAAAATGAATATGAGGATGTGATCATCCAGGTGGAAGGCCGTGCTGACGGGATATTTACAGAAGAAGGTCAGGTCTTTATTGATGAGATCAAGGGAACTTATGGAAATATTCAGGCCATGGAAGCACCGATTCCTGTTCACCGTGCACAGGCGATGTGTTATGGCCTGATCTACGGGGAGAAGGAAGGCCTTAAGCGGATTGGAATCCAGATGACATATTCCCATCTTGATACAGAGGATACCAGACGATTCCGGGAGGATTTTTCCATGGAAAAATTGCAGGACTGGTATCAGAAACTGCTGGATGCTTATCATGAATGGATCGCATACTCCATTTCATGGAAAAAACAGAGAAATGATTCCATGACAGACCTGCAGTTTCCTTTTCCGTACAGAGAAGGTCAGCGGGAGATCGTCAGTGGTGTGTATCATACTGTTTCCAGCGGCCGTACACTTTTTGTACAGGCTCCTACAGGCGTTGGAAAAACCATGTCAGCTGTTTTTCCGGCTGTACGTGCCATCGGAGAGGGAAAAGGTGAGACGCTTTTTTACCTTACAGCCAAGACGATCACAAGAACAGTAGCAGAGGAGGCTTTTCGTATTCTGCGGGAGAAAGGCCTGAAATTTAAAGTGACCTCCATTACAGCCAAAGAGAAGCTGTGTTTTCTTGATACGCCAGAGTGTACCCCGGAGAAATGCCCTTATGCAAAGGGGCATTTTGACCGTGTGAATGATGCGGTTTATGAATTGTGGACAACGGAAGAAGTATATTCCCGGGAAGTGATCCGGGAACATGCTGAGAAATGGCAGGTATGTCCTTTTGAGATGTGTCTGGACCTTTCCATCTGGACAGACGGAGTGATCTGCGATTATAATTATGCCTTTGATCCCAATGTACATCTGAAGCGGTTTTTTGGAGATAACATTTTTGGGGATTATATTTTTCTTATTGATGAGGCTCACAATCTGGTGGAACGCGGCAGGGAGATGTACAGTGCCGATATATACCGCGGGAATATTGTAACACTGCGCAGAAAAGTCCGAAGATTATTTCCGAAGCTTGCCAGGACTCTGGATAAAGCTAACCGCCAGATGCAGGAGTTGGAAGATAATCTGGGAGAGAATGGAAGTGAATACCAGGTGCTTGCAACCCCGGGTCCTCTGCCCCTTACATTTCTTACAATATCCGGCCAGCTGGAGGAGATTCTTGAAGATAAGAATATGGAGGAAGAACTCCGTAAGGAGATTTTGGAATTCTATTTTACAGTGAGGGATTTCCTTAATGTATCGGAACTTGTGGATGAGAACTATGTTGTATACACAGAGAAATGCGGGGAAACGGATTTCAGGCTTCGACTGTTTTGCGTGAATCCGGCAGTAAATCTGGGAGAATACCTAAAAAAAGGAAAAAGTACGGTATTTTTTTCCGCAACACTTTTTCCTATGCTGTATTACCGGGAACTTCTTACAACAGATAAGGATGCTTATGGAATTTATGTAAGATCACCTTTTCCAACAGAGAACCGTCAGATCATGATCGGCTGTGATGTAAGCAGCAAATATACACGAAGAAATTACTCAGAGTACCGTAAACTTGCAGAGTACATTGCCAGATGTGTGTGGCAGCGTCAGGGAAATTATATGATATTTTTTCCGTCATATAAATTAATGGAGGATGTATACCGGGTTTATGAGGAGGAATTTTCCGTAGCTTGGGTTCGCTGTATCCGGCAGAGCTCTGATATGACAGAGCGTGCACGTGAAGAATTTCTGGAAGAGTTTCAGAGCAGAGAAGGGACGCTTGTGGGGTTTTGTGTCCTTGGAGGGATTTTCTCCGAGGGAGTGGATCTTACAGGGGAGAGTCTGATCGGTGTAGTGATCGTGGGAACAGGACTTCCGCAGATAGGCAGTGAGAGAGAGATTTTGAGGGAATATTATAACAGGAAAAACCATGCAGGATTTGATTATGCCTATCGTTATCCGGGAATGAATAAAGTGCTCCAGGCTGCCGGTCGTGTGATCCGCACAAAAGAAGATAAAGGCGTGATCCTGCTTCTGGATGACCGTTTTCTGGGACGGGATTATGAGGAGATATTTCCACGGGAATGGAGAGACCGGAGCAGCTGCAGACTGGACACTGTAGAGGGAGCACTTAAAAATTTCTGGAAGCGGTTTACTTGACAGAATGGGGAAATCCGATATACTTATAGAGTCTTTAAAAGAGATAGTTACTGAATAATCAGAATGATGAAAGAGAAGTATATGAGACATAAAAAATTATACAAAGCACTGGCAGTCTGCCTCACTGCGGCAATGCTCACCCAGACTGTAATTGTGGCAGGAGCACAGCAGACAACACAGGGAAGCCTTGATTCTGTTACAGAGGAGTCCCAGATACTTCCCATTCCCGATGGAAGCGGGAAATATATATTAAAAAGCAGCGGATTTTACTGCCTGAATGAGGATGGTACAAGAGATAGTACACCAGCTGTACACTATTTTGATCATTTTGTCGTCAATGGGACTGTGTTTGACGGTTATTATTATCATGACGAGAGTGGTAAGTTTGCAGCAGGAAATTCCCATATGCTCCAGCTTAAGGATCTTACAGCAGTGTCCGATGACGGAAACGGAGGGGAGATTTCTTTTAATGGACTCTATATGGTAAATAATCTGGGGAAATTAAGTGCAGCACCTCAGGTACGATATATGGATAATCTTGTGGTGGATAATATAACTTACAATGGTTTTTATTATTTCAATAAATATGGAAAAATGGTCACAGATAAGGGAATCCATGATCTGGAAATGAGCTTGGCAGGGCAGATGTTTGACGGTTATTACTATTTTGGTGGCGAAAATGGAGCATTATTTCAGGAAAACGGCGAGACTCCGGAGGGATTTCCGGTAGATGAAAGCGGTAAAGTAGAAACTAAAAATCTGGGAATGAAAGGTCTGGAAACAAGGCTTACAGAACTTCTGAGCAGCTATGAAGGACTATGGAGCGTTTATGTGAAAGATCTCACAGAAGATAAAAAGTTTGAGATCAACAGCCAGTCTCTGTATTCTGCCAGTCTGATCAAGGTTTTTGTGATGGCACAGACCTATGCGAATATGGATGCAGTGCTTCAGAATGAAGCGAAAAAACTGAAGAAAGATATTTCAGATCCGGCTGTATCGACGAAGGTGAATGATCTTCTCTGGAATATGATCACAGTCAGCGATAACGAATCTTTTAATGAACTGGTGCGGCTGCAGACCGCCTCCGGCGTATTTAAAGATGGTGCAGAAGCTGTGAATGCTTTTCTTGCAGAGAATAAATATTTGGATACATCTGTGCAGCATATTCTAAGCCCGTCATCTTCGAAAGATGCAGGGCTGGGTGGAAGAAACACCACTTCTGTAAAAGACTGTGCGCAGCTTCTGGAAGGGATATATAATGGAGAATGTGTATCAAAAGAAGCATCAGAAGCGATGTTGAACCTTCTCCTGAACCAGCAGGTAACGACCAAGATTCCGAGCGGCGTTTCAGCATCTGTGGAAATTGCCAACAAGACCGGTGAGACAGATACGGATCAGCATGATATTGCCATTGTGTACGGTGAGAAGACAACATATATTCTCTGTGTGATGTCAGAGAACTGCCAGGCAGGAGATGCTGTTTCACATATTCAGGATATTTCCGGAATTGTTTATAATTATCTGAACATGCAGCTTGACCAGAAGTGATATGTGAGCTAAAATTATAGCGTTCTGTGAAAGCAAAGATTTATTTCTGACGAGCTGATTTCATGGACTATTATTAAGAATACCTGAGCAGTAACAAGGACAGCTCACAAAGAGAGGAGAATGTATTATGACAACAGTACATACAGACAATGCACCGGCAGCGATCGGACCATATTCCCAGGCTATCATCCATGGAGATACTCTTTACACATCTGGACAGATCCCGGTGGATCCGGCAACAGGTGAAGTTGTCGGAACAACGATCGAGGAGCAGGCTGATCGTGTGATGAAGAATCTTGGAGCAGTTCTTGAAGCTGCTGGTACCAGCTATGAGAAAGCCGTTAAGACAGTATGCTTCCTTGCAGATATGAATGATTTTGCTGCATTTAACGAAGTATATGCGAAATATTTTGTAAATAAACCGGCACGTTCCTGTGTTGCAGTGAAGACACTTCCCAAAAACGTTCTCTGCGAAGTAGAGGTGATCGCAGCTGTATAAATGAATGATCTGCCTGATATCAGGTGAATCGTAGGATAGTATAGTTTCCACATTCAGATACCATAGAATTATACAGAAATCCCCGTTGATTTCGAGAATATTCGTTGTTTGTTGATAAAATGATGAGTATTTTTGCGACAACGGGGATATTTTTGTTTAAAAATGCACAAAAAACCACAGAAAAAATCATAAGATAGTATAATAATACAAATGGATAACAGAGGTTATGTAAAAATCAGGGCGTTAAAATATAATCACTTAATAAAGATGAGTGCAGATTATTGAGAATAAATTGAATAATTAGGAGGGAACGCCATGATTATCATTGGTGAGAAACTGAACGGTTCCATTCCGTCAGTTGCAAAAGCGATCGCTGAGAGAGATGCGGATCTTATCAGAGAGAGAGCTAAAAAACAGGCAGAGGCAGGAGCTACATTTCTTGATGTATGTGCTTCTGTAGAAGAGGACGTAGAGGTAGAAACATTAAAATGGATGATCGATCTTGTACAGGAAGTAACAGATACACCAATTTGTGTAGACAGCCCGAGTGCAAAATCCTGTGTTGCAGCAATTCCGTTCTGTAAACGTCCGGGACTTGTAAATTCCGTATCCCTTGAGGGAAACAAGATCGACACGATTTTCCCGGTGATCGCGGATACTGACTGGGAGTGTGTTGCACTTCTTTGTGACAACGATGGAATCCCGGATTCCGTAGAACGCCGTATGAAAGTTTTCCACGGAATTATGGAGAAAGCAAAAGAATATAATATCGCACCAAGCAGACTTCACATTGACCCGCTGGTTGTTACCTTATCTACAGATCAGACAGCACTGACCGTATTTGCAGAGTGCTGCCGCCAGATCAAAGCAGAGTACCCGGATATCCACATCACAAGTGGTCTTTCCAACATTTCCTTTGGTCTTCCTACAAGAAAGAATATCAACCAGGCATTTATGGTACTGGCTATGAACGCAGGAATGGACAGCGCGATCGTTGACCCGACCAATAAGAATATGATCGGAATGATCTACGCAACCAATGCTCTTCTTGAGCGAGATGAGTACTGCCTGGACTACATCGATAAATTCAAAGATAAACCTGCACAGGAGGCAGTTCCGGTGGCAGAAGCAAAAGAGCTGACACCGGCAGAAGCAAAAATGCAGGCCGTATTCAAAGCAACAGAAAACGGCAAGAACAAAGAAATCGGAAAATGTGTTCAGGAAGCTCTGGATGCAGGCTGTGACCCGACAGCAATTCTTAATGACGGAATGATCGGTGCCATGGCAGTTGTTGGTGAGAACTTTAAAAAAGAGATTATTTTTGTTCCGCAGATGCTTGCAGCAGCACGTGCCATGAAAGAGGGCGTTGAGGTTCTGAAACCGTACCTTGCTACAGGTGAGGCAGGAAGCGCAGGAAAGATCATTCTTGGTACGGTAGCAGGCGACCTTCATGATATCGGTAAAAACCTGGTTGGCATGATGTTCGAGAGTGCAGGATTCGAGGTTATTGATCTTGGCGTTGATGTTCCGATCGAGAGATTTATCGAAGTTGTAAAAGAGAACAAAGATGCGACCATCGTTGCACTTTCTGCTCTTCTGACAACAACAATGCCATCTCTTCGTGATACGGTAGCGGCACTTCTGAAACAGCCGTTTCGTCCGCGTATCAAGATCATGGTTGGCGGTGCACCGATCTCCCAGGAATTTGCAGATGAGATCGGAGCAGATGCTTACACAGAGGATGCAGCTTCTGCAGCAGAGCAGGCTAAGAAATATGCAGATTCCGGTTTCTGTGAAAAAGCAGCAGCTGGTGAGTTTCCGGATGTAGAAGTAGCAGAGGAAGAAGCACCGGCAGAAGAAAATGAGAAAGAAGCACCGGCAGTTCATGTGGAGAAACCACTTGAGGTTAAATTTGATAAATCTGCTGTTGATATCAGCAAAGTAAAACTTCCTGGACCAGGAGAAGGATACAAGCTCAACTGGGAAGAGACAAAAGAGAAATTTACAAATTACTGGCAGCATAAGAATACCGGCCGTCCGCTGATGTGCGTGATCGCAAGACGTCCTGAGGTTGAGCAGTTTTCAGATGGAACACCTGTTGAGGGCGGCTATCTGGATCAGATCTGCCAGGGTAAATATTACAACATGCCGAAAGAACTGTACTGGAAAGATATGGAAGATAAGTACCAGAATGCAGAGCGTATCGTAGCCCGTTACCGTTACTTCTGCGACACACATGCATTTCTCGGAGAGAGCTTCCCGAACCTGAATATTGACTTTGGACCTGGTTCCACAGCAGCATACCTTGGTTCTGATATCGGATTTAAAGAGGATACTGTATGGTTCAAGAAATGCCTGGATGGCTGGGATGGTGTTCCGAAGCTTACATTTGATCCTGAGAACAAATGGTTCAAAAAACATCTCCAGCTTGCAAAAGACTGCCGTGCCCTTGCAAAAGATGATTTCTATGTAGATATGCCTGACCTGATGGAGAACATTGATGTACTTGCATCCTTACGTGGTGCACAGGATACTCTGTTCGATCTTCTGGATGAGCCGGAAAAAGTTGGCCAGCGTATCCAGGAAGTTACAGATGTTTACTATGATTACTATGATCGATTCTACGATGTAATTAAAGATAAAGACGGCGGCAACGCTTACACCGTATTCCAGATCTGGGGACCGGGAAGAACTGTAAAACTGCAGTGTGACTTCTCTGCAATGATGGCACCGGAAGACTTCCGTAAATATATTCAGCCATCTCTTCGTACACAGTCTGAGAATGTTGACCATGTACTGTATCACCTTGACGGACCGGCTGCAATCAAACATATGGATGCACTGATGGAGATCGAGGGTATTGATGCTCTTCAGTGGACAAGCGGTGATGCCGGCCCTGACGGAACGCTTCCGGACTGGGATGTAATTTATGACAAAGCCATCGCAGCAGGAAAATCCATCTGGGTAAAAGTATACTCCGGTGAATTTGAAGACTGGATCAGAAACGTTGACCGTATTGTTAAGAAATATGGCTCCCACAGTCTCTTCCTTCTTTTCCCTGAGATGTCCATGGAGCAGGCCGTATACCTTCTTGACTATGCAGACAAGAACTGGAGCGATGTAAAAGGTACTTTCTGTGAATCCCTTGGCAGATAAGATCTGACAGACAGAAAATCCTTACCAATGATAATATAACTCAATCCTGATTAATGAAAATCCTATAATGTAAACCGAAATCCCCTGTCCGGAAATAATCCCAACCGGACAGGGGATTTTACTGTGTTCTCCCTGATTGATTTTTAAAAAAGAAAGCAATGTATTTATACTGTGAAGTCTGGAAAGTGTTGATTTTAAGCCATTTCTGGATGTGAGGGATGCTTTGAAAATATGATTTTGTGACATTTTTAGGACAAACGGTGGAAAAATCACGGATTTACAAAGACGAAGCATATTGATTTCACAATCGGCATATGCTATAATGCCAGTAGGCAAAAAAGATATGATGATGTTCCATGTGAACAAAGAGAAGAACCCCCGTATGTACCACCAATACATGCGAGGGTTCTTCTCTTTTTATTTTAGTGGTTGAGCATCCACTAGTGAAACGTAAATTAAATAAATGGACTCATATTCATTTCTATGGTATACTATTTCCATAAAAATATGGAGGACGTATATCATGGCTAAAGCAAAACCGCTTACCCTTTCATTTGAAGATCGCTCACGCTTGGAAACCATTACAAAAACAAGAACATTGCAAGCTCAGACAGTTACCAGAGCAAGAATTCTCCTGCTGAAAGCAGATGGTGAATCTATTGACGCTATTGCTGAAAAAGTTGGTCTGAACCGCAACAGTGTTCTTCTTTGCCTCAAAAAGTATAATCAGGGTGGCATTGAAAATGCCATTTATGACGCTCCTGGAAGAGGAAGAAATGCAGAAATTACTGATGATGAAAAAACATGGATCATTAATATTGCCTGCCAACATCCTGGTGAATTTGGCTACTCAGCAGAAACGTGGACATATGCAAAGCTGACGGAACATATCAATAAAACAGCTGAAAGTGCCGGTTTTACAAGACTGTCAACTCTTACCAAAACAAGCATAAAAAACATTTTGGATGCAGCTGAAATAAAACCATTTCGTATCCAGTATTATTGCGAAAAGCGTGATCCAGACTTTGAAGCAAAGATGCATGAGGTTCTTCTCGTTTATAAGCAGATTGAAATGTTGATTGATGAAAATGGCGAGCTGTTCATACCTGCCGGTGAGCATGACGTACATACTTACTCATATGATGAAAAACCAGGCATTCAAGCCATTGCCACTACAGGAAAGGATCTCAATCCAACCACAAACTGTGGAACAATTAAGCGTGATTATGAATATAAACGACTTGGTACGGTTTCTCTGTTAGCTGCTATAGATCTTCTTACTGGAGAGGCTGTTCCATTAGTTCGTGATAAACATACATCGGACGACTTTATTGACTTCCTTAAGATTCTCAACGAAAAATATCCGGAAGGAGATATTATCCGAGTTATTCTGGATAACCATACAGTTCATACCAGTAAAAAGGTCAAAGCATTTCTTGCAACTATGCCAGGTCGATTTATATTTATTTTTACACCAAAGCACGGATCATGGTTGAACATGATTGAAGGCTTTTTTGGTAAGATGATACGTCAGATGTTGAAAGGAATCAGAGTATCGTCAAAACAGGAACTTATTGACAGTATCTACAAATACTTTGATGAGGTGAATGAAGTACCAGTAGTCTACCATTGGAAATATAAGATGGATAACTTTGGAAAGGAAGACATTGGTCTAGCTAATTAATTTACTGTCTACTAGAATAAAATTAAGAAAGGTGTCTGAAAAGAAAAACTTATGAACAATATAAAAGAACGAATCAAGATATTCTCAGGAGCGCAATTGAAATATATCGCTTTTTTATCGATGTTCATTGACCATACGAATAAGGCATTGATCTATCCAAATCTGGATGGAGGAGCATTGAATCGATTGAGTGATTTTTTTGATATTTTAGGAAGAATCGCTTTCCCGATATTTATCTTCCTTCTTGTGGAAGGATATTTCCACACAAGCACTAAATGGAGATATTTAGTTACACTTCTTGTATTTGGAGTGATATCAGAGGTTCCGTTTGATATGTGCACATCGGCTAGATTGGTTGAAATCAACTGGAACAATATTATGTTTACACTGGCACTTGTGCTTGCTATGATCTGGGTGATCGATGTACTGAAAGAAAAGATGGCGTCACTACCGAAGGCTTTGTGGTATTTCGTATCATTTCTCATTGTAGCGGTGTTGTGCATTGTAGCAATGAATGCAAGTCTGGACTACGAACATCATGCGGTACTGATCGGTTATTTCTGTTATATTTTTCATGAGAGATGGGCACTTGGAATTCCGTTTTGTTACATCTCTATGTTTAAAGAGCCGTGGGCTCTGCTTGGATTTGGACTGACACTTACTTACAATGGAGAGCGTGGAAAACAGAATAAGTTAGTAAATTATCTTTTCTATCCGGTGCATTTGCTGATTTTAGGAATCATAAGAATGTATCTTGGAATTTAAAAAGAGGGCGCACCGGAATTATTATTAGCTTATTTACGACCGACAATTTCGGTAATTACATCTGCATCACCTTTTGCTGCCTATGATATTCCCTTTATGAATTTTACAGAGTAATGTAATGACATATCATAATATAATATCAAGTTAAAACATTAGCTGGTATCGATTTGATACCAGCTTGTTTTATGATCAATGTTGATATATTTTTGTGCGTTGTATTTTGCAGTAATGTTTTTTTCTAAAGCACAGATGTTGTATTCGGTTTTTTTCGTGTTTTAAAAATTTTTTTTTAACGCAAGTTTCGTAAATTTCCTCTGAAATTCTTTTTTTCAGCTTCTCATTAAGTTTCTCCATGATTATACCTTCACATAATGAGTGCAGTTAATAAAAAAGGTTTCATATATAGTATACAGAATTAGAGTTCATAAACTGTTCTAATGTGATTGAAACATCGAAAAGAGTTCAAAAGAAATATTTTGAATGATTTTTGGGGATTTATTTTGAAATCGAAATATATTCGCCAATTTAGCCATAAGCAGGAAAATTCGAATATTTTCGGAAGATTCAATTTCTGTCTGCCTAGCAATGTGAATGGAGAAAAACCTCGATATAAAAATAAGAGTTGTAGATGGCATAATAAATAGGGTAAAATATTAAAAAGCAGTTATATAATCTACGTTGGGAAAGGAGGCCAGATGCCATGTGTACAAAAAGCCAACTAGAAGCGATAGAAGAAGAAATGGTTAATTACTATCGTTCTGTTTACGGAGACAGTATTGATACAATTATCTTATACGGATCTTATGCACGCGGAGATTACTCCGATGATTCGGATATAGATATTACAGCTATAGTAAGAGGAAATCGTGTAGAACTTCAAAAAAATTAAAGAAAATGTGGGATTTTTCCACGGAAGTTGGTCTTGCATATGATGTTATCGTATCTCCTACGGTGATTCCATATGACGAATTTGAACAATACAAGGAAAAACTTCCTTATTATAGAAATATTGTAAAGGAGGGAAGAAAAATTAGATGATCTGGTATCTTATCGGATAGAGAATGCACGGGAAAAACTGGAATCGTCAAAGATACTGCTGGATGCAGGACATTATAAAGATTCCATAGGCTGATCATATTATTCTATTTTTACCGGAGTTCGTGCGGTTCTTGCGAAAGATGGGATTGATTTCAAGAAACACGCAGGTGTCATAGCGTACTTTCAGAAAGAATATATAAAAACAGGAGAATTTGATAAAAAGTATTCTAAATATCTACAGGCAGCTTTTCAAATTAGAAACAACTGTGATTACAGTGATTTTTTTATTGTGTCAAGAGAAGATGCAGAAGAACAATATCAGCATGCATTAGAAATGCTGAATGCAATTTGCAGCTATTTAAAAAAGGAATACTGAAAAATATTCGACCGGATAAAAATGAGGAGTGACAGTTGTGTGCAAAGCTATAGAAGAGATGCGAAATGAAACGGCAAGAATAACTTCTCTTGAAACAGCTAAGAGTTTGCTTCTGATCGGAAAACTGACCTGCGAGGAGATTGCTCAGGCTACGAAACTTACCGTTGAGGAAGTAAAAGAGTTGGATGGAAAGAAAAGTGCATAGGTGATTGATTGCCTGCTGGCATATTGTGTAATGACTACTACATCGTATGTTGGCAGGCTTTTCTGCTTTAATACACCGGAACAACAGAGAGAAAAACTAAACAGTATGAAATCATCCATAAAACAAAGCATTTTGTTCATATCCATAGAAAAGATTCTACTGTATAGTAGTAACCGTCAAATAAAATTGATGCTGAAAAGGCAGCAGGTTGCCACAACTATATGGGGATAATGAAAATGAAGAACAAAAAAAGCAGATATTTAGTTGTTTTGGATTCTTCGAAACGAACGGGAATTTTCTTGGATATCCTGGAATTCTGTGAGTGAATCATAAAGAAATCCAGGATATTATCAGATGAAAAGAATGGCTTGTTAAATGCGCTGTATGGACTGAAAGAATATTGAAAAGAACCGGAAAAATGTGTGAAGATTGATAAGAGACATCTTGTCATCGATCCGCAGAGGGAGAGTATGGAGTTCTTTTATGATTTCGGAAGGTTTTGCGAAAAAGAGAAATGCAGTGTGTATTTCAGGATGAATGGTTTCAGCCGGATACGGAAAGAGAAGAAAAAAGTAATTTGGCTCCGCAAAAAACAGCTGGATCAGCGTGGGCTTCCTGTATATTTCCAAATGGTTCCTGTGCTGGATGTTTGAAATAATTTTAGCATTATATTGATTTTAAGAGAGGGAGTATCATTAATATAAAATGTAAGATAAGAACTGATGCTGTTAAAGAGGGCCTGACATGATGTCAGACCCTTTTTAACAATTCCGCGACCGATATTCCGATGGCGAACATCCTTTCTGCTTATGAAAAATCCGGCTGAAATACAGCGGATTCGGATACCCGACAATCGAAGCAATCTCATTGATCGAATACGTTGTTGTTTCCAGAAGCACCTGTGCATTGGTAAGCCGTAGAGCGGTCAGATACTGAAACAGTGTTTTTCACGTATATTTCTTAAAATTTTTGATAAACCAGCTGATGCTCATTCCGTTGGAGTCTGCATATTCTGATATATTGATATCACTGTTGTAATATGCGCTGAAATAGGAAGCAGCAGCTTCTATCTGATGATCCAGAAATTCATTTTTCACAACATGTTCTTTTGTAAGCTCCCGATGGAAGGCTATCAGGAGGTGGCGGGGCAGCAGCATGGAGAACGGGAGCTGTTATCTATGCTGCCATCGGTCTTGTGGTGAATACGGTCTCTGCACTTTCTGTATAAGAACTTCCGGAAGAAGAACTGAATGACGGCGGACAGACAACTACCCAGGAAAACTATGGTCTGATCCAGGCATTCAAACTTCTCCTGAAAAATAAATTCTATATGATGATCTGTGGCACATACATCCTGCAGCAGTTATATAATGCGATGATCGGTGCCGGTATTTATTATTTTACCTGGGTGCTTGGTAACAAAAACCTGTTTGGCGTATTTGCGTGGGCGGTCAATATTCCATTGATTATCGCACTGGTCTTCACACCAACACTGGTAGGGAAATGGAAAGGGATGTATAAGTTAAACCTACGCGGTTATATCCTCGCCGTGATCGGACGTGCTCTGGTTGTTGTAGCCAGATATCTGGGTAACGTTCCACTGATGATGCTGTTTACCGCAGTCGCTGCCTTAGGTCAGGGACCATGGCAGGGCGATATGAACGCCGTGATCGCATCCTGCTCCGAATATACCTACCTTACACAGGGCAAGAGAGTAGACGGAACCATGTATTCCTGTACTTCCCTGGGAGTAAAGATCGGCGGCGGTATCGGAACTGCTGTTGTCGGATGGCTTCTGGAGATCAGCGGATATGTGGGGGATAAATCCGACACAGCCTGCATCCGCGATCACCATGTTACAGGTGATATATTTGTGGATTCCATTCATCATTGAGATCCTGATCACGATTGTGTTATCAAAAATGAATGTAGAAGCAACAAATGAAAAAATTAAAAAAGAAAAAGGGATTGTGTCCGACTGCGTGACTGACGAGGGACAGGCATAATCATAAAAAGAAAGCGTTGTCCTGGTGTCATGAGACATCCGGTAATGCTTTCTTACTTTATGATAAGAAGAAATAGTAAGATTTATTGTGGAGGAGGATATTGAGATGCATCTGGTTTACGAAGATACAAAAGAGGAGCTCCTTGCCATTGGACGAAGAGCCAAACACCAGCCGCCACATCTGCATCAGACTCTGGAACTTGTATATGTGATGAAAGGAAGCCTGGAGCTTGGTGTTGGTCTGGAGCTGTTTCATATGGAAGAAGGAGATATTGGGCTTGTTTTTCCAGATGTGAACCACCATTGTCAGGTGTTTTCAGAGCAGTATAGCGAAGTGTTATATATCAATATACCGACGAGGACATTGGGTACATATGAAGAATTATTAAAAAGAAAAGCCCCGGTATATCCGGTAATCAAATATGGGGAACTCCCTTCAGAGATCTATCCAGCTATCCAGAGCATGAAAGGAAGCGTACCGAAAAATATCTGGATTGTCCAGGCCTATCTGCAGGTTATCTTTGTCAGATGTATCCCGCTGCTTACACTGACAGAGAAAAGCCAGGTAGGAAGTAATGACCTCATTTATCAGACGGTATCCTATATTTCTGCGAATTTCCGGAAATCTTTTTTGTTAGAAGATATGGCAAAAGATCTTGGCGTAAGCAAGTATGTGTTATCAAGGGTATTTTCCAAAACTTTTCACCGAAATTTCAATCAGTATCTTAATGACGCAAGACTTGGTTATGCAAAGCAACGGCTGGAAAATACCAATGATCCGATTACAAATATCTGTCTGGACAGTGGCTTTGAAAGCCAGAGAACTTTTAACCGGGTGTTTAAGGAAAAATACATGGTCTCACCGAGTGAGTATCGTAGAAAACTATATGAAGATCTGGAAAAAGTGATTTTATAAAAAAATAATCTCTAATATTATATGAATATTGAAATTTGAAATTTTTAAGTGAGGACGCTGATCTTTTAAGACTTCTAATAATATTTGGAAATGAACTATTACAACAAAATTAATTTACAGCAATGTTATAGAGATATTATTATATACAACATAAAAGGAAGATTATCTGTTAATTGATACTGTGCCAGACTGTCAGTTATAGAATTAACAGATAATCTTCCTCTTGACTTTATACGAGAATCCAATCAGTAAGCCATTTCTTTGTGGAAGTGTCATAAAGTCGTTTGTATTTTTTTCCATTAACTGTTTTGTATACCCAGATAGTATCTGATTTGCGTTCGATTGAATGTTGACTTACGTTACTAAATGTAGGATTTATATTCAGTAATGTAGAATAAGTGGGGAAAGATAATATGAATATAAACAAATATGAGAGGAAAAATATTTTATTTTTCGAGAAAAATCTTTTCATGTTTACGAGCCTCCTTTATGTTTTTGTAAATATTAATATCAGAAACACAATAATTTTTGTCTGGCAGTGTTTCGATATATTTGCCTAGTAAATAGAAATCATATTGTCCATCAGGACATTTTATGATAAAACAATTATCTTTTGAAGGAATAATAATCTCTTCAGTAAATTGGTCAGCTGGAAAATAATTATCTTCAAATATGATAAAATAAGATCCAAAATATAAAAATATAACTGCAATTAATGTTACTAATTTAAAAAAACAAGAATCTGATTGTTTGGTATCTTTTGTTAATGCATTAAATCGTTGCGCTAACACAGAATTACAGAAACTAATACTAAACGCTGGTGTAGGTAAGGAATCCGTTACTTGGTAGGATACTACTTTTAAAAGACATGATAAATACTCACTTTTCTGATTCTGGGTATTAACAAGCGTTTGATCAATACGCATTTCCAAAATTAAATCACTTTCTTTCTTCAAGAAATAGCATAATGGATTCCACCAGTAAATCATGCAAATAATATATAGAAACAATTTTATGTATAAATCTTTATGAATATAATGATTTGCTTCATGTAAAAAAACATAATACCATTCGGAATCGGATAATTCTAATCCCTCAGGAAGAAGAATAAATGGCTTGCGTAATCCATATATTATCGGGCTTTTAATCAAAGGTAACTGTAACACCCGAATTTTATGTATGTTCTTTTTGGAATATTTTTTGGTTATTAAAGAAAACGCTTGCATCTGTTTACTGGATGCATCTAGGGGGTTCGCATACTTTTTTACAAATTGATAAAAATAAAAATTGTTTTTTAAATAATTCATTAAAGAGTAGAGAATACCACATGCCCAAAATATTTCTAAAACATTCCACCAAGAAATATTGTCATTAAAAAAACGTACTCGTCGTAGTTCACCTATAAAAATTGTCAGTGCCTCTGGGAGATAAATATTATGGGATAACGACAATATTTCTATTGGAAACATCATACGTAAACAAATTAAAAAAATAAATCCAATTAAAATAGGAAGCCCTAGATTAAAACGGACTTTTTGATTCCGAAATATAAGAAATAATAAGAGAATAAATATGTTACTTATAAAAATTGTCATATTTGCAGATGAAATAGAAAAATTCATACTATAACACCGCCTTTATTCTATGCTTTTTTTATATTCAATCAACATCTTCTGAAGTTCTTCAATAGTAGTTAAGGCTTTATCTGTACTTTCTTCAGTATCTAACAATGCAGAAACAAGTTTTGGCTTTGAAAGGCATTTTTGAAAAGCTAAGTAATCAGATGTAACCTCATGCACAGCATATTCTTCAGAAGAAATAGATGGTTTGTATGAACGAGACAAAACGGTACCACTATATACAATATCTGCCACTTCAATCAATTGATATTTCAAAAGCTTACGAATGACCGCCTGTACTGTATTTATAGTTAAATCGGATCTATATTCTGCAATTTCTGATGCAATTAAAGGTTTTTGACTATTCCAAAGAATATTCATGATATCCATTTCACGACCAGTTAATTTTAAAAATTGTTTTTTGTGCAACATGAGAAAAAATCACCTCTACTTATTTTTCTATGATTGTAATATATAACAAAAAAATAATTGTGTCAACAAAAAAATATTGACAGAATGACATATATAAAATACAATGACATTGTAAATAAAATACAGTATCCTTTGGAAAGGAGAATGCAAATGAAGAAAAAAATATTATGTATACTGATGGGTGGTTTAATGATGATAAGTACCGCCACCAATGCTTTTGCAGGAACCAATAGAGTTACGGGAACATATTTGAGTTTATCGGTTGGTTCGACATCAACCTCTGGTTATTCTCAAGTCGATGATCGTTTTGGTAAATCAAGATGCGTTCAAACTTGGGCATCTGCGTATAATTCAGCAGGAACTAAAATAGCATATGATTATATTCAGCTAAACCAAACAGCATCTGTACGTTTTTCAAAATTAGTTAATGTTCATCATGTAGATGGAACAGGAAAAATTTTTGAAGGCTCAACACCTTCCACCAGATTGCTGGAAACAAGAAGTATAAGAGCAAATTCCTAATATGTGATTGGCTGGGGTAAAAAAATATTACCCCAGTTTTTTTAAAAAGGTGGACAAATGAAATATATATTAAAAAATATAATTTTGTTTTTTAAATATGATAAAAAAATTTTTCTTCTATGTGTTTCAAGTGTGTGTGTTTCTATGTTGAGTATACTTATTGCATATGGAATTTATAGTAATTATATGGTTCAAAAACTTTCCAGCGAAAATGACTTACGTTCACTTCAGATTGACATTAGTGCATCTGAGGAAAAACCACTTACTAAAGGTATTTTTACAAATGCCCTCTTAAATTGTCCGAAAGAAATTTTGAATAAAGTAGATATGATTTTTGTAAAGGTTCCAACAGAGTATAATCTATCATTAGAATTAAGATTTTGCGTATCTGATGGAAAAATTAGTGGATGTACATTGTTTCAAGATAATTTAGAACAAAATGGTTTGGCCTCATCATATTTTACGCATACACAAGAAGAAAATGGGGAAAAAGTTGCACTTGTATATAGTGGACAGGATCAAAAAAATGAAATTAATGATATGTTGGTAGATTCAAATACCATTCGAATATTGGGGCATGAGTATGAGATAATAGGAGAACAGACTTGGACTTATCCTGTATTGATTCCATATCTTTCGGTAGACGATACAACTATATTATCTCAGGAATATGGTATAGAGATGTATTTTCAATCCCCCATAAACTTCAAAGATTATTCTAATTTAAAAGAAAAAATGCAGTCGCAGTTGCATGACTATATAAATTTTCCTGAGATGTATGTGGATTATAATGAGTTACATTTATATAATTCCATAATATATATACTAGCCTTTGTTATTACAATTGCAGCACTTAATTTTTGTATATTTTATAAGTACATCCTAATTAAGCGTCGGAAGAATATAGCGATTTTTCGCATATGTGGATTTACCAAAAAAAATGCTATTATTCATTACATGGGCGAATGCTTGTTAATAGTAAGTGTAACACTTCCAGCTGCTATAATATTATTCAGGTATAGCATTTATTTTCTGTTAAGCAAGATATATAGTGATTTTGAAAATTATTATTCTTGTAAAACGTATTTTGCTTTTGGAATAATATATCTTATTGGATCGAGCATTATACTTTTTGTAACAATTACCGTAGAAGTCGAAAAAAATTCTATCGTTCAATGTTCTTCAGAAGGAGCAATGTGATGAAAAATGCATATTTATATTTAGCATGTAAGAATTTAAAAAGCCAAAAAATATTATACATGATTATCTTTGTTCAAATAATTATTATGAATTTAATTATTATATCAAGTATTTGCATTTTTGAAAGCAAATTTGCACTTGTAAAAGCGGTTAATTCATTAGCAACAGGAAATGGATTTGTTGTGTTGACAAATGGAATTGTAGATGAGAACAATATGGCAATAAATAATAGTGAACAATTAGAAGCTATTCTTCCAGGAACCGAAATAACATGTTCATCAATCGTTCTTGCTAATGCAAAACAATATAATAGGCAATTAGATTTCCAAATATGGGCGTATGATGAAAAATTAATCGCATCATATATACCACAATTGGAGCATGGAAACTGGTTAAATAAATCAAGTCAAATTTCAGAAATTCCAGCTGTTATTTCAAAAGAGGCTAATGAGTTAAAAATTGGTGATGTAGTAGAATTGACTTCACTTTTTGAAGACACAAATTCTTTGTCTGATATACCGTTAAAAGTTCGTATAGTAGGAGAATTGGCAGAAGGAGCTAGAATACCTGGATATCAAATAGGAAATGAAATAAATATTAACGATACATGGCTTTTTAACTCAGTATATTCAGATAACTTAATTTCTCCAGTTATGATTCTCCCACAAAAAGCTATCGAAGAAAATAAAAAAGAAATCGATAATACATCGATAATTACTATGGTAAATGATTTGATGTGGGTACGACAAAAAAAGTCTGATTCAAACATGCAAAAGCAGTATAAATATTTGCAAAAAAATAATGCGGGAATGATAGAAAAGTTCTCAGTGATTCGAGATAATAATACGAAGGAACTAATCAGTTGGTTAATACCGTTGTTTCCTATTTTTACATTATCATTGTTAATAACTATACTATGTGAAACAGGTGGTGTACTTTTATCTATGAAAATATATCAAAGACGGTACATAGTGTATAATATATGCGGTGCAACAATACAAGAGTGTAGAATTATTCATGTTATAACACATATGTTTTTACATATAGCTGGATTTATAAGTGCATCATTCTTAATTTTGGAAATAAATCATATAAACAATAATATTATCTCAAAAACATTATTACAAATTAATAAATCAGTAAGTTTAGTAGTAATTTTGGTATGTATATTGAGTGGGGGACTAATATGGAGAATGACAAAAGATTTATGGGAGTTTCAGATTGTACAGGAAAAGAAGATGAAAAAATAATATGGTGTAATCATCTTAGAAAAATATACAACAAAGGGGAAAAAAATGAATTAGAAGTTTTATCAGATGTCTCGTTTTCTGTATATAAAGGAGAAATGGTTGCAATTATGGGAAAATCAGGATCAGGAAAATCAACATTAATGCATATTCTTGGAGGTTTAATTCCATATGATAAGGGGATGTATTATTTTGATAATGAAGAGTTAATTGATATCAGTGATAAACGAGGAGCATTATTAAGAAATACAAAAATTGGGATTGTAATGCAAAATTTTGCACTTATTGATGAATTTACTGCATTGGAAAATGTAATGATTCCACTGGATTTTAGTAAGAAAAAAAACAAAAATAAAAAAGAACTTGCATTATCCGCACTTGCATGGGTACATATGGAAGAATACGAAAAGCAGTTATGCAAAACTATGTCTGGTGGAGAAAAACAGCGTGTTGCAATTGCTCGTGCTATTGTAAATAAACCACTGCTCTTAATGGCAGACGAACCAACCGGATCGTTAGATCATCAAAATTGTGAACTAATTATGGGGTTGTTTAAAAAATTGAATATGGAAGGACTTACTATTTTATTAATAACACATGATCAAGATGTAGCTAATCAATGTGATCGAATTATTACTATAGATGAAGGAAAAATTGCAACCACTTAAAAATATTATGGAAATTTTAATAATCAAATCAACAAAAAATGTTGAGTGAGTTGTTATACGAAAATCAAATCAGATAAATTAGCTAGAAATACACATTAAAAAATAAGATATATGGAAAAGAGAAGGAAATTCCATATATCTTATTTTAAATTTAAATCCAAATGCTCTTATCATAAATAAAAAAATATCTTAGAATCTTTCCTTCTAAGACAAGTCTTCTGTATCTTCCCCATTTTCCCGTACTTCCCGGTCTGTCTGACTGAGATTTTGACGGTTTTTCTCTTTTGAATCCGGGAACCGGAGGATGGTGATCTGGCTTTGTTTAAAGCTCATGGACAGATGCACATACCGATCCATGGTAATCTTGACCGTGGAATGTCCCAGCATCTCGCTGAGAGCCTTGATCTGCATACCAGACTCCACACAGCGTGTGGCAAAGGTATGACGGAGTGTATGAAAATGCAGATCCCGGATGCCGCAGCATTTTATGATCTTTTTAAAATGTCTGGTCATCTTTCTGGGCTCCACAGGGGATAAGGTTCCGGATAACAGATAATAAGATGCCGGGTATCGACTCTTATATGTTTCAAGAATCGGAATCATCTGTGGGTGTAAGGGAATCGAGCGTTCCCGTTTGTTTTTCGGCGATCCGATATATAAAACCGTTTTCGAATCCTCTGGTAAGCGGTTCCGGTTCTGGATGCGCTGCAGTGTGTGCCGGATATGAAGCACCTGTTCGTCCAGATCAACATCCGCCCAGGTCAGGGCACAAAGTTCTCCGAGACGAATCCCACTGAACAGAGCCAGACGAATACCAATGGAAATCAGATCATTCCTGCTATCCAGATAAGTGAGCAGCTTGCAGGACTCATTATCCGAGAGGATATCCAATGGACGCTTTGCATGCTCAGAAACTTTTCCGGTACATTTGACTGGAAGATAATTTAATGTGTATTTCAGGATTCCACTGATGATTGTATTGATCGTCTGGATGGAACTTCCGGAGAGCTGCTGCAGGAGAACTTCCATTAACCGGTCATAAGTACCCTGCTGTATCTCATGTACATAGAGCTTTTTCCACTGGGGGAGAATATATTTATCCAGACAATTTTTATATTTCATATAGGTAGCCGGTTTCCAACGCCTGGCAGAGTTCAGCAACCAGCTGTATGCGGCATCTGGGAACAGTGCAGTAGAAAGTATTTGTGTACTTTTTAACGAAATTGTCTTTTCGTAATTATTTTTCTGAAACAATACTTCCCGGTAAGTGGATGCGTACAGATACTTAAAATTGGGACGGCCATTCGCCTTTTTCCCGAGAAAGACACGCGCCTCCCAACGCCCGTCCCTGCGCTTGTAGATGTTTTGACCAGTTCTCATAAGCAGCCTCCTGACTACAGAATTTTGACAACTTTTCTGACGGCAAACGGTGAATAGAAACTAGCGGATATGTTCAAAAATGCATAAAAAAAGTTCTTGAAAACAGCTACCGGTTTTAAGAAAACGCCGAAAAAGATTGACAATTCTGTGAACAATGTTTAATATTAGGGTTGTAGAGATGTCTTAGAAGGAAAGATTCTAAGACCTTTGAGTGTACCTTGAAAATTGAATAATATAGTTTTCAGAAGAAGGGGACTTAGAGGTTATTCTAAGTCAGCCCGTGCAATAGATCTGTTAATAATATAACAGATTTTTTTGAAAATTATATTTAACATGTTAAAGAGAGCATGCGAAAACGGAAGCCGGTTAGAATCCGGGACAGTTTCACCCTGCTGTAAGGACAACGAAAGATGTTATATGTCACTGAGTATTAGTATTTAGTAAGGCACATCGAGTAGGCTAAGAGGTCCTGAGTCCAGAAGACGATCGCAAAAAAGCTGCTTTAGCATCAGAATAATTCGGAGGCCGAAACGAATTGGACGAGTAAACGGGCGGGAGATGCTATCTTCTGTTGTCCGTTGTGGTATAAGAAAAATCACCCTTGTTCGAAAGTAAGATATTAGTTCGTATGACGACTTCTGTTGTACGGGCTTTTTTATTTGTCATAACAAATAAAAACTTTACAGTCATTCAGTTGTAACCCTCCCTACACTGTAATGACTTAACAAGAGGGAGAACATACAAGAAGGAGGTCATAATATTATGGCGAAAAAGAATCTTTTCAAGAAAATTGCTTCTGTAGCAATGGCTGGAGCACTGACACTGTCAATGGCACTGCCTGTAGGTGCTGCAACAAATGATCCAAATCTGGTAGTAGAAGAAAATACATTGTATTCTACACAGATTAAAGCCGGAAAAGAAGTTACACTTGGACTGATGCCAGGTAATGCATACTATCAAAGATCTGGATTTGATTCAGCGGCAGATGCAGCAAGTAGTTTAAGTGTAGATTCTATCACGGTTGGATCGGACAAGATTGATACATCTGAAATTACATATGGTTCTATGGAAACAACCGATTATGCTGGAAATGCTACCTGGGCTGGAACTGTAACTGTAAAAGGTAAAGATGGTGCATATGGACCGGCCAGCTTGCACATTGTGAATGAAAATAGTGATAGTGATTACGCATATATCGATATGACAGTATACATGGAAGCAGCAAAGACACAGAGTGCCGTTGATGTTGCAGAAGTATCTGTAGCAGATGTACGTGAAGGCGAAGATGTAAAAGCTGACAAAACAGGTCTGAACGTTGCAGCTGCTGAAACTAAAAGTGCAAATCCATTCAATGGTGCAAGTGGATCTGCACAGACTTATCCGACGGCAGGTGATGCATTATATAGTGCAGCAGAAGCAGCAGGAATGAATTTTACACAGAACGACGGATATGTACAGTCAATTACCACTAGCGATGGTGAAAAACTGGAAGCGTATACTGATCATGAAGATTGGAGCTATTACGGATGGAATTATTGTGTGATTCGCGATGGCGAAAAAGTAACAGATGGTGATATCGTTAGTGCATCTGTACTTGAAGTAAAAGCAGGTGATAAAGTATATTGGGCATTTGGTACAATGGATCAGGCAGCAGCTTATTTTAACAATCTGTAAAAATTATAACCAGCAGATGGTTGAAGATTTATTATCTCAGCCATCTGCTGGTGTATATCAAGTGGATGGAGAGTGTGAACAATGAAAAAAATACTTCGCTATCTGCTGCTTATGGTTTGTTTGGTTGTAGGTTTCAATGTAAATACTAATGCGGCGGAAAATGTAACTAAACAGATAAGTCTTACGGGTATCAGTGATGTAAAAATCTATACAGCTGATAAAAAGGAAGAGTATCCGGTAAAGGACAAGAGTTTTTCCGTACCTCTTGGCGAATATTGTTATGAAAGTAATAATGGGGCAGGAGGTAAATTTATAGTAACGGATGAAACGACGGAATTAAATTTGCATAGTGTTACATTTTCCAATGTATCTCCGACACATTGGAACACTGAAAAAAAAGAAACGGACCGCCTTCCAGAATTGGGTACATTAACATTGTACGATGAAAAGCAGCAGAATGAATATTGGCATGCTACAGATAGTGTTTATCAATATGTAGTTCCGGCAAAAGCTGGTGACAGTTACTATATTTTTAAGTTTTCACCCTTCGATGCGAATTATCTACCCATCGAGGGGCATTTTTATGTCTATGGAGAAACAAATTTTGGAAGATTAAATTTATCGGACAGTGGCTGTATTCCATATCTGAAAAAAAGTTATATTACAGTAAAAGCACCTGTCGGAATGGAAATCTATACAACGTGGCAGTTGAAATTTTATACCGCCAGAAACTGGGAATCCTATGACCCCATTAAGGAAGAAAACGGCTATAATTACTATAAAGTTCCGGAAGGTTTTACTTATATGCTTCGACAGGAAGGAAAGGTAACCAGATATACAAAAAAACTGGACGGAGAATGGAATACGGATCATACAGAGATAACACTTTCTCCACTAGAAGATAATCCGACACAGATTCACCGAGAACAAGAAAAGGAAGGGATTTATGCTAGTATGCTGACAAACCTTCCAGAAAATAGTGAAATTGATCTGAAAGTTGGAGAATATTTTGATCTGGTACCACTCCGTGCGTGGCAAGCGGTAGAAGATGGTGTGGCTAATGCACATAATGATCCAGAATGGCATTATGTGGTTATAGGTGGTAAGTCGGATGTTGTATCTGTTGAAATAACAGAAGATGATAAAATTGGGCAATTCGGACGCATTCATGCGAACGGTAAAGGATCAGCATTAGTAGCATTTTATTATGATGCAGTGGAAACTGGCTCTATTACAAGTGGTAGTAGTAGATACACCTATAGTGCATTATTACCGGAATTGACAGGGATTGCAGTTGTACGTGTTGGTGAAGAAACATCTCAAACAGAGATTACTTCGAATATAGATATGATAGAAGGACGTACTGTTTATTATATCAAAAGCCAAACAGGAGCAGATGGTGTTTCTTATGATATGAATGATTCAGCAAAATATACGTTTACACCTACTGCGGAAACAAATGGTAATACAGAGAAAATCACATCTGTACGTGTACTTAAACCAATTACGGTAACAGATGGAAAATTGAGTTCTAATCCTTCAAATTGGTTAAAAGGTAGTTCATGGAAAACATATAAAGCGAACGAAACGGAAGATGGAAAGCAGAGTTTTACCATTAATCTGTCGGAAGGACGAAATATTATCGAAATAAAGGCTGGAGATGCAACTACTTACCATGTAATACTTGCGCGTGGATTGGATGTTACCGTCGACAATTTGTATCGTCCGGGACAGAACTTAACAGTTGGAGATACTGCCAAAATAACGATAGAAAATATGATTCCTCCTTTATTTAAAATGGCGGCAATCTATAATCCTGCTGGAGTGGATTTTGTTTGTAAAGCTAATGGAACAGACTATACTTCACATTTTGGTCAGTATATGGCAGGCAGTAGTTTTATTTTAAAATTACAAGATGAAGATGCCGGAACTTATAAAATTACAGACGGAGCTTTGACTACACATGCATGGGGCGCGACCGATGGAGCACATCGTAAATTAACGCGAAATGCAATGACAGGATACTGGAATGGCGGAAATAACCCAGATATAGACTATGGGAAAATGGCTTATCTTCCAGAAATCTCTTTTCAGGTCGAAGCAAACGATGAATATGAAGAAAGTGTTTCGCGTTCAGCAGGTTTGCTGAAAGCTTTAGGGGTATTTTCTCAAAAAGAAGGAAACCCGATGGTAGAAGGCACTAGTGCCATGTTTGCATCAAGCCATGCGGATGTCAAACAAAATAAAAATCGTCCAATATCTGTAACCGGTTCATCAGCATTACAGCGTCATATTCAAGTGGCAGCAGATTTGCTTCAGAAAGATGAAAATGCAAAGTTGTTGGTAAGATATTGGTTAGGCAATGATAGAAATGAAACAATCGTACAGGAAATAGATTTTTCGGAGGCCTATCAGATAACAAATCAAATGGGGGCAAAAGTCTGGCAAATACTTGGTAAATCATTGGCGTGTACAGGTCAGGATATAGCTAATGGTACATCAAGAGACATACAAATTGAAACTATTGTAGTACCAGGAAATGGAAGTCCAATGACATATGCTACTTACTTATATGATAGTGCTAAGAAACAACAGTCAGTTACTGGATATTTTATTCCGCAAAATATAACCATTTCTGCGGCGGAGGAAAGCGAAACACTTGGTCGCTGGGATGGAATTCTGGAAGCTGATGATATGGAATATGAGGATTCCGCGGGTAATATCATTACACAGGATCTAGGATACGGATTTATAGGAACAGAGGAACATTTTACTACATCGGTACCAAATGGAACAGACAAGATTTTGGTAAACGTAGAAGGTGCTGTTCTTTCTAATAAATCAGTGTTGGAAAGCTATACAGTTTCTGTTGGTGATACCACATATGGAGAAGAGGATGAGATTCCTCTGGAAGTGGGTGTAAACAAACTGACTGTCACATGCAATGGAACCTATGGAAAATCCCGTACCTATACCATTGACGTCACTCGTCGTACCGCAGCCAAACAGACCACCTTCAAGATCCCGGACGGTGCATCCGTACTGGTTATGCAGGGAAGCAAAGTCATGAAGGCGAACGAAGACGGAACCTACACGCTGGAAAACGGAACGTATACCTACCATGTATCTAAGACCGGGTACCTGACCGAGACAGACAACTTTGAAGTGACTGACGAAGAGCCAAACAAGGTAATCAAAGTAATGGATCTGGATCTGGTACCGGAACAGAGTGGAAAAGTATCGGTACAGCTTGCAGGCCAAAGCACCGTATTCTGCCCGACAAGGGATGTTGAGATCCAGCAGACGGCAGAGGATCTGGCAGCAAACCGTTATGTCCAGTACAACTATGGAGGATATACCGTCCTGCATGCACTTCTGGATGCGGCAAAAGCAAGCGGAACAAACTTCGAGTGCTACCGTGGTAAATTCGTTCTTGTGGACGATTCCATTACCGAAAACAATGGAAAGAAAGCAGGATGGATATGCAAGGTCAACGGTATCGAATGTAGTGATCCGGCGAACACGCTGGTGAATGCAGATGATAAGATCGACCTGTTCTACAACTCCGGATGGAGCGGTATGCTTCATGCACGGCTGACACCGGAAACTGGGGAAGTGACACGGGGAGACAGTATCATCCTGACACTGAATGGAACCGCTGTACATGCAACGGATGCAGATGCAGCAACCATAGCAGGAGCAGAGATTTATGATGGTAATACGCCGATAACAACGACAGATGAGGACGGAAAAGAGTTCATTGCCACAACCGATGAAAACGGGGAAGTGACAATCGACACCCGTACCCTGACGCTGGGAACACATTATTTTTCGGCAGTGCTGAAAGATGAAGACGGTCACAACATTCTGACCGCAACGATGAGTACGATCAATGTCAAGAAACCGGACAACCCGTCAGCAGACCCGACGAAGACAGAAGTCACCTTCCGTCTGATCGGTGATACCAAACACGGGGAAGAAGGAAGCGACAACGAAGCGGTACATGCCTACACAACATGGATCGCAACCGGAACCTATACTTTTGACGGGGATAACGTAACCGTTGGACAGGTCTTTGAGGCTGCACTGAAAGAAGCCGGACTTTCTTATGAAGGAATGGAAAAGAACTACATCAGTGCGATCACAGCACCGGAATCCTGCGGTGGATTTGAACTGAGAGAGAAGGACAACGGTAAAAACTCCGGCTGGATGTATACCGTCAACGGCGTACACCCGAGCATGGGAATGAATGACTGGTATGTAAGTACCGGTGATGAGATCATCTGGCATTATATCGATGATTACAAAACCGAACAGGCTGACATGAAGAACGATGACGGAAGCTATGGCAGTGCCGGTAATGCATCTACCTGGAACAAGTGGCTGGAAGCAGCAGACGAGACTCCGGGTGCAAAACAGCGTGCAGCAGCAGTCACCGGTAAGATCAACCAGATCGGTGAAACGATTGAACTGACGGATGAGTGTGAAGCAAAGATCACGGCAGCAAGGGAAGCTTACAATGAACTGAGCCGTGAGGAAAAAGGATATGTAACAAATTACGATGCCCTGACCGCTGCGGAAACAAAACTCGCAAGACTGAAAAAAGAAGCAGATGACAAGGCAGCAGCCGCTAAAGTGACAGATCTGATCGAGGCACTTCCGGCTGTGAAAGATTTGACACTGGAAGATCAGGAAGACGTTGTGGCAGCAAGAACCGCATACGGAAATCTGACCGACGACCAGAAAGACTATGTGACAACAGAAACATATGGAACGCTGGTACTGGCAGAGGAACAGATCGCAAAACTTCTGGATGCGGCAGCGGTTGATGAACTGATCAAAGAGATCGAAGCACTTCCGGATGCAGAGAATGTAACTCTGGAAAATGAAACTGCGATCGCAAGCGCACTGGCACATTACAATGCGTTAAGTGAGGAACAGCAGGCAGATCTGGAAGAGAAATCTCCGGACAGCCTTACCAAACTGAACGCTGTGATCGACCGCCTGAATGTATTAAAGGAAGAAGCAGCTGACCAGAAAGCAGTGGACGAAGTCAATGAAAAACTGAATGCACTGCCGGCAGCCGAAGATATCCTGTTTGCAGATGAGACAGAGGTGACCGAAGCGCGTAATGCGTATGAGGCACTGGATGAGATCAAAGAAGGTCTGAAAGACCGGGTATCTGCGGAAGCACTGGCAAAACTGACAGCAGCAGAAGACCGTCTGGATGCGTTACAGGAAGGCGTAGACCATGTGGCAGAACTGATCGAGGCCCTTCCGGCCGTCGATGACCTGACAGTAGCAGATGCTGAGCAGGTACAGGAAGCCCGCGATGCTTACAACGCCCTGAATAACGACCAGAAACAGCAGCTGACAGACAGCGGACTTCTGAGTGAACTGCTGATTGCAGAAAACCAGATGAGCTGGCTTCAGAGAGATGCAGAAGCAGCAAAGAAGGTAACCGACCGGATCAACAGCCTCCCGGCTGTCAAAGATCTGCGCCTGTCCGATAAGACCGCTGTGGAAGCAACAAGATATGCGTATGACAACTTAAGTGATGAGCAGAAACAGTATGTATCTGAAGATACCCTGAAAGCACTCGAAGAGCGAGAGGCAGAGATCAAACGTCTGGAAGAGGTAACCCCGAATCCGACCCCGACTCCGGACCCGAACCCATCGGATGAACCGAAACAGGATGAGGACGAGGACAGCATAACACTGACCTACCAGAACTATCCGATCTCTGTAACCGGAAAACTCTCCGGTTATGAGCTGCGCCTGACCGCCCTGAAAGCAGACGATGATGTGGTAAAACAGATGCAGAACATGATCAGTTCCAAAGAAGCCCTGATCCGCCTGTACGATGTAGCACTGTACAAAGACGGTAAAGAAGTGGAATGGAACGACAAACTGACCGTGAACTTCCAGGTGGGAACCTCCTATAACGGACAGACCTTAAGTGTACTTCACGAAGGTAACGGCAAGATCGAAACCCTGAGCGGAACTGTAAGCAATGGTATCTTAAGCGTAACAGCAAGTGGTACCGGATCCTTCGGTGTGGTTGTACCTGCATCCACAGTAAGCACAGGAAACGGAAGCAGCAATAATGGTGGTTCTGCCGGAACGGTTACCAATGGCAACCTGGGTGGTGGAAGCACAGGAACTGGAAACGGAACGACAGCAGTATCCGGCACCGGAAAAGTCACAAGTGCGAAGACCGGAGATGATACAGATATCTTCTTCCCGATCGCAGGACTGATCACAGCGTCCGGCGTACTTGCAGGAATCGTTCTCTATTATAAAAAGAAAAAAAGAATCACAGGAGTTACGGAGGAAGAGTAATGAAAAATAAAGTCATCAGTCTTTTTCTGGCGGCTACCATGGTTCTCAGTCTTTGCCCGGCTACAGTCCGGGCTCAGACTGTTTCTGAGGAGTTTTCAGCAAAAGTAGCCGAAGCGGCAGAAACAGAAGCCGTGGAGGGTACTGCTGATCCGACAGAAGAACCGATGATCACCGACAGTGCAGAAAGTGCCGGGACAGATGCATCACCAACAGGGGAGGCACCGGAAGAAGCAGAAGTTGTCGGTACGGGAAAAGATGAAAACACATCGGCTCCGGAGACGACAGAAAAAACAGATCCCTCCGGGGATTCCTGGAAGGAAGACGAAGAACTGAAGCTGTACGGGACAGCAGATCAGGATGTTGATGAAGAGGGAAAGGTGCGTGCCGCATCTTCCTATGACCTGGACACCGTGATCTCCCAGACCGTCAGCTGGAAACGGGGAACAAGTGATACTGTGTTTACCGCAGATTTCCTGAACAATGTCAGCAGCACAGCCTCTGACTGGACGGTGCTGTTTTTAGGACGGCTGGGGATCGCGGAAGATTACAGTGCATTCTTAAACCGTTCCAGTGCTTATGTCAAAGACCTGTATGATAAAAACCCGTCGACGGGACTCAGCACCAACACACCGACCGAATGGCACCGACTGACCATGGCCGTGCTGGCTGCAGGCGGGGATCCGACAGATATCGGTGGTCATGACCTGATCGCAGATGGAACGTACAGCTGTCTGGCAGGTGCCCCATGGGAACAGGGGATGAACGGTGCCGCGTGGGCACTGCTGGCTCTGGACTCCAAAGGCTATGAAGTACCGGAAAAGGCAAAGTATACGAGGGAAGACCTGATCAGTTATATCCTTGGCAAAGAGCTGTCCGGTGGCGGCTGGTCACTGGATGATAAGAACCCGTCGTTAGACCTCGATATCACGTCGATGGTCGTGTATGCGCTGGCTCCCCATGCAGCAGAAGATGCAAAGGTAAGGGAAGCCGTCAATCACGGATTGAAAGTGCTGCGCGATAAGATCGCCACGGACGGGGATTACAACTATGGCGACACTTACAACTGTGAATCGGTGGCACAGGCGATCATCGCCTTTACCTCCATGGGGATCGACCCGGCAACGGTGACCAATGCATCCAGCGGGAAAAGCCTGTTAGATGGTCTGTTAAAATATTATAGTACCGGAACCGGCGGTTTCCTGCATGCCTATTATGATGATGAGAAGCAGAACCGCCCAAACCCCATGGCAACCGACCAGGCGATGGAGGCGATTGCAGCTTACCGCCTGTATCAGCAGGGGATCAACCTGTTTGATTTCCGCGCCAATGCCAACACCACTCAGTATATGGCACAGGCAGACAATGGCAGTGTATTTACCGCAGATGCCGGTACGGAAACTGACCTTTATGTGGGAGCAGATGTCAAGAAACTGACCTTTACCAACCTTCCAATCGGCAATTATGACGCGGCAGTTGTGACGGTGAATGGAAAGACTTACAAGAGCGGGCTCCGCGGATCAGATGGTCGTACACCGGTAGATGGTGAAATCACAGTTACAGACGGAACAGAACTGGATATTGCTGTAACCAAACGGGATGGAAATACAGAAAATCGGAAACTGACGGTGCATACCACTGCCGATGCCGAGACGAAAGCGATCATCAACCGGATCGACAACCTGCCGGATGCGGACAAGCTAACACCGGAAGATGCCGATACCGTAACTTCCGTGAAAGAAGCGTATGACAAACTTTCTGACAAAGAAAAAAGCCAGGTAACGAACGCAGACAAGCTGGAAGCACTGGTTAAGAAACTGGCAGAACTGGAAAAAGAAGAAGAAGCGAAACTCGAAAAGAAGCGCAGTGCACTGGAAAAGAAGGTGACTGCCATTGCCACACCGGTAAAGATCGGTGACAAAGACCTGGTAAACCAGTATCTGGTGGAACTGAATACTCTTGGAGAGTGGGACAAAAAAGAATCCCTTTCCAAAACTCTGAACGGTTACCTCGGTGATATCGCCGCACGGCAGAAGCTGGTGGATGCCCTGGATAAGGATATCTGGAACCAGGTGGATCCGCTACGGATCTGCCAGGACGATACCGCCACAGTGAAGAAACTGATGAGCCGGTATGCTGCACTCCGCGAGGATGAGAAGAAGCTGTTACAAAACGGGGAGAGTCTTCTGGAAGCCGCTGATGTGATCGAGTCTCTGGATAACGGGATCATACCGAAAAAGGTATTCGAGAACCTGATGGCGACGAAAGAAGCATTTACCTATACGGGCACTCTGTCCGGCGGAAGTACCTATACGCTGACCTGGGACGGAAAAAATGTAAAGAAAGCCGGTGATGTGAAAGCCGGAATCAAGATCGGCACCGGAAGCAACACCATCAGTGGCACACAGGCCCAGGTGGAATTCACCCAGAGCGGAAGCATGAACGGTACGGTGAAACTGTCCGTGAAGACCAGCGTGAAGGACGGCACCTGGAACCTGTACTGGCTGAATCCGGACAAGCTGACGATCCAGAGTGCGAAGACAGCAACCGTTTCTTCCGGAAAACTCAAAATGAGTGTGACAACCGGAGGACGCTACTGGCTGGCAAGAACTGCTCCGAAGGTGGGGGAGGACACCTCCACAGACGGTCAGGGTACCAAAGTGGGTACGATCGCATCTTCGAAAAGCGGAAAGAGCAGTCATACCGGCGGTACCTCTATTGCATCGATCCAGAGCAGGGGCAGGGCATCTTCCGTATCCGGAAGGAGCAGTGCCGGTGTAAAAAACAGCAGTAAAAAGAGCAGTAAAAACAGCAGTATCTCTGACACCGCAAAGGCAAAGAACGAAGGAAAGATTACCTCCAAAGAACTGAAAAGTATCAAAGGAAAAAACGAGAACCTGCAGGCCAGTGGTAAGATCTCCGATTCCGTATCCTATACTCTGACCATCAACGGTGAGGATGTGAAGCTGACAAAAGACTGGACATATAAGCTACAGTCGGACTGCAAGTACAAGGATGATATCGAACAGTTGGCGGTCAAACCGCTGATCCTGTGTACCGAAGGTTCCGGCACTTTCCCGGGACAGATGCTTCTGACACTGAAGACCGAGCTTGATGACGATGATCTGTTACTGTTTTCGTACGATCCGGAGAACCGGAAGGCGGAATATGTCAAGAAGGTATCGGTAAAAGACGGCAAGATGGAGTTCACCCTGAAGGAAGACGGCCATTATTTCATCGCAAAACGTGCCCTGGCTTCTTCCCTGGATGAGAGTACGGATGCAGAAAAACAGGAGATCCAGGACGCATCGGATGCGGCTGAAGATGTGCCGTGGGATGCATCGGAAGAAACGGTAGTCCTTGGAAACGGGAACGATACGGATACCGGTGCAACGACAGCGGAGAAAAAGACCGCTATGGTACGCTGGGGGCTGATCGGACTGATCGCCCTGGTATGCTGTGCGGCTATTGGAGTGGTTGTATATAACAAACGGAAAGGAAAGGGAAAACCGGATCTTTCCAAAGAGAAAGGCAGGAAGGACGGAGAAAAATGAAACGGAAAACGAAAAGCATAGGACTCTGCCTTCTGCTGGTTCTGGCGCTGCTGTTTTGCAGCTGCCAGACCAGCGCAGTAAAGGAAGAACAGGCTTCTGCAGATCCGACAGTGACCGCGGCTGCGAAAGATTCCGCAGATGATGGAAACACCAAAGATTCGGCAGAAGTCAAAGAAGACAACAGTGACAAGGAACCTGAGTACATTGATGAAGAGTATGTAGATGAGCATTATGGATCGGATGAGGAAAAAGAAGATCTGAGTAAATATAAGAAAAAGAGTTCTTCTTCTAAGAAATCCGACTCCAAAAACTCAGACTCCAAAAACTCAGACACAGAAGATGCAGACAGTACAGAGAGCAACGGAACGAACGGGAATGGAAGCACTTCTTCCGGTGAGGAAGCCAGTGCGGACAACTACTATACCGATCCGATCCCGGAGGGAAAACCGGATCCGGTGGAACCGCAGGATCAGACCGTGGACAGCAGCAAACAGCTGACCTGTACCTTGTATGTGGAGTGTTCCACGATTCTCAACAACATGGGCGACCTTACAGAGGGTAAGGCGGACTGGGTTCCGTCAAACGGTGTGATCTACGGTCCGAAGACCGTGACATTTTCCGAAGGAGAGTCAGTATATGACATCCTGCAGCGGGAGATGAAGAACAACCGAATCCAGATGGAATCCGAGTTTACCGCCATGTACAACAGTGCTTATGTGCAGGGCATCAACAACCTGTATGAGAAGGACTGCGGGCAGTGGTCCGGCTGGATGTATGAGGTGAATGGCTGGTATCCAAACTATGGATGCAGCCGTTACCAGGTACAGGACGGGGACAACATCGAATGGCATTATACCTGTGACTTGGGAAGAGACCTGGGAGCAGGTATGTCTTAACTGAAAATATAAGAGATTAGGCGCCCCAGAGATTCTGGGACGCCTAAAACTGCATTTTACGTATACCGTGAAAAGGAATAGAAGTATACATGGAATGTTACCAGACGGATGCGTAAAGTGTAAACGTATGGACAAGGAGAAAAGAATGGATACTTTTTCAGGGTATCATCCACTAATTAATTTTACTTATTTTGTGATCGTCATCGGGCTGTCGATGTTTTATATGCATCCAGTATTTTTAGCGTTATCACTGATCGGCTCGGTGAGTTATTCCATTTATCTGAAAGGGAGAAAAACCGTGAAGGTGTTCCTGCTGGGGATGCTGCCGGTCTGTCTTCTGGCAGCAGCTGCCAACCCGTTGTTCAGCCATGCGGGGGCAACGATGCTCTTTTACTTAAAAGACGGAAATCCCGTCACACTGGAGTCGATCGTCTACGGTCTGGCTTCGGGGCTGATGCTGGCGGGGGTGATCTCTTGGTTTTCCGTCTTCCATGAGGTGATGACTTCGGACAAGTTCATGTACCTGTTCGGGAAGGTGATCCCGGCGTTTTCGCTGCTGTTATCGATGACCCTGCGATTTGTGCCACGGTTTACGGGGCAAATCAAGCGGGTGGCGGAAGCCCAGCAGTGTATCGGAAGAAATGTAAATAACGGGAATATCTTCCAGCGGGCGGCACATGGCTTGAAAATCCTCTCGATCACGACAACCTGGGCACTGGAAAACAGTGTGGAGACGGCGGATTCGATGAAATCCCGGGCTTACGGGCTTCGCGGGAGGACGAATTTCAGTATCTACCGGTTTGACCGGAGGGACGGGATGTTACTGGCATTTTTATTGGGAGTATTTGGAACATTGTTATTCTGCATGCACCTTCGAAAACTGAAGATCCTGTATTTCCCGGTTTTTATCATGAATGAGACAACAGCAGGGGCATTGATCTTATATATCCTGTATGGGATATTGTGCATGCTACCCCTGATATTAAATATAGCGGAGGACAGAAAATGGCGCTCTTTGAGATCAGAAATCTGACATTTACCTACCCGGATCAGAAGAAGCCGGCACTCACGGATCTGAACTTTTCCCTGAAACAGGGGGAGTTTCTGGTAGTTTGTGGCAAATCAGGTTGCGGCAAATCGACGCTCCTGCGACATTTTAAGACAGCGATGGCACCTTACGGAGAACGGAAAGGACAGATCCTGTTTGAAGGCAGGGAGCTGGACGCGGTGTCGGTGCGGGAGCAGGGGGCGCGGATCGGCTATGTGCTCCAGAGTCCGGACAACCAGCTGGTAACGGATAAAGTATGGCACGAACTGGCATTTGGGCTGGAAAACCTCGGGTATGAGACGGGGACGATCCGGCTCCGGGTGGCAGAGATGGCAAGTTTTTTCGGGATCCAGACCTGGTTTGAGAAAAACGTGGAGGAACTTTCCGGCGGGCAAAAGCAGCTCCTGAACCTGGCGGCGGTGATGGCGATGCAACCGGATCTTCTGGTGTTAGATGAGCCGACATCACAGCTCGATCCCCTGGCGGCGGGGGATTTCCTGGCAACTCTGCGAAAGATCAATGCAGAACTGGGAACGACGATCCTTTTGATCGAACACCGGTTAGAGGAAGTCCTGGCGTACGCCGACCGGGTGCTGGTGATGGAAAACGGCGGGATTCTGGCTCTGGATGCACCGGAAAAATTGCCGGCGTTCATCCGGGAGAATGATATGTTCCAGGCGATGCCTGTCCCGATGCGGATCTTTGAGGAACTGTCCGGAGAGGGCGATAGTCCGGTGACGGTCAGGGAAGGGAGAGAGTGGCTGGAAGAGTGGAGAGAGGAAAAGAAAACTTCCGAAAGCATTTGCAAGAACCAGGCAGAAACAGTTGAAAAAATGTCAGATGACAGGGATAGAGAATTAGCTGAAAAACTGTCGGATACACAGGAATCGGAAACGGTCGATACCCCAGAGAAAGGCAGAAAAACCTCTCTCTTCGGATTATTTTCAAAAAAATCAGCAAAGGGATCTGATGATCAGCAGCCACAGACTGTCCTGGAAGCCCGGGACGTATGGTTTCGGTATGAAAAGGAACTCCCGGATGTGGTGCGCGACCTGAACCTGAAAGTACAAAAAGGCGAACTGTACTGTCTGCTCGGCGGCAACGGAACCGGAAAGAGTACGACCTTGCGCCTCCTGGGACGGATCAAGAAGCCCTACCGCGGCAAACTTTTTCTAAACGGAAAGGAACTAGGAACCTACCGGGAGAGCGAGCTTTATGGAAAACTTCTCGGTATCCTCCCGCAGAATCCGCAGAGTCTGTTTGTCAAGGATACGGTCGAAAAAGACCTGCGGGAGATGTCCGGGGATACCGAACGCCTGCGGGATGTCATCGAAAAGACAGAGATCAGGCATCTGCTGGGAAGTCACCCGTATGACTTATCCGGCGGGGAACAGCAGCGGGCCGCCCTGGCGAAAGTGCTGTTGCTTGACCCGGAGATCATCCTTTTGGATGAACCGACAAAGGGGCTGGATGGATTTTATAAGAAGAAACTGGCACAGATCCTGAAAGGGCTGACGGCGGAAGGGAAGACGATCCTGATGGTTTCCCACGATATCGAATTCTGCGCAGAATACGGGGATACCTGTGCATTATTCTTCCACGGAAGTGTGGTGACGAGTGCACCGGCGCGGGTTTTTTTTGCAGGAAACAGTTTTTATACTACGGCCGCCAACCGGATGGCACGCAAATGGTATCCGGACGCGGTGACAGCAAAGGATGTGATCGAAGGATGCAGAAGATAAAACGGCTGGAAGCCGGTGATAGCAGCCAGGCGAGAGGCATGGACACCCAGGCGATGCTGCCGGTGCTTGCGATGATGGCAGAACTGATTGCAATGCTCGGATTCCGCTGGGTATCCGTACCGGATCTTCGTTACAGCCCCTATGCACAGGCAGGGATACTGTGGAAGCTGGAAGAGACAGCAAAAGGGATCGCCTGGAACTACCAGGTGCCGGAGGCGATGACCCGGGCGGCAGACCAGGCCGCCGGGTATCTGCGGATCGGGATGGCGGTGAGTGTGATCCTTGGTCTGTGCTTCATCCTGCAGGCGTTCCGGGTCAAAGTGAAAGCAAAAAGGCTTGGAAGACTCGCCTTTTTATGGAATACGGGGATGACGGCGGCTGTCCTGTGGTGGGCGACCGATACCAATATGGCACTGAACCTTTTGGAGGGGCGTGAGAACAATTTTATGAACCTGACAATCTACAGCCATGTGCAGCTGACCGCAGCGGCCTACCTGCAGATCGTGCTGGCACTTCTGATCGTCCCGTTTCTGGGGAAACTTCTGGATACCCGGAAGGAGTATGCAGCGGAATATTACCAGACCAGAATCGAGACGAAAGATACGGGGATCGGGAAGCGGACGATCCTTGCCTTTGTCCTGATCCTGACAGCAATCCCGGCGGTGATCTTTTTCGGGATCTTCTTTCTGAATGACCGGAGCGATTATTTTATCTCCATGTGCATCATCATTCTGTCGATGCTGCCGTTTTTCCTGGTTTTCGAAAACCGGAGGCCGCAGGCGCGGGAAGTGGTAGTGATCGCTGTGATGGCTGCCCTTGCGGTGGCAGGAAGGGCTGCGTTCTTTATGCTGCCCCAGTTCAAACCGACCGCGGCGATCGTCATTATCGCAGGGGTCGGGCTTGGCGCGGAAGCAGGATTTTTAACCGGTGCGCTGGCAGGATTTGTCTCAAACTTTTTCTTCGGGCAGGGACCGTGGACACCCTGGCAGATGTTTGCTTTCGGGATCGTGGGATTCCTGGGCGGCCTGATCTTTCGGAGAAAACGGGGAAAATGGAAACATTTTCATCTGTGGCTTTGCATCTACGGGGGACTGTCGGTGCTGGTCATCTATGGATTTTTGCTGGATACGGCATCCGTCTTTATGGGAATGGGCGGAATCAATAAGGCTGCGTTTTTAGCGATGTACGCAAGCGGTTTCCCGATGAATGTGATCCACGGAAGTGCCACGGTGATCTTTCTCGCGGTGCTTGGGGAGCCGATGCTTGCGAAACTGGAACGCATCCGGAAAAAATATGGGATACTGGAGCCGTAGGGTTCCAGTATGGATTGCGGAGGAAACAACTACTTTATGTGTAACTATGAAAATAAAAATGATGACCGGAGGGTACTGACACAGAGAAATGCGGCGAGATACGGGAAAGAGGAAACCGTTAAGATCCCGGCGTATTATCAGATGATCGGTGTCAATGCTTTCCAGTCTAATATAAAAATGAAAAACCTGTTACTGCCAAATGGGCTGCAGGAGATCGGAACGAATGCGTTCCGGTGCAGCAAAACACTCCGGGAAGTAGCATTGCCACACAGTATCTACCGGGTGGGGAACGGCTGTTTTGCCGAGTGCCCTTCCCTTCGTGTCGCGTATCTGTCGAAAGGTCTGGAAGAAATTTCAGAGGATCTGTTCCGGGCTGACCGTCGGCTGCAAAAGGTTCTTTTTACCAGAGACAGTGAAATAAAAAGGATAAGAAAAAAGGCATTTTATGAATGTGCTACGCTGAATACCATCCTGCTGCCGCCAAAGGTAGAAACCATCGAAGACCGGGCATTTTATAAGTGCAAGGAATTAAAGAAAGTTCGTTTCCCAAAAGGACTGAAAAAAGTGGGAAAAGAAGCATTTTACTTCTGTGGCCTGGAAAGCCTGGAACTTCCGGATACGGTAGAGATGCTGGATGAAAAAGCATTTTTCAAGTGTATGTACCTGACTGAAGTAAAGCTTCCGGAAAGCATCCGGCGGATTGAAAAATGGGTATTCCATGGATGTGCCCGTCTGCAGGTACTGGAGATCCGGCATGATCCGGAATACATCGGTGAATGGATCATCAACAAGGCTGCAAGGATCCGCTGCTACCGGGGATCCAAAGTGGCTGCGTACTGCCAGGAGTCAGGATTTACCGTGGAGTACATCGAATAAGAAAGAGAACGTATATGGAAAAAGGGGAGAAGCCGGAATGAAGTATCAGATGAATTTTACTACATCACTGGATGATGTAACCCGTTTTACATCAGCAGAGGATTTACGGCGGTTTTATAAAGAACATGGCTGTGACGGGCTGGAAGTAATGCCCCTGGCCTATTCTACCAAAGAAGCACCGGATGTTTATCAGGAGGCCAGTGTGTGTCCACTGATACAACCGAACATGGTAACGGGTGTTCACTGCTGTTGCCTTCAGGACTGGATGAATCAAAACAGAGAGGAACTGATCACTCACTACCGGAAAGATCTGGACTATGCAACGCGTATGGGTGCAGAATATGTGGTCTTTCATGTGGTACAGGTAGACGGGGAAGAAAGTTTCACCTATCAGATGAAACACACGAACCGAGAAGTGATCGATGCCGCTGCATCTTTCATTAATGAACTTCTGGACGGGCAGACCTATCATTTCTGGTTCCTCATGGAAAACCTGTGGTGGCCGGGTCTGACCTTCGAGAACCCGGAAGATGCCCGGACACTGCTTAAACAGGTACATTACGAAAAGAAAGGCTTTATGCTGGATACCGGACACTATCTGCACACAAACCTGGATCTGCATAATCAGGACGAGGCTGTGGACTGTTTGCATCAGATGCTTGATCATCACAAAGATCTGATCTCATATATTAAAGGCATCCACCTGCAGCAATCCCTGACCGGGGAGTATGTGAAGCAATGGCTGGCAGATGCTCCACACGAACTGCCTGAAGATCCGGCAGAGAGTTTTCGGGTGGTTTACGAACATATCTTTCAGCTCGACCGCCACGAACCGTTTACAGCCGCCGGGATAAAGGGGCTGGTAGAACGGATCGATCCGCTGTATGTGACGTATGAATATATTACACGGAGCCGGGAAGAGCTGGCAGAGTATCTGGAGAAAGGAAGATTAGATAAAAATCAAATATAGAAGAAAAATTCTTAATACTATTACGGTAATACATTGTGTTTCTTTTATTAAAATGCTATCATTATTACAATGTTGTACGGATAATCTAATGAAACGAGTATGATTTGTTGAAATATAAATAAAAATATCCCGCCCAAATCCTCTAATAGTGCGAACACCTAGAATCAGTGGTGGGATATAATTATTAGCTTTTGTAGATTATACCATCATGTATAGTGCGAACACCACAATCAAGTACATACACAGTATATCAAAAGAAGATACATTTTTCAACTAATAAGAAAAAAATTATAAGAATATATCAATTTTTAGCTACCTTCAAACACTAGAGAGAAGGAATAATATGTATAGTATCCCACTGCTTTATATATTTTTTTGTGTATTAGCAATTAGTTCGATATGGATTATTGTAATGCGCTGGAAAAGATATATGAAATATTCTAATGGAACATATAAAAATGCAGGACAGAATTTAATTTTTAAAACAGAACTATCTCAGAATGAAATAATTCGAAAATTGGAAACACATGATGCAAAGGATACATTGGACTATGATTTTTATGAAAAAAATGGTGAGTATTTTCTCAAAGTAAAAGGAGTAAAAAGACTTGTTTTTAATGGAATATTAACAGCGGATTTTAAAGTCGATTTTTTAGAAAATGCACAAAGATATATTATTGTTCATCAGGGTAACAATTTTCAAATGTTATATTCATCAGGATATGAGGCAGAAATATTTGAGTTTATGGTAAAAAAATTAAATTGTATTCCTCAAGAAAAGATAAATGGGTAAAAATGAAAAGATATAAAAAAATAATAATACTTGCAGTTGGAAACCTGTTGGTGCTATCAGCGTGCTCCAAACAACCAGACTTTGATGCCAAATCCTACGTCCAAAGTTCTCTTGATGCATACTATCATGGAGATTATAAAGATTATGCAAATCTGTTAGAAATCTCGGAAAAAGATGCCAAGAAAGAAATCGAAGAGGATTTTAATGAGAGTATCCAACAGCAATTTGATGATTCCGATAACATTACGGACAAAGGAATTGCTGATTATGCGAAAAAACTGGCAGAAGTAAAGAAAATGGCAAAATACAGGATGTGAAAGAAGAGGATGAAGGTGGCGACACTTGAGAAGGCGATCTATTTATCGATGAAAAATGATGTGGCTTATGGCTGATTTTCTGAAGAGAAACAGGGCGGAGGTTGTAAAAATGTGTCTTTATGAATATGACGAAGAAAAACAGCGAGAGTTCGACAGGGAAGAGGGCAGGATGGAACTGCTGAAGCGATTATCTCTGCAATAACCATAGCAAAATAATATTGAAATTGAAAGATCAGTTATAGTTACAGTTTGTAAAAAAAGTGACAGAGAAATAGAGGTTGATTCATTAGTATAGAAAAATATTCATTGGTGCAGAAGGAAAAAGAGGTTACAGAAAAGTTCATGGTCCTCCAAATGTATGAATTGACGGTGATAAGAGGAGTAGAGTATACTAAATAATAAAACAAAGCTTATATATGGGTGAAATTGAATGTATAATAATGAACGAGTAAGAATTGATATAAGAAAATATAGCTTAGACGAGATGGTTTATCGATATAGTCAAAATAAGATTTTATTTTGTAATCATAGATATGGATGGACAAAAGGGAATCCGAAGGAAAAATTAAAAGAAACGGTGAAAGCTCTGGCAAGGGGGATACCATTTCCGTCTGTATATGCATCAGAATTACAGACGGGTGAATTGCTGATATTAGATAAAAGTGAAAAATTTAGAATTTTATTAGAACAATTAAACTATGAAAATCTCGACAGGGATATTATGGACAGATATATGCTTAAAGATGTTTTGTACTCTCAGATAATTATTTATGTGATTGACTATATGAATCCTAAATATATGCATATGGAAGTTGGAGAATTTATTGAGGAATGGCAGCCATCTCAGGAACAGTCTGTACGTAACATTCTGTATAAAGAAGATAAAATGGAAATATTAGCAGAATTTGTAAAACAAATTAAGAATACGAGAACTTCCGAATTGCTCTTACAGTATTATTTTATATATTTCATAATGGCTGCGTTTATTAAATCGAGAGGATTGCATATATACGAAAATATTGATAAATACCAATTGTTAGAAAAGGTAATAAAGCAGTTTCACTATTTAACAACTGTAGAGTGGAACAATTTGTATAATGAATTTGAAGATGCATACAGATTGATGCATCAAAAATTTGTAAAAGGATATAGATACAAGATGCATTCAACGGAAACCAGAATGAAAATTTTGTGTTTTTTGTATTTATGTAATGGCTTTCGTCAGCAGGTAGAAGATTATGGCGATGAGTCGATATTTCAAATAAAGATAAAAAAGGTATTGGAATCATGCGATATGAGTTATGAAAGCATTATGAAAACTGCTGATATTTTAGAACGAGGTAGATTTTAACATGTTAAGAAAAATAGAGATAAATAATTTTAAATCATTTGAACATGCAGAATTTGATTTGAAAAACTTTACATTACTGGCGGGCAGAAATTCGATGGGAAAGACAAGTGTTATCCAGGCGATTTTTGCTATGATTCAAAACGGGAAAAATCCATTTCGTGGTGAGTATATGAATATCGGAAAAGTACAGGAGGTAAAAAATGCAATAACCGGAAATGGTGATATAGAATTTAAGATTTGTTATAAGACGAGTGAAAAAGAAATAGAAGCATCAAAGGTGATAACAAAGGAAGGAGTTAGTGAGTCAGGGGAAATAGACAAATTAATAAATGTAATATATTGTTCTTCGGATAGAATAGGCATTGAAGATACTTATAAAAAGTATTTAGGGGACAAGATTATAATTGGAAAGAATTGCGAGTATGTATTTCATTATTTAAATGCTCATGATGAAGACCAGATGGATCCTGACAGGGATTTTGTATATGATGTGGAGGCTTCTAAGTTGACATTTGGAGGACAGGTAAGCTATTGGCTGGATAAAATTATGGGATATCATGTTAAAGCAAGAGAGATAGAACAAACAGAATTTATACAGGTATTGTATAGCAACGATAAGGTACCATTTGAAATGCGCCCGAAGAATGTAGGTACAGGTGTGACATATATTACGGAGCTTATCATTGCAGCTTTGGCGTGTAAAGCTAATGATTTATTGGTGATAGAAAATCCTGAGATTCATCTGCATCCGTCAGGTCAATCGGAATTGGTGGAATTTCTTGCCTTTTTGGCACAATGTGGAGTACAGATTATTGTAGAGACTCATAGTGATCATATCTACAATGGAATAAGAAAAAGTATTCGTTTGGATCAGATAGACGATGATAAAGTAAGCATATATTCTTTTGAACAGGATGAAAGAGGATGCAGTATTCCAATAAGTATACCAATCAATGCGAATGGTAAGGCATTGAAAAATGCGGAAGGTTTTTTTGATCAGATAAATAAAGATTTAGACGTAATTTTAGGGTGGTAATATGGAATTTTTGCTAAATGAAAAGTCTTTATGTGGTCAATTTCAGAATGTCAGCTCTTTTTTATATGCAACAGAATCTATTGTCAGATGTATAAAGCTGATTCATGAAAATACGGATATCCCTATATATAAGACTATGAATTTTTATAATTGTAATGTGACAAAAGATGAAACTTTATGTGATTTGAAATGTTATGGGCTTACAGATGAATTGTTGCGTTTTAAATCAAGTTTGGATAGGGAAATATATGAAAAACCCTACTGGGATCAAGAACCTGTACATGATGTGTCACAAAAGTTCTTTTGGAATGAAGAGGATGTATCAGCTACATCTTTAGCGGAGGCTGCGGTAAAAGAAGGTTCGTTATTATCCTTTGATTTGGAACCATTCAATGATAAAAAACTAACAATTTTGAGCGGCGATACAAATTACATAGTTGATTCGGTGAATACACCGAAGTATCTGGTACAAAATTATAATACTTACTTGAATGTAAATCGAAAAAAATTACTTCAAATAATTTTTGAAAATACCAGAATAGATTGTAGTACAATAGAAGATAAATATGGTGCGGATATTCTTGAAAGAGAAGAATTTGATGGTCTTATAAAATCGTTAAAAAAATTCGTAGAGCATGAGTCCTGGGAAAGTATTGCCTTGGATGATGGGTTGGAATACAAAAAATACACACCAAAAAATGACGAAAAAAACTGGTTTAGAGGATTAAAATACTCAGGACAGACGATTATGAAATTTCGATTTAGTAGTAAAATGAGGTGTTTTGGTTATCGGAAAGAGAATAAGTTTATGGTATTAAGATTAGAAAGAGACCACAGCATAAGTGAGAACGGATAATCTTGTAAGAAACCGTACCTTCTAAGAATATAGGATTACATATGGACAATGGATTCTTGCGAAAAAGGATTGGTCAGTTAAGAAACTGATTAATCCTTTTTCTTACAAGCAGAAACGTAAATGTCAGACCGCTCTTTTAATCTAAAGCTATAAGCGCTCGGAAAAGGAGATTAATATAAATATGAGTAAAGTATTTGCGGTTAGTGAAATTGATGCACAGCAGACAATAGACAGGTTTGTTTCGGAAAATTTTCCGGAGAGCTATGCAATATTTTCGCAGTATGGGAATCGTAGTCAGACAAAGACAGAACGATTTACCACAGTACCATTCATGATGCTGAACGGAAGTATGCAATGGAAGGTTCCGCTGAAAGCGGCTACAATGGGGGATTTCCTGAAAACATTTGAGATACAGAACCATGAGACTGTTACAGTAGAAAATGTATCGTATACTGTCGGGGACGAAATAGATTGCCAGGAATTGCTGAAAATGTTTTCAGGATTTTACCGGGAATGTATAAGAAAATGGGAACCAAAGGGAAGGCACCTGGATTACAGATATTTTAAGCGTTTTATACTTTCGAAAGGGGTATATGTTTCGGATGTACTGCATGCTATTTGGATAAAAGACAGTTACACAGTTCATGAGTGTGCGGGAATTTTTCAAATTTCTCCCAAACATGCAAAGATGTTGCTGCAGGCAGCAGGATATCAGAAAAGAACCTGCGAAACATATTTCTGGTGTGATTATGCGAGAAAAGCGGCAATTGAAGAGTGTGTAGAAAAAGCGTTTAGTGTGCTGAGAGATTTGCCGAATGTGGCGAAAGCAAAGATGCATATAGTGAACTGGTTGGGAAATCAAATTACAAGTTTTGGAGATCGGGTGGCTGATCGTGGTCGAAGAATGACTTATATGACGGCTCCGAATCGTGTTTGGAAGGAACCGGCGTATAGTGAGAGAAAATATAAAAGAGAAAAGTGCTTTTCTGTTATCTGTCTGACGGTGATGATTGGTTTTTCGCTTGCTGTGATTGGACTTTTTATAAAACAATTCCAGACTTTGCAGCAGCAAGGGGCGCCGGGAGCGGATTTTGGAACATTGTATGGATTTTACGGAAGTATCGTAGGTTCGGTTATTGCGGGATTGGTAACGATTTTTACTACATATCTGATCATTAAGAGAAGTTATAAAGTAGATAATCATCAGGAACGAATGGGTGCCCTTCCTCATTTTCGACTGGATACGGTTCCTGTAGAAGAAGATCGAATAGAGATGATGGAAAAACTGGAACAGACAGCCCCATGTTATATCCGGGATTGTGGTCCGGAAAGTATAGTGCTGGCAGTGGAAAATGTCGGCAAAGATGAAGCGTTTGACGTAACTGTGATGGGGTACGGTTTGGATGATGGATGCATGATAACAAGTATGCACGTAGGGGAGAAAAAATATCTGATGTTTGAATACAGACCCTATTCTAAAATAAAGATACAATATGGGGATATCTATGGAAACAGATATTACCAGGAATTTGATCCGGAGGGGAATGAGGGTAAGATCTGGTTTAACGCCAGAATTCCGGAATTAGTGCTTCGGACAGATCGGGTGAGGTATCAGCAATAATTGAGCAGACTGATAGCATATGAATGTAAAGATGAAAGGTGTCAGATAACATAAACACACCGAAACTTTTTTGATATGTTACAATGAGGTTGTATGTTTGGCTTTTTTATTATAGAATGTAAAAAAGTTATACAGTGAATAAAACTTTGAAAAGGAGAAAGTGGAGTATGGATACAACATTGAAATTACCGGTTGGTATCGAAGATTTTCAGGAAATCCGTCGACTCGGCTTTTACTATATTGATAAAACAAAACTGATTGAACAGCTCCTTGAGCAATGGGGAAAAGTCAATCTTTTTACAAGACCGCGACGTTTTGGAAAAACCTTAAATATGAGTATGCTCCGCTGTTTTTTTGAAATTGGAACAGATAAGACTTTATTTGATAATCTTTATATTTCAAAAAGAAAAGATTTTTGCGAAGAATATATGGGAAAGTTCCCGGTTGTATTTTTGACGATGAAAGGTGTAGAGGGAAACACATTTGAAAAAGCAAAAGCAAAGCTGAGTAAATTAGTTGCGCTGGAAGCAGAACGCTTTTGTTTTTTGAAGAATAGTGACAGATTGACGGACAATGAAAAAGAAAGATACAAAGCGTTAATTCGGATAAAAGATGGAAAATATTCGATGGATGAAGAAACACTGGAATCAGCTTTGCAGACATTGTCAGAACTGTTATTTCGGCATTATGGACAGAAGACGATTATTTTGATCGATGAGTACGATGTACCATTGGATAAGGCATACCAAAATGGTTATTATCGAGAAATGGTATCATTGATTCGAGCTCTTTTTGGAGATGCGTTGAAAACGAATAATTTTTTACAGTTTTCTGTTTTAACAGGGTGTTTGAGAGTTTCAAAAGAAAGTATTTTTACAGGTCTAAATAATTTTAAGGTACTTTCTATTACAGATGCCCGTTTTGATGAACAGTTTGGATTTACAGAAAATGAAGTTGAAAATTTGCTGAAAGCGTATGGGATGGCCTCGCATCTTGAAGAAACGAAGGAATGGTATGATGGTTATCGATTCGGAGATGCAGATATTTTCTGCCCTTGGGATGTTATTAATCATGTGGACAGACTGTGCAAAGAACCGGATGCAAAACCACAGTCGTACTGGTTAAATACGAGCAGCAATGAACTTGTAAAATGTTTTATTGATAAGGCAAATAAAACAACGCGGGATGAAATTGAGCGTCTGATTGCAGGAGAGCCGATGGAGAAATTTATTCGGTTAGAATTAACATACGATGAAATTGATACCAGTATTGATAATTTGTGGAGTGTTTTGTTCACAACAGGATATTTGACGCAGGCAGGGGTAACTGAAACCGGAGCATATAAGCTGATGATTCCTAATAGAGAGGTCAGAGAAGTATATAAATTGCAGATTCAGGAATGGTTCAGGGAAAATGTATTAAGGAATACGGAAAACCTAACAGCATTCTGGAAAGCTGTGGAAGAAGGAAATACAGAATGCATAGAGAACTATCTGAATAGGACACTCAGTAATACGATTAGTGTTTTTGACACGAAAGCACCGGATGCAGAGAAAGAAAATTCTTATCATACATTTTTAGCTGGACTTTTGGCAGGAAATTCCAACTGGCTGGTAAGATCAAACGTAGAAGCGGGTGAAGGATTTGCGGATATTATTATTGAACCGGAAGATCCGGATGCAGGGATTATTTTTGAGTTGAAGCATGCAAGGGTAGCTTCTGGTTTGAATAAATCCTGTGAGAATGCGATTACACAGATACGAAATCGAAGATATGAGGAATATTTAAAAAATGATGGAAGAAATAAAATAGTATTATATGGTATAGCATTTTATAAGAAAAGATGTAAGGTTGTTGTAGAGAGAATCAATGGAGAAAGAGATTGATGAGTGAATGTATGCGAAGAATTTTGAAGATACATATGACAAAATTCTCTGTTACGGAATATCATTATTAGAAGCATTGCATGGTAAAAATAGCACAAATGATATGCAAGGATATAATTATCGGAAAATAATTATATCCTTCGTAAGCGCAAAATAATTCGACGGATTGTGTTACCCTAAAAATCAATCCATAATAATTAACAGGGAATGCAAGCATTTTAATTCATTTTCTGTTGCTAGAAATGATAGATGCGAGCATTTTACTCTATTCAATTTATGGAGGAGTACTCATGAGAAGCAAGAAAATACCTGCTGAAGAGCAATACCGTCTCATCATGGAGTGCCGGCAAAGTGGTCTGACAGATCATCAATGGTGTGTGGAACATGACATCAAACCAGGAACATTTGATAACTGGGTAAAACGGCTCCGCCAAAAAGGCTGTACAGAAGCTGTATGGAATTACTGAAACTGGCAGAAAAATATTCGCTAGAAAACCAGGAACAGGTCTGCTTTATCAACTTGCTATTTAGCGCAGCAGATGATAAAATCAAAGCACAATAGGTGAGTTGTATCAAACAGCTCCAGAAAGGAGTCTGAGAGGCATGGGAAGATTTGTAAACCCTGATAATAGTCAATGTCATTAACGAGAGTATGAAACTTTTTCTGTAAAATAATGTTTATAAGGTTCTTCTATGATACA
>OLPG01000305.1_pt1 | contig 50397 bp, 36 predicted proteins | sample 1672311 | NCBI WGS metagenome assembly OLPG01 (sample SAMEA3136670, study PRJEB25190) | human gut metagenome | biome: human gut; feature: human-associated habitat; material: faeces | place: Austria | collected 2013 | reverse complement strand
TCCCTCATCAATGCCTTCTGGTAACTCATTTTTATTAACATTTATAATTTCATTTATCTTTCTATTTTCTAACACTACGTAATTTTCTTCAAACCTATCTACTGTAAATTCTTCTATCGCATCTAATTTTTGAGCCAATTCTATTTCATCTTCATTTATTCCGTTTCCAACATTTATATTTTTATTATTTTCTATTTTTTTTATATAATTGTCTTCTTCTATACAATAATTATCATTAAGTGATAATGCAATTTCAATAGTTCTATTATATGTATCAAAACCATATTTTTTTATATAAAACAAAAATTCATCAGTTATATTTGCTTTATATAATTTGTAAAATTTTTTATAATAATCTGAATCACTTTTTAAGAAAAAATATTTACCATAATCTTCATTAACATAACCATCTTTATAAGCACAATATAATAATCCAAATATCAATTCTATCCTTTTATCGAAATTTATTTTTATCATATTTTAGCCCCCTTTTTCTAAAGAATTTATATTATCTTACTTGGCATAAACATTTAATCTAGAATCTATGGATGTAACTAACTCTATAATTTTTTTATTTTCTTTTATTATATCTGATGATTTAATAAATTTATATGGATCACTTTTTAATATATCTTTTAATTGTTCAAATAATATTTCATCGATATTTTTTATATTTTTATAATAACTTGAATACTTAAATAAATCATTGTCACTTCCATATATTCCTAAAAAAACTTCTGATATAAAATCACTTTTATTAATTTCATTTTCGACTAACTCTTCCGTCAAATATTTACCATCTAATAATAGCAAAACCTTTTCATTTAAATTTACTAATTCACATAACTTTGATTTATCTTTTACATACTTAACAAGTTTATAGTTATCTTTTATATTTTCTTTTATTAAATCATAATCCAAATACAATTTATCATTATTTAATATATATTCTTCTATTATTTTTCTATTTTTATTGTTCTTAAATTCACCATTATGTACCAAAAATATATCTTTATATTCTATTTTATTAATCATTTGTAATAACTCGTCATTTAAACCATTTATAAATATTTCATCTATCTTTCTACTAAATTCATTTAAATTTTCTACTGATTCTGGCAATAATAAATCATCTAAATCATATATATCGCTTATTATATTGTCTATTTCATTTATTAATCTAATCATTATTTTTTGATTATCCATAGTATCACTTCCAAGAATTATTATATCAAAAAAAGTATTAAGGTTCTAGTACTAGCCTTAATACTCTTACTTCTTTTTTAGATTCTAAATTTTCTTTTTTCATAAGAAGAAGTTCTCTTTTATACATATACAAATATTTTATTATTTCTTTTCTCATAATTACCTATTTAAAAATTTTGTTATATTAAAATAATATGATTTTACTTTATTTAATATTGGATATTCATTATAAGAACCTATTGTTAATTTTGATAAATATTCTTTTGTATTAATAATATTTTCAACTTTTTCTTCTATATTAAATTTATTTTTATTTGATAATTCTTTAATATTTCTTGTACCTATTATTATTCTATTATTATTAATTTTTGATGTTTCAAGTAGACCATTTAAAGAATTAATACTTATAAGTGAATCGATATTATCCATTATGTAATTAAAATTGTTATTTGAATTATATAATTGATCTATTAATATATTTGTAAGTCTATTTGTATTTTCATTACCAATAACAAATATTGCTGTTTTCTCTTTTAAATTATTTAAGTCTAATTCATTTTGACATAATAAGTTCAATAGATTTTCTTTTGATATATATTTATTTAATTCTATTCTTAATACAGATACAATTCCACCTCTTGTTTCAACAGGTGCGAATACAGTACCAGATAAGAATATATATATAGGATTTGTAAATTCTAATGATTTTATATATTCTTTAAATTTATCAAATGTTTCTTTATTATTTTCTGCTTGTAAAAGCATCATACCTACACTACCTAAATTAATTTCTTCCTCTTTTCCTATTTCAAAAAGTAATAAAGTTAATCCTTTGAAATAATCAGATGCTGAATTTTGCCAAAATGGATCCATTGCTTCATCATTTTTAAATAATTCATTTGCAATATTATTTATTTCATCTATTGCTAGATCTTTATTTCCACTTTTATATAATTTATATGGAACAATTAATGGATTAAAACCATTTGAATTTAATGCATCTTTATAATTTATTAAATATGTCTTATAACCATTTTCTTTTAAAGTTGGCATAAATGTTTTATAGTATTCTTCCTTTGTATCATTTACAATAAAATTTTCTCCTGAATTTATTATTTCTTTTAAATAATCAAATATCATTTTTGTTTTTCCTGAATTAGTTATTCCTACTAAAAGGTTTGTATTTTTCATAATAATCTCCTCTTTTCTTTAACATTATTTTTTTTATTACTTTCTTTTAAAACTATTTTTCCGTTAATAATATGACTTCTTAAATTTTCTATCTCACTAATATTTTCTTTTAATTCGTCTATATTTTTTATTAACTCATCTCTTTTCTTTAACATTATATCATTGTTAAAATTATTCCAATACTTTTTTATTTCTTCTAAAGAAAAACCTACCTTTTTAAGTTTTAGTATTAAATTCAAATCTTCTATTTGATCACTGGAATAATATCTATATCCTGTAAATAAGTCTATTTCTACTGGATTAAATAAGTCAATTTCATTATAATATCTAAGAGTTTTAATAGGTACACCTGTTTCTTTAGAAAAATCTCCTATTTTATATAACATTTTCCCTCCTTCGACATAACTATAACACTACATTTAACTAGAGAGTCAAGTCATTAAATTAATTATATCAAAAAAAGGTACTAAACTAAATATATTTTATCGTACCTTTTACTTACTACATCAAAATCTAATATATAAAATAAATTTCTAACATATTCTTTTTTTTCTGTTTTATATTGAAGATAATAAGAATGTTCCCAAACATCTATTACTAAAAGTGGAATAAAATCAATTAGAGTTAATTCTTGATGTTTTTCTATTTGAATTATTAAAAGTTTATTTAAGTATCTATCATATCCAAATACTACCCAACCTGGACCTTCTATATTTAAAATAGATGCATTAAGTTCATCAATAAAAGCATCATAGGAAGTAAAATCCTTTATAATATGTGCTTTTAAATCTTTACTTAATAAAGTTTTATTTGGCATAGGTGTTAAATTTTCAAAAAATAAACTATGTAATATATAAGCATTTGCATTAAAAGATAATGATTTTGATAAATTTTGTATATTAGTAAAATCATCTTTTATTCTATTATCGTTAAAGTCACCCATTAATTTATTTAAGTTATTAGTGTATCCTTTATATAGTGTATTATAGTGATAATTAAACATATCACTACTATAGTAAGGTTCTAAGTCTTTATAATTATATTTTAATTTAATCATTTCATACATTTTTTTCACCTATAAAAATATATGAAAAAAGATATCTATAATTCTAAATATCTTTATCATATTCTTCTAAAAATGTATGTTCTTCTCCATCTTTTACATATCTTACAATTTTATCTAAATTAACATTTTCAAATGCCGTAAAAATATTTATATCTATATATTTATTTTGTTTTTTTAATTCTTTTATTATATTTTTTACTTCGTATCTTTTTGAATCTTTTTGTCCTAAGCTATATTCTTCTGTTAATTTACATGCACAATTTAAGAATGTTAAATTATGATAATCTCTCCATGTAATTATATCTTTTTCTCTAACTAAATAAAGTGGTCTTATAAGTTCTAGTCCTTCAAAGTTTTCACTATGTAATTTTGGCATCATAGATTTAACTGTTGAACCATAAAACATATTTAAAAGAATTGTTTCTATTACATCATCAAAATGATGACCAAGTGCTATTTTGTTGCATCCTAATTCTTTTGCTTTTGTATAAAGAGCACCTCTTCTCATTCTAGCACATAAATAACATGGCCCTTGTCCAGTTCTTGATGCTCTTTCTGACGCTTCAAATATATCTGAATTAAATATTTCTATTGGTATATTTAATTTTTTAGCATTTTCTTCTATTAGTTTTCTATTTTCTTCTTTATATCCAGGATCCATACAAATAAATCTACATTCAAATTTAACATTACCATGATTCATAATTTCTTGAAAAAGTTTAGCCATTAAAAATGAATCTTTACCACCTGATATACATACGGCTATTTTATCATTTCCCTTTATAAGTTCATATTTATCAAGTGCTTTTACAAATGGTCTATATAACTCTTTTCTATATTTTTTTATTATATTTCTTTCTACTTCTTTATAAAATTCCATAAATTTTTCCTACTTTACTAATTCATTATATATTTCATCAAATACTTCAAAAAATTTAACTAATTCTTGTTTAGTTGTTAAATGTGAAATACTTACTCTTAAAGTACTTTTTGATAATTCTTCATCTTTTGTAAGTGCATATACAACTTTTGATACATTATTCTTTGATGAGCATGCAGACTTCGTACTTATATATATTTCTTTTTCTTCTAATTTTTTAGAAAAAATATCTGAACTAACTCCTCTTACACTAAAATTAATTGTATTATATATACATTTTCCTTTACTATTTATTACTACATTATCATATTTTTGTAAATTTTCTTTTATATATTCATTTAATTTTTTTAAATATTTATTATTATTTTCAATATTTGAAAGTGATATTTCTAATGCTTTTTTAATTGATAAAATTAAAGGAAGAGCTGGTGTTCCACTTCTATAAATTGTTGTACTTTTACCACCTAAAATAATGGGTTCAAGCTTTACATTATCCTTTTTTATTAATACTCCAATACCATTAATTCCATAAAATTTATGTGGTGAAAAAGTTATTAAATCTACATTTTCAAAATTAGTATCTAATTTACCAATACTTTGAGTTGCATCTGTATGAAAGAAACAGTTATCATATTTTTTTAATATTTCTCCAATTTTTTCTATATCCATTATTATTCCTGTTTCACTTTCAACACTTGTTATACTTACAAGAGTAGTTCTATCATCTATTAGGTTTTCTAACTCTTCTATATCTATTTTTCCTTCATCATTAACTTCTAGTATATCAACACTAACACCTTTATTAAGTAAATAATTAACTGGTGCGATTATAGATGAATGTTCTATAGAAGTTGTTATTATATGAGCATTTTTATACTTAGCTGCAAAACCCTTTATTACAAGATTATTACTTTCTGATGAACCGCTAGTATAAATTACATTTTCATTTTTACATTTAAATACATTTGCAATATAACTTGTTGCTTCATCTATTTTTCCTTTTGCTTCAAGGCCTAATCTATGAGTAGAATTCGGATTAGCATAGTATAAAATACTATTCAAATTAAAATCTTCTAATACTTTTTTATCTACTGGACAATTTGCTGCATAGTCTAAATATATCATTTTACCACATTCCTTTTTCTTTATTTATTATACAAAAATTATAATTATTGTACAAGAAAATATATATATAAATTTATAATAAATTTTATCAAAAATTACAAATATATACTTGATTTTTTTTGAGCATTAACATAGAATGTTAATATAGTTATTAGATTTATATTTAATTGGTCTGAGTAATCTATTAATAGAATAAAGGACCAAACCCGTGTAGGCGCCAAGCGCCGCTGAAAAAAACAACCGATTGGTTGTTTTTTTTATTATAATTAATAAACTCTACTATTCCAGTTACTTGGAAGATCAATAACACTTTTTGGATCAATCATTTCTGAATTTTCACTATCTAAATGACCTTTATACATTGTTAAGTGTAAATGTACTCCAGTTGCTATACCTGTTTGTCCCATTTTTCCTATAACTGTATTTTGATCTACTTTTTGATTTTTTCTAACATATTTTTCTTCTAAATGGTAATATGCGGATGTATAATTTTGATTATTATATGTGTGATGAATAATTATATAATTACCCATTGATGAATTACTTCCTGTTTTTGCAACAACACCTGGAAGTACTGGATAAATATTTTTATCACTACTATACATATCAATACCTGAATGAAATTTATTTTCATTTGATACTGGATGAATTCTATTACCATAATAACTTGTTATTGTACCAGAGTTTATTGGTCTTTCTGGCTTTATAATTTGTTTACACACACTATACAATTTAATATCACTATTTATATTAATAGTAGTTTTAGCATCATAACTCTCACCATTACCACTTTTTTTAGTATTCCAAGAACATATATTATTTTCTTTATTTATATCTTCTAGCTGAACATTTACTGTATCTTCAAATATTGCTTTCAACTTTTCATCTTTTTTAAATATATAATTTTCTATTGCAGTTTCATTATTTTCATTTACCCAACCTTTAAATGATTTTTTTATAAATACTTCCCTCTCATTATATGTTATCTTATAATTTGATTCTGGTATTTCTAATTTTTTTAATGAATTAAAACTTCCTTTTACTTCTGTTACTTTTCCATTTACTTCTAATTTTAATGTATATGTGTTAGGAATCCATTTAGCATAATATGTAGCATCTTCTTTTACTGAATCATTTACTTTTTCTTTTAATGATAAATCTTTATACCATCCATCAAATGTATAACCTTCTCTTAGAGGTACCTCTTTAGTTTCTATTTTTTCATTATAATTTATTTCTTCTTCTTTTGTATTTTCTTCTCCTTCTGAAATACTTAAATCATATATTTCTAGATAACTATCTTTTGAAATGTCTCCTTCTATCTTAAATAAAAATTCATCATAATTTTTATCTTCTGCTTTAAAAGTTTTTGTAAATTTATTAAAGTTTTCATTTACTTTTATCTTTTCTTCTTCTCCATTAAATCCTATCATAAGTTCTTTTTCACTATCAGATTTTAAATATACACTAAAAGTATATATTTTATCTTTTTCTAATTTTATATTTTCTTTATACTTTATAACATTTTCACTTAAATTAAATTTAAATACATTTTCATTATTAAATATTTCATCATCATTTATAATTTCATAATCTAAATTATATGACTTTTTATCTAATAAGTTTTTATACAAATTATTTTCTAAATAATTATAATCAAATTTTATTATATAACTATTTATTTTATATTTTGCATATAATGTATGATTACCTCTTTCTATAACAACACTATTTTCATTTATTTTTTTACCTTTTTTATTATACCAACCTATAAATGTATAACCTTCTTTTTTAGCATCAATAAGGTTACCATAATATTCATTGTATGTTACTAATTTACTCTTTTCATTTATTTCACCACCATTTGAATCAAAAGTAACTATATAACTTTCTTTAGTTTCTACCTTTTCTGCTTGTTCCTCTTTCTTTTCCTCTTTTATTTCTTCTGTTACTTTTTTTACAACCTTTTTAACATTTTCTTCTCCTTTCAAAACTACTTTTTCAGCTGCAAAATCCTCATCTTTTTCTTCACTAATATCATTTTCTTTTTTTGTTTCTTCTTTAGTAACATTATCATTATTTTTTGTTATTTGTTTTTCCTTATAGTCACAATAAATATAACCTGTCAAAAGTAAAGTAATAAAAAATAACAAGAATATTATTAAATATTTTTTATTCATAAAAACCTCCTTCAATAGTTATATTCTCTCTTTATAAGGCAAATTCCCCTAAAAAAAATAACTAATCTAAAAAAATTAGTTATTTTAATCAAAAACGAATGATAATTTACCATCATCTTCTAATTTTAGCCTTGCCTTAAACTCTTTATTATTTTTAGAAATAAAACCTTCTATGACAGGAGATATTTTATTTTTTAATATTTCACTTGCAACATTTTTATTAATTATTTTTTTGCATATCATGGTACTTATTTTAAAATTACATCCATCTTTATAACCAATACATCCATAGTTATATTTTCCTTTTATTACATCTTTACCACATAATGGACATTTTCCTATTACTTCTCTATAAAAACCTGTATCATTTTCAGTATTTTTACTATTAAATACTTCACTTATTTCTTTTTCTGTTAAAAGTACAACATCATTAATACTTATATTACCTTTATAAACTTGTTTTAATCCTTTACCAAGTTCACTAGTTTTATATTTATCCATACTTATATTCATTTTTTTAAGTTCTTCAATTAAATATTTACCATCAGGAAGTATAGTATAAACATCTTTTTTAAGAGCAATATATTTACTATTAATTGCATTATTTATAATGCCTGTTCTTGTTGCTTCTGTTCCAAGTTCTAATCCTTCAAATATTGCTTTATAATCTTCTGTATCATCTTTATTTTCATCCATTTCTTCATCTACTTTATTTTTATCTTCTTTAAATGGATTTTTTAAATAATTATTAAGTGTCTCAATGGTATAGTGTTTAGGAGCGGACTTCTTTTTTTCTTTAGGTTTAAAATTTATATTTACTTCATCACCAATATTTAATGAAGGAAGTACCTTATCATTTTTATTATAATCATCATATTTAGTCCAACCTTTTTCTATTATTACATTACCTTTTAAAGTAAATTCTTCTTTATCACCTAGTTTTATTACTATTTCTGTTTTTTCTATTTTACAGTCTTCAGCTGCAAATACAGAAACAAATCTTCTCATAACAGCAGTATATACTTTTATTTCATCTTCACTCATATTTTGTTTATTAGGTATTTTATAAGTTGGAGTAAGCGCTGAATGGGATTCTATTTTACTATCATCAAATATAGTTTTTTTATCTTTAAATTTTACTTTATAGCCTAATTTTGATACTACTTCTAATATACTTTTTATTTTATCTTTTTCATTGGTTGCTAAATACTCTGAATTTGTTCTAGGATAAGTTAAATAACCTTCTTCATATAATTTTTGTACTATTTTTAATGATTGATCCATAGGCATTTTATATTTTTTACCTAAGTAATTTTGAAGTTTTGTAAGTGAATATAATTTACCTGGAGCAAGTGTATCTTTTTTTACTGTTTTTTTAGTTACTACTGCTTTTTCTTTATTATATAACTCACATAATTTCTTAGCGTCTTCAAACTTTTCTTTATCAAATTTTTCTTTTGAATTAAGTTCTACTACTTCACCATTTGTTTCCTCATTAGATGCTATTCCATAATATATATCTGGAATAAATTCTTCTATTTGTTTATCTCTATCATATATTGCTTTTACTATTGGAACAATTACTCTTCCTACTCTTAAAAGTGTTCCTGTTTTAAGTGTTGCATATCTTGTTAAATTAACTCCATAAAGCCAGTCAACATAAGTTCTAGCAAATCCTTCATTAGCTAAATTATCATATTCTTTTTCATCTTTCATTTCAGTTAATGCTTTTTTTACAGTTTCTTCTGTTTGATCTGGAAGCCATAATCTTACTAGTTTTTTTTCACTATTAAGTGCATTATTTATACATAATCTTACAATTATTTCTCCTTCTCTATCCGAGTCTCCTGCATTTACTATAGTGTCAATATCTTCTCTATTTACAAGTGCTTTTATTATGTTAAATTGTTTTAATACTCCGTCATCAATATGCTTTCTTTGATCTTTTTTTAAATTAAATTTAAACTCTTTGGGATAAAAAGGAAGATTATCCATTTTCCATCTTCTATCTTCTAAATTATCATAATCTTCTATGTCATATAGGGTAAATAAATGACCAAAAGCCCATGTTACTAAATAATTTTCATTTTCAAAATATCCATCTTTTCTATTCATCTTTCCAATACCAGAAACTATATTTCTAGCAAGTGATGGTTTCTCTGCAATTATTAAAATCATTTTTTACCCTCCTTCTTTTTAATTGTACTATAATTTTTAATTTTTTTCTATTAAAAAAGGAATTTAATCATTCCTTAATATTGTATTCCCCATATTACATGGTATTTAGCATCTTTACCACAACATACACATTTTTCATCAATTGCTTTTTCATTTACAATACATCTTGATTTACAACCTTTTATTTGTTTTATTTCTTCTTCACATTTAATATCTCCACACCACATTGCATGAATAAATCCTGGCTGTGTATTAAGTATTTTTTCTATTTCTTCTTTATTATGTGCTTCGAATGTTAATTCATCTCTTCTTTTCTTTGCTCTTTCATACATATCTTTTTGAATAGTTTCAAGTAATTGTTTTGTATAACTTACTATATCTATATTAATATCTTCTTCTATCTTTTCTCTTGTATCTCTTCTTGCAAATGTAATTTTATTATTTTCTAAATCTCTTTTACCTAGTTCTATTCTAACAGGAATACCGTTTACTTCTGCTTCTGCAAATTTAAATCCTGGTGATTTATCTGTTAAATCTACATAAACTTCTATTCCTTCTTTATTTAATTTTTCTTTATATTCATTGCATAAATTTAATACTTCTTCATCATTTCCAATTGGAATTATTGCGACTTGTTTTGCTGCGATTTTTGGAGGTAATACAAGTCCATAATCATCTGAATGAACCATAATAAGCCCACCAATCATTCTTGTTGTTGTTCCCCATGATGTTTGATATGCATATTCTTCTTTATTTTCTTTATTAGTAAATTTAATACCATATGCTTCAGAAAATTTTTGACCAAAATAGTGTGATGTTCCTGATTGAAGTGCAACTCCATTATACATTAATGCTTCATTTGTAAGTGTATATTCTGCACCTGAGAATTTTTCTTTTTCTGTTTTTCTTCCCATTATTGATGGAATTGCTAGTATTTCATTATGAAACCAATTATATACTTCTATCATTTGATTTGCTTCTTTTTTTGCTTCTTCTTCACTTGAATGAATTGTATGACCTTCTTGCCATAAGAATTCTCTGCTTCTTAAAAACGGTCTTGTTTCTTTTTCCCATCTAAGTACATTACACCACTGATTATATAGCATTGGTAAATCTTTATAACTTTTTACATGTGCCGAATAATAATCTGAAAACATTGTTTCACTTGTTGGTCTTATTGCTAATCTTTCATCTAATTGTTTACTACCACCCATTGTTACCCAAGCAACTTCTGGAGCAAATCCATTTACAAGTTCTCCTTCTTTTTCAAGCATACTTTCTGGTATTAAAAGTGGCATTTGTACATTTACATGTCCAAGTTCTTTAAATTTTTTATCTAATATTTCCTTCATTTTTTCCCAAATAGCATATCCATTTGGTTCTATTACCATGCATCCTTTTACACATGAATAATCACATAATTTTGCTGCTCTTACAACATCTGTATACCATTTTGCAAAATCTTTATTTCTTTCTGTTATTGCTTTGTTTCCCATAATATTCATCCTTTCAAAAATAAAAAAGGACAGTACTCTTTTAAGGAGTGCATGTGCACGGTACCATCCTTTTATTTACTTAATTTAAATAACGGTATTACCCGGAAATGTTTACATTTCTCTAAGAAAGTAGGAATCAATAAATAATATATTAGTTTCCACCAAACACTAACTCTCTATTTATATTTAATTTAATGACTATGTCTTTCTTAATTGATTTCAAAAATATAATATCATATTATACATTATATGTCAAAGACTTTTCTTTTTCTTCTTTAACAGAATATTTACTTAAATTTTCATAATAATTTTGTACGCTATCAATTAAAATCTTTTTTTAATCAATTTTAAATTCATAGTATTTTATAGTTTCATTTATTTCTTCTGATAATAGATTATCATGATTAATATTTAAAGTATTTTTATATTGTTTTAGGAAACTTAAATATTTATCTTTTTCTCCTACGAAAACATTATTTTCATCAATTTGATATGCTATTATTACCTTATCTCCAATTGAATATTCCTCTTTAATTTCATGTGTTTCACATTTTAATTCATTAAATTTTTTCACTCTTTCAATTTTTTCTGCATTTAAAGGATAAAACTCATCGTAAATAAATTTCCTATCTGATTTAGCTTTATCATCTATAAATCCGCAATATAAATTATTATCCCTTCCACTAAAAACAACGTTAACTTCAGCAGGTGTAGAGCCTAAAACATTTAGTATACCAATTGGTTTATATTTTCCAGCTATTTTTGATTCTTCTTTTAATCTTTCATTCATAAAAATTTCTCCTTTGACTCATTATAATATCATATTATACATTATATGTCAAAGACTTTTCTTTTTCTTCTTTAACAGAATATTTACTTAAATTTTCATAATAATTTTGTGCGCTATCAACTAATTTTGCATCTATATTTTCATCTATTAAATCAATACCAATAATCTTAAGTACATCAGTAAGATCCATATTTTTTATTTCTTCATCATTAATATGATCATTTAACCATACAATTTTATCTTTATTTCCATTTTCTAATAAATGACACGCAAATAATGTTCCATATAAATATCTATAACCACTACTAAACATTCTACTAATATGCTTCCTATAATTATATAAATTAAATTCTTTATTTTCATTATTATATACAATTTTTTGATAATCAAAGTATTTTAATAAATTAATACATGTATCTTCAAAATCTTCCTTTGTAGATGAAACAATATGATATTTTTCTAAATCTTCGTAAGAATCTTCTTTTACATTTCCAAACAAATTATATGCCATAAATGCAAGATCATATTTAACTATTTTTTTTGATATCATACCTGTACTTTTTATTCTATCAAATATATCAAGTTCACTAGTATTAATACCATTTTCTAATAAATCTTTTTTTGAAAGTATTTCAAAATATATTGAAAAGAATTCAGTTAATATATATCTATATTCTCCCATATTTTTTGATGAATTTGTTGAATGTATAAATTCATGAATTAGAGATAGTACATCATCATAATTATATGTTCTTGCTAAATCTATAAAATAACCATCTTCAGTATAAAAACATATACTAGTATTTCTTGTTTCTTCTTCATTATTTTCTACCTCTGAAAGTTTTTCATAATAATCAACTTCTTTTATATTGATATTTTCTTCTTGTTTAAATAGTCCAAGAAGCCCAGAATTTATTAACTTATCAAATTCTTTTAAATAATTTGAATTAATTTTTTCTATTTCATTTCTAGCTAATTCAAATACATCTTCAAATGTTAAATTATTTTCATGAAATTTATGTTCTAGGTCTATATCCTTTAACTTTCCATAGAGAATATTATTAAGTATGAAAATTGATTGCATATTCTGAATAAAAAATCCATCATGTTCACTTAAATAAATAAAAGTATCATTTAAATAATCATTTAATCTTTTATAGTCTTCTTTCTTCATATTTTTCCCTACTTTATTAATTGTTTTGTTTTATCCTTTTTCCATGTATCTAATAATTCTTTTGGTATAAATCCATCATGATTTATACATATTCCCATTTGATTTTTTCTTCCTGGATTACCATGAAAATCACTACCACCAGATATCATTAAATTTCTTTTTTCTGAAAAATCTTTTATATAATCAATTTGTTCTTTAGTAAAATCATAGTAATAGCATTCAATTCCATCTATGTCTTTGTATTCATCATATAAATTATCTAAAAACTCTTCTGTATTTTTCATTTTATAAGCATATGGATGAGCCAAAAATAATATACCTCCATTTTCATGAATAAATGTAATTACTTCATTTAAACTTGGTCTATATTTTGAAAAATTAAATGAAAATACATTATTTGGAATGCATACACATTTTCTAAAAAATTCTTTACCATTTAAAGAATATGAATCACCTAATTTTTTCATTAATTCTTCTTTATCATTAAGTAACAATATATCATCATATAATTTTGATTCGAATTTTGGTATAGTTAAATCTTCTTTATATTTATCAGGATATTTTATATTTAGTTTATCAAATATTTTTAAGGTATGTATAGCAGATTCTATTGCTACTTTATTCCAATCTACACTTTCTATTTTATTTACAAAAAATTCGTTAATTTTTTCTACATTATCAAAATCATAAGCAAGTAATTCTATTTTTTGACCATGAAAAGATGTTGTTATTTCTATACCTGTTTTTATGTCACCACTAAAATTATTTCTAACATTTTCATCCATTAATTCTATATGTGCCTTGCAGTTATCATGATCTGTAATAGATATAATTGATAAACCTTTTTCTTCTGCCATTTTTAATAGTGTACTTACATCATATACTCCATCAGAATATAATGAATGTAGATGTAAATCTATTTTTTCCATATATATCCCTTCTTTAGTTCATATATTCTATCATAAAGATAAAAAAAAGCAAAATAAAAAATCTACTAAGAGATTTTTATTCATTTATATTCATATTTAAATAATTAGGATTTTTAGGCATACCTGGCATTAAAAGAACATTACCCATATATACAACAATAAACCCTGCACCATTATATACTTTTATATCTGTTACTGTCATTTTAAAATCTTTTGGATAACCTAAATTTATTTTATCATCTGTTATAGACATTGGTGTTTTACAAATACATATCATCATTTTAGTGTTATTTAATTTATTTAATTTTTCTTTTGCTCCACTAGTATATTCTACCTTGCTTGCACCAAACATTTTACACATTTTAAATATTTTTTCTTCTAAAGTATCTTCTAAATCATATGCAAAATATTTCTTTTTATTTTCATTCATTGATACTATTTTTTCTGCTAAAGTAATGCATCCATCTATTCCTTTTTGGTACATTTCACATACATTAAATTCTACACCAAAATCTTTACAAAAATTATTTACGAATTCTATTTCTTCATCTAAATCATCATCAAATTTATTTAATGCAACTATCACATTATCACAAAACTTTTGCATGTTTTTTATATGGTATTCTAAGTTTTTTATACCGCTTTCTAATGAATCATTACCATTATATTTAAGTGCTTTTATTGTAACATTTATTACTACTATATCTGGGTATATATCTCCTACTCTTGATTTTATATCAAAAAATTTAATTCCTCCCATATCAGATCCAAAACCTGCTTCTGTAATAGTATAATCTGATAGTTTAAGTGAAGATTTTGTTCCTATTAAACTAGAACATCCATGAGCAATATTGGCAAATGGTCCACCATGAACTATTACTGGATTATTATATAAAGTCTGTACTAAATTTGGTTTTATAGCATCTTTTAAAAGAAGTGTACATGCATTTTCTACATGTAAATCTTTTGCATATATTTCTTTTTCATCTTTTGTTAATCCAACTATAATATTACCTATTCTTTCTTTTAAATCATTAATATCTTTTGATAAACATAGTATAGCCATTATTTCTGATGCTGGAGTTATAACAAAGTTATCTCTTAGACTTCTATCATTCATATCTATACATCTTTTAATTAATACTTTATCTATTTTAAGCTCATTACCTTGAAAAATATGATTATCTACTGCAGCACAAATTAAATTATTAGCGCTTGTTATAGCGTGAAAATCACCATTAAAGTGTAAATTAATATCCATGCTTGGTTCTATAATGGCTTTACCTCCACCTACTGCGCCACCTTTTCTTCCAAAAACTGGTCCAAGTGATGGTTCTCTTAAATCCGCTACTGATAAATATCCAAGTTTATTAAGTGAATCGCAAAGTCCAATACTTAAAGTTGTTTTACCTTCTCCATATGGTGTTGGATTTGTACTTGTAACTAAAATTAATTTACCATTTCTATTAGTATTTATGTTTTCTATTTTTGCTTTATAATTTCCATAACAAAATAAATCTTCTTCATTTAAATTTAATTTACTTGCTACTAACTTTATATTTTCCATAGTATCACCTTTTTTCTATTTAATTATATTCCTACTTTACAGTCTTCATTAATTTTTCCATAACAATTTCTTTTGGTGTCCAATAACTAAACTGTAATATATCCTTTTGTTTACTTGTAAAGAAATATTTAGTAAGTACAAAATCATTTATACTTTGAGTTATTCCCATAGTTTTTAGAGTATGACAAGTAAATAACTTACAAGCCATACATGATTTCATAGTACAAACACTATCAATTAGATACTTACACTTTCCTCTGCCTTTACATTCACAGCAACCATTTTTATGATCACTACCTTTTTTTCTATATTTAACACATATATCATCTTTAAATTCACAATAATTTGTTTTTATTCTTTCATCTAATTTAGCACATACAGTATCATATATATAGTTAAATTTTTCTTTTATATCTTTTAAGTTAATCGCATGAACAGTCTCTATTATATCTATTAATTTTTTATCTGTTATATTATTTTTAGTTATATAATCTATATCTATTTTTTCATTATTATAAATAAGATCTATCATATATTTTTTATTACATATCTTTATTATTTTAGGTAATGATTCATATATATCATCTATTGTTTCATTTGTTAATTCTAATTTTAAGAACTTATTTTCTATATTTCTTTTTATTTCTCTTCTTTTCATACAAACACCTACTAATACAAGAACAATTATAACATATTTAAGAAAAAAAGAAAGCTAATCCATATTAACTTTCTTTTACATTTGTTTTCTTTACTATATATAGAAGTGATGAGATTGTTACTAAAAGTGTTAAGATTATCATTATGTAATTTACTTTCTCTATTCCTGTTTGTATCATTATTATTAATTCAGCGACTGCTGTTGATACTAACTTTCTTGTTCCTTTTGTATTTTCTTTTACATTTCCTATTACTTTTCCACTTTCATCTATTTCAAATTTTACTTCTTTATTGTTATCTCCTATTAGTTTATATTTTCCTTTTGGTAATTCATTTATATATATTTTATTATTTGCTGATCTTATTTCATCATTTGAATTACCTACACTATATATTCCAATAGCATATTCTTCAAGCATTACTTCTTCATTATCTTTATATAACTTATATGTACTTTCACTTGAAATAGCGCTTCCATCATCCATTTCATATATTATTATATTTTTCTTTATTCCTTCTATATTTAGTACTTCTTTTACACTTTCCATTATACTTGCTAATGCATTTGTGCTTGTACCATCTATAACAGTTATTTTCCCTTCTCCTGTAAAATCATAACTTTCTTTATTTAATGTATAACCATTTAAATATAATTTTATATTTTTATTTGCTGGTACTGTTATGTTACTTTCAAAGGTTACATCTTTATATAATGTTATTATTGATTCATTTGTATCTGATGCACTATTTATTGCATCTTGTAGACTTGTAAAGTTTATTCCGTTTAGTACTGCAACTTTTTCATCATCACCAACAAGAGTCAATGTTGCACTTGTAAGTGTATCTGTTTTATTTGTTACAATTTTATATCCTGGTTCTACTTCATTTATTGTTCCAGAGAACGCTCCAGACTCTCCACTTACTATTCCATCATAAAAATTTACTTTACCTGAATCACCATTACTTACACCATATGTTTTTCCTGTTATTATTGGCATTTCTGTACTTACATTTCCATCTTTTGAACCTATATTAACTGTACCGGTATTAGTAATAGAATTACCTGTTGTAGATGTAATTGTACCTCCATATATATTTATTGTACCTGTATTTGAAACGGTATTTTGTTTTGTACTATTAAAGGATCCACCATAAATATTAATTATACTTCCAGCATTATTGTTATATATAGCATTCCAATTATTTTCAACAGAAGCATCATATATATTTATAACATGTGAATTACGATTAACTATACTTCCACTATTTAATATCATTCCATTTATATTAGTAGTTCCGCTGCCTTCAGCACTTATACCATTTACTGTTACTGTATTCAAATCAACTATTCCGTTAGAATTGTATACACTTCTAATATTTGAATTTGAAATATTTATAACTCCAGTCTTATTGTTATTAACTTCACTTGTTGACACTAAATTATCTATAACAATTGTTCCAGATTCGCTATTAATAACTCTACCTGAAAAATTAGAATTTAATATCTTAACATTATTGCTTGTTCCACTATTATTAACTATTATGAGATAATTATTACCTGTTGTAGTAATAGAATCCATCGTTATACTGCCACTTGACAAATTATATATAAATGTTCCATTGCTTATAGAATATTCTCCAACATTCATTTCAAGTACACCAGAATTATTTATAAAATTACTAATGTTATTAGAACTATTTATTTTAACATTATTAACTTTCAAACTGTCATTATTATTAATTAAGTTAGATAATGCTTTATTTACACTAATATTAATATTTTCAATAACCATTACACCATTATTTTCAATTGATTTGTTTGTATACATAACTATTTTACCCAGATTATCTTCTGATGAATCAGTTATTTTAAGTGTTCCATTATTTGATAAGAAGTTTTCATTATTTTGTTCTAATGTATAACCATTTAAATCTAATATTATATCTTTATCTTCTGAAATTTTTGTTGTTTCAAGTGTATTTAATGTTGTAAATCTTCTAAGTAATTTTATTACTTCTTTAGAATTGGTAGCCGCATCTATTGCTTCTTGAAGTGTGTAATAAGTATCTCCTGTAGATTCTACTTCTGCAACTGGAAGTCTTGATAAATACTTACTCTTTTTACCATCATCCGTTGTATCTGAAATTATTTCATATCCATCTTCTACTTCATTTATTGTTCCATTTATAGCATCAGTTGTTCCACTTATTATTCCATCATAGAAATTAACTATTCCACCATTAGTATTTATAACACCATATGTAGTATTAGTTATATTAGGATTATCTGTTGATACATTTAATTCTCCAGAATCGGTTATATCTCCTTTTGTTCCAATATTAATTGTTCCACTTCCAGAGTTATTTACACCTGACACAAATTTACCACCTCTAATATTTACAGTTCCTCTCCAGTTTCGTATAGTTTTATTAAATGTACCATCAATTATACTTAATTTACCACTATTAGCGCTTATTTCCCCATTATATGTACCACCGTTAATATTAATTTCTCCAACATCATTTGAGTTTTGAATACTTCCATATAATAATGTTACATTTGTTAAATTTAACGTAGCATAATTATACATATAATTTTCGCCAATAGACGAATTAGATATATCCATTGTTCCATAGTTTGTTAACCATTCTACACTAACACCAGTTAATCCGTCAATCTTAGCAACACCTGTTTCTTTATTATAGATTAAATTTTCGATCGCAGTAAAGTTACCACCATAAATATACGCAGTACCTTCATTTGTAATTTCGATTCCATCACCATTTTTATAATATTTTCCGCCATTTATTGTTAATGTTGCGCCTACTTTATTATTTACTATTGATTGAATAAAATCTTCTGTGCAGAACCTTCCATCATTTATAGTAAGAATACCACTATTTATTATCAAATCTGATGATCTACCAGAAACAGTAACATAACCATTATTTATAGTCATATTATTTGTATTAGTTATTAAATTATCAACTTGAACATCAGATGTAATTGTTCCACTTTCAAATATGAATGAACCATTATTATTAATTATTGTTCCATTACTTGTTATTATTTGACCTTTATATTTTACATTTCCATAAGAATCTGTTGTTGTATCACTTGAATCCCTTAAAGTAAGAGTACCATTATTGTTTATTAATGGCTTATTACCTTGATTTATAGTGTATCCATTTAAATCTAATATTACGTTTTTATTATCAGAAATTTCAATTGTTTCAGCAGTTGTAAATGTAGTTATATTTCTTAATAATTTTATTATTTCATCATCTTTTGTTACCGTGTCAATTGCTTCTTTTATTGAATAGTACTTTTCTCCTGTCGATTCTATTTGTGCTGCATAAACCTTTCCAAGATATTTAACCTCAAGATTACCATCAGTTTCTTTTACTATATCATAACCATCTTCTACATCATTTACTTTACCTTGTATTGCAGTTACACCCTTTACAATTCCGTCATAGAAATTTAATGTTCCTGTATTATTATATAGACCTTTTTGTGTTGAACTTATTTTAATACTATCATTATCTACGGCACCATCTTTGACACCAATATTTACCGTTCCTGTTGATCTATTTTCAATTACGTATGAAGAAGAACCCGTACTACCCCAATTAAATGTTCCTGCATTAATATTTAGTACACTGTTAGCGCCTTCATTTGAAATATATCCATTAAGTGTTCCACCATAAATATTTGTTTTTGAGTTGTCATAAGCATTTACTATATGGTAACTTCCTGAATAAATATTTAATAATCCATCTGTCCTATTAATAATTCTATTCCATGTACTTATTCCATACACATTAAGTATACCATTACTTTGAATTGATGAATATCTATCATCTACTCCTGTATATGTATCATTTGTTGTTGTATAAGTTCCCGTTGCATTATTTAGAACATATCCATAATAAAACTTAAGTGCACAATCTTCTGTCGTTAGTACCCCACTATTTGTAATACCTTTATTACTATCTGAAATATGATTTTCTAATCTAGATTTTAATAATGACAATGTTGCATTTTCATTATTAGTTATTATTGAATTATTTATTGTAACATCATTTAATTTTATACTACCACTATTGTTTATAGTTCCTACATTAAATACTGATGAAGTTGATTCAATTATTCCATCTTTATCGTTATTTATTAAATATCCACCAGATGCAGATACATCAGTATTATCTAATTTTATACTTCCATAATTATTAATCAAGTTATTTCTAGAAGAAACATTAACATTATTCGAATTTAATGTACCATTATTAATTAATACATATGAACCTGAATTAGATATTGTTCCTTTATTCTCATTTACACTATCAATAATTTCATGTGTTCCTGCATTTTCGAATAATTTATCTGAATTAAATCCTCTAATTTCATTAGAATTTAAATCTATTTTGAAAATTTTGGATTCACTCAATGTAAATGCCTCTATTGGATAAACATTTTTCAATAAATAAATTGTTTCATTATCTGATACTTCAGCAAGTGCATCACCTAATTTTGTATAAGTTTTTTCACCAATCTTTGCAACTACGTCTGTTGGTTCTACTAACGATAATGTTTCCGTTCCATCTTCATTATATACAACATTAACTTTATAACTATCTTCAATTTCTGTTATAGATCCTAAAATTGATAATCCTTTTTTAGTAGTTATTGTTCCATCATAAATATTCAAATTATTTGTTTTCAATCCTGAACCAGTACCATTTTGTATTTTAGGATAATCACTTGATTTATTATCCTTTTCACCAACAGTTATATTTGTAGCAGAAATCGTATTTCCTTCATAAGAATTATTAATAACTGTTTCTCCTTTAATTTCTACATTTTCGCAGTTACCAATAACATTATATTCTGATCTTCCTACAGTAGAATTAACTATAGAATTATTTATTACTAGATTTGTTACATTATCAATAGCATTCCAATTATACTGTGTTGATATACTATTAAATGTTGAATTATTTATATATAAATTTTTTATACGTCCAATACTTGAATTTACATTTATATCAGAATTATTTATAGTTATAGAATTATCTACATTATAATTTCCTAAAAACCAAGGAAGATTAAATGTTGAATTATTTATTGTTATTATGCCATTAAATACATAATCACTTGATGAACCTGAAATGTATTTTAATGTTGTATTATTAAACTCAACATTCCCTGTCGAACGAATCTTAGTACTTAAATTTGAATTATTTATTATTAAATTTGAATCATTAGAATATGCAGTTCCACCATTTACATTTATATTATTAACTGTAAGAGTTGATTGTCTATTAAATATTGCATATCCACTAGATAAATTAAAAGTTGATCCTTCAAAATTATTATTAAAAGAACTATAATTATAAATTCCATATCCCGATGAATCTTGGTTTATTACCATATTAGCGTTTTTGATTATTCCTTTATATCCGTTGTATATTGCTCTATTATTTGCTTGTTTTGTATTTAAAACTACATCTTTAAATAATGAAATATTTCCTTCATTAGTAATTATGTCATATTCTCCTGATTTGTTTAATACCATATTACCGTCTTTTATTACTAAACTTGCACCCAAATCATTATATATAACTGAATTTGTTGTACTTATTATTGTTCCTGTCATTGCAGCTTTTTTTAATATTGCTTTCTTTAAAACAGGTTTATGATCAAACGACAAACTATATAAATCAGAATAAACAGTATAACTAGATGTATTTGAATTATGATATAAAACTATCTTAAAATAATATTCTCCAGGTTCTTCTATAGGTATATTTATATCTTCAGGAGTTGCTTTACCACTATATGATGTTATATCTTTTTCAACATATGATACAAAATCATCTGTATTTGCTTCATTCGTTTTTGAAAAACCTATATATGCTGTTCCAAGTAGGCCACCATCACTATAGTAATTTTGATATAAACTAAGATTTACATGAGCATATGTTTTCGAAGTAACATTTATTTTTTTATTGTAATATGTTACCGATTTATTACCTGAATTATTTACATAAAAATTTAAATTACTACTTCCTTTTGTAAATCTACCATTACCAGAATAAGTAAAATTAGATGTTTCTAGTTCAACATCAGTAGTTTTTAATATTTCTGGTTCTTCCGGTTTAGTTGGTTTTTCTATTGTAGAATCTGAATTATTACTACCTAATAATGTTATTTTTGCATAACCATTACCTTTTTTAGCATTATTTTCTGTTGGTATTTCTGATACATTTGTTGTACTTATTGTTTTAGTTGATTCATCACTTGATTCTGTACAATCATAACAATACATTTTCTTATTTGTTAACTTTGAATTGCCTATGTATCCAGATCCTCCAGTAGCACCCCATTCATAGTTATCACCAGCGCCTCCATAAAAACCAGAGCCACCCCCTACTGAATAAGAAGTTGTAGATCCAGCACCAAAACCAAATCCTCCAGTACCAAATCTTGACCTACCACCAGATGTTTGTGTTCCTCCAGATCTTGTACCACAATCAGAGCAATTATTTTTTGGAACTGTTCCTGAAATTCCACCACCGGAACCACCTTTACTACTACAACTTGAACCTGTTGATCCAGAACCACCTCCAGATCCTGAAACAATCAAAATTGAATCAGTAGAATCAGAAAGTGTCTTAAGAAGTCCAGACTTAGTTGCAATATGAGTTGCTCCTCCACCAGAACACATTTTATAGTTGTTTCTTGATAATGCATCTCCGCCACCATTGTAGCCACCTTTTGATGAGGAACTTACATTACATGTTCCGACTCCACCAACATTTATATATAATATATCACCTTTCTTTAATTCAACTTGTCCGTAAGAATATCCACCATATCCGCCATCACAGCTATCTACAGCAGTTCCTCCTTGAGCTCCCCAAGTTTCTAATTCATAAGTACCATCTTGTGGAACTACATATGTTTCTTCTTCACCTGTATATTCAAAATCATCTCCTGGATGACTAGCATAATATTCTTCTAGTTTTTTATTATATTCTTCAACCGATTTTTCATAATCTGTTTTTGCTTTATTATAAGCACTTAATTCTGCATTATATTCCTCATCATACTTTGCTTGCTCTGCTTCATAATCTGATTGATTTTTATCTTGTTCATCAGAATATTTACTATCTATTATAGTTAAATCCCCACTATTTTTTATTACGTAATCATTTGATGATGTTGTAAGTGTATAACCTTTCAAATCTAATACCATTTCTTTATTTTCTGGTATTTCAATTTTAGATGCTAATGTTATATCTTTTATTAATTCTACTGTATCTACTTTTTCATTTAATACTGGAACTTTAGTAGTAATATTTTGACTAATATCTCCTTTATCAATTGATGTATAAATTCCATTTATAGTAAAAGTATCTAAACCAGATCCATAATATACAGTCTTTTTGTACCCAATATGAATATAATTTATTTTACCAGCAATTAATGTTGCTTCATATACCTTTGACGAAACATTTCCTGATATATATACTACTCTTCCTGTTTCTGAATTATATTCTGGAATTATTTCACTATCTGTAATTGTTACATAACCAAAATCATTATTTTCTCCACTCGATATCTCAGCATCAATATATATTTTTTGATCTTCTACATAATTTGTCAAATCTACTTTTAAATATGAGTTTGCTGATGTATATCTAGTTCCTTTATTATTTGATTTTAGTTTACCAAACTCATTTACAAAACCATACGTTCCAGGTGTAACAATATCATCCAAAATATCAACACCAAATAAATTAACTTTATAATCATTCAATGTAACATCAGTAATTGTAAATATATCTGTACTTAAACCATCAGCCCAATTTCTAGATTTACTAAAATGTAAGTAGTATATTTTACCTTTTTGAAGTATTACTTTTGCAGTATCTTGTTGATCCCCAGTCATATATAGTAATCTTCCTTCTGTTGTATTTTGGGATACATTATCTTTGCTCGTATTTAAATGTACACAACCAGTACTATTACTTGCTAAAATTTTTGCACTTACTGTAAGTTCTTGATTTACAGTATAATCTGTTAAATCAATTTTTATATATGAGTATGCAGTTGTACCTCTTTGATTTTGGTTATTTGATACTAATGAATTAGTTTCTTCATCATAATTGAATGTATAGTATGATGATGCATATGCAGATTGTAATAAATTTTCTTCTTTGTCCGTATAAGTACCTGGACCAGATTTTGTTTCAGAAACTGCATTTGATAATTTTGTATAGTATTTTCCTCCTGTTATCTTTGCTTCTGCTTCTGCTAATATTGATAATGTCGCTACTTGATGTCCTTCATTTGTTATCTTTGCGTTATATAAATATGGTGTATCATCTACATTTCCTTGTATTGCTACATTTCCTTCTATTTTTCCATCATAGAATTTTAATTTTGATGTCTCTTCTTCTGTATATATTCCATATGTTGTTCCTACTATATTTGGTTTTGTCATTGATACACTTAATGGTTCTTCATTTTCTCCTATTTGTAAGATTCCACTTTCTATATTCTTTATTGCTGTATCTGTATTATTTATTATTCCGCCTTCTGTTTCTTCTTTATCTACTATTATTAATTCTCCGCTATTTTCTATTGTATAGTCTCTTACTCCTGTTACTGTCTTTCCATTTAATTCTAGTTTTATTTCTTGTCCTTCTAATACATTTACGCTTTCTTTTGTATCTAGTACCATTTCTATTGTACATTCATTACTTCCACATGATGTTATGGCTTCTTCTAAACTTTCAAATAATTCATATTCTTCTTCACTCTCATATAAACTATTATTTCTTCCTATTATTCTTGATACTATTACTCTTTTTAATGTTGTTATCTCTTTTTCTTCTGAAACATTTACATTTCCTACTTTATCTATTAATTCTACTTTTATTTTATATGTTGTATTTTCTTCTAATCCTGTTAAACTATATGTCTCTTCTTTTTCTTCATTTAATCTTTCTGTATATGGATAACTTACCATTAATTCTTCATTTTTATATATTCTTATCTCTGATAATCCTGATTCATTATCTTGGCCTTTTACTTTTATATCAAATGATTTTGTTGTTATATTTTCTTCTGTTATTTCTTTTATCTCTGGCAAGACTTTATCTATATTTGTTATTTCTTTTGTTGTTACTTCACTTTCTACATTTTCTTTTATTGATTTCGCTATTACTGTGCAGTTTTTATCTACTGTAAATTCTCCATTATAGTTTTGATATTCTCCATCATCTATTTTATACATATAACTATAATCATTATGATTTGTTGTTATTGTTACTTTTACATTTTCTTTTGTCCATTCTATTGGTGTACTTTCTATTATTGGTGATTCTACTAACTCAAAACTACTTTTTATTGTTATATTCTTTGTTACTGGAGTACTAAAGTCATAGATATTTCCTTCTAGCGTCCATCCTCTATATATATTATGGTCTTTATTTATTACTTCTTCACTTACTGTTTCTCCATAATTTACTTCTTTTCTTGTATATTCTGTCTCTCCATCCATATATATTACTGTATACTTATTTTTTGTTTCTGTATATGTTGCGATATATATTTCATTATCTATTACTTCTGTTATCTCTTTATTCCAGTTTTTAAATGTATATGTATATTCTTCTGTTTTTTCTCTTGTTGGTACTTCTCCTTTATATACTGGCAAAGCTCCATATTCTAATGTCTCTTCTTGAAGTATACTTCCATCATAGTTTGTGAATTTTACATTATATTTATTTTTTGTTTCTGTATATGTTGCGATATATTCTTGATTATTTGTTACTTCTGTTATTTCTTTATCCCAACCTTTAAATGTATATGTATATTCTTTTGTCTTTTCTCTTGTTGGAACTTCTCCTTTATATTTTGGTAACGCTCCATATTCTAATGTCTCTTCTTGTAAAGTACTTCCATCATAGTTTTTAAATGTTACTGTATATTTATTTATATTATATACTGCATATAGAGTTATATTTTCTGTTACTAATGTATTAAAGTTATATTCTTCTCCGCCTTTTTCTATTGACCAATATTTAAATGTATAACCTGTTTTTCCTTGATTTGTTACTGGTTCTACTTTGTTATTATAATTTACTTCTTTTGTTGTTATTCTATCCTCATCATTAAATGTTACTGTATACTTATTTATTTCATATTTACTATGTAATGTTATATTTTTTGTAACTATTATTGGATACTCTACTTTTTCTTCATTTTCATTATACCATCCTATAAATGTATAACCTGTTTTAAATGGATCTTCTATTTTTTCATGTTTACTTCCATATGTTAATTCTTCTGTATGATATTCTGATCCTTCATTTATATATGTTACTGTATATTTGTTTATTTCATATACTGCATATAATGTTGTATCTTCTGTTATTTCTGCACTATAATCAAATGCTACTTTTTTATCTTTACTAAAGTACTTAAATGTATAGCCTTCTTTACTTGGATTTTCACTTGGTCCTTTTGCTGTAAATCTATCTAATACTTTTTCTGTATAATATGTTGTTCCTTCGTTTATATATGTTACTGTATGTTTATTCTCATTATACTTTCCATATATTGTTTTATTGTTCATTATCTTTTCATCAAAATTATTTTCTATTGTTAATCCTTCATCACTATACCATTTATCAAACAAGTATCCTTTTTTATATGGTGCTTCTTTACTTGTTACTTTATGTCCTTCTATTACATTTTCTGTTAATATTACTTCATTTCCTATTTTAAATGTTACTGTATATGTTGGTTTTGCTGTGAAACTACTTTCTAATTCTATATCTTTTGTTACTTTTGATGTAAAGTCATATTTATTATTTGTTCCTTTTATTACCCATCCTGAAAAGTTATAATCTTCTTTTATTGGATCAATACTTGGTTTTAGTGCTGATTCTCCATAATTTACTCTTTGATCTTCTACATATTTTTCATTATTATGATAAAAACTTACTGTATATGTATTTATTTCATATTTACTATGTAATGTTATATTTTCTGTTACTGTTATTGGATGATTTATTTTTTCATTATTTTCATTATACCAACCAATAAACGTATATCCTTCTTTTGTTGGGTCTTGTATACTTGTTACTATGCTTCCATATTCTGCTGTTTCTTTATGATACTCAACACCTTCATTTATATATGTTACTGTATACTTATTTATTTCGTATACCGCGTATAAAGTAATGTCTTTTGTTATTTTTGTACTGAATTCGTATTCTTCTCCATTTTCTTTTATTGACCAATATTTAAATGTGTAGCCTATTTTACTTGGATCTGTATTTGGTTTTAATGCATTTTCTCCATAGTTTATTTTTTGATCTTCTATATATTTTACACCTTCATTATAGTAGCTTACTTTATAACTATTTATTTCATATTTACTATATAAAGTCATATTTTTGGTTACTGTTATTGGATGATTTACTTTTTTATCATTTATATCATACCAGCCTATAAACGTATATCCTTCTTTTGTTGGATTTTCTACATTTTTTATAGTGTTTCCATAAAGTGCTGTTTCTTTATGATATTCTGTTTCTTCATTTATATATGTTACTGTATACTTATTCTTTGTTGCTTTATATGTTGCTTTATATTCTTGATTACCTGTTACTTTTGTTATTTCTGGAGACCATTTATCAAATTCATATGTATATTCTTCTGTTCTTTTCTTTGTTGGTGTTTCTTTCTTATATGTTGGAGTGCTTCCATAATCTAATGTCTCTTCTTGTAATACACTTCCATCTTCATTTATAAATCTTACTTTATATTTATTTATTTCATATTTACTTTCTAATATTAGATTTCTTGTGATTGGTTCATATACATCATATTTTTCTTCTCCTTCATACCATCCATCAAATGTATATCCTTCTTTTGTTACTTCTGGTACATTTACTATGCTTCCTTCTTCTAACTCTTCTTCTTTTATTATTTTTCCTTCATTTATATATTGTACTATATATTTCTTTGTACTTTCTTCTACTTTTCCATATAGTATTATATCTTTTGTTACATCGTTATTAAAATTATATTTATTTGTATATTTTTTATCTGTATACCATCCTTTAAAGTTTTCTTGTACTATTTTTGGTTCTTCTATTTTTTCTCCATCTAGTACTTTTTCTTTTCTATATTCTTTTCCACCTAGAATATATACTACATTTTGGTATACTTCTCCTTTTGCTGTTACTTTCTGTAAATAACTTCTTGCTTCATCTGTTTTTTCTATATCTAATTTTAATGTTATTTCTTTTTCTTCTCCTGCTTTTAACTTTATTCCTTCTAAGCTTCTATTTATTATCTTTCCGTTTTTTTCTTCCCATTCACTATTTTTTTCTTTTTTAAAGCTTAATCCTTCTGTTACTTCTTCTTCTATTTTTGTTATCTCTCCAGATTTCTCTCCTGTATTTTTTATCTCTATTTTATATTCTATTTCTCCACTTAGATTCTTTAAGTTCTTTACTGTCTGATTTACTTTATTTAATTTTCCATATTCATATTCTATTTCTTTTCCATTATTATTTAATTTTATTTTACTTATATATTTCTTTACTTCTATTTCATATGGTTTTATTTTCTTTACTATTATGTTTTCTGTTATTCCTCCTATTACCTCTACTTCTTTTACTTCTTTTAACTCATAATTTTCTTCTTCTACTTTTATTGTGTATTTTCCTTCTTCTACATCACTAAATACATATCTTCCATTTTCATCTGTATATGTTCTTCTTATTTCTTCATTTCCTTTATTTATACTTAATTCAAGATTACTTACACTCATTCCTTCTTCATCTTGTACTAGTCCTGTCACACTATTTGTTTTTACTTCTATTTCTTCTGTATTTACTTTTGTATATTCTTTTTCACTTTCTTCTTTTATTTCTATTTCTGGTTTTATCTTTGTTTCGTTTATTGCTCCATTTATTTCTATTTTTATATTTATTTTATTTTGTCTTCCTAATTTTACTTTTTCTATTTTTATTTCTATTTCTCTTCCATTTTCACTTACTGTGCTTGTAATTGCTTTACTTGTTATTTCTTTAAATCTTGCATATTTATTTTCTTCTTTTGTTAATGTCCCTTTTATTATTACATTTCTTTCTTCTATTCCTTCTACTTTTTCTAATTCATACAAAACAGGATATGTTATTTCTTCATACCCTTTTGATTCTATTACGCTTGATTTTAATTTTTCTATACTTGCGCTTTTTAATTTTACTTTTCCTTTATCTAAATCTGTATTTCCTATATTTACTATTCCTATTATTCCTAGTACTAATATCATTATTGTTATTAATGTTACATATTTTTTCTTACTTAATTCTTTCATATACAAGCACTCCATTTTCCATTATTATTTCTTATTTTAATTATACCAATTTATCCTTATTTTTTCTATATTTTATAACAAAAAAATGCACTTTTTTCAAAGTACATTTCTTTATTATTCATCTTCTAATTTTGCGACTGAAAGTTTTTCTCCATCTTTAACAATTACCATAGTCGCAGATGTTTGAAAATCATTAGATTTTGTATAATCCCAGCTAATTTTTACTTTATATGCTTCTGGGTCTGTTACATTTTTAAAATCATCACTTTTTAGTTCAGTAGAAGGTACAATTTCTTCGATGCTATCGATTGTAACACTTTTTACTTCTGGTAAGTCTTGGCTTCTATCATTATCTAAATTACTTTTAACTTGTTTATATATTCCTTCTCTTGCATAATCTACAAAATCAGATTTATAACTTGAATAAACAAATTGTACAGAACCAATGTCGTTTATACTAGTTTTATTATTTAATGTATAAAAATCTATTATAAATAATTTACTTACAACACTAGCATATTCTTTATTATCTATTTCTTTCTTAGATAATACATTTTTTAGTTCTTTAAAATTTTCTTTAAACAATTCTGTATCTGTATCAACTACAGAATAATCAAAATTTTTAATTTGATCAACAACAGTTTTTTGTGGCTTTTCTTCACCCTTATTTCCTACTTTTAAAGCAACAAAAACAAGAGCTGCCGCAACCAAAAGTACAAGAATAAAAATTATTATTTTTTTCTTTTTTGACATCTTCTTTTTTATCTTTTTTTCTTTTTTCTTCATATTATTCCCCTTCTACTTGCTTTAATTTATCCTTTTCTGTTTTTATTAAATCATATTTTATAATATCATTTGATATATTTAATCTCTTTGCAGCATATTCATTATTCTTTTCTATTTCATCATTATTAACTACATAATCTGTATTTAATATCTTATATTGGTCTTTTTGACTATTATAATAAATATTATTTGTAAGCCAGTTACCATTTGGGAATACAACGACATTATCAGTTAAATTCATAATATCATTACCTAAATTATATTTTGGACTTACTCCTAACATATTAGCAAGTGTTGGCATTGCATCATACATTCCCATAGCAGTATCTATTTTCTTAGATATATTACCATCTTTTTCCCAAATTATAAATGGAACTGATCTATTAAGTTCATACCAATAATAATCTATATCAGTATAATTTGGATCATTTTTTTCTAATACCTCATTTGTTTCTTTATTATAATTATACATTCTTACATAATCTGATTTTGCAAGTTTAGCATCATGATCACCATAGAATACTAATATTGTATTATCAAGAAGTCCAGCTTCATCTAATTCAGTTATTAATTCTCCAATTGCAGAATCTGCATAATGCGCTGATTTGAAGTAATTTCCAAGTTTTGTTCCTTCCATATATGGATATGTAACTGTCTCTTTTACTTCTTCTCCATTTTCATTTGTTTTTGTAACCTCTTCTTTAATATCTACATCAAATTCACCATATTTATCTGTATCATCAAATGGTGTATGATTTGAAAGCATTATTAAAGTTGCATATACTTTATCATGTTCACTAAATTCTTTTTTTAATTTTTCTACTGATTGTTTAAAGAATGATTTATCTGATAAACCAAGGCCTATAACATCATCTATATTATAATCTTGTTTACTATAAAATTTGTCGTATCCAAGTTTTTTATGAAAATTATTTCTATTCCAAAAATCACCAGTATTAGCATGCATACTAACAGTTCTATAACCTTCACCTTTTAGTAATTTCTGAAGAGTTTCATATTCTCTATTCCAATAACTTATAGCAACCGCACCATTAGTTACAGGTAATAATGAAGTTGCAAATGTAAATTCTGAATCACTACTTGTCCCACTACTAGCTTGTGAATAATAATTACTAAAGTACATTCCTTCATTTTTTAATCTATTTAAGTTAGGTGTTACTTCTTGTCCATTAAAAGAAGTATTTAATGCAGCATTCTGCATACTTTCTGTATGAATTACTATTACATTTTTACCTTTAAATTTATCTGTATATTCATTAGTTTTATGTTCTTCTTTATTTGAATAAAACTCTCTAAAGTCCTTTGCAGCATTATCATAACCAAATAAAGTATTAAATTTAGCATCTAAACTTTTAAATAAGTCATTTAACTGATATGTATATACACCAAATTTTTCTACTAAGAATTCTCTATTCCATTGTTTACTTAATCTACTATATTCAACACCTGTTACTGTCATAAAGAATAATGCATAAACAACTATTCCTAAAACAAGTGTTCCAGTAAATCTCTTTTTCTTATTTTCTTTTTTTGTTACTCTATTATAATGATCTTTCTTTTTTAATCTACTATGTAATATTATTAACAATATTGGTTGCCATAAAAACATAAAATCTTTAAATTGTAATACGTTTTTTACAACTGCATCTCCAACATCTACAACAGTTAAAGATACTGCGATAAGTGAGAATGATGCGAATGACATATAATATGTATAATAAAGTGAATTAATTACACATACTGCCGTAAATATAATAGATAATATCATTAAATATCTAAATCTATTTTTTGGTTTAAATAAATATACAAATGAACCAAGTAATAATATTAATGCTAAATCAGCCATTATAGGTTTTATAGCAAAATAATTATGTACTGTAAAAAATCTAAGAAGCATTCCATTAAGAAGTGTTGTTAGTACAAATGTAAAAAATAGTTTATTTGTACTTATATAATCTTTATAATCAAATTCCTTTGCCTTTTTTATAATTTTTTTTACTTTTTCTTTCACAAAAATTACCTCCACATTAAATAATTATAACACTATTTATATAATTTTTCTACTACACATTATAATTATTGTCAATTATTCCTGTCTAGTAATATTTGCATTAATACTCATGCCTAAAACGAATATATAACTAATTAAATATATCCAAAGCATTAATACAATTAACTTTGATGCACTTCCATAATATACATTATATGATGATATATTACTTATATAAAATGAATAAATCGATGTAAGTATTGTCCATAAAACAGTTGTAAATATTGCACCTTTATTTACAGATTTTGGATTAATTCTCTTATTTGGGGATATAGTATATATTATTTTAATATTAATATAAATTATAAATATGGATATAGGCCATTTTATTATTCCATAAAGGAAAATTAAATTATCTGAAACCTTTGATATTAAATCTAATTTATTTATTATTGTTAATATTCTAGAACTATATACAGGTATTACTATAATAAATGAAAATAACAAAATAAGTAATATTGACATTATTATAGATTTAATAATTCCTCTTATATTTTTCTTATCTTCTACACCATATATTATTGATGCTACACTCATAATTGATCTTGTACCTTTTGATACTAGAAGTACTGCAGATATAATTAAAAATATCGTACTATAATTTAAAGTTTTTTCTTCTAATAATGGTATTATAAGTGAACTTGTATCTGCAGGGAATCCTGAATTAATTAAATCTACTATGCTTTCAAGTGGCACTGATAAAAGTGGCGCAACTAGTCCTATTATAAGCATCATAGGAATTAATGACAATAACAAAAAGAAAGACAATTGTCCAGGTAAAACTGACATAACTGGCTTTCTCATTAATTCCAATACATCTTTTATAAATTTTCTAAAATTTGTATTTATTTTGCTCATTTAATTCACCTATTTATCTTCTGAGGATTCTTTATTAGTCTTTATTTCAAGTACTGCCTCATTTATAGCATCATCAATTGTTTTTACATCATCAAGTATCATACTATATCCTAAAGATGCGCCAAATTTATATGGTAAATTTTTAAATTCTTTATATAATCTTCTCATATAAGTAATTACTTTAGTTTCTTCATAACCTACCATATATATTAAGAATTCATCACCATTTGTTCTAACGATATCACTTTGTTCTAATTGGTTATTTATAAGTATATTAGCTGCTTTTCTAATAACCATATCTCCTTCTTCATGTCCATAAACATCATTAATATGTCCAACTTTGTTTATATTTATAACAATTATTGCTTGAGGATATATTTTATTTGCTTGCCATTTAACATAATTTTCATTTAGATAATGTCTATTTTTAAGTGATGTTAAATGATCAACATATTTCATTTTATCTTCTCTTTTTATTTTGTTAGATACATTTTTATTTTTGAAATATACTACGCTAAACGCTGTTAATATAACAAGTCCAGCAGCAATATATATATAAGTTAAATCTATTTTTTTACTATCATTATTAAATTTTAATAAAGCTCTTGATTTATATAAATCTGTATTTATTGTTGAAACATAATATTTAAATAAACTTACAAATGCTTTATTTTTATTTGTATTTAATAATATGAAATTATAATCAGTATTTAAATCTTGTTCATATATTACTTTATAATTACTAAGTTCATTATTTTTATAATAGTTATATGTATTATAATCCATAATTACTATTTTATCTTTACCTAATGAATTAAATAAACTTGATGGTTTCTTATATGTTTTAACATCTATATTTATTTTATCACTCATATAATTTGCAAGTTTATTATCAAGCATTAATACCTGTTTTCCTTTTAATGATATAAGTGAATTAGCACTTGTAGTTACATTATCGTAACTTGTTAAAACTACTACTTTTTCATTATATGGTGAAAAACTATAATCAAAATTATTTGTTAAATTATCAAATTTATAATAATTAAATGCAGCATCTACTTTTCCATTATTTAATGCTTTTGTTAAATCTTTTACTGAACTAAATTCTTTTACTTTAAATGTTACACCCATTGTACTTGCAAAATCATCAAGTATTTCACTATTATATCCTATAAAATCATCATTGATTTCTGATTCGTATGGTATATTTTTTACATATCCATAAACATAATCTTTACTCTTGAAATTTGCTTTTACTATTTCATCATATTCTTTTTCATCAAAATATAAGTTGAATAATCTTTCATTATATGCTTTTGAATAATTACTCTTCATCCATCTTGTATAATATTTTTTAAATATACTATTTAAAACGTTTTCTTCACCGTTTACTTTTAAAACATAGTTTGTGTATATATCTGTTATATTATATACTACATAAAAATTATTACTTAATATTTTATCTACATTAATATTATTTGGTATAATCGCATATTTTATATCATTATTATTAAGTGCAGTAACAATAGCATCTACACTATTATAATTATTATATATTACGGTATCATTACTTCCAAAATATCCTTTTATAGTACTTAAATCTGATTCAAGTACACCAATTATTGCATTGTCTAAGTCACTAAATCTTTTTACTTTTTCTGATTCTTTACTTATCATTACATAATTGTCTGTATACATTAAAAGTTCATTATCATCTAATTTTTTCTTTTGATTTATTTCAAATACATATCCACTATCTTTTGATGATTTACTCGAAATGTAAGGTATTTTATTAAATTCAAGTCCTGTTTCTTTTGAAAAATCATCTAGAAAATCAAAGAATACACCTTCTCCTTCACTGCCAAATATAGGGATATCATTTAAAATAGAAACATCAATTACAGTTGATTTATTTTTTTCAATCCATCTTTTTTCAAGTACTGAAAATACACCTTTTTCGTCATTACTACTTTTTACTTTATATGCCGCAAAACCACCAATAAGAATGATTGCTAATACAATTATAATAGCAATTATCTTTTTAGTATTTACTTTCTTTTTCTTTTTATTTTTCATAAGTTACACCTACCAAACTACTCCTTTACTCTTAGAATTTTTATACCCCATTATAGGAAATTCTTTTACTGTTGTAGTTGTTTTTTTCCCATTTTCATCAGTTACTTCTTTTTCAGTACCTTTTTCATCATTTTTTGTTATAATATATTCTATATCATAGAAGTTTTTTACATCATCTGAAAATTTTTCTAGTGATTCACTTGCAATCTTTTTAGCATCATCTAATGATGTATCTTCTTTTACATTAAAGATTACATTAACAATTTTTCCATGTATATTAAGCTTGGCTTCTGTTACTTTATCGTTATCACTAATAAATTTTGTAATTGATGATTTATCATTCCTAGTAAAACTTATTTTATTAATTCCATCTAATCTATTTCCATATTTAGAACCATGTCCTGGAAAAAACACACTTTTTATTAATATTAAACATATCAAAAGTACTAATACTAAAGCAATTAATGCAACTGCTTTTTTATTTTTCATTAGTTTTTTTAATTTTTGTTTCATTTTCACACCTCTTTAGCATTCTTAATTATATCATATTTATATTTATAGTCAATTATGGTTAAGTTATACTGCTTTACTTAGACTATTATTGTTATTAAATTTTGTTACCATATTATCTACTTCATTTTGCGTAAGTTCTAATGTTCTCATTCCCAAAAATTTAGCATTTGATGGAACATCTTTCTTTAACTCAGACTTTTTACTATTTAATACGGTACTTAAATCAATTATATTTGAAGTATTTTTCTCTTCTTCTTTTTGTATATTAACAACATTCTCTTCTTTTGGTATATCTTTTGGTATATTATTAATATTTGTTTCTTTTGATTCAACTTTTTCCCTTAAATCTGACATTTCTCTTTCAAGTTCACTCATACGACTTTCTAAATTTTTTATTGCTGGATTAGTCATTCCTGCCATATTAATTCCTCCTTTAATCATTTAATGCTTGGTTTATAATTTCATTTCTAACAAGTTCCCACTCGTGTTCATCAGTTATAGCATCAAAAATAAATTCACCATTTTCATCTCTAAGTCTTGATACATAAGTTTTTATATTATCTCCATTTTTTTCATTAAAAGTATAAACTATATAATCATTATTATTATCTTTTAGGGTAAATGAAGTTATTACATCGGCCTGTATCTGCTGACCTTGTGAATTTGTAATTAACACCTTTCTATTCATTTTTGTCCCTCCATATTCTATTATTAAAATTATATCATTAATCAAAGTTAAATACAATAAAAACTGTTAGATTTATATACTTTAACATAAAGAAAAAGTGTAAAAAATTACACTTTTAAAGCATATTATTATATTCTTCTTCTGTTAATACAATTATTCCAAGTTCATTTGCCTTAGTAAGTTTACTTCCTGCTTTTTCTCCAGCAATAACATAATCTGTTTTTTTAGTAACAGACCCTGTAACATTACCTCCAAGACCTTCAATTTCCTCTTTTATTTCATCTCTTGGTCTTGATAATGTTCCTGTTATTACAAATGTTTTACCATTTATATTTTCATTACTTGTATTTACTTCTTCACCTAAATATCTCATATTTAGATTTAAATCTTTTAATCTATTTATTAGATTTATATTCTTTTCATCACTAAAATAATCTACTATAGATTTAGCAATAACATCACCAATATCATTAATTGATTTTAATTCATCAAAATCTGCTTTTATTAAATTATCCATAGTTTTATAATATTTTGATAATATTTTTGCAGTCTTTTTTCCTACATATCTAATTCCTAAACCAAATAATAATCTTTCTAAAGAATTTTTCTTACTATTACTAGCAGATTCTAATAACTTTGATATACTTTTTTCTCCAAATCCCTCTAGTAACATAAGTTCATCTTTATATTTATCAAGTATATAAAAATCATCTATATTTTTTAAATAACCTAGATTATAAAAATCTTCTACTATGCTTTCTCCAAACCCTTCAATATACATTGCATCTCTTGATGAAAAATGAATTAAACTTTCTATTTTTCTAGATGGACAATGTTCATTTTTGCAATAGTGATTAGCATCTTTTCTAACTAATACAGAATTACACATTGGACAGTTTTCAATCATTTTAAATGGAACACTATCTTCTTTTCTTCTATCTAATTTTACTTCTACTACTTCAGGAATAACATCTCCTGCTTTTCTAATAGAAATAGTATCTCCTACTCTAACATCTTTATCTATGCAATAATCACTATTATGAAGTGTTGCTTTTGATACTAAGGAACCTGATACATGTACTGGTGAAAAAATGGCATTAGGTGTTATTTTACCTGTTCTACCTACTGTAAATTTTATTTCTTTTAAAGTTGTTAAAACTTCTTTAGCAGGAAATTTATATGCGATTCCCCATCTTGGTACTCTTGATGTAAATCCTAATCTTTTTTCATCTTCAAGATTATCAACTTTAAGTACAACACCATCTATTTCAAATGGAAGATTACCTCTTTTTTCAGACAGTGAATTAATATAATTTGTTATATCTTTAACATTTTTTGCATATCCATTTAATTTATAATTAGTTACAAATCCTAATTTTCTTAAAAATTCTAATGATTCTTTTTGAGTCTTTATACCATAATCTTCTGGATTTGGTATAAAGTAAGCCATAAAATCTAGATTTCTTTTAGCTGCTACTTTACTATCTAATTGTCTAATAGATCCTGCAGCTGCATTTCTTGGATTAGCAAATTCTTTTTCTCCATTTTTAACTTTTTCTCTATTTGCTTCTAAAAATGATTTCTTACTCATATAGATTTCACCACGAACTTCTATATCAATATCTTCTGTTAATCTAAGTGGTACAGATTTAATAGTTTTAATATTAGTTGTTATATCTTCACCTGTAACTCCATCACCTCTAGTTGCACCTCTTACAAGTACTCCTTTTTTATATATTAATGAACCTGATAATCCATCCATTTTAGGTTCTAATGTATAATGTGCAGTACTTACTACTTTTTTTATTCTTTCATCAAATAAAATTATTTCTTCTTCATTAAATATATCATCAAAAGAAAGCATTGGATGATCGTGAGTTACTTTTTCAAATTTATCTAAAACAGCTCCTCCAACTCTATTTGTTGGGGAATCTTCTCTTTTTAATTCAGGATACTTTTCCTCTATTGATAAAAGTTCATTATAATAATCATCATATTCTTGGTCTGTTATTGTAGGATTATCTAAAACATAATATTCATAACTAGCTTTATTTATATAATCAATTAATTCATCCATTCTTTCTTTCATATGTTTCACCTCATTATTTCCATAATTTATTTGGATATTCATTTGCTTCAACTAATTTTTTTATAGATTCTACTACTTTTTCTTTGTCTTCTTTATATGTTACACCTATCCATTTAGCAGTAGTTGGTAATACTTTTGTAGAAACAATTCCTTTAATAGTTAATTTTTCAACTACATCTGGAATTAAATATTCTCCTGTTAATAAATCATCTTTATTTTCTTCAAAAAATCTAGGAAATCCTTCTTCTATATATTTAAATATTGATGGTGTAAAACAAAGCATATTCATTGAAACAAATGTATCTTCAGTAACTTCAAATGAATCTTTGCCATTTAATGGTTTAGCAATTATTTTACCATCTATTTTTTCTACGCTACTTTCTATTAATTCAGTTAAGTTACCATTTTCTACATTACATACTCCTCTTTTAACTGCTCCATTTTCTGTTAATGTATTAGATACTTTATAACCAACTAAACAATAACTATTATCATTATCTACATTTTTTAAGAAATTACTCGCAACTTTATATGCATCTTTACCATAAAAATCATCTGCATTTATAATTGCGAATGGTTCATGTATATTATCTTTAGCACAATAAATCGCATGTGCTGTTCCAAGTGGTTTTACTCTATCTTTTGGTACAGAATATCCATCTGGTACATTATTTATATCTTGAAATACATATTCGGTTTTAATTTTATCTTCTACTCTTTTACCAATTGTTTCTTTAAATATATCATAATTTTCTTCTTTTATAATAAATACAACTTTATTAAATCCTGCATTTATCGCATCATATATAGAGTAATCTATTAAAAATTCTCCATTTGGACCCATAGGTTCTATTTGTTTTAATCCTCCAAAACGGCTACCCATACCCGCAGCCATTATTAATAATGTTAAATCTTTATTCATTTTGTTTCTCCTTACATTTTGTGTATACTTTTGTGATTTTTCATTAATTTTTTTAATCCATCTCTTTTAAATGATATGGTTGCGATAGAACCATCTATAGTTACTACAACACCAAAACCATATTTATCATGATTAACCATATCACCAGGATGTAAATCATTATCTTCATTCATCATTTTATTTTTATCTATTTTAGGTTTAAATACATTAATATCTTCTTTTTTACCAATTGTTTCAATATATTCATCACTTATTTCATTTATAAATCTACTTGGAACATTACTTGAAACTTTACCATATAAAATTCTACTTCTAGCATTTATTAAATATAGTTTCTTTTTTGCTCTTGTTATTGCAACATAGCAAAGTCTTCTTTCTTCTTCTAGTTCATCATTTGATTCTAGTGAATTACTATGTGGGAATAATCCTTCTTCTACTCCAACTATGAATACATAATCATATTCAAGACCTTTAACCGCATGCATTGTCATAAGTGTTACTTTATCTTCATTATCATTTTTTTGTTCACTTACGTCACTTACAAGTGCAAGTTTATCAAGTAATTCCTCTAATGATACTATACCTTCATTTATTTCCATTGCTTTTGCGATTGACTTAAATTCCTCTAGGTTTTCAAGTCTTATATCTGCCTCTATTGATTTTTCATCTTCTAAAGATTTTTTCATACCTGATTTATCAAGTACCATATCAATTAATTCAGTAAGAGTTAAATGACTTTCTTCTTTTTTTATTTCTTCAATCATATTTTTAAAGTCTAATTCTTTCCCTGAATCTATTACTTCATATAATGATTTATCAAGTACATTTGACTTAATTGCTAAATTTTCTATTGCTTTATTTCCAATACCTCTTTTTGGATAGTTAATAACTCTTAAAAGAGATACATCATCTTTATTATTATATATTAATTTTAAATATGCGATTAAATCCTTTATTTCTTTTCTATTATAGAATGCATAAGAACCAACTATATTATAAGAAATATTACTTGTTAAAAATGCTTCTTCAACTGTTCTTGATTGTGCATTTGCTCTATATAAAACGCATATATCTTTAGGATTAACTCCTTTTTCAATTAATTTCTTTATTTCATTTACAACATAATTTGATTCATCTTTTTCATCAAATGCTTTGTAATATGTAATCTTGCTTCCTTCTTCATTTTGAGTCCATAAGTTTTTTTCTTTTCTAACTTTATTATTTTTAATGACATTATTCGCAGCATTTAATATTGTTTTTGTTGATCTATAATTTTCTTCAAGTAATACGACTTTAGCATCTTTATAATCTTTTTCAAAATTTAAAATATTTTTATAGTTTGCGCCACGCCATGTAAATATTGCTTGGTCAGCATCACCTACTACAGTAATATTTTTGTATTTTGCACTTATCATTTTCGATAATATATATTGTGGTTCATTTGTATCCTGGTATTCATCTATAAATACATATTTATATTTTTCTTGATATTTTTGAAGAACTCCAGGATTATTATTAAATAACTTTAATGGTAAAATTAGTAAATCATCAAAATCAACTGCATTATTTATTTTTAAACTTTTTTCATATTTTCTATATACTTCTAAAGCAATTTCATCGAAGTCTGTATTTACATATAAAGAATATTTCTCTGGATCAATTATTTCATTTTTATTATTTGAAATTACATTTTTTATTGCCTTTTGATTATATTTATTCGCATCAATATTTAATTCTTTCATTATCTTTTTAATTATTGATAATGAATCATCTGAATCAAGTATTGTAAAATTCTTTTCATAACCTAATAATTCACAATTTTCTTTTAATATTTTTAAACCAAAAGAGTGAAATGTTGATATTTGGATATAAAATGCGCTATTTCCTTCCAATTTAAAAATTCTCTCTTTCATCTCTTTAGCTGCCTTATTAGTAAATGTTATAGCGAGAATATTATTTGGATCAATATTTTTTTCTTCTATTAAATACGCTACTTTTGTTGTTAGAACCTTTGTTTTACCTGAACCTGCGCCCGCAAGTATAAGCATTGGCCCATCTGTATTTACAACTGCTTCTTTTTGTCTATCATTTAAACTATCTACTAGGTTCATTCTATCACTCTCCTTATCTATTTTATCATATATTTTTACCTTTTCATACGAACATTAACTAAAAATCAAAAAAAAAATCCTATTTCTTAGAGATTTTTTCTATATAACTAATTATGCAATAAAGCATTACAGTAAGTATTACTAAAAGTACTACACCCATTATTAAACTAGTATAAAATATATATATTATTTATATATAAAACACCTAGAAAGATTATAAAAGCATGATATAATATATTTAAAGGAGATATAATATGTATTCAGAGGAAGAAAAAAAAGTAATTAAAGAATTTGAACGTAAAAGTTTTAGAAAACTTAAAGAAAAAGAAAATAAAAATAAAGATTTCTCAATATCTGATGATATTTTATTTATTAGTGATTTTAATTTGAAAATATTTCCTAATTCAGGTGATAGTGGTAATTTATTTTTAGCTACAAATAAATATAATTCTAATGAAAAATATATTTTAAAACATGAATATTATGATTGTGCTTGTAACGAATATATGTATAGTAAAATTGGGAATAAAATGGGAATTAAAATTGCACCAGTAAAATTATTTATTTTAGATGATAAAGAAGAAAAATTTAAGAGCGATTTTGTTTGTGGAATAAAATTTTTTGAAAATTGTAAACATGTTAATTTCGATTATATAGATAAAAATAAAAACAATATTAATAATTGGGAAGATTATTTTAGAATAATTTGTTTAGAATCATTATTTGAAGAAGGAGATGGAATTGAAATCATAGAATATAATAACAATATTTTTCGATTAGATATGACAGACGCTTTCACAATATCTGATTATTATATTTATCCTTTAGCGTATGAATACAATAATAATGGTATAAATATTAGAAAATTTGCAAATAAAAGTATTTTAAAAATGTCTGAAAGAAATACTGATTCGCGAATATATAAATGGAAATCTAATATAAACTATTATAAAGAAAAATTCGGAAATAAATATTTTGAATACTTTTTAGAAACTTTAAAAAGATTTGAACAAATTGCAGAAAAAGACGTCGAAATATGGGCAACTACTTTAACATTTTTATATCCTGATATAATTGAAGAATATTTTAAAAATTATTTTTATAATTTGAAATTAGATGTTAAACAATTTCTAATAGAAATAAATGAAAAAAATTTAGTTATAATTTAAGAAAGGAATTTAATTATGAAAAATAATATGATTATATATGTATCAAAAGATGGTAATATAAAAGTAGATGTTAATATTCAAAATGAAACTATATGGATGAGTCAAGATATGATGGCGAATCTTTATGATACAACTAAACAAAATATAAGTTATCATTTAAATAATATATTTAAAGAGAAAGAACTTGATAAAGATTCAGTTGTCAAAAATTTCTTGACAACTGCAAGTGATGGAAAAAACTACAATGTTTTACATTATAATTTAGATGCAATCATTGCTGTTGGATATAGAATTAATTCTAAAAAAGCAACAGAATTTAGAATGTGGGCAACAAAAATCTTAAAAGAATATATAGTTAAGGGTTTTTCATTAAATGATGAAAAATTAAAGAATAATGGAGAAAATCCTTATTTTGAAGAATTACTTGCAAGAATTCGAGATATTAGATCTTCTGAAAAAATATTTTGGAGAAAAGTATTAGATATTTATTCAACTTCAGTTGATTATAATCCTAAAGACAAACTATCAATAAACTTTTTTAAAACAGTTCAAAATAAAATGCATTATGCTACACATGGACAAACTGCTGCTGAAATTATATTTACACGAGTAGATTCAGAAAAAGATAATTTAGGTCTTACTAATTTTAAAGGAAATTATCCAACAAAAAGTGAAACTGAAATTGCTAAAAATTATTTAACAACAGAAGAACTTAATATATTAAATAGAATGGTTTCTGCTTATTTGGATGTTGCAGAAATTAATGCATTAGATAGGCATCCAATGACTATGCAAGATTGGATAAACGAATTAGATGCATTTTTAAAAATGACAAGAAAAGATATATTAAATGGATCAGGTACTATATCTCATAAGAAAGCATTAGAAAAAGCACATAAGGAATATGATAAATATATGAAAAAACATTTAACACAGGCAGAAAAAGATTACTTGGAAATGTTAAATAAGGAAGTTAAAGAAATAAATACGTAAATATTATGAAAAAAATCTCTATTTTTTAGAGATTTTTTCTATATAACTAATTATGCAATAAAGCATTACAGTAAGTATTACTAAAAGTACTACACCCATTATTACATAATTCATATTAAACACTTGAGATCCATACATTATTAAATAACCTATTCCTTCTTTTGATACTAAAAGTTCTCCCATTATTACACCTACAAAACACATACTTACATTTATTTTAAATGATTCTATAATTTTTAAATAATTATCTCTTAGTACTACATAAGTAAATACTTTTAATTTATTTCCACCCATAGATTTTATTATTTTTATTTTATTTTCATCAGTACTTTTAAATGCATTATAAATATTAATTATACTTATAATTGCGGATATTAAAAGTGACATAATTATAATTGATTTAATGTTAGCGCCTGCCCAAATTATAATAAGAGGTCCAAGTGCTACTTTTGGTAAACTATTTAATATAGTTAAAAATGGTTCAAATACTCTTGCTAAAAACTTATTAAACCAAAGTATACTTGCAACTAATAAACCAATAACATTACCAAGTATAAAACTTATAATAATTTCATATACTGTTGTAAATATATGGTTCCAAAAATTATTTGCTTTTATTAAATCTATTATAGAAGTAAATACTTTTTTTGGACTTGATACTAAAAATGTATCAACCATATTTTTATCAGCCATTATTTGCCAAAAAACAATAAATATAACAACAATCAATATTTGAGTTAAAAGAACTAGAATATTATCCCTTTTTATTCTTTTTAAATATTTTTTATATTCTTCACTTTTCATCATTAAGATCTTCCCAAATTTTTTCATAATATTCCATAAATTCTTTTGAACTTCTACTCTTTATTGGATTAGTTCTATCAAAATCATAATCAATGTTATAAGTTTTCTTTATTGTTGATGGTCTTTTACTCATTACAATAATTTTATTACACATACTTATTGCTTCTGATATATCATGTGTAACTATAATTAATGTCTTTTTTTCATTCTTAATTATATTACAAACATCATTTGAAACTGATATTCTTGTTTGATAATCAAGTGCTGAAAATGGTTCATCTAGTAAAAGTAAATCTGGTTTTAATGCAAGAGTTCTAATAAGTGCGACTCTTTGTCTCATTCCACCTGATAAATCTTTTGGGTAATTATTTAAAAAATCTTTTAGTCCATATGTTGTAAGTAAATTCTTTACATTTTCCATATTTTCTTTTGTACATGTTTTATTTATTTTTAAACCTATTAAGCAATTTTCATATATTGTAAGCCAAGGAAATAAACAATCATCTTGAAGCATATAACCTATTTTTAAGTTATCTTTCTTTTCAATACTTCCTTTTGTAATACTTTCAAGTCCTCCAATTATTGATAATAGTGTTGATTTACCACATCCAGAAGGTCCTACAATACCTAGAAAATCACCTTCATTTATTTCTATATTTACATTTTTTAATGCTTCTATTTCCATCTTTTTAGTATTGTAATTTTTATATAAATTACTTATTTTTAGTATTTTACTCATTTCTACTCACTTTTTGAAAATGAAGTATCTACTAAATCTTTATATGGAACTTTAGTTTTTAATTCTCCAGCTTCAATCATTATGTCTTGTAAATGATCAAATGATTCTTCTGTAAAGTATGTATTTTTCATCCATGCATCATTATCTTTATATCTTTTTATCATTTTAGATAATTCATTTATAGTTAAATCTGGAAACTGATTTACTATTACTTTCGCAACTGTTTCTTCATCATTATTCCATACAAAGTCAAGACCTTTGTTTATAGCATTAGTAAATTTTTGAATAGTATCTTTATTTTCACTAATATAACTTTTTCTTGCATTATATGCTGTATAAGGTACTGATCCACCATATTCACCAATGTAACCTACTACATATCCATATCCTTTTTGTTCTACTTGTGTAGCACTAGGTTCAAATAATGTTACAAAATCTCCTACTCCACTTATAAATGTTCCTGCCATAGATGCAAAATCAACACTTGTATCTATAGTTAAATCGTTTAAATCTATATTATTTTCTTTTAATGTATATTCAAATGTCATTTCAGGCATACCGCCTTTTCTTCCACCTATTACATATTTTCCTTTTAAATCTTCTAATTTAAAGTTATCTATTTTTTCTCTAGATACTAAGAATGCTCCATCTCTTTTTGTTAATCCTGCAAAACTTACTATATAATCTTCATTATCTGAATTATATACATATATTGATGCTTCACTACCACAAAATCCAATATCTACATCTTTTGATAAAACTGCACTTGTTACTTTATCTGCTCCTGGTGTAAGAATAAGATCAATGTCTAACCCTTCATCTTTAAAATATCCTTTTTCTAAAGCAACATATTGTGGTGCATAAAATATAGTATGCGCTACTTCTGCAACTTTAACTTTTGTTAATTTTGATGTATTATTATTATCCTTTGTAATAAAAGCTATTACTGTACCAAGTATAACAATTACACATGTTATTATACTTATAATTATCTTTTTCATATATCCTCCTTTTCTCATAAACATTATATTCAATTTTTAAAATTAGGGTTACAAAAAGAAAAAAAGATAATCCCATAAAAAGTATTATCTTAATTAATATTATTTTTTAATTTTATTTCTAAAGGTTTAGACTTATTACCACTTTCATCTACTGCTTCATATGTTAATATTAATGCATCACCATCAGTAACTTGATTCACTGTAATATTCGTACCTAATACAAAATCAGTTGTTTTATCATCAGTAACTTTAATATCACATAAATTATCAAAATCTTCTTTTGTAACATTACTATTATACATATTTAATGTACAGTTAGCTGTTGATATTTTATTTTTAAGCATAATTATAGGTGGAAGATAATCCACTCCATCCTTTACTGTATCACTTGATAATTCATAAATATATTTTATATTATTATCTTCATTTTCTTTTGTAATATAAACACAACTTTTTAAATTTAAATTTTCACCATCTGATTTTTTTATTGGAGTATCCAAATAATCATATGATGAAAGTGTTGCGACTGGAAGACAATATTTACCATTATTTGATGTTATTTTTTCATCAATTAATTCTTTATTATTATCTACATATATTTTCGCAGCATTTTCTACAATTGTTTTTATGCTATAATCAAATTTTTCTTCTGTTTTTTTATTTAATTTATTGAATGAAGGATAAGTTAAGATTGTGATTAACAATAAAATTCCAATTGCCGCAAGCATTTCAACTAATGTAAAGCCCTTTTTATTTTTATTCATATTTACACCTTTAATTAATTTTATCTGTTGGTTTTATATTAAGTGTTAAATCTGAAAATCTTCCATCTTTATACATATAATAAGCAGCTGCTGCAATCATAGTAGCGTTATCAGTACAATATCTTAATTCTGGAACAATTAATTTAACATTTTCTTTATCACATAATTCTTTTAATTTTTCTCTTATACCAGAATTTGCTGATACACCGCCTGCAACTATTACTTCTTTTACATTATATTCTTTAACTGCTCTCATAGTTTTCTTTGTTAATATATCAACAACAACATCTTGGAATGAAGTTGCTAAATCATATACATTTACTTCATTACCTCTTTGTTTTTCATTATGAACTAAATTTATAACAGTACTTTTAATACCACTAAAACTAAAATCATAAGAATCATCATCCATTGGTACTGGTAGATTATATGTATGTTTACCCATTTTTGCATATTTATCTAAAACTGGTCCCCCTGGATATGGAACATTCATTACTCTTGCAACTTTATCATATGTTTCACCTACTGAATCATCTAAAGTTCCACCAATTTTTTTGAATGAATAATCTTTTTCCATATATACAATTTCAGTATGTCCACCACTAATAACAAGTGCAATTAATGGAAAATTTAATGGACTTACTAATCTATTTGCGTATATATGTCCTGCAATATGATGAACTGCAATTAATGGTTTATGATATATCATCGCAAGTGTTTTAGCGGTTTCTACACCTACTATTAACGAACCTGCAAGACCTGGACCGTATGTAACTGCAATCGCATCCATATCTTCAATTTTCATACCTGATTTTGTAATAGCTTCTTCAATTACTATTGTAATATTTTCAACATGTGATCTACTTGCTATTTCAGGTACTACTCCACCAAATTTTTTATGTATATCTATTTGTGATAAAACAACTGTACTAATTTCTTCTTCTCCATTTTTAACAATTGATACACTTGTTTCATCACAAGATGTTTCTATACCTAATATATAAATATCTTTCATAACTTTCACCTTACTTCTTTTAACATTAAAATCCCATCTGAATCTTTATAATAATTTTTTCTAACTGCAATTTTCTTAAAACCTAATTTTTCATATAAATTAATTGCGTTTTTATTTAACATACTTACTTCAAGTGTAATGTTATCCACAGTATAATCATTAGTAATTTCATTAATAAGTTTAGATGCTATTCTTTTATTTCTATATTCTTTGAGTACAAAAATATCAACTATTTCACATTTTTCGTACATTACATTAAATAATAGGAATGCTACTACCTTATCATTAGTAACATATGAATATATTTTTAGAAAATCTGAATCTACAAATGAATAATTTTCTTGATACTCATTAAATATATCTTTTAAAGATGATATATCTACATTTTTATTTATCATAGTTTTGCTTCTGCTTCAATCTTCTTAATATAATTTGGTTTTAATAAATGTGGATTTACCTTTTCATTATTTACATCAATATTTTTCATTATATTTAATGCATTTATACTTGCCTTTACTGTATCGTATTTTTCATATTCTTTATCTGATAACGAAATTAATAATATTTTACCATCCAATTCTTCTAATTTTTTGTACATATATTCAGTGCTTGAATATGTATCATCCATTACTCTTTTTTTATCCTTATCAAAGATTGAAAAATATAAATTTTCTTTCTTTTCTTCTATTATTGGGACATAAAAATCATATCCGTCATTATCATATATTAATTCTTCTAATGAAGAAATCATATATACAGGTATATTAAATGAAAAAGCATATGTTTTAGCAACTGCGATTGATATTCTAGTACCTGTAAATGAACCGGGTCCATTACCAACGATTATTTCATCTAATTCTTTAAAGTCTATATTATTACTTTTAAATGCCTCATCTATAGTAGGTACTAAATAACTTGAATGATCATTTTTTGTATGCAATTCTTTATCAAAAATAATCTTATTATCTTTTATTAAAGATACCTTTAAAAGGTCAGAACTTGTATCGAAAAAAAGACAGATCATAGAACTGCCTCACAAAGTTCTTCATATCTTTGACCATAAGGAATTATTTTTAATAATCTTTTATTTTCATCAATTGCAGTAAATTTAATTTCAAGTCTTTCTTCAGGTAAATATTTTTCAATCATATCTGCCCATTCAATTATTACAACACCATCTTTACCAAAATAATCTGGTAAACCAATTGATTCAACATCTTTTTCAAGTCTATATACATCCATATGATATAAAGGCATTTCACCACTATAATATTCTTTTATTATATTATAAGATGGAGATGTAATTGTTTCATCTATTTCCATAGAAGCAGCAAAACCTTTTGTAAATAAAGTCTTACCTGTTCCTAAATCTCCTTCTAAACAAATAACCATACCTGAAAACTTTTCTGCTTCAAAATTTTCAGCAAGTTCAATTGTATCTCTTTCACTTCTTGAAGTATATTTATATTCCATTTTTATCACCCAATAATATTATACAAATAATAATAATCAAATACAATAAAAAATACAAAAGTTTACAAAAATCTAAAAAAGAGCAAAAAAAAATTAGCGACGTCCTATTTTTGCTAATTACTATTTTCGGCTCTGAAGTGCTTGACTTCTGTGTTCGGGATGGGAACAGGTATTTCCACTTCGATATCGTCACTAATAAAATTTAGAGAAATTATTCTCTGAAAACATGATAATGTGGTTCCACAAATTAGTTATGGTTAAATCCTCGATCTATTAGTACTGGTCAACTCAATGTATCACTACACTTCCATCTCCAGCCTATCAACCTGATAGTCTTTCAGGGATCTTACTATTATAAAAATATGGGAAAATTCATCTTGAAGTTCGCTTCCCGCTTAGATGCTTTCAGCGGTTATCGATTCCATACATAGCTACTCTGCACTGCAACTGGCGTTACAACAGATACACCAGAGG
>OLPG01000302.1_pt1 | contig 51548 bp, 55 predicted proteins | sample 1672311 | NCBI WGS metagenome assembly OLPG01 (sample SAMEA3136670, study PRJEB25190) | human gut metagenome | biome: human gut; feature: human-associated habitat; material: faeces | place: Austria | collected 2013 | reverse complement strand
ATTTTGACAATATCCGTATCAAGACACTTCTTTCCGGAGAATATGACAGTGAGAACGCCATCATCAAGCTGAATGCAGGTGCGGGCGGAACTGAAGCCTGTGACTGGTGCGGTATGCTTTACCGTATGTACAGCCGCTGGGTAGATAAGAAAGGATTCACTCTGGAAGTGCTGGATTATCTGGACGGTGATGAAGCAGGAATCAAATCTGTTACTTTCCAGGTAAACGGAACCAACGCTTACGGATACCTGAAATCTGAAAAGGGAGTTCACCGTCTGGTGCGTATCTCTCCTTTCAATGCAGCAGGCAAACGTCAGACTTCTTTCGTATCCTGTGATGTTATGCCGGATATCAAGAAGGATCTGGATGTGGAGATCAATGACGATGATATCCGTATTGATACCTACCGAAGCAGTGGTGCCGGCGGACAGCATATCAACAAGACATCATCTGCCATCCGTATCACACATTTCCCGACAGGAATCGTGGTACAGTGTCAGAATGAACGTTCTCAGCATATGAATAAAGATAAAGCCATGCAGATGCTGAAGGCAAAGCTGTATCTGCTCAAACAGCAGGAAGCAGAAGAGAAACTTTCCGGTATCCGTGGTGAAGTAACTGATATTGGATGGGGAAATCAGATCCGTTCCTATGTCATGCAGCCATACACTATGGTCAAAGATCACCGTACAAGTGAAGAGACCGGAAACGTGGATGCAGTGCTGGACGGCGGAATTGATATTTTTATCAATGCTTACCTGAAATGGATCGCACTGAAGAAATAAAAAGAATAAAAGGCTGTCAAAATACTGGCAGTCTTTTTCTTGCGTATTTTCATCTGATGTGATAAGATATCCATTATATGAAAACAAATGTCTTTAAGAAACGGACAGGTAAATTGATATGCAGAAACCAGTATCAGAAAAAAAGAAATATTTTGTAGTAAGGGAACGGGCAGTTCCGGAAGTTCTGCTGAAGGTTGTGGAAGCCAAGAAGCTTCTGGACTCCGGCAAGGTGGATACCGTGCAGGATGCGGCAGAGCGGACAGGAATCAGCAGGAGTTCTTTCTACAAATACAAAGATGATATTTTTCCATTTCATGAAGAAACCAGGGGAAAGACAATCACCTTTATCATCCAGATGGATGACGAACCGGGGCTTTTGTCGGTTGTCCTGCAGACGATTGCACGGTTTCATGGAAACATTCTTACCATTCACCAGAGTATTCCCATCAACGGGGTTGCCACACTGACGCTGAGCGTGGACATTCTTCCGGGAGAGGGAGATGCAGAAGGAATGGTGGAGACGATTGAACAGAGTGAAGGGATTCACTATCTGAAAATACTAGGCAGGGAGTAAAAGAAAATGATCAATGTAGCAATTTTGGGATATGGCACAGTTGGAAGCGGTGTATTTGAAGTGTTAAACACAAATAAAGAAAGCATTGCAAGACGTGCCGGACAGGAACTCAATGTAAAATATGTTCTGGACCTTCGTGAGTTTCCGGGACAGCCTGTAGAGAAAGTTCTGGTTCATGATTATGAGCAGATCGTAAATGACCCGGAAGTCGATATCGTAGTGGAAGTAATGGGTGGTGTGGAACCGGCTTTTACATTCGTAAAGAAAGCACTTCTGGCAGGAAAAAATGTATGCACTTCCAATAAAGCACTGGTTGCCAAACATGGCCGTGAGCTGATGGATATTGCAAAGGAAAAGAGCGTTAACTTCTTATTTGAAGCAAGCTGCGGTGGCGGAATCCCGATCATCCGTGTGATCAACTCTTCCCTTACAGGAGATGAGATCGACGAAGTGACAGGTATTCTTAACGGAACAACCAACTACATGCTTTATAAGATGAACACAGAAGGCTGTGAGTTTGATACCGTATTAAAAGAAGCACAGCAGAAGGGATATGCAGAAGCAGATCCTACTGCAGATGTGGAAGGTTATGATGCCTGCCGTAAAATTGCGATCCTTTCCTCCCTTGCTTATGAGAGATATTTTGATTTCGAAGATATTTATACAGAGGGAATCACAAAGATCACACCGGAAGATATGGAATATGCCGCAAAACTTGGCAGAACCATCAAACTTCTGGGAACCAGCCGCAGACTGGCAGACGGAACCTGCTATGCAATGGTTGCACCGTTTATGATCGGACAGGACAGCCCTCTTTACAGTGTCAATGATGTATTCAATGCAGTTTTTGTACACGGAAATATGCTGGGAGATGCCATGTTCTATGGAAGCGGCGCAGGCAAACTTCCGACTGCAAGTGCAGTAGTCGGTGATATCGTGGATGCAGCCAAACATCTTCATACCAACATTGCCACAAACTGGAACAGCACTCCGGCGGTTCTGAAACCACTGGATGAAGTGACAGGAAGATTCTTTGTACGAATCAGGAAAGATGCAGCAGAGGAAGCGAAGAAAGTATTCGGCCAGATCGAAGTTCTCAGCCTGGATCAGCTTCCGGAAGAATGCGCATTTATCACTGCTGAGATGACACAGGGTGAATTTAAGGAGAAACTGGCTCAGATCGAGAGTCAGGTACTTGCAAAAATCCGCGTAAAGGATTGATAAACCAACGGATTTCGTGTATCATAGATATTTACTTGGAAACAGGAAAGGGAAGATGAAAATTTTCTCTTTCCTGTAAACTTATTATGGAGGAAACAAAAAACAATGTTAATTGTCAAGAAATTTGGCGGTACATCGGTGGCAAATAAAGAACGTATCTTCAATGTTGCCAACCGCTGCATCGAGGAGTACAGAAAGGGAAATGACGTGGTAGTCGTTCTGTCTGCAATGGGAAAATATACAGACGAACTGATCACCATGGCAAAAGATATCAATGAGAAACCTCCGAAAAGAGAGATGGATATGCTCTTTACCATCGGAGAACAGATGTCTGTGGCACTGATGGCGATGGCGATGGATGAGCTGGGAGTTCCGGCGGTTTCTCTGAATGCGTTTCAGGTTGCCATGCATACAACCAGTAGTCATGGAAATGCACGTTTAAAGAGAATTGATACCGAACGTATCAGACGGGAACTGGACAATAAGAAGATCGTAGTAGTTACCGGATTCCAGGGCGTAGATAAGTATGATGATTATACAACCCTGGGAAGAGGCGGTTCTGATACAACAGCCGTTGCCCTTGCAGCAGCCCTTCACGCAGATGCCTGTGAAATCTACACAGATGTAGACGGTGTTTACACCGCAGACCCGCGTAAAGTTCCGACTGCAAGAAAGCTCAAAGAGATCACATATGATGAAATGCTGGATCTTGCTACTCTGGGAGCCGGTGTGCTCCATAACCGTTCTGTGGAGATGGCAAAGAAATATGGTGTGCCGCTTGTGGTACGCTCCAGTCTGAATAACAGCGAAGGAACCGTGGTAAAGGAGGAAGTTACAGTGGAGAGAATGTTGATCAGCGGTGTTGCTCTGGATACAGATGCAGTGAGAATCGCAGTAATTGGATTAAATGATACCCCAGGAGTGGCATTTAAGTTATTTGATACCCTTGCAAAGAAAAATATTAATGTGGATGTAATCCTTCAGTCTATCGGACGTGCAGGAAAGAAAGATATTTCCTTTACAGTAGACGGCAATGACCTGGATGACGCAGTGGCAACTCTGGAAGCAAACCAGGCAAGACTTGGATATGCAGAACTGCATTCCGAGAGAAATATTGCCAAGCTTTCCATTGTAGGAGCCGGCATGATGAGCAATCCGGGTGTGGCAGCGAAAATGTTTGAGAGCCTTTACAATGAGGGCGTAAATATCAACATGATCTCTACTTCCGAGATCCGTGTGACAGTTCTGATCAATGAAAAGGACGGAGTACGTGCGATGAATGCCGTACATGATGCTTTTAATCTGGCAGACTGATTATTTTTAGGAGAATTTGATGACACCAAGACGTGAACTGAAAAAATATGCAAAAGAAGCAATGTCAGGGAAATATGGTACGATCATTCTGGGATTTGTGGCAGTGCAGGCTCTTGCCGTAATCAGCAGTATGGTATCTTCGTCCTTATTTCCCGGAACGGAAAAACTTGACATTGTGCTGGGATATGCGTTTTCCTTTATTCTGACCCTGCTGGTCAATGTGGTTGCAGCAGGACTGAATTATATGTATCTGAATATTGCCAGAGGGAAGGCATATTCGCTCAATGACCTGATTTATTTTTATAAACATCATCCGGACAGGGTGATCGTTGCGACTTTTTTCCTGGCAGTGTTAAATGTGCTTACCATGCTGCCGTACACGATTTACGGAAATACAGCGGAGATTGGAAATTCCATAGAATCTCAGATCACCTGGCTGTACAAAAGCCTGATCCTGATGCTTGTGGGAATGATCGTTTTTCAGATTCTGTCCATTCCGCTGGAAATGACGTATTATATACTGGCAGAGCAGCCGGATATCAAAGGAACAGAAGCTCTGAAAGAAAGCATCGAGATGATGCATGGAAACTGGGGAAGATACCTGATGCTGAAGATCAGCTTCCTTCCTCTGATGTTTCTTTCTGTCTTTACGTTCTATATTGCGCTGTTGTGGATTCTGCCGTATCTGACTATGACGGAAACCATGTTTTACCGTGACCTGACCGGAGAACTTACCGCACAGAAAGAACAGGAAGAGCGTGAGGCGAAGGAATTTGTAAATCCAATGTTCGGCGGAACTCCGGAAACAGATGACCGGATGGAGGCTCAGAGCAGTACTTACAACCAGGAAAGCAGACATCAGTTCCGGAACGCTGAAGATACTGATTCTACAGCAGCTGCATATGCACAGGAAAATCATGAAACCGGCTGGAAAGAAGAAATGAAGGAAAGCAGTGAGAATCAGAATACTGCTGCAAATGAAAAAAACGCTACTTCATATGAGGCTGACAGGGAGAAGTCATCTACGCAGACCGATGCCGTCCAGGAGAAAGAGGACAACGAGCCGAAACCGTGGGATGAATATTTCAACAGTCTCAAATAAAAAACTGCTGAACCGCTGCCAGAACACACGGAAATTCAGATAAAACAATAAAAAATAAGAAACAATATAAAACAAGACGAACAAAAGAAAACAAAAAAACCAACTGGAAATACCCGGATGATGCTGGAAACAAAAGTATCATTTGGGTATTTTTTCTTGTTTTGAATTGCTTATTTAGTAGAAAATCATGGAAATTGTGCAAAATGACGAAATTTTATAAAGAACATACAAAAATATAATGGTAGATTTTGATAAAGAAAAACAATAAAATCGAACAAATCAATACAAAACAATTGACAACAAGACGCATATCTGGTATACTTCATACAACTAAAGTAAAGCAGTAAATAAACCGGAGATCCTGCAGGGCAGTGATACGGTTGAAAATGGACAGTGAGATCAGATATCTGACTGAGCTGTACCGGCAATTTACACAGGTTCACAGAAGTGAAAGGAGAAAAAGTAATATGAAGAAAAGAATGGCAGCACTTATGCTCACAATGGCTATGGCAGCAGCACCTGTAAGTGCATACGCAGCAGACGCATCCCAGACACTCAGCGTAGCAGTAACAGCAGAGGTAAAAACTCTGGTACAGTGGGCTGCATCTGAAGAGCAGGCATCCCTCGTAAACAACCAGGCACAGGAAGGTCTTTTCCGTATGGATGAGAACAATCAGCCACAGCCTGCACTCTGCGACACATATGATGTCAGTGATGATAAGCTTACTTACACCTTCCATTTAAGAGACGGTATCCAGTGGAGCAACGGAGATGCAGTAAAAGCATCAGACTTCGTATTCTCATGGCTGAAACAGATGAGCGCAGAAGCTACAAACGGCTACAGCTTCATCATGAACGACTATATCGTAAACGGTCAGGAATACAGCGAAGGAACTGTAGAAGCTGACGAAGTTGGTGTAAAAGCAGTAGATGATCAGACTCTTGAAGTACAGCTTAAGAGCCCGACACCTTATTTCACAAACCTGTGTACAATGGCAATGTTCTTCCCTGTAAACGAAGAATTCTACAACAGCGTAGGCGATCAGTATGGCCTGACACCGGATAACATGGTATACTGTGGACCGTATGTGATCACAGAATATGATCCGGCAGTAGGTGTTACTTTTGCAAAGAATGACAACTACTGGGATAAAGACAACGTACAGATCGAGAACGCAAAAGTACGTGTTATGAAAGATGCTTCCGCAGCATACAACGCATACCAGTCAGGAGAACTTTCCCAGGTAGAACTTGACTCTACAAATGTAGCAGCAAACAAAGACAACCCGGAATTTTCTCAGACTGTTGACTTCCGTACAACATACCTTCAGTTCAACCTGACAGACGATGTGGTTGGAAACGTAAATATGCGTCAGGCAATCTCACACGCAATCGACAGAAATGCTCTGACAGAGTTCATTCTTGCTGACGGTTCTGTACCAGGAAACGGACTGGTAGCTGACGGCATGAGCGGTGACGGAGAAAAAACATTCCGTGAACTCAACGGCGATGTAGCTGTATATGACGTAGACGAAGCTAAGAAATATTATGATGAAGCATTAAAAGAACTTGGCGAAGTAAAATCTCTGACTGTTCTGGTTGGTGACGACAGTGTATCCAAATCCGTAGCAACCTTCCTTCAGAGTGAACTGAGCAAAAACCTTGGCCTGACAGTAGAGATCGATACAAAGACCATGCAGGGCCGTGGCGAGCAGATGGATGCAAACAACTATCAGATGGGTGTTACTGCATGGGGCGCAGACTATGACGATGCCATGACATACCTTGACCTGTGGACAAACGGAACACCATACCGTGGAAACTATGTAGACGAAGAATACAACTCTCTGATCGCAGATGCAAAGACACAGACAGATGACGCAACACGTCTGGATGACATGCTCAAAGCTGAGAAGAAACTTGTAGCAGAAGATGCAGTTGTTTCTCCAATCTACCACAAAGGATCTGCAACATTAACAAAATCCAACGTTAAGAACCTGATCACACATCCGATCGGAGTTCCGATGGAATTTAAATACGCTTATTTTGAATAATAACTGTAAAGGTACTGAGCAGTTACGATAATAAAATCAGCGAACAGTGCAGTCTGTCAGGCGAATGAAATTTTTGCCTGATAAGCTGTAAGAGGGCAGGCGGCGGAAAAAATGGCTGCCTGCCTTTTAAATAGGAAGCAGTTTCGTTCCATGAGAACCACTGCAAAAAACGAACGACTTGAAATAAGAAAGGAAGACAAAAGCATGGTAAAATATGTATTTAAACGTCTGGGTTATATCCTTGTAACCCTCTGGATCATTATCACCTGTACATTTTTCCTGATGAAAAATCTTCCTGGAACACCTTTTGATGCAGAACGTTTCAGTATCATGACTCCTGCACAGCAGGAAAAAGTGCTGGAAATGTACGGATTAAATGATCCGGTACCGGTTCAGTATGTAAAATACATAGGAAACATGCTTCATGGGGATCTGGGAACTTCATTCACATATGTGAATCAGGATGTTGCAAAAGTAATCGGAAGCCGTCTCGGACCGTCAGCACTGATCGGTCTTCAGGCAGTTCTCATCGGTCTGGCCCTCGGTCTGATCCTCGGAGTGCTTGCCGCATGGAGACATAACAGCGGAATCGACTACTTTACCATGATCCTGGCGGTCCTTGGAGTCTCGGTCCCGAACTTCGTAGCGGCAGCCCTTCTTCAGTATTTCATCGGTCTGAAATGGGGAGTCCTGCCGATCGCATTCTGGACAAGCTGGTCATGTTCCATCCTGCCATCCATTGCCCTGTCATTCTCGGCAACTGCGCAGGTGGCTCGTTTCATGCGTACAGAGATGCTGGACGTTCTGGATCAGGATTACATCGTAACTGCACGCGCCAAAGGTATCAGTCAGGCAAAAGTCCTGATGAAACATGCAGTAAAGAACTCCATCATCCCGGTTGTCACAGTACTTGGTCCGATCGTGGTTAACTTACTAACCGGTTCTCTGGCAGTAGAGAACATTTTCAGTATCCCTGGAATCGGAAGTCTTTTCGTAGACTGTATCAAAGCAAATGACTACCCGGTTATCATGGGGATCACTGTTTTCTATGCAGCATTCTATATGCTGATCGTGTTACTGGTTGACGTTGTATACTCTCTGATCGATCCACGTATCCGTCTGGCGAGAGGAAAGGAGAACTAAAGCATGAATAACGAAATGATCAAGGACTCCATGTTCGTAAAAGCAGAGGTTGCGGCAGACGAGAAAGAGCATATCGCAGCACCGGCCTCCAGCATGATCGCAGATGCATGGGCAAGACTTCGAAAGAATAAAGCGGCAGTTGTATCCCTGGGGATTCTGATCGTCATTATTTTACTGGCGATCTTTGCACCGGTTTTTTCCAAATATGATTTTGCATTTACAGATTACAGCAATGTATATTCCACACCGACCAAAGAGCATATCTTCGGATGTGACCAGTTTGGACGAGACTTATGGACCCGTGTATGGATGGGAACCCGAATTTCCCTGATGATCGCACTGGTAGCAGCAGTGCTTGACCTCGTAGTAGGTGTCCTTTACGGTGCGGTTTCCGCATTACTTGGCGGAAGAGTCGATGCTCTTATGCAGCGTATCATCGAGATTCTGGTTGGTATTCCAAGTCTGATCATCGTAATCCTGTTCCTGATGGCGTTCCCGGCAGGTGTAGGAACGATTATCGCAGCACTTTCCATTACAGGATGGGTAAACATGGCACGTCTGGTACGTGCTGAGATCCTGAAACTGAAAAATCAGGAATTTGTCATGGCTTCCCATGTTCTCGGAAGCAATAACTTCTATATTATTATGAAAGACCTGATCCCGAATACTGTAGGTATCATCGTAATTCAGGTTATGTTCACAATTCCAAGTGCAATCTTTACAGAGGCATTCTTAAGCTTCATCGGTATCGGTCTTGCAGAACCGCAGGCTTCTCTGGGTGTATTGATCAACGGTGGATATCAGGTTCTTCAGAACTATCCGCACGTACTGATCTGCCCGGCAATCGTAATCGTACTGATCATGGTATGCTTCAGTATCCTGGGCGACGGCTTAAGAGACGCACTGGACCCGCAGATGAGAAAGTAGGTAGAAACATGGGAAAAATACTGGAAGTCAGTAATCTGACAATACATATCAAAACACACAAAGGCATCGTACAGGCGGTCCGTGACGTAAACTTTTATCTGAACGAGCAGGAAACTCTGGCAGTCGTTGGAGAGTCCGGTTCCGGTAAATCCATCACTATGAAAGGAATCATGGGAATCCTTCCGAAGAATGGAAAAGTGACCGAAGGAACCGTTATGTACAACGGAAAAGACCTGACCAAATATACAGAGAGAGAAATGCAGACAATTCGTGGTTCTGAAATTGCCATGGTATTCCAGGACCCGATGACTTCTCTGAACCCGACCATGAGGATCGGAAAACAGATCGAAGAAATGCTGAAAGCACATAAAAAGGACATGACAGCAGAACAGAGAAAAGCAAGAGCCATTGAGCTTCTTTCTCTGGTTGGTATCTCCAATCCGGAAGAGCGTTACAAACAGTATCCGCATCAGTTATCCGGTGGTATGAGACAGCGAGTTGTCATCGCCATTGCGCTGGCATGTGATCCGAAAGTCCTGATCGCGGATGAGCCGACTACAGCTCTGGATGTAACCATTCAGGCACAGATCCTTGACCTGATGCGTGATCTTCAGAAGAAAACAAAAACTTCTATCATTATCATCACACACAACCTGGGTGTTGTTGCCAACATTGCAGACCGTGTGGCAGTTATGTACGGCGGAAAGCTGGTAGAAACCGGTGATGTATACGAGATTTTCAAAAATCCGTGTCACGAATATACCAAAGGACTGCTTGCATCCATTCCGAAAGCACATGAAAAAGGAAACCGTCTCCGCGCAATCCCGGGAACACCTCCGGATCTGATGGACCCGCCGAAAGGATGTCCGTTCGCAGCGAGATGTAATGAGACAATGGTTGTATGCCAGCAGTTTATGCCGGAATATACAGAATGTGGAAAGTTCCACAAATCAGCCTGCTGGCTTCTTGATCCGCGGGCAAAAGGAGGAAAAGCCTGATGGGAAACAACAAAACAGAAAAAGAAGTGCTTCTTGATGTCCAGCATCTGAAAAAATACTTTGAAGTAGGCAAAAACCAGACTTTAAAGGCAGTCGATGATGTAACACTTCAGATCTACAAAGGCGAGACACTTGGTCTGGTAGGCGAGTCCGGATGTGGAAAATCCACATTTGGAAGAACAGTCATCCATCTTTACGAGCCGACCTCAGGAACCGTTACCTTTGACGGAATGAAAGTAGACAAAAGCATGAGCAAAAAACAGGCACATGACCTGACCGGAAGAATGCAGATGATCTTCCAGGACCCGTATGCATCCCTGAATCCAAGACGTAAGATCATGGATATCGTAGGAGAGGGTCTGGATTCTCATGGCCTTGCAAAGAACAGAAGAGACAAAGAAGAGCAGGTGGTACGTCTTCTCGAAACAGTAGGACTTCAGGCAGAACATGCAGACCGTTTTCCTCATGAGTTTTCAGGCGGACAGAGACAGCGTGTCGGTATTGCCCGTGCACTGGCTGTAAACCCGGATTTCATCGTATGTGATGAGCCGATCTCTGCGCTGGACGTTTCCATTCAGGCACAGGTGGTCAATCTTCTGGAAGAACTTCAGGAAAAGAGAGGTCTGACTTATCTCTTTATCGCACATGACCTTTCCATGGTCAAGCACATCAGTGACCGCATCGGTGTTATGTACCTGGGCTATCTGGTGGAACTGGCTGACAGTGAAGAACTCTTTAACAACCCGGTTCATCCATATACCAAGGCACTGCTTTCCGCAATCCCGATTCCGGAACCGGAGATCGAGAAGAACAGAAAGAGAATCATGCTGGAGGGAACACTTCCAAGCCCGATCAATCTGGGAAATGAGTGTAAATTTGCTTCCCGCTGTCCGTACTGTACAGAACGCTGCAAGAGCGCACAGCCGCCGCTGAAAGAGATCAAACCGGGACATTTTGTTGCATGTTCTGAATTTGCGAAATAAAAAAGCAGCACAGGCAGTACGCAAAGTAAGAAATAAGCAATAAAGTAATAAAAAATGATATCAGAACCTCAGGGTCAAAAATCTGATCGTGCGTACACGAAACGATTTCTGACCTTTTGACTCCTGATATGAAAAAGTAATAAAACAAAAAGAAGAAGGAGGCAGGGGATGAAAAATTATACACTTGAGGTCTGTGCAGACTCCGTAGAATCTGTACTCGCTGCTGAGAGTGGTGGAGCGACAAGAATTGAACTTTGTCAGAATCTGGTGATCGGCGGAACCACACCGGATGCAAGTCTGTTTAAGGAAATCCGCAGATACAGTGATATCTGCATTCACATTCTGGTACGCCCGCGTTACGGGGATTTTCTTTATTCCGATTATGAATTTGATATCATGAAAGATGAGATCGGTATGTTTCGTGAGCTGGGCGCACAGGGAGTTGTGATCGGTATGCTGCGCCCGGACGGACATCTGGATCTGGAAAGAATGGCTGGTCTGAAAGAGGCAGCAGGGGATATGTCCGTGACACTGCACAGAGCCTTTGATGTCTGCGCAGACCCGATGGAAGCCATGGAACAGGCGATAGAGCTTGGAATCAATACAATCCTTACATCCGGACAGAAAGAATGCTGTACGCAGGGGGCTGACCTGCTCGCAGAGCTTCAGGAGAAGAGCCAGGGACGTATTGTGATCCAGGCAGGTGCCGGAGTGGATGCAGAGGCAGTAAAAATTCTCTATCCGAAAACCGGAATCCAGGCATACCATATGTCTGGAAAAAAAGTACTGGACAGTGCCATGAAGTATCGAAAAGAGGGCGTGAGCATGGGACTGCCGTCCATCAGTGAATATGAACTGATGCGCACAGATGAAGCGAAAGTAAGAGAAGTAAAAGAGTTATTGGAAAGGCTGTAGAATATGACATTTCTGAAGAATACAAGAGACAGGATCAACGCGGATTACGCAGAACTTGTAAAAGAATTTCCGGAATTATTAAAAGAGCCAGAGAAGCTGATGGAAACGCTGAGCCCGGAGGAATCACTGGCACTTCGCTATCTTTATATCGCAATGCCGGTAAGCGATATGGCCAATTATGACTGTGAGGTATTTATGGATTCTGTGAAACAGGGTGTCTGGCTGTGGAAGAACCTGAAAAGCGTACAGGAGCTTCCGGATGAAATCTATTTAAATTATGTTCTTCTGCACAGAGTCAATGAAGAAGAAATCCGTCCCTGCCGGGAGCTGTTCGGCCGTGACATTATTGAAAAAATCAGTCAGGGCTCCGTGGAAAAACTGGGAAGTCTTTCCACTGAAGAAATCATTCTGGAGACAAATTTCTGGTGTGCAGAGCATGTGACTTACCACTGCGGAGACGACCGTACACTTTCCGCACTGGCTGTCTATAACAGAGGTTATGGAAGATGCGGAGAAGAATCCGTATTTACCATCAATGCCTTAAGAAGTGTGGGAATCCCGGCAAGACAGGTCTATGCACCGAGATGGTCCCACTGCGATGACAATCATGCCTGGGTAGAGGCATGGTGCGATGGAAAATGGGTATTCCTGGGAGCCTGCGAGCCGGAAATGATCTTAAACAGAGGATGGTTTACCGCAGCTTCTTCCAGAGCCATGATGATCCATTCCAGAATGTTCGGATATGAAACAGCAGATGAAAAAGAGGCAGGACAGGAAGGCATGGTTCATCTTTACAACCAGCTTTCCAGATATGCTGCCACACATGAGGTTACAGTTACGGTAGTCGATACAGAAGGGACAGCTGTAGAGAATGCCAGTATTGAGTTCTGCGTCCTGAATTATTCAGAATATTCACCGGCAGCCCTTGCTGTCACAGATGCGCAGGGTAAGGCTGTGCTGGAGACTGGATATGGCTCTTTATATGTACAGGTGGAGAAAGACGGCGTTTACACAGGCAAAGCATTCCACTGCGAAAAAGAAAGTGAACTGACAGTTGTATTGGGGGATACAAGTGAGAACGGAGACATTGATATGTTTGCACCGGTGGACACACCGGTAAACACCGCAGTTCCAAGTAAAGAGCAGAAGGAAGAATGTAAACGCCGTACTGCACTGGCAGATAAACTCCGCACAGAGAGAAGCGAAAACTGGGAAAATCCGGAACGCATCGCTTTTCTTGCACAGAAAGAACCGGGAGAGAAATGGAGAAAACCACTTCTGGATATTCTCAGTGACAAAGATCAGACAGATTTAAAACAGTCTGTACTGGAAGAACATCTGAAATATAGTTTACAGTATGAAGGAAGCATGTCCGATGAACTGTTCCTGAATTATGTACTGAATCCAAGAGTAGAATACGAGATTATGACTGCTTACCGTCAGTATATCCTGAGTGTATTTACGGAAGAAGAGGCTGAAAAATTCCGTAAAGACCCGACAGAGATCTGGAAGATGATCCAGAAGCAGATCACAGACAGACCGGACAGAGAGCGTGATACCGTGATGACCACTCCGGTGGGATGCTTAAAATATAAGATCGGCAGTGAGCGTTCACAGAAAGTATTATTTGTGGCAGTTGCCCGTACCTTTGGAATTCCGGCAAGGCTGAATCCGGAAGACCTTTCCATGGAATACTGGGATAAAGAAAAAGAAGAGTTTGTACCGGTGATCGCTGCACAGGAGAAGGATGCAGCGGTAAAGATCGTAAGCGGTGACAATACAGAATGGGTATATCTGCAGAACTGGAGTCTTGGCTGCTGGAATGGCAGAACTTATGTGAGCTTAAACTATGAAGGCACAACACTGGATCAGGAAATGACCATCCCGGTACAGTCCGGAAAATACCGCCTGATCACCAGAAACCGCCTTCCAAACGGAAACCAGCTTGCAAGACAGACAGAATTTGAAGTCCTGCCGGGAGAAACAAAAACAGTGGAACTCGTTCTGCGTCAGGCTGATCTGAAGGAGATGCTGGAGCGCATTTCCGTACCGGAATTTATGGTTCAGACAGAAGAAAAAGCAGAGATCACTGCTTCTTCCGTGACAGAAGGAAAATCTTGTATTATGTTCTGGCTGGAAGAAGGCAGGGAACCTACCGAGCACATCCTGAATGAGATTCTGGAGCAGAAAGAGGAATTTGCAGCCTATGCAGATTCTCTGAGATTCGTGGTACGCTCTGAGGAAGCGTTAAAGGATGGAAAGATCAAAGAAGTTCTGGATGCAGTCGAAGGAATCGGAATCTATTACGATGATTTCTCTGAAAACGTAAATATGCTGGGAAGACGTATGTATGTTGATCCGGATAAATTACCGCTGATTATCGTATTTGACGGAAGTCTTACTGGTATTTATGCCACAAGCGGTTATAATGTAGGAACAGGAACCATGCTGCTTCGTATCCTGGAATGTGTGGGAACAAAATAAGAGTATCATTTTTTTCCCTGTGGAAAGCTTTTACGGGGGAAAGACGAAAGATTCCGGGATATGCTGCTGTGAGCAGTGCTTAATCAGATAAATATAATAAAAAATGAGAAAAAGCAGGCAGGACTGATACCACACAGGGGTTGGTTCTGCCTGTTGTTTTATCCATTTTTTGCAGAGAAATTTATGTATTTTGCAAGAACTTTATATATGGAAATTTAATAATTTTAGGAGAAAAACAAACATGGAAAAAAACGAAATCAGCGGACAGCGTCAGATGGAATTTCTGAAAAAATTTGACTATATCAGAGAAGCCGGAACAGAAGGAGAAGCAAAAGCAGCTCATCTGATCCAGGAAGAACTGAAGGAACTGGGAGTGGAAAACCATATCGAAGAATTTTCCTTTGATACCTTTCAGATCAATCATGCAAAACTGACAGTCACAGAACCTTATCACAAAGAATACACAGTAATTGCTTATGGCAGATGTGGAAATACAAAAAAAGATGGTTTACAGGCACCGTTTCTGTATGTGGAGAACGGCGATGATATCAGCCTGATGGGTGCCAGAGGAAAAGTGGTGATGCTCAATAACAGAGTGGATGCCGGAATGTATCAGAAACTGGTGAAGGCAGGGGCAGCAGGATTTATCAGCATCAGCGGAACACCTCTGGATGAAGGGGAGGACTTGAAACCGACTGCGTACAGACTGCCGAAAATGTCTGAATCTGCCGCCAACCGACTTCCGGGAGCTGCGATTCATTATAAAGATGCGATAGAGCTGGTAACAAAAGGAGCATCTCAGGTATGTCTGGAAACAGATCAGGAAACAGTGACACGCACTTCCAGAAACGTGATCGCCCATATAGAAGGCACAGACAAAAAAGAAGAAATCCTTACTCTGACAGCTCATTTTGATTCCGTACCAGAGGGACCGGGAGCTTATGACAATATGGCAGGTGGAGCCATTATCATGGAACTCTGCCGGTATTTTCACGCACACAGACCACGCAGAACCATGGAATTTATCTGGTTCGGGGCAGAAGAGAAAGGACTTCTGGGAAGCCAGAATTATGTACAGGTCCATGAAAAAGAACTCGCCATGCACCAGTTTAACATGAATGTAGACCTTGCCGGTCAGCTTGTGGGCGGCACGGTCATTGGTGTGACCGGAGATGCTTCCATCTGCCAGATGATGACTTATCTGGCACACGAAGCAGGAATCGGAATGTCCACGAAGCATCAGGTCTGGGTCAGTGATTCCAACAGCTTCGCATGGAAAGGAGTTCCTGCAATGACCTTAAACAGAGACGGTTTCGGAATGCACACCCGCCACGACACGATTGCCCTCCTTTCTGACTGGTCCCTGAAACGCAGCTCAGAACTTCTGGGACATATCGCGGACCGTCTGGGTAATATTGAAACCATGCCGATTATAAGAACCATGCCGGAAGAGTTTGTGAAGGAGCTGGAGGAATATTTTGCATAAAAGACCGCACATAAAGTAGTTTATGGAAGTGGCAGATAGACAGCAGCGAATAATCCCACACTTGACAAATCGGTGCCAGATTGATACCCTATCACAAGAGTGCTTTATATGATGATGGATGCTATTTTGCCGTCCGGCAGGGAAGCAGACAGTAATATTTTGCAGAATGTAAGGGTTGTAACACTATACCAGTTCCATAAAATGTGGCATCTCGCATTGTTTTCTGGAATGACTTTAGTTTGACATTCTGACAGAGCCATAAGAGGAGATAAAGAAATAATGGATATTATTCAGGCAATTACACAGGAATTGAAGGTGGAAAAATGGCAGGTGGAAGCCGCAGTCAAACTGATAGACGAGGGCAATACCATCCCGTTTATTTCACGATACAGAAAAGAAGCAACAGGTTCCCTTAATGACGAACAGCTCCGTACTCTTTTCGAGAGACTGACTTATTTAAGAAATCTGGAAGATAAGAAGAATCAGGTATTAAAGAGTATTGAAGATCAGGGCAAGCTGACAGGAGAACTGAAAAAACAGATTCTGAATGCACAGACTCTGGTAGTGGTAGAGGACTTATACAGACCATATCGTCCGAAACGCCGTACCCGTGCAACGATCGCGAAGGAGAAAGGTCTGGAACCACTGGCTGACCTGATCCTGCTTCAGATGACAGAGAAGCCGGTAGAGGAAGAGGCGAAGGCTTATGTTTCTGAAGAAAAGGGCGTTAAGAACGTGACAGAGGCATTAAACGGTGCCAAAGATATCATTGCAGAGCGCATTTCTGATGAGGCAGACTACCGTATCTACATCCGTAACCTGACCAGAAAGAACGGAAGCATTTCCTCTACAGCAAAGAAGGCAGAGGAACAGTCCGTATATGAAATGTACTATGACTTTGAAGAACCGATCAAAAAGCTGGCTGGACACCGCATCCTTGCATTAAACCGTGGGGAAAAAGAGAAATTTATCACAGTAAAGGTCAATGCACCGGAAGAAGATATTCTTCGTTACTTAAACAAGAGAGTCATCAGCAGAGAGAATCCAAACACAACTCCGATCTTAAAAGCAGTGATAGAGGACAGCTACAAGCGTCTGATCGGACCGGCGATCGAGCGTGAGATCCGCAGTGACCTCACAGATAAGGCAGAAGACGGTGCAATCCACGTATTTGGAAAGAACCTGGAACAGCTTTTGATGCAGCCTCCAATCGCAGGCAAAGTGGTACTGGGATGGGACCCTGCGTTCCGTACTGGATGTAAGCTGGCAGTTGTAGATGCCACAGGTAAAGTGCTGGATACTACTGTTGTTTACCCGACAGCTCCTACAACCGAGAAGAAGATCCGTGCTGCCAAAGATACCGTAGAGGGCATGATCGAGAAGTATGGTGTTTCTCTGATTTCCGTAGGAAACGGTACTGCATGCCGTGAATCCGAGCAGGTGATCGTAGATATGCTCAAAGAGATTCCGGAGAAAAAAGTACAGTATGTGATCACAAATGAAGCCGGTGCTTCTGTATATTCTGCAAGTAAGCTGGCTACGGAAGAGTTTCCGAATTTTGACGTGGGACAGAGAAGTGCCGCATCTATCGCAAGACGTGTGCAGGACCCACTGGCAGAACTTGTAAAGATTGATCCGAAATCCATCGGAGTCGGCCAGTATCAGCATGATATGAACCAGAAGAAGCTGGATGAGGCTTTAAGCGGTGTGGTTGAGGACAGTGTAAATAAAGTCGGCGTAGATTTAAATACAGCTTCTGCATCATTACTGGAGTATATTTCCGGTATCAGCAAGGCAATCGCAAAGAATATCGTAGCTTACAGAGAAGAGAACGGTCAGTTTACAGACAGAAAAGAACTTCTCAAAGTTGCCAAATTAGGACCGAAAGCATTTGAGCAGTGTGCAGGTTTCATGCGTATTTCCGGAGGTAAAAATCCGCTGGATGCCACAAGTGTACATCCGGAGAGCTATGACGCAGCTTCCGCACTTCTTGAGAAACTTGGTTATAAACCCAAAGATGTAGTAGCCGGAAATCTGCTTGGTCTTTCTCTTCAGGTAAGAGATTACAAGAAGATGGCGAAAGAGCTGGGAATCGGTGAGATCACTCTCCGCGACATCGTAAAAGAACTGGAAAAACCGGCCCGCGACCCTCGTGACGACATGCCGAAACCGATCCTTCGTTCCGATGTTCTGGAGATGAAGGACCTGAAAGAGGGAATGGTTCTGAAGGGAACTGTCCGTAATGTTATTGATTTTGGTGCATTTGTGGATATCGGCGTGCATCAGGATGGTCTGGTTCATGTTTCAGAGATGACTGAGAGATTTATCAAGCATCCGCTGGAAGCAGTGAGTGTCGGGGATATCGTGGATGTCAGAGTTATTGGTGTGGATATGAAGAAGAGACGAATCAGTTTATCCATGAAAGGGCTGAACCGGAACTGAATCTTAAGTAAGAGTTAAGTCGTCTGGAATCTTTTTGTAAGTCAGGTATGTGATTTTGACGGTCAGATACCGGGACATAATGGCAAAGAGGTAATAAGAAGGAAGAGAATAAAAGAAAGCAGAGATTTCCATGGCAGATAAAAGGCTGCATTGGAAATCTCTGTTTTTGTGTTGTAAAAGATATAAAATCGAAACTGTTTTTCAGGCGTTCTCGCGGTGTGCAGTAAGATGCTCTTCCAGGCTTCGGGCTGCAATGCTCTGAGGGCGTTTTACGTTGCGGATGAGGCAGATTTTGCGTTCAGGGAGTGGTTCTCTGATCGGAATCTGAATAACTTTTCCTCTGGCAATGTGTTCGGCAGCGAGTTCCTCCGGAAAGAAGCCGATTCCGAGATTATGGGATACCATAGGGAAAATCTGATCGGTGGTTGCCACTTCCATATCCGGGGAGAATGGGAGGTTGTGGCGCATGAAATACTGGGTGTACAGTTCTCTGGTACTGCTGCCCGGGGCGATTCCGATGAGGGGAAGGTCCTGGAGATCCTGGAGGCTGTGGGTGACAGAGGCGATTTCTGCATATTCCGGTCCGGCGATCAGGATTTCGCGGAAGGAGTACAGAGGGATTCGCTGAAGGGGCTTTTTTAATGCCACAGGGGTGGTGACAACTGCGAAATCTACCAGACCGTTTTCGAGTGCCTGAACTGCCTGGGGTGTGGAATGGTTGGAGATTCGCAGTTTGACATGGGGATAGTGGTGGTGAAAGACTTCGAGTTCGTTCAGGAGAAAGAGACGCAGGGCGATTTCGCTGGCTCCGATATTTACCAGTCCGCTTTCGAGTCCTTTGTCTTTGAGAAGTTCGTTTTCTCCGGATACAAGCTGTTCAATGGCGATGGAAACGTGTTCATAAAGGCGTTCGCCTTCGAGGGTGAGCTGAACACCGCGGTTGGAACGGATGAAGAGTTTGCATCCCAGATCGTTTTCGAGAATGTTCATGCAGCGGGTGATATTGGGCTGATTGTTTCCCATGACTTCGGCTGCTTTGGAAAAACTTTTGTACTGGGCAACATAATAAAAGATGCGGTAATAATCAAGAATCATACTGCGTCGTCTCCTTGTGGTATTTAAATTGAGATATATAAAAATGAAATATCTGATATAGAAAATTTACGTTTGTATATCAATGTGTGAACAAGTATAATACGTCTGGGTTGAAAAATCAATAAAAAAGTCCTGAGTATGGGAATGTATTTTGGTAATTATAGCAATTCCAGAAAATAATGCAATCAAGACAGTTCAGCAGAGTGCGAAGGACAAGGAAGGTATCTGCAGGCGTGCTGACGCACGGCAAAGATATCTGACGCAGGACTTCACGCTCTGATGGGCTGGATTGCTTGCATTATTTTCTGGAATTGCTATAAGTGCGAAGACAAAAAAGACATAAGAGAAGGGAGATTACCGAATATGACAACAGAGAATAAAATGATCAGAATTAATGATATAGAGGCAGCTAAGAAACTGGTCAGTGCGGCGGTGAAATGTCCGTTTGATATTGATATTGTATCGAAAGGGAAAATTTTTATTGATGCGAAATCGATTCTCGGGGTGTTAAGCCTTGGGGAGGAAGAGGCTCTGGAATTGAAGTATGACGGGTATGATGAGAATTTTGAGTCAGTTGTGGCAGGGATGCTGAGCTGATTTCGGGAGTGTTGAAATATTCTGAGTATGGACAGGTAATGAAGTGGGTCGTGAATGTCTGTATGGGGAGAAGAGAATTGGATATTGGTATCCATGTGGGAATCCTGTATAATGGAGTTATTTGGTTATGAGCAAGTAGCGAAGCGGATTGCGAATATCCGCTTGACAGAAAGGGGATTCTTACATGGAGATAACAGTTAGTAATATTCTTTATTTTTATCTGATCGCTGTAAATGTACTTGCATTCAGCGTCTATGGAATGGATAAGCGTAAGGCGAAGGCGAATCAATGGCGGGTTCCGGAGTCTCAGTTGCTGCTTCTGGCGGTGATCGGGGGTTCTGTGGGAGCGCTGTTGGGGATGCGGACATTCCATCATAAAACGAGGAAGCCGAAGTTTTATATTGGGGTTCCTGTGATTCTGGGTTTGCAGATTTGTCTTGTTGTTTTTCTCAGAGGTTATTTTTTAGGAGTGTTGTAAGAGAAAAGAGAGGAATGAGGAGGGACGCCCGGAAATGGAAGGGGAGTCGGTGCTTAGTTTCGGAACCATTGTACTTCTAAGCATTTGGGAAGCCGCTAAAGGCATGAGCAGCCCTCTCAAACTCGCTCCGTTGCAAACTTCGCTCAGACAGTGAAACGGTCTGCTCATAACGCGTCTTCCCAAATACTAAGAATTACAATGAACCCTCAAATGCGCCCCGACTCCCCTTCCATTCCCGGGCTGTGTATCGGCTGATAATCATATCCCACAAAAAATTTTAGAAAAATATGAAAATAGGGTGAAATTCATTGTTACAGTTTTCACGGTGTGTTATGTTATTTTAGAAGAATAATAACAGAGACGGGGTGAGAGGAATGGAACAGGAAGTACAGGAAGCGAAAAATCTTGTGGACAGGTATCAGCAGTATTTTTCAGATTATCTGCCGGGGCTTACCAGATTTGGACTGAAGGTAGTGATCGCATTACTGGTCTTTGTAGGAGGCCGTAAGGTGATTCTGTGGGTAGTGAATCTTATAAAGGCTTCCATGCAGAAGGCTTCTGTAGATAAAGGCGTGATACAGTTTACAGGCTCATTGCTGAGAGTCGTTTTGTATGCGTTGCTGGTTTTTAATATTGCTACGAATTTTGGTGTGAAGGAATCATCTGTGGCAGCACTGCTTGGTACTGCCGGTGTAACAGTAGGTCTTGCATTGCAGGGCGGACTGGCAAATATTGCAGGCGGGATCATGCTTCTTATTTTTAAGCCGTTTCAGGTTGGAGATTATATCATTATTGCGCAGCAGAATGACTGTGAAGGTACGGTTTATAAAATAGAAATCTGTTATACAACTTTGATTTCTATTGACAATAAGCATATTGTGATTCCGAATGGAACATTGTCGAGCAGTATTATTACGAATGTGACTGCCAGGGATCTTCGTAAACTGGAGATTAAGGTTGGAATTTCCTATGATGCGGATATTAAGAAGGCGAAAGCGATTCTTGAGGATATTCTCCATAATGATGAGGATACCAGGGATGACGAGGGCATGGTGGTCTTTGTGGATGAACTGGGAGAGAGTGCTGTGATCATGGGCCTTCGCGTATGGGTAGCTACAGAGAAATACTGGCCTGCAAGATGGCGTTTGAATGAACTGATCAAAGAGGCATTTGATGCGAATGGAATTGAAATTCCATATAATCAGCTTCAGATTCATGTCAAAAAGGAAACCGGAAAGTAATAAGAATAAGATGAAGAAATAAAAAAGATAGAAAAGATAGAAAAGATGTGATGATGGTTCTGGGGATATATCAGAATTGGCATCGCATCTTTTTTGGTAATCAGGGGTTCCCATCCATGGATTATTGATTTTCGCAATTGAAGCAGGAGACTTATTTGATTCGGTTAAAATACGAAAAAACAGGATGAAATAAGATAAAACAATTGACAATACGAGCATGTATTGATATAGTAGAACTACAAAAAAGGATATTGGAGTTGCTGTCTGTGAAACAGAGAACGTGATTGTCCGGGAGAGTTCAGGATTGTTGGATGAGTGGAAAAAAACGTGAAAATTAAGTGACAGCGTTTGAAACTTTTACAGGGAATATTGTAAAATGTCAATATCCGAAAAATGGCAGAGGCACGAAAGGGAAAAAGCGATGTACACATTTGACAGAGAGAAATACAACAAACGGATGGAATGGTATCTGGATGCGCGTTTTGGTATGTTTATTCACTGGGGGCTTTATGCGATCCCTGCGAGAGGTGAATGGGTGCGCAGTGTGGAGGAAATGCCGAAAGAAGATTATATGCAGTATTTTGAGGAGTTTGATCCTGTAGATTATGATCCTCGTGCGTGGGCGAGAGCTGCGAAGGAAGCAGGGATGAAATATGTGGTGCTTACAGCGAAGCATCATGATGGCTTCTGTCTGTTTGACAGTAAGTATACAGATTTTAAGTCTACGAATACGAGGTGTGGACGTGATCTTGTGGCTGAGTTTGTGGAAGCTGTGAGAGGGGAAGGTCTGAAGGTTGGTCTTTATTTTACATTGCTTGACTGGTACCATGAGGATTATCCGCATTTTGGCGACAGGAATCATCCGATGAGAAATCATCCGGAATATAAGAATGATGCCCGGGATTTTGACCGTTATCTTACATATATGCACAATCAGGTTCGTGAGATCTGTACCAATTATGGAAAGCTGGATATTCTGTGGTTTGATTTTTCCTATGATGATATGCGTGGGGAGAAGTGGAGAGCTACGGAGCTGATCGATATGGTGAGAAGTCTTCAGCCGGATGTGATCATTGATAATCGTCTGGAGTGCAGTGGAGAGGGTTATGGCTCTCTGGCGCAGTGTAAGCCGACTCCTTATCATGGAGATTTTGTAAGTCCGGAGCAGATGATCCCGCCGAATGGCATTCAGGATGTAGAGGGAAATGATCTTGTGTGGGAAGCCTGTGTGACCATGAATAATAACTGGGGTTATCATGCGACAGATCATTATTTCAAACCGGCTTCCATGCTGATCAAGAAGCTGGTAGAGTGTGTTTCCAAAGGGGGAAATATGCTTTTAAATGTGGGACCGGATGCGAAGGGAAATATTCCGCAGCAGTCCATGGAGATTCTTCATACGATTGGTGCATGGATGAAGAAGAACAGCAGCAGTATCTACGGATGTGGAAAAGCAGGGCTGGAGAAACCGGATTTCGGACGTGTGACAGCAAATGGAAAGCATTTATACTTCCATGTTTATGAAAATACAATCGGACCACTTCCTCTGCCGGGAATTAAGGAGGAAGAGATTCAGGCGGTCCGCTATCTGGCAACCGGTGCGGAAGTTCCGATTTCCAGAAGCTGGGTACACAGTGATTATCCGGATATTGTATTTGCCGATCTGGGTCCGGACCCTGTTCTGCCGGATGCGATCGATACGGTTCTGGAAGTGATTATGAAATAGTGCAGATATGTTTGCATATGGGTGAGGAAGTGAGAGTTATGTTTACAGAAGAAAGACAAAGTGCGATTGAGAGATGTCTTCGCGAGAATGGAAAGGTCCGGGTAAGGGAACTCAGTGAGAAGTTTCAGGTGACTGAGGACTGTATCCGTAAAGACTTGAAAATTCTGGAAAATGCGGGAAAATTAAAGAGAACTTACGGGGGTGCGATCCTGTCGCAGGATTATCCTCTGGAGAGAGATGTTGTGGACAGAAGAAATTATCATCTGGATAAAAAGAAAACCATTGCATCAAAGGCGTTTAAACTGATCAAAAACAACGAAACGATTTTCCTGGATATTTCCACTACGAATATTGAACTTGCCAAACTTCTGGCTGCGTCTGATATGAGAGTTGTGGTAGTCAGCAATATGATCGATATTCTGCAGATTCTTGCTTCCAGTAAATCCATCACAGCCATCGGAACCGGTGGAACGATGTTTAAGACGGTAAATGGTTTTATGGGAGCGGCTACGATTGAGATTATCAAACAGTACAGTTTTGACCGGGCATTTATGGGAAGCTGTGGGATTGATATGACAGACGGGACGATCACTACGCTGGGTGTGGAAGATGGACTCACCAAGAAAGCCGCCCTTCAGAGCAGCAGACATAAATATGTGGTTATGGAACGGGATAAATTTTATTTTAATGATTCTTATAAATTTGCACATCTGGACGATATCAGCGGAATCGTGACAGATGAGCTGCCGGATGCAACGATTGTAAATGCAATGGAGACAGCCGGAGTAAGGTTGATTTAACCAAATCAAGTAAGTCCCCTGCTTCAATTGCGAAAAGCAATAAGCAGTGGGTGGGGACTTGCTTGTATCAGGAGGCGTGCAAGCGCCTTCTGATAAACTGCGGAGCAGTTATTTGGTGTAGAGCCGCGTAGCGAAGCGGATTGCGAATATCCGCTTGACTAAAAAAGTATCTTTCCTGTGGAATGATTTATCATGCAGGAAAGATACTTTTTGTGCTTTTTAGCAGCGGTTTCTTTTATTTACGAAATAGTTCAGGATACCGCCGCCGATGATAATGAGCAGTGCGACTGCTACGACTCTTTTGGCTGCTTCCTGAGGCATCTGGCTTTTGGAGCCGATGGAGTCGGAGTAGAAGGTCAGTGTATAGTTGATTTCGTGGGGAGTACCCATTGCGGTTGTGTCAGCGATGACGGGCATTGCTTCATCCATAGCCAGAACCGGGATTTCAAATTCGGAGTTTCCGCCTTCTTCATTGACCGGGAGATATTTTTTTCCATCGACGATCATGTAATCATAATTGGAACTGCTCCACTGGATATGAGCAGTGACTGCTCCGTCCTGTACTGTGATGAGTGTAGGAGAGGTTACGCTGGCTTTGCCGCTTCCGCCTTCCAGATCTACCTGAATCGAATATTCTCCGTCTTCTTTGTCCAGAGTAAATGCTTCCGGTGTGGATGTCCAGATGGATAAGCAGCATATAATGGCTGCAAAAACAGCAAAAATCTTTCTCATTTTTTATCCCTTCATTTCTTTAAAATTCAGTGTTTTTTATACTGCTGTGCACAGAGTGAACAGCAACATTTTTATCATCCCATACTTGAAAATAATTGTCAACACTTCATTGAAAAGCAGAGCATGTTTTAGTATAATAATGTTGTTTGCGGGTTTATATCCTGCCAGTTGTCTGGATAGGAAAAACAGAGATATGATATGCAGGCGAAGATACTACCCTTTAAAAACAGATGACAACAGATACAAGGGACGTCCATGTATCTGCGCTGATAAAAATTTTATTTACAGGAGGATGTTAAGATGAGAGGAATTTTATACGGAGTTGGAGTAGGACCTGGAGATCCGGAGCTGATGACACTGAAGGCTGTGCGTATGATCAGAGAGAATGAGGTGATCGCAGTGCCGGGAGCAGATGTGCGTGAGACGGTTGCTTATAAGATCGCAGTACAGGCAGTGCCGGAACTTGCAGATAAAGAGCTTCTTCCTATCTATATGCCGATGACTCATGATAAGGAAGAACTGGAGAGAAATCATGAAAAAGGTGCAAAAGCACTGGAAGCAGTACTGGATACAGGGAAAAATGTAGTGTTCCTTACACTGGGGGATCCGACGATCTATTCTACGTTTACTTATGTACAGAAGAAAGTCGAGGCAGACGGGTATGAGACAGCACTGGTAAGTGGAATCACTTCTTTCTGTGCGACAGCAGCGCGTCTGAATATTCCGCTGACAGAGTGGAATCAGCCGCTTCATGTGCAGCCGGCGGTTCATCGTCTGGACAGTGAGCTTGACCAGCCTGGAACTTATGTGCTGATGAAATCCGGTAAGAAGATGAATCAGGTAAAAGAGATTCTGGCAAGAAGCGGAAGAGAAGTGCGCATGGTGGAGAATTGCGGCATGCCGGAGGAACATATTTATAACAGTGTGGAAGAAATCCCGGATGATGCCGGTTATTATTCACTGATCATTGCCAAGGAGAAAGCTGAAAAAGAATGATAGAAACCAGAAATCTGACAAAAACTTTTGACAATTTTACAGCAGTGGATTCGCTGAACCTGAAAATTGAAAAGGGTGAATTTTTCGGATTGCTGGGACCGAATGGTGCGGGAAAAACGACCACCATCAGTCTGTTGTCTACGCTCCTTCTGCCTACGCAGGGGGAGATTCTTATTGACGGGCAGCAGCTTACCAGAAAGCGCCCGGATCTGAAAAGAAAGATCAGTGTGATCACACAGGAATATTCCATGCGACAGGATATGAATATGGATGAGATTATGGAGTATCAGGGACGGCTTTATTTTATGCCGCGAAAGGAGATCAAGGCAAGGACAGAGGAACTTCTGGAGTTCTGTGACCTGATTAAATTTCGAAAGCGTACCGTCCGTAAACTGTCCGGCGGAATGAAAAGGAAACTTATGGTCTGTCGTGCGCTTCTGACTGATCCGGAGATTCTGCTTCTGGATGAGCCGACTGCCGGGATGGATGCCCTGTCCAGACGGCAGATGTGGAATCTTCTACGTAAATTAAATGAAAAAAATCTGACGATTCTGCTTACCACCCATTATATGGAAGAGGCACAGAGCCTCTGCAACCGTGTGGCTCTGATGAATCAAGGAAAGCTGGAGGAAGTCAGCACACCGGCTGCACTGATCGAGAGCCTGGGGGCTTATGCAGTCGATGAAATGACTGCGGATGGAACCCGGAATCATTATTTCCATACCCGTCAGGATGCAATCCGCTATCTGGAAAATCTTTCCGGACAGGCTTCTCTCAGAGAAACTACTCTGGAAGATGTATTCGTAGAAAGAGCAGGAAAACATCTGACAGTAAAATGATAGAAACAGGAAAATGGAGATAAGAGATTAAAATGGGAATTATTACAATTTTATGGGAAAAATGGGTAGAGTTCCGCAGAGACTTTTATAAGATTACGCTGGCGGCTATGATTGCGCCACTGATGTATCTGATCGTATTCGGGATGGGGATTCAGACTACCTCACACGGGCAGCCATATCTGAATTTCCTGATTCCCGGTGTGGTTTCTCTGACTACCATGAACGGAAGTTTTAATGCGATCGCACAGAATCTGAATGTACAGAGACTGTATGAGAAAGCCTTTGACCAGGTAATGATCTCGCCCACTCCTCTGTGGCAGTTTATTGCCGGTCAGATCATTGGCGGAAGTCTGCGTGGGCTGTATGCGGGCGGGATCATTCTGCTTCTGACAGCACCGATCGAGACGGGACTGATCTTTAACGGATGGTCTTTCCTGGTCATGTTTTTAAACGGAGCAGTGTTCTCTGCCATTGGCGTGGTCGTGTCTTTTCTGGCGAAAAACCATGCAGATGTGCCGAGATTTTCCAACTATATTATTATGCCGATGGCATACTTATGCAATACTTTCTTTTCCACAGAAAAACTGCCAGGACTGGTAGGAAAATTCGTAGCTGCCCTTCCCCTGTCCCAGACCAGCCACCTGATCCGGAGTATTTCCGCAGGGGAGGCTGTAAACTATACAGGAATCGTGATCCTGCTGGTATACCTGCTGGCATTTACAGTGGCGGCATCCTGGTTTATTTATAAGAAGAAAAATCTGTAATCTAATCTGTATCATGGGAGCTGCTGTCAGTATTATCGGTATCTGTGTTGACGGTATCTGACGTATCGACACTGGTATTACTGATATCGGCAGTTCCAGTATTGTCGGTTTCCGCAGAAAGCTCCTGAGTATGTGAGGATGCAATTTCATTTCTGAGCTTTGTGCGCCAGATTGAAAACAATCCAAAAACACGCAGTATCATCCGCTTTATGATAGACATGGCACATGAGATGGGAATCCGTCTGGTGGCAGAAGGTGCAGAGATACCGGCGCAGGTGGAGTTCCTGAGAGAGAATGGATGTGACTATATTCAGGGATATTACTTCTATAAACCAATGCCGGAGAATGAATTTGTGACAGCTCTGGAGAAAAAGTAAGCAGATATTTTGCAGAAATTTGTAATGGACATCTGAGAACAGATATTGTAATATAGTATAGGTTAAAGAGACGTAGCTGTCCGGTACTTTCACAGTTACGAAGAAACAACTATTTAGAGAAAGGCAGATTTATCAACATGGAAGAGAAGATTCTTGATTTTATCATGGACTATGCGGCAGAGAACTCAACTGTTCCATTTCAGGTTATTGAAGAGGAATTCAATATTATGATGGATGACGGATTAAGAGCGATCATCAGCGATGCACTCTGGGACAGAGATAATGTTTCAGATGTGGTAATCGAGAACGATGGATATGTGATTACTTTATTTGAAGATTAAAAAATGAAAAAGAAGAGACTGTTGTAAATCCTGACTGGAAGATGGAAAAGATTCAGGGATTTACAGCAGTCTTTTTTGTCAGATCGAGTAAAGCTGCGAAGGGGATGCTTTTATCTGCCTGACTGTGAAAAGTTATTCCAGGATATAATAGTCACGCACAAACTGAATGAACTGTTTTACATGCGGTTTCAGAATCCTGTTTTTACTGTAGACAATATAAAAACTCCGCTTATGTGTGGGTTCGCCAAGCGGAAAGACCAGAATCTGTTTGGTTTTCTGCAGATCTGTAACGGAACGGCTGGAAAGGATAGAAATTCCCAGCCCGTTTACAATGGATTTCTTAATGCTTTCCAGATCATTCATCCTGGCAACGACGTTCAGATTACCCGGGATGATCCCATTTTTTTCGAGAAACAGATCCATCTCTTTTTTGGTTCCGGACCCTTTTTCACGGATGATGATAGGATCTTTGGCGAAATCGCGGAAAGAAACCGGCTCATCCGGAAGATGACTGTATAAAGAGAGGTAGCGGTCTGTAACCGGGGTAGCGAGTACAAGTTCATCATAACAGAACGGAAGAAAAACACAGCTTTCATCTCTGGTATTCTGTCCAACCAGCGCCAGGTCTACAGTTCCGTCCAGAACCCGGCTGATGGATTCGGCACTGTCTGACTGAACGGAATGAAAATACACATCCGGATGAGTTTTTCCAAATGCTGCGAGAAGTTCCGGCAGCAGATAGGAAGAAGGAATGGTGGATGCGGCGAGATCAATCATATGTTTATGTGCCCCTGTGAAATTTTCCAGCAGGTTATTTCGGATATCCAGCATGCGGACGGCACTGTCATAGAGCTGATAGCCCTTGGCAGTGACCGTTGTTTTTTTGGTTGTGCGGATGATAAGTTTCATATGTAATTCGTCCTCAAGGGAACGGATATGTGCGCTGATGGTAGGCTGAGTCAGATAGAGACGGCGCGCCGCCTCGGAAAAACTTCCGTAATCGACTACAGCGACAAATGCTTCCAGTTGTTTAAATTCCATAGTTTTAAGTCCTCCGGTGATGATGTCTGTTGATTATTTACTAGGACTGCTATAATTGACTGCAGGAAACCGAAAAAAGGGGTACCTGCATATGATAAATAAATATATGGCAGATAAATATTTGATAGATAAATATTTGCTAGATAAATATTTGGTATATGAATATTTGGTATATAAATATTGCTGCTGGATTCTGAATACAGGGATGTTATGACTTTAACCCGGTTAAGGCTGCGAGAGCATGAAGGGCAGTATCCAGCTCCTGACTGGTTGTTTCCGGACCGAACGAGAATCGTAAGGTGCCTTCCGGATAAGTTCCGAGAGTTCTGTGTGCATTCGGGGCACAGTGAAGTCCGACTCTGGTCATGATGCCATACTGGTCATCCAGCTCATAGGCTGCCTGTGCCATATCCATCTGAGGTGTCTGGACAGAGACGACCGCGCAGCGGTTATCTGTATTTTTTTTACCGATCACCTTTATAAATTTTCCATCAGGATCCAGTTCCAGGATGTGTTCGATAAAGTATCGGGTCAGCATCATTTCATGCGCAAAGATGGATTCCATGGAAACCTGATAAGAATTTTCGGGATTTCCGGAAGCTTTTTCCAGATCACTGAGTGCAGCATGCAGTCCGAGGATTCCGGGGATATTCGGAGTTCCGGGCTCGAATCGGTCCGGAAGAAAAGCCGGTACTTCTTCAGAATGGGAAGCACTTCCGGTTCCGCCGCTGAGCAGTGGTTCGATCTGAGCTGCCAGCTCATTGCGGATCAGGAAGCCTCCGATTCCCTGTGGTCCCCGAAGCCCTTTGTGTCCGGTAAATGCCAGTGCATCCAGATGAAGTTTTTCCATATCAATGTCGATGGTTCCGGCCGTCTGGGCGGTATCGAGGATAAATAAAAGCCCGTGTTCTTGACAGAAGTTTCCAATCTCCTGCACCGGCATGATGGTTCCGCACACATTGGAAGCGTGAAGACAGACAACAAGCCGGGTGGATGGACGAAGAAGGGCAGAGGCTTTTTCCAGAAGGAGATTGCCTTCAGAATCGCAGGGAATCCTGTCAAAAGAGACGCCATTCTTTGTAAGCTGTACCAGCGGGCGCATGACTGCGTTATGTTCCATGGCAGTGACCAGCACATGATCACCGGGTTTCAGAAGTCCTTTCAGGAGAACATTCAGACTGGTGGTGATGTTCTCGGTGAAGATCACATTCTTTCCTTTTCCGGAAGAGAAATGAAAGAGCCGAAGAAGCTGTTCACGGGTTTCAAAAATCTGTTCTTCCACAGAATAAGCAGCCCGGTATCCGCCGCGGTTTACATTCACGGCAGAACCGGACAGATAGTCGTAGATTGCTTTTGCCACAGAAGGCGCCTTTGGAAAAGACGTACTTGCCTGATCCAGATATATTTTATTCGTATTCATATTCATAAAAAATTCCCCCAAAATAATATTCGAAAACATCAGGTCAGAATACTTTTTGACTTTGATATCTTATCAATAATGTATGAATATCAGACGATGGCAGTCTTATGAAATATTGTCTGCCCCTGATACCATAACTTATAGCGAAGCGGATGTTTTTATCCGCCTGACTCAGATTATACCACAAATTATAGAAAAATTCTATAAATAGATATAAAACACGGTTATAATGAATTGGTGAATTTTGCTGAAAAATGGTATGATAATACAAAGAAAGTATGCTTAAAACAAAAAAAATTAGCGTACGGAAAAAAGAGTAACTGTTAAAAGGAGGAAAGAAACAAATGAAAAATGAAAAAGGAACGATCGTTCTGGCAGGAGGCGTGATCGGTGTGATCGCTGCAATCCTGGTTTTCTTTGGAAATCCGGCAAATATGGGATTCTGTATTGCATGTTTCCTGAGAGATACCACAGGTGCGCTGGGACTGCATTCAGCGGCGGCTGTACAGTATATCCGCCCGGAGATCATCGGTCTGGTACTGGGGGCCTGTATCATTTCACTGGCTAAGAAAGAATTTCGTCCAAGAGGTGGTTCTGCACCTGTGACAAGATTTACACTCGGAGCATTTGTCATGATCGGATGCCTGATGTTTCTCGGCTGTCCGTTCCGAATGATCCTGCGTCTGGCAGGCGGAGATGGAAATGCGCTGTTTGGCCTTGTTGGATTTGCAGCCGGTATTCTGACAGGAACCGTTTTCCTGAAGAAGGGCTATACTCTGAAACGTTCTTATAAAATGCCGAAACTGGAAGGCAGTATTTATCCGGCATTCCAGATTGTAATGTTACTTCTGCTTGTGGCAGCACCGGTCTTCATCCATTTCACAGAGCCGGAAGGCGGACCTGGAGCAAAACACGCTGCAATTCTTATTTCTCTTGCAGCAGGTATCATTGTAGGCATTCTGGCACAGAGAACACGTCTGTGCATGGTTGGCGGTATCCGTGATGCCGTTCTTTTCAAAGAATATAAGTTACTGTTTGGTTTCGTTGCAATCCTGGTGACAGCACTGGTGATGAATCTGATCCTTGGTGCAGTGACCGGAACTTCTTATTTCAATCCTGGATTTGCAGGACAGCCGATTGCTCACACAGACGGTCTGTGGAATGCACTTGGCATGTATCTGGCCGGTTTTGGATGCATCCTTCTGGGTGGCTGCCCGCTGCGTCAGCTCATCCTTGCAGGTGAGGGAAATACAGACTCTGCTGTAACTGTTCTTGGTCTGATGGCAGGAGCTGCTTTTGCCCATAACTTCGGACTGGCATCCTCAGGCGAAGGCCCGACAGCGAATGGAAAGATTGCTGTTATTATCGGAATCGTGGTAGTTGCTGTGATCGCGACAGTGAATTCAATGAGAAAAGAAGAAGCCTGACATTACTGAACGACTGTAAAGATATTTTCAGCAAAGGCAGTAGTTGTTTCAGAGTCAGAAAGAAAACAGAAAGGAAACGAGAAGGATGAAAAGAGTAGATGCAAGAGGCTTATCCTGCCCGGAACCTGTGATCCGTGCAAAGAACGCCATGGAATCCGGTGACAAAGAATATGAAATCCTTGTAGACAATGTAGTGGCAAAAGAAAACGTATCCCGTTTTGCAAACCATCAGGGATATCAGGTTCAGGTGGAAGAACAGGATGACGATATCCTGCTTAAGATCAGAAAATGATCACATATATTGCTACCTTTTATTCCCATTATGGAGCTATTCAGTTCAGAAGAAACTGCGAAGGCATGAATCTGAAAGCAGAAGTCATGCCAGTACCCAGAGACTTAAGCTCTTCCTGTGGAACCTGCGTCCGGTTTCACGCGGAATCCACTTTCCCGGAAACAACAGAAGAAGTGGAACAGATCGTCAGAGTGGAACCGCAGGGATATGTGGGGATTTATCATGCGGATGATGAATGACAGATAATTGCTATAGAAAGAATCTTCCTGACATAGTGAGTATGCCGGAAGGTTCTTTTTATATTATGAAGTTATATGGAAATATCAGTTTCCTTATAGAAAGATATGTGGATTTTATATGCCTGATATAGATGAACAGAATGGCATTTTTCACTTGACGTTTGTAAAGAATTGCGGTATAGTGCTCGATACGGTTATGATTGAACAAAATATTTGGTCAAAATTTATAGCAATTTTACAAAAAAGGAGACAGAGTAGAAATGACATTTTATCAGGAATTGCAACTAAGCTCTGTTGGTTCGAAACAGTTGATTAAGAACACAACAGACTCAAAAGAAAAAAGACGTCACATATTGATTTATAACTTTAAAGTCTATCTGGTTATGGCATTCTGTGTTGCGGTAGTAAGCATGTACAGTAAACTGACCGGAAGTAACAACAGCGTAGTTGGTGTTACCGTTCTGCTGGCGGTTCTGGTACTTCGCCAGGCAGATTTCGGAATCCGGACAACACATGGACTGCTCTCTATAGCAGGAATTTTCGGAATCCTCATGGCTGGGCCGAGGCTGGCAAATATGGCAGCAGCGTTACCGTTTGCAGCATTTTTCATCAATGTGGTATGCATTCTGCTGCTGCTGATCCTGGGATGCCACAACGTAATTATGTATAACCATTCCACTTTTGTACTGGGGTATTTACTGCTTCTGGGTTACGATGTGACCGGACAGGAATACATTCTGCGAATTGAGGGGCTGGTTGTGGGAATGTTGATCTGTATGGCTGTTTTTTATAAAAACCAGAAGAACAGACCTTACCGCAGAACTTTCCTGGATTTATTCCGTGAATTCGATATTCACTCTGCACGAACCAGATGGTATCTGAAACTGACACTGATCGTATCCAGTGCCATGCTGTTTATGAACCTTCTGGGACTGCCGAGAGCTATGTGGGCAGGAATCGCCTGCATGTCCGTATGCCTTCCATTCACAGAAGACTGTGCATCCAGAGCCGGAAACAGAGGATTGTTTAATGTTGTGGGATGCCTGTTATTTATCGTGCTGTATCTGGTACTTCCGGAATCCATGTACCCGTATATTGGAATGATCGGCGGAATCGGCGTAGGATATTCCGCAGGATATGCATGGCAGACTGCGTTTAACACCTTCGGAGCACTCTCAATCGCATCCGGACTCTTCGGAATGCCTGCAGCGGTGGTACTCCGTATCGGAGCGAATATGTTTGGGGCGGTCTATACAGTAGTATGTAACAAGCTGGTGGATAAGGTTGCAGAACGTATTTATATAAGAAAGAATGCAACTGTATAACAGAAAATAATTGCATAATAATATTAAGACGGGAAAAAATAAAATCGGTTTCTTAAGGTCGGATAAAACTGACGGTTAAGAAGCCGATTTTTGTAGCTATATTTCTGACAATTTTGAAAAACATTCTTTTAAGGTTGAAGAACTTTCCCATGAAACAGAATTAATCTGCTCATTAATAAAGTCGAAAACTTTTTCCGGAGACTGGATTGCCCAGGTAGTGTTAAGCCATGACTTTAACTGTAAGCGGTCTGTGGAAATATATTTGGATGCGTGAGGACGCATCGATTCTACAAATGATTTACAGTTGTCTACAATAAATTTATCATAAGGATTTTCTGAAATAGCATTTAACAGTACTGTTTCCAAAGTTGCTGTTACCGCCTACTGAACAAATCAGAAGATAGTCATTATTGCGCTGATACCAGTCTACATTTTGTGTTGGTGTATCTGCCTTTATAGATAAGGATTTTAATTTTTTTCTGTCTTTGGAAGAGAGTGGGTTCCATCCATACATATGGCACATATAATAACTCAGAAGAATTGCATCTGTTTTTCCCTCACATAAAATTAAACTTTTCATAAGCGCACCTCAAACCCAAAGGACTCTCTGTCAGTTGTTACCTGACGCCCGGTGAGGATTCGTGACAGAGTTTTGTGTTTATTCTTTTTTAATGTAACTACGGTTATATGATCGTAGTCATTCTGCTCGTCATAATTCTGTGTAGCCAGCAGACTGTCAACAGCTTCAATATTGTGAGTAGTAATAAAAAGCTGTACATGAAACTGCTGACAGGCCATGACCAGAAAGGTGAATATTTCAGAGTAATACTTAGAATGTATGGCTGTTTCCACTTCGTCAATCAGAAGAATACCATCTTTTGACATTGCGATAGCGTTTGCGAGAGACAATACCTTCTTGATACCGTCTCCATAGGTCGAAATTGGCATATTTCCAAGCTTTTTGTGCTTAATATATTCTACAGGTCTTCCAGTATGAAGATTTTTCAATATTAATAAATCTGTTATATCTGGATCAAAAAGCTGTAGTATCTCTACGCATAATTCCTTATAATTATCATTTTGGATAAAATTCGTTCAATTGCACAGGAACATTCCCTTCTTCTCCTTCTTTCCGTCCGATTGAATAAGAGAGCAGACCGTTAAATCCTATGCCTTCAGACGAAACGGAATCAGAAGAATCAAGTAATATGGGAGATTCCTGACCGGATACAGCACAGGAAATATGATATTGCGGTGTGACTGCCTCGACAGAAAGAGTAAGCGGAATATCGGAGGACATATTTCTGGAGAAAAGGTTAATAAAGCTTTCGTAAGTATTAGAGCGAAAATGAGTGAGATCACGGAGCCTGGCAATGCGGATAAAATTTGCAATATCAGCAGGAGACCGCAACAAAAGCAATGCCTCAAGTACACTGGTTTTTCCACAGTTATTATCACCTACAATGAGATTTACATGATTCAGTCCGGAAACAGTTAAATCATGAATTCCGCGGAAACTATGAATAGAAAAACTGTTAATCAAAATAGCCATATTCATCCTCCTTAAAATCATCAAATTTTATAACGAGTTTTTTACCCAGGGCATCAGAAATTTTTTTTAAAGTTGGCAGGCTGGGAAGAACCTGTCCATTTTCAAATCGGCTGATGTTTGCCTGCGATAAGCCTGTTTGCTCGGCGAGTTGTTTTTGTGTGATATTGGCAGAATTACGTGCAGAGAGCAAGAGCCTGGGAATTTCTTCATATAAATTATATTCAGGATGCTTCTGTACAGAAGAAGTATCATCAAGGTTAATATTATTTAAGGCGTTTTCTAAAAAAGATCTGAAATTATCCATATGCTGCTGCTCCTTTGTGTTTATTTATATACATAATATGTTCTTTTAGCTATATTGTTAATAAAATATGTTTAAAAAAACATATTCAAAGTAAGGGAAATGGAAGAAGGACATTATCTGACATGGCTTAATCTGTCAGATGGAGGAGAGCAGCAGTATTCTGTTTTTTATAATGGAGAACTGACAGATATATTCGAAGATGATATCGTTGATGCCACAGGACTGCCACTGGGAAGCAGTTCATTTGAAAATACTTCAGGTGGAGATACACTGGTAGTTGTAATTGCGGGATGCAGTGTACATAATGTTACAGATGATACAATTGGGTAAGGAAAGGTAGGTTTGGTAATCTTATAAAATTAATCAGAAGAGTGTAGCAATGAGCAGCAAATAACAGAAGAAAAAAATCAGCCCTGGCAGACAAAATGGCTCTTTCTTATGTTTGGGTAATTTCGTTATTCTCAATTTATACTACCAAGCTAAACTAATAGCTTGTAGCAAATACTGAGAATATACGGATACTCAAAGTGTAGAAAGAACCGACAAAATATGTTGAGGCTGATTTTTGCATAAATATTTGATAGGAAATAAGCTATAAGGAATATAATATGCAGAAAAATATGCTATAATACGTTAAAAGTGGGAAATATTATAAAAACGAAAGGGATGGGAGGGCGCAAAGCAAACAGAAAAGGAGCAATAAAAAATAATATACAAACAGAATGTGAGGGCTGATTTATGAGAAGAAAGGGTTTAATAATTGCAATCGCAACTGTAATGGGAATTTCAGCGGGAGCTGGAACTGCGATAACATCATTTGCGGCAGAAGACGGTATTGCTGTGCAGGAGAATGAAAATGTATTTGATGATGGTTCAGAAGATATGGCAGTGGAAGAACCGGAGACGGATACTGAAAATGGATTTTCTGCCGGAGAGTTATCGGAAGAAAGTACAAATGCTTTTCAGGATAAGGAAACGATACCTGATTTTGAAGAAAATGATGAGCTGGCGGAATCTGCAATGGCAAACAGTGAAGAGGATTTTATCTATAAAGTCTATGGAGGATATCAGTATGTGGAGATTCAGGAATATGTAGGTACTTCCTCAGAGGTGGTTATTCCATCTACAATTAAGGGATATCCGGTTAAGGTTGTTGATGGATTGAATAAAGATGTGATCAGGCGACTTGTGATTCCTGATTCCGTGGTATATTTAGAGAGCGTAATGGGAAAAAATTTGGAAGATGTATCTTTGCCAGAGAGTTTGACAGAACTTCCAAACAGTTGTTTCTATGGATGTAAAAATTTAAGATATATAAAAATCCCATCAAAAATAACAGACATACCTTATAATGCATTTGGAAACTCTGGAATTGAAAGAATTGATTTTCCGAAAAATTTAACAAGCATAGGTTCCGGGGCTTTTTCAAGATGCTCATTTGAGAAATTTGTTGTTCCGGAGACTGTTCAAACAATAGGTACCTATGCTTTTTCAGGGTGTGAAAATTTAAAGGAAATTCAACTTCCCGAAAATTTAAAAGAACTGTCAAACGGTATATTTAAGGGGGATAATTGTCTTGAAAAAGTTAATTATTTACCTGATTTGCAAAATGTTGGGGAAGAGGCATTTAAAGGAACTGCCATTTCTTCAATTACTTTTTCAAGGACACTAAATTGGCTGGGTTATGCTGCATTTTGGGACTGTGAGAATTTGAAGTATGTAGTTTTTCGAGGACGTACTTCATTGCGCTGGCTTGGAAATATTACTATTTTTGCTCCATCAACCGCACTACAGGAAGATCCTCCGGCTGGAGACAGTTATCCTATTGATTCTCCAATGAATATGAGACTGCTTCAGGAAAACAATCAGATAACGCTTTCCTGGGATGAGGTTCCTTATATAAATGGATACAAGGTATACCGTTCTGATTCAGCAGATGGGAATTATGAGCAGATTGCTGATATAACACAGAATACCTATACAGATACAATCGATGAAGATCAACAGTATTATTATAAAGTATGTATTTATTATGAATTTGAAGGTGATGTGATAGAAGGAAATTTCAGCACGATTGTAAACAATGAACCAGTTCCTATGAATAAATGTAGGTATGCTTATGCTGGTAAAGTTCCAACATATACAGGAAATAAGATTTCATTAGATATGAAGGTAACTTATGAAAACCAGACTTTGACTGAAGGAAAAGATTATACCGTAGTAAAATACGAAAATAATATAAATGCCGGAACAGCATATGTTGTTGTTAAGGGAATCGGAAGATTTAAAGATGAATGCAAAATTTCTTTTAAAATTCAGCCAAGAAATATAAGCGAAGCAGATTTTCCTGATCTGGATAAGCAGTTTTATGCGGGAGTGAAAGTAAAACCCCAAATAGCAGTTTTATATAATGAACGGACATTGAAAAGCGGAAAAGATTATTCTGTTGTCTATAAAAATAATGCAACTGTTGGAAGTGCCAGTGCAGTAATCAGCGGAAAGGGAAATTTTACTGGGACTAAGGTGTTAAAATTTACTATTGTAAAAGCAAAACCGGAAAAACCGGTAATTTTATCTGTTACAGCAGATAAACCATATCAGCTTATAATCAGATGGAAAAAAGCAAAAAGAGCACAGGGCTATGAAATTTACTGTAAAAGTGAATTTGATAGGAAATATTATATAGTAAAAACTATTAGCAATATAAATACAACAAAACTGGTGGACAATTGGGTAATCGGTGATGCAAAACATACATATAAAATTCGTAGCTATTATATATTAAATGGGAAAAAAGTATATAGCGCATATTCAACGCCGAAAAGCAAGACTGCATTGAGTGATTAGAGTCATGGAAAATTCTGACTTGGCTATGAAAAGCCTTGAAGAAGTTAATAAAGTTACAAAAAATACTCAGAATAAAACAATAACAATAAAAATCAGCTTCAGCAGATATTACTTCTGCCGAAGCTGATTTTTTTGTATCAGGAGTTTTAAATTTCAGTTTTTATGTAAAAAATAAGAAAAATCTGCTGTTACTGAGTGGAATGATCGCGGCGGCATTTATGATGACTGGATGTGTGGGAAACAGTGGCAGAATGAAAAAAACTCTGTCAGGGCTATTGAAATGGACATTTACATGTAGTATAATCAGACACAGATAAAAGAAAATTCTTCGGGGTTGGGTGCTCGGCACGGCTTACGGCCTGATCGAAATTCCCTACCGGCGGTTATAGTCCGCGACCCGCGCAAGGCGGCTGATTTGGTGAAATTCCAAAACCGACAGTATAGTCTGGATGAGAGAAGAACACGCGATATTTTTACCATACGTGCTCAGTACCCCGGATAAGTAATCCGGGGTTTTTTATGTTATGGAAATGGATTTCATTTTTCCTTGCATAAAGAAGCTTGTGGAATTTTCTTTTAAACAGGATATGAGACATATCCGTAAAGAATAATTTCAAAGGAGAGAAACAGTATGAGTGAACAGGTATTAAGAAACGGAAACGTAATGGCAAGGAGCAAAACCAGAACGATCACACAGGTGGCCATGCTTGGCGCGATCGCCGGGATTCTGATGAATCTGGAGTTTCCAATTCCCTTCCTGGCACCGACCTTCTATCAGCTGGATTTCTCAGAAATCCCGGTACTGATCGGTTCTTTTGCGATGGGACCGGTAGCAGGCGTACTGATCGAACTGGTAAAGATTCTGGTGCATCTGGTATCCAAGGGAAGCATGACAGCAGGTGTCGGTGATGTGGCGAACTTTATTTTCGGATGTACTTTCGCAGTTCCGGCAGGACTGATCTACCGTTACAAATCCATTAAGAGCAGAAAACATGCAGTGATCGGAATGGCAGTGGGAACAGTTCTGACAGCAGTTGTAGCATGCTTTATCAATGCTTTCGTTTTACTTCCGGCCTATGGTAAGGCTTTCGGAATGCCGATCGAAGCATTTATCGAAATGGGAAGCGCAGTAAACAGCTCCGTAAACAATCTGCTGACATTTGCAGCGATCATCATTTTCCCGTTCAATATATTTAAATATGCACTGACATCCCTGGTTGTATTCTTTATTTACAAAAGAATCCGTGTGGTTCTTAAAGGGGACTGAGAAATTATAAAATCAAATGTGAAGAGTGAAAAACGGCCGCAGGATAAAAAACTGCGGCTGTTTTTTTCTGCCCGAATCCGAGGAAAATTCTGCAAAATAATTTCCGAAATTTCCAGATAGGCTTAAAAAAGACAGGATAATATGGTAAGATAAAACAGACGGCGCAGATATCATAGAACTGTTATAGAGCGTGAAGGAAAAAATGGAAAGGAAGCAAAAACAATGGGACAGATACACGACATTGAGAAACTGACAGACTGTAGATTTTTAAATTTATATCATTTAAATGCAACCAGTGTTCACAACACTCCGGTGTCATATTTTGTGGCATCCCGTGCAGAGAGCATTGACAAATTAAAGATCAAAACAGGCAAAAACACCCCGGACGGTGTGATCATTTACAGTCTCTATGGAGAAAAGAGAGACAAAGTTGTGCTGGTGCGTCAGTACAGATATACAATTGGCGGATATATCTACGAATTTCCGGCAGGTCTGGTAGAACCAAACGAAGAATTTCATGAAGGTGCAGTGAGAGAAATGCATGAAGAAACAGGTCTGAAATTCACACCTCTGAAAGTAGATCCTGCATTTGAAAAACCATACTTTACAACAATCGGAATGACAGATGAATCCTGCGCTGCTGTATACGGATATGCAGAAGGCGAGATCAGCAAGGAGGCACAGGAAGACTCCGAAGAAATCGAAGTGGTACTTGCTGACAGAGAAGAAGTAAAAAGAATCCTGAAAGAGGAAAATGTAGCGATCATGTGTGCATATCAACTCATGCATTTCCTTCAGGATGAAGAACCGTTTGCATTTTTAAAAAAAGAACTGTAATAAATTTGCAGGAAAAATAATAAATAATCAGGAGGATTTTTACAGATGGCAAAATGGCAGAGAAGCTTTTTCCAGCCGGTACTTCCGCTGGGAGAAGACGGACGAAAAGTAACAGGAAGTAAAGAACACATTGCACTTTCCAGAATGGCAGCAGGAGAGGGAATGGTTCTTCTGAAAAACGAGAAAGACACCCTTCCACTTCAGAATGGAACAAAAGTAGCACTTTTCGGAAAGGGTACCGTTGACTATGTAAAAGGCGGCGGCGGAAGTGGCGATGTAACTGTAGAATACATCCGCAACCTTTACGAAGGGATGAAAATCAAAGAGGACGAAGGAAAAGTAGAAGTCTTTGATAAACTTGCAAAGTATTATGAAGAGGATATTCAGAAACAGTATGCAGACGGTGCAGTTCCGGGAATGACGATCGAGCCGGAACTTCCGGATGACCTTCTGAAGGAAGCCAGAGAATACACAGACATTGCGATCATCACAATCTGCCGTTTTTCCGGTGAGGGATGGGACAGAAAATGCGAAGCTGCACAGGATGGATATGTTCTGGACGGCGATGAGAAAAGAAACTCCGACCTGTCTGCAAAAATCTTCGAGGACGGTGATTTCTGCCTGACCAATGCAGAGAATGCCATGGTAGAAAAAGTAAAGAAAGCATTTCCACATGTGATCGTAGTCATGAATGTGGGCGGTATCGTAGATACCAAATGGTTCAAAGACTGTGAAGAAATCCAGTCTGTTCTGATGGCATGGCAGGGTGGCATGGAAGGTGGTCTTGCAACCGCAGATATCCTCTGCGGAGATGTCAATCCATCCGGTAAATTATCTGATACCTATGCAAAGGATCTGGAAGATTATCCGTCCACAGCAAACTTCCATGAGTCTGCATTTTATGTAGATTACACCGAAGATATTTATGTAGGATACCGCTACTTTGAGACAATCCCGGGAGCAGCAGAGAAGGTAAATTATCCATTTGGATATGGACTTTCCTATACAGATTTCGGATGGAAAGTAACCGGAACTTCCGAAGAAAACGGTGTCATCACAGTCCTTGCGGAAGTTACAAATACAGGAAAAACAGCAGGAAAAGAAGTCATCCAGCTCTATTACGGAGCTCCGCAGGGTAAACTTGGCAAACCTGAGAAAGTACTGGGTGCATTTAAGAAAACCAGCCTTCTTCAGCCAGGAGAACGCCAGATCCTTACTCTGAAACTTCCTGTAAATCAGATGGCATCTTATGATGATCTGGGCAAAGTATGCAAGTCTGCCTATGTTCTGGAAGCAGGAGAATATGTGATCTATGTCGGCACAAACGTAAGAGATGCAGCGAAGATCGACTTTACATATGAAGTAAAAGAAAACACCGTTACCGAGCAGTTAAGCGAAAAAGCAGCTCCGTATCATCTGCCGAAACGTATGCTCGCAGACGGTTCCTACGAGGAACTTCCACAGCGCGAATATGTGGAAGAAGAGGGACTTCCAAGACAGGATAAATACGCAATCGGACTTCCATGCCCGGACAGAAGAATGGAAAAAGGAATCGATTTCCTTGATTTTATTGAACCGAAAGGAGTCCGTTTTGAAGATGTGGCAGACGGCAAGATGACGCTGGATGAATTTATGGATCTCCTGACACTGGATGAATGCATCAATCTTCTTGGCGGTCAGCCAAATACAGGATGTGCAGATACCTTTGGAATGGGAAATATCCCGAAATACTGGGTACCGAACGTCATGACAGCAGACGGACCTGCCGGTCTTCGTATCCGCCCATGGGCAGGAGTAAAGACAACTGCATGGCCATGTGCAACGCTTCTTGCAAGCACCTGGGATGAAGAACTGGTAGAAAAAGTCGGCAAAGCCGGTGCGAAAGAAGTAAAAGAAAATAACATCAGCATCTGGCTGACACCAGCCTGCAACATTCACAGAAGCCCGCTCTGCGGCCGTAACTTCGAATATTATTCCGAAGACCCGTACCTTGCAGGAAAGACCGGAGCAGCTATGGTACGAGGCATTCAGTCCCAGCATATCGGAGCAAGTGTGAAGCATTTTGCAGCGAATAACAAAGAGACAAACCGTAAGGATTCCGACTCCAGAGTATCCGAGAGAGCACTCCGTGAAATCTATCTGAAACAGTTTGAGATCATTGTAAAAGAGGCACACCCATACACCATCATGTCCTCTTATAACCTGCTCAACGGCATCCATACTTCTGAACATAAAGAACTCCTGACAGGCATTCTCCGTGACGAATGGGGATTTGACGGACTGGTTACCACAGACTGGTGGACCTTCGGAGAACACTACCGTGAGACAAAAGCCGGAAATGATATCAAGATGGCAGCCGGATATCCGGACCGTGTAAAAGAAGCTTATGAGAAAGGCTTTATCACAGAAGAAGAGATCCGTCTCAGTGCAAAAAGAATCCTGAGCGTGATCCTGAGAATCGACTGATGAGTACACTGAATATCCTGATCACTCAGCTTGGAATGTTTGTCATCTATATTCTCGCAGGGATCATTCTGATCCGTACACATGTACTGAGCAGAGAAAATATGGAAGTCGTTTCCAGGCTGGTGATTAAACTGGCTCTGCCGGTTATGATTTTTACAAACACAGTAAATGGAGTGGATAAGGAAATGCTTTTCCGCTCCTTATCCATTCTGGGGATTGCGTTTTTTATGTACCTCTGTCTGTTTGGACTGAGTTTTCTGTCAGGAAAACTGCTTCATCTGCAAGGGGACCATCAGCAGCTCTATTCTGCCATGAGTGCATTTGGAAACATCGGATTTATGGGAATCCCGATCGTTACAAGCATTTTTCCGGAAAGAGGAATGCTTTATATTTCTGTGTTTACCATGATCGACCAGCTAATGCTGTGGACAGTCGGGGTAAGACTCACCTCGAAAGCAGGAAATACAGTGGAAAAAAACTTCCGGATTCAGTCAACAGGTGGACAACCTGAATCAGATAAAAAGACGACAGTATCCGGGCAGTCAGCAGCAAATGGAACATCGGATAAACATAGCAGTTTCGATTTCAGAAAGCTGGTAAATCCTGTTACAGCTGCCATTATGCTGGCACTGATTTTTATTCTTACAGGAATCCGCCTGCCGGAAATACTGAACACTGCATTTTCGAAAATCGGAGCAACAGCCACTCCTCTGGCGATGATCTATCTTGGCGGTGTATTTGCCTGCATGGATGTAAAAAAATATATCCTGAAGTTGGATTATTACGGGATCGTAGCGATCAAAATGCTGATTTTCCCGGTGATCTTTTATATCATCCTCGGATTACTTCCAATCTCAGCAGAAATCCGCATGACCATGACACTCACATCCGCAATGCCGGTCATGTCCTCAGTGGTTATGATGGCAAACGCATACGGCACAGACGGCGATTACGCTATGGGAGGCATCCTGGTGACAACTGTCTGTTCAATCGTGACGCTGCCACTGGTTTACTGGATTTTACAATTTATATAGGAGCAAAAAAGAATGAACGAGCGTAAACAGAGTTTGCGAAATGAAATTATCCGTCTGGCACTGCCGATGGCGCTTCAGCAGTTCATGACCGCACTTGTAGGAGCCTGCGATGCGATCATGCTGGGAAAATTGAGCCAGAATGCAATGTCAGCAGTCTCATTGGCAACACAGGTAACCTTTGTATTCAACCTGTTTATGTATGCATTTGTAACAGGCGAGAACATGTTCGTAGCGCAGTACTATGGAAAAGGTGATTATAAAGGAATTTCCAAAATCTTCAGCCTTGTAACCAAGGCATGCGGAGTTGTTGCAGTTATATTTCTCATTGGAACCTTCTTCTTTCCACGGCAGATCATGGCAGTCCTGACGAATGAAGAAGAACTGATCACATTGGGAAGCGAATACCTCAGAGTGATCGGAATTTCCTATTTACTTTCTTCCATTGCACAGACATTTCTGGCAATCATGAAGAACTGTAATGCAGTAAATGTAAGTACCCTGATCAACAGTGTGATGGTGATTCTCAATATTATTTTAAATGCAGTTTTCATTTTCGGACTGTTCGGATGTCCGGAAATGGGAATCCGCGGAGCAGCTCTTGCTACGGTTCTTGCGACTGTTGTACAGGTTGTATGGAGTGTCGGATATGTGTTAGGCAGGATTCAATCCGTGAAGCTGAATCTGCACAGATGCGAGAGAGAAATCACTTCTCATTTCTGGCAGAAAGCGATTCCGCTGCTGATCAACAACCTGGCATGGGGAATCGGATTTTCCATGTATTCTGTAATTATGGGACACCTCGGAACCGATGCAGTTGCGGCAAACGGAATCGCAAATATTTCCAAGAACCTGATTGTATGCTTCTGTCTTGGACTGGGAAATGCAGGAAGCATCATCGTAGGAAACCGCCTCGGAGCAAACCGCCTGGAAGAGGCAAAAGAAGCAGGAGGACTTCTGACAAGAACTGCGATCATCGCCGGAATCCTGTCAGGTCTGGTTCTGATCATTTTGTCTCCATTTATCACCCGAATGGTAGACCTGACCCCGACAGCCTGTGGATATTTACAGAAAATGCTGCTGATCTGTTCCTACTACATAGCCGGAAAATCAGTCAACTGCATGACTATTGGCGGCATCTTTGCAGCAGGTGGAGACTCAAAGTTTGGAATGCTGTGTGACTCCATAACCCTGTGGTGCATCACTGTTCCGCTGGGATGCATCTGCGCATTTATCCTGAAACTGCCGGTCATGGTCGTCTACTTCGTACTCAACCTGGACGAGATCATTAAACTGCCGGTGGTTTATAAGCATTATAAGAAGTATAAATGGATTAAAAACCTTACATAAAACATGAGATAAAAATGATATGAAACCTTACGTGAAAAGAAATTTCTTTATTTCCGAACTGAGAAACAGAAGTTTCTTTTTATCTATTTGTAAAGATTTCCTGAGAGACGATACAAAATTATTTTTATGCAAACAGAAAAAACGGAGACACAAAAATGGACTACAGAAAATTCGGCGAATGCTATTATATAAGAATGGACCGCGATGACGAAATCATCAGCACAATCCTCGAAATATGCAAAAAAGAAAACATCAGCGCAGCCACCTTTTCCGGTATAGGCGGATGCAAAGACGCAGAAATCCAGACATTCATCCCTGAAACAGGCAGCTTCGAAGAACAACACATTTCCGGAATGCTTGAACTGGCATCTTTAAACGGCAACGTGGTCACAGACGAAAACAATACCTATTATCATCACACCCACGCAGTATTCTCCTACAAAGACGGCGAAAAACACTGCATGGCAGCCGGTCATATGAAATCAATCACTGTACTGTACACAGCAGAAATCGAACTCCGCCCCGTAACAGGCGGAGCCATCCACCGCAAATACGATCCCGAAACAGGAACCGGATTCTGGGATTTTAACTAAATCAGGGAAGTTCCCCGGTTTAACTGTGAATGCCTGCTTAAAAGGAATTCTTGTACAAACCTCCAAACTGATGTAAGATAAGATTACTCAGTTTGGAGGTTTTATTATTTATGTGGAACGAAATAAAAGATTTCACTGCGCCGGAACTGGATGTATATGCCAGAACATCCGAAGTGCAGCTTTTAAGATACTATGAACCGGAACCGGGAATCTTCATTGCAGAGAGCCCGAAAGTAATTGAACGAGCCCTGAATGCAGGATACCAGCCAATCTCTTTTCTGGTAGAACACAAAGATCTGGAAGGGGAAGCAAAGGAACTGCTGAAGCGCTTTCCGGAAGTTCCGGTCTATACCGCAGAATATGAGATTCTGGTTCAGCTTACAGGGTTTGCACTTACAAGAGGAATGCTCTGTGCAATGCGGAGAAATCAACTTCTGTCAGTGGAAGAAATATGCAGAGATGCCAGTAGGATAGCAATACTTGAAAATGTGGTAAATCCGACCAATATCGGAGCCATTTTCCGCTCGGCAGCAGCACTCCATATGGATGCAGTGCTTTTAACCAGCGGATGCAGCGACCCACTCTATCGCCGCGCAGCCAGAGTCAGCATGGGAACCGTATTCCAGATTCCATGGACATACTTTGACAAAAAATCTGTCTGGCCGCAGGATGGAATGCAGACTTTGCGAAAACTCGGATTCAAAACAGCCGCAATGGCTCTGCGTGACGACTCCGTAGGAATCGATGATCAGGCACTTCAGTCAGAAGAAAAACTGGCAGTCATTCTCGGAACCGAGGGTGACGGCCTCGCATCACAGACCATCGCAGACTGCGATTATACAGTAAAAATACCAATGTCCCACGGTGTAGACTCATTGAATGTAGCTGCAGCAAGTGCAGTGGCATTCTGGGAGCTGGGACGTAGATAAGATACAGAATGTGTGTATAAACTCAGATTTTTGTAATCTGTTAGTGGATAATAGAATGCAATAAATATAGAAGAAATACTCAGGGAGGAAACGAAAAATGTCTTTAGAAAAAGCAGAAAAGTATCTAGAAGAAAAAGGCTTCCTTGACCATGTGATCGAACTGGAAGCTTCCACTGCCACAGTAACAGAAGCAGCCGCAGCCCTTCACGTAGAACCCGGCATGATCGCAAAAACAATGTCCTTTCTGCAGGGTGACAAAGCAGTCCTGATCTTAACAGAAGGCACAGCCAGAGTAGACAATCGAAAATATAAAGATACTTTCCATATAAAAACCAAAATGATCCCATTTGATGATGTAGAAGCAGTGATCGGTCACGCCCCGGGCGGTGTATGCCCGTTCGGAATCAATGACGGAATCGAAGTTTACCTTGACGAAAGCCTGAAACAATTCAATACCGTATATCCGGCTGCCGGAAACGACCACAGTGCCGTAAAACTCACAATCCCGGAGCTCGAACAGGTATCAGAAGCAAACGGATGGGTAGATGTGTGCAAAGAAGTTTAAACTTCGAAGTGATAAGTTAACTGCCAGGAAAGCGATATAAAAAGCGACATAAAAGGCAAATGACATATCGTCAGAAGAAATTCAAGTCAAGCGGATATTCGCAATCCGCTTTGCTGCTTGCTCATAACCAAATAACTGCTCCGCAGTTTATCAGAAGGCGCTTGCACGCCTCCTGATACAAGCAAGTCCCCACCCACTGCTTATTGCTTTTCGCAATTGAAGCAGGGGACTTACTTGATTTGGTTAAAAAAATTTGGAAATATCCACGTTCTGCGCTCTGGTCTATACATGCTAAAGCATCTGGTGGAACAGTAACATGTGTTTGAGAATGATTAATGTAGTGATTAGAAATCTATAAAACAGGAATGGTTTACAATTATAAATGTAAACCGTAACCTATATAAAGGTTGACAATTCTTCCCGATTATGATATAAAAAGAAAGTCATAACAAACAATCACAGGGAAAGAGGAGAGTATTATTATGAGTCAGTCTTATGCAAAAAGCCCTGCCGCAGAAAGAAAATTCACAACCAGAGAAATGGTACTGGTCGGAATGTTTGCAGCAGTTCTTGCAGTAATATCACAGATTTCACTGCCAATGCCGACAGGTGTACCGATCACTATTCAGGTATTCGGCGTAGCACTTGTAGGAGCAGTCCTTGGTTCCAGACTTGGAACTACCGCAACACTGGTTTACGTTCTGTTAGGTGCCATCGGACTTCCGATCTTTGCTAACTTCTCAGGCGGAATCAGCAGTATTGTAGGAGTTACCGGAGGATATATCTGGGCATGGCCATTTATGACCTGGCTCTGCGGAATCCGTCCGAAAACAGAAAACAAGACAAAGAACCTTACAATCTCAATCGGATTTGCCCTGATCGGACTTCTGATCGTTGAGACTATCGGTGGTCTGCAGTGGCATTTTGTCGGAGGTTCCATGAGCATTCCGGCAATCGCAGTATATTCCTTAACAGCATTTATTCCAAAGGACATTGTGATCACAGTTCTTGCAGTCCTGATCGCAATCCCGATCCGAAAAGGAATCAACAATGCAGGAAACCGCTGATAACAGTAATCCTTCAAAGCGTTCAAAGAACAGGCTGCCGAAAGACAACCTGCCAAAGCAGGAAAACATAAAGATCCACGGAATCGGACTTGATAAAGCAGGCCGGTGCACACATTATCACACACAGCTTGACATAGCCGCACTGCTCTGCGCGAAATGCAGAAAATATTATGCATGCTATTCCTGCCATGATGAACTGGAGGATCATCCATTTGCTGCAACAACACCGGAAGAAACTTATCCTGTCTTATGTGGAAACTGTGGCAGGAAACTAACTCTTCAGGAATATAAAAAAGGCAGATGCCCTTACTGTCACGCAGGATTTAATCCAAAGTGCAGTCTACATGAGAATATTTATTTCTGCTGTACCAATGCAGAGAATACGAAATAACAGAACCGGCCTCCGGAAAGTCAGGAAATGCAGAACCCTGATTTTCCGGAGTTTTTTGATTTGTATGGTCAGCATAAGTCTGGCAGTCAGGAAACATGCTGCAGAGCCGGATGAACCAGATCAGCAGATTTTACATAAAGAACTATGGTATAACCGAAATACATTTGCTATAATTAATACAATATTGCGAACAGAACAGAAATAAAAAACGGTCAGTTATGGGAAAGAAAATGCTTTCAGACAAAAGACCGGAAGTAAAAACGAGGTAATCCATGCAAGAGAAAACAAAAAGTGTATTAACCACACACTGCTATCTGGAAAAAGACGGCAGTTATCTTATGCTTCACAGAATATCAAAGAAACATGACGTAAATAAAAATAAATGGATCGGTGTAGGCGGGCACTTCGAAGAGGGGGAAAGCCCGGAAGAATGCCTTTGTCGGGAAGTTTATGAGGAAACCGGCTATCAGCTTATTTCCTGGAAATTCAGAGGAATTGTCACATTTACACAGGAAGGGTATGGCACCGAATATATGTGCCTGTATACTTCGGATGAATTTACCGGCACTCAGAAAGAATGTGATGAGGGCAAACTGGAATGGATTCCAAAAGAAAAGCTGGGAAACCTAAACATGTGGCCTGGAGACCGCATTTTTAATAAGTTGATCAGAGAAGATGCACCTTTCTTTTCCCTGAAACTCAGCTATCAGGGAGATGAACTGACGGAAGTGGTGTTAAACGGTAAAAAACAGATTCCGGATTCTGCCAAAGCGGCAGAATGACTGATCAGATGACGGACTTAAAATAAAATCGGGGAAGACGTATGAAGACGAGCACATGGAAGTCACAGAAGCAGGAAACGGTGCACAGGCACTGAAACTCTTTTCAAAGAATCCTCCGGGAACTTTTGACCTGATCCTTATGGATCTGATGATGCCTGTCATGGATGGATTTACGGCCACCAGAAAAATCCGCCACTTTGACAGACCGGATGCCAAAACAATTCCGATTTTCGCAATGACTGCCAATGCTTTTGCAGAGGATATACAGGATTCGAAGAATGCAGGTATGAATGAGCACATAGCGAAACCGATAGAAATAAAAAATCTGATAAGCAAGATCGCACAGTACTGCCGCAATAAGACGGTACTCTTTACAGAAAGGAAGTAAGAAGAAAACATGAATTTATTTTTAGTAATACTTGTCACATTTTTTGCAGGAATGGGGGCAGGTCTTGGAACGGGATTTGCGGGAATGAGTGCGGCGGCAGTTATCAGTCCGATGCTCATCACTTTTCTGGGAATTGATCCCTACATGGCAGTCGGGACCGCACTTTCCTCAGACGTACTGGCAAGTGCAGTATCTGCCTATACTTATAAGAAAAACAAAAACCTTGATGTAAAAAACGGCCTTATCATGATGGTAACCGTTCTGATCTTTACAGTAGTGGGAAGCTACATTTCCAGTCTTGTACCGTCAAGAACCATGGGAAATTTCTCTGTATTTATGACCTTTATCCTTGGAGTTAAATTCATTGTAAAACCAGTCATGACTACCAAAGAATCCATGGAAGCAGTAGCTCCGAAAAAGAGAGCCATCCAGTCGGTGATCTGCGGATGTATCATCGGATTTATCTGCGGATTCGTCGGTGCAGGCGGTGGAATGATGATGCTTCTGATTCTTACGTCAGTTCTTGGATATGAACTGAAAACAGCAGTGGGAACCAGCGTATTCATCATGACATTTACTGCATTAACGGGAGCCCTTTCGCATTTTGCCATCGGCGGAACCCCGGACTGGACCATCTGGATCTTATGTGTTGTATTCACACTTATCTGGGCAAGGATCGCAGCAGTATTTGCCAATAAAGCAACACCAAAAACCCTGAACAGGGTAACGGGCGTGATTCTGGTTATTCTGGGAATCGCGGTGTGGGTATTTTCTAGGTTAAGTAAATGATGGGAGCATATCCGTTGGATTATGGGACATAGCGATAAAACTTGCAGAATAACAATATAAAACAGTGTTCATGGGATTTTGACATATTCATGCTAAAACATCTCGCGGGATAGTATCGCGTGAACAGCAACAGGGGTATACAGAATTTGAGAAAAAGTTCTGTATGCTCTTTTTATTTGTCAACTACCCATCACCTAAAGGTAATGGGCTTGTAACTGCCCAGTCGTAGTAA
>OLPG01000292.1_pt1 | contig 53447 bp, 39 predicted proteins | sample 1672311 | NCBI WGS metagenome assembly OLPG01 (sample SAMEA3136670, study PRJEB25190) | human gut metagenome | biome: human gut; feature: human-associated habitat; material: faeces | place: Austria | collected 2013 | reverse complement strand
GGGATAGGGCGACGCCGGGGCCGAGCGCTCCGGCGGCGAAGGCCTCGTCGGCCACGTCAGACAGCGCAACGATCGTGCCAGCCATGGGGGAGGTGAGCGTCAGGTCAGCCTTCGCCTCGTCGCTGAAAGCGGGAGCAGCCTCGGCCGCCGGAGCGGCGGCAGGCGCGGCAGCCACTGGCGCAGCCGGCGCCGCCGCAGACCCCATGGCCACGGCGCTCTTGCCCGCCTCAAGCGCCTCGATGCGCTCGGCAAGTGCCTCAAGCGTCAGGTCGCCGTCGGGGCGCACCATGCGCGTGCAGCCGATCTCGAACGACAGGCGCGGGTTCGTGGACGTTTTCAGCTCGGCCATTACATCGCCAAGCACCTGCAGCATGCGCGCCAAGCGGTCAGGGCCGAACAAGGGCAGCTCATCGGCAAGCTGACGACGCTCGGAAGCGCTTACGTCAAGGGCCACATCGGTGTCCGTCAAGCTCATCACATACAGGTTGCGCACGTGCTGCGCAAGTTCGCGCGCGAATTGCGTCAGGTCAGAACCCGATTCCACGAATTCCGCAATCCAGCGGAAGCACGCGGCGGCATCGCGCGCGCCGATGGCCCGCACGATATTGGCCATGTCGTTGGAGTCCACGCCGCCAAGCATGCGCTCCGCCACGGCAAGCGTGACCTTGCCTTCGCCGAACGCGATCATCTGCTCAAGCGACGTCAGCGCATTGCGCATGCCTCCGCCGGCGTGGTGCGCGATCAGGTCAAGCGCATCGCCTTCGAATTCCACGCCTTCGGCCACGCATACCGCGCCCAAGCGCGACACGATGGACTCGTTGGAGATGCGGCGGAAGTCGAAGCGCTGGCAGCGCGAATGGATGGTTTCGGGCACCTTCTGCGGGTCGGTGGTTGCCAGGATGAACACGACGTGGTCGGGCGGCTCCTCAAGCGTTTTCAGCAGCGCGTTGAACGCCGCGATGGACAGCATGTGAACCTCGTCGATGATGTAGACCTTGTAGCGGCCGCGCGTGGGCGCGAACTGCACGCGGTTGATGATCTCTTCGCGCACGTTCTCTACGCCCGTGCGGCTTGCGGCGTCAAGTTCGTACACGTCGGGGTGTACGCCCTCGGCGATCATCTGGCAGTCTTCGCACGTGCCGTCCGGATCGGGCGTGGGGCCCTTCTGGCACAAAAGCGCCTTGGCAAGCAGGCGCGCCGTGGTGGTCTTGCCCGTGCCGCGCGGCCCGCAGAACAGGTACGCATGGCTGACTTTGTCCTGCTCGATGGCGTTTTTGATGGTGCGCTCGATCTGCTCCTGCCCCACCACGTCCTCGAAGATCTGCGGACGGTATTTGCGGTACAGCGCTTCTGCCATATGCGGTGCTCCTCATCGTGGTGCGTGTTGTGTGCGAAAAGCCCGCGGGCGCGGGCATCAAGGGTTTGCTTCATTATAGGGGCACGCGCGGCACTTGCCGACCGAGCGGCTTTCCGAATACGAAAAACGCCCGAACCGAAGTCCGGGCGTTGCGAGCGCGTTGTGCGAGCGCGTGCGCGCGGCGGGTTGCGCCTACGCTTTGGCCTTGCGGCTTGACAGCGCCGCCTTCACCGCGCCGATGACGGCAGGGGCCACCGACACCGCCACGATGCCCAGCACGATGATCTCGAAGTGGTCTTGCACGAACGGCACGCCGCCGAAGAAGTAGCCCACCAGCACGAACAAGCTGACCCACGAGATGCCACCGATGGCGTTGAACAGCGTGAACTTCGCGAAGTTCATGTGGCCGGTGCCGGCGATGAACGGGGCGAACGTGCGAAAAAACGGCATGAAGCGCGTGATGACGATGGTGAGCCCGCCATACTTCTCGAAGAAGCTATCGAGCTTGGCCATGCGCTCGGGCGTGAGCGCCTTCACCTTGCCGGAGTCGATGATGCGCGCGCCGAAGAAGCGGGCAATCCAGTAGTTCGACGTGTTGCCCAGGATGGCCGCCGCGTAGAACACCAGCAGCGTGGCCCACAGGTGCAGCCCGCCGCCGTCGGCCGAGAACACGCCCGCCGCGAACAGCAGCGAGTCGCCCGGCAGAAACGGGAAGAACACCAGGCCCGTTTCGATGAACACGATAAGGAACAACGGCGTGTACACCCACACCGCGCCCAGCGTGAGAATCCAGCCGGCAATGGCGCCGCGCGGGTCGCTGAGCAGGTTCACGAAGAAATTGACGATATCCATGCATGCCTTTCGGTCAAGATATGCCGCGAAACGAACGAAAACGCGGTGTATCTGCTTGCATTTGGGCACAAGAAAAGCATCCTATATGGGACAGGGCGCTCGTCAGAGGCCCCTTATGGCTGCTTCCTCCCGGACCTGACCAGGTTCGGAACTTGGCGCCGCCCCGACCCATATAAGATGCTCGTTGTGACGGGTTAGAGTATACGTCAAAATTTGATCTGCACGTTACACGCTTTTGCCAACTACCAAATGCACACAGCGCCCTTACGGGTGCTTTACGAAGCCCTACGAAAGCATTTTTTCCTTCGCGGCGCCCTGCATGTTCGCCAGCACGCCGTTGAGGCCCTCGAACACGCACGTGCTGGCCGCCTGCGCGATGTCGTCAAGCGGGATACTTGATTCTGACATAAGCCAGCGGCGATACACCGCCACGATGCCGGCGCAGAAAAACGACACCGTGAACTGCAGATAGGGGTCATCGCGCTTCAGGCCAAGCGCGTTGTCGGCCAGCACCACCTCAACCAGGCTTGCCTCAAGCCTGTCGAGCATATCGGGCAGCGACGCGTGCTGCACCACCAACCGGCTGCGCGACATATCGGGGGCAAGCGCCATGCTGATGCTGTGGAACAGCTCGGCCACGTTGATGCTTTGCCCACCGCTGCGCAGCGCGTCGCGGCAGCTTTCCATGATGGTTTGCGCCTCGTCGTAGATGATTTCGTCGGCAAGGTCGCTGACCGAACTGTAGTGCAGGTAGAACGTTTTGCGGTCGATATCGGCCTCGCGCGCGATGGATGCGATGGTGATCTTGTGGTAGTCCTGCTCTTCCATAAGCTTGAAGAACGCCTCGCGAATGGCCTTGCGCGTGCGCACGACGCGGCGATCGGTGGACCTGCGCAGATCCTTGTCGGCACCGCCGGTTTTCACGCTTTCGTCCATGGCCATTCCCTTCTGCGCGGCGAGCGCCGCAAACGCAACGAAAAAGCGCCCGGACGCCGCCGAGCGCTTCATATTATTGCACAGATTCCGTAAAATCGTTTCCTTTTCCCCACCTGTAGCAAAACCGACGCCTGAGGGAAAGAATGGTGACGCAAACCCGCAGATCGCACCAAAGTCAGCGAGGGCCGCTGTGGTGCCCGGAAGTCGTGGGAACACGAGGACGCCGCGTACTTCGGTACGCAAGTCCTCGGGTTTGCGCGAAGGCCGGGTGACACAGCGGCCCACAGCGTCGAGCCACTTCGCCGGCCGGCAGGCCGGCGAAACGTTATACCACTTGGAAGATGAAGAACTTCAGGTAGTCGGTTTCGGGGATGCCCCATACGATGGGATGATCGGGCGCTTGTTGGCGTTCCTCGATCTGGCGCAGCTGCACGCCAGCGTCGTGCGCGGCCGACGACACCACGCGCTTGAAGCGTTCCGTGTCCATAAAGTGGCTGCAGCTGCACGTGGCCAGATACCCGCCGCGAGGCAGCAGCTTCATAGCGCGGTAGTTGATTTCCTTGTAGCCGCGCGCGGCGCTATCGATGGTTTTGCGGCTTTTCGTGAACGCCGGCGGGTCAAGCACAATGAAGTCGTACGTGCGGTCGCGGGCCGCCTCAAGCTGCGGCAGCAGGTCGAACACGTTGACGGCCGTAAAGTCCATGTGCTCTTCCAGGCCGTTGAGCTGGGCGTTCTTTCGCGCCTGCGCCACAGCAAGCTCGGAGATGTCCACGGCGTTCACGTAGGCCGCGCCGCCATGCGCCGCGTTCAGCGCAAAACTGCCCGTGTGGGTGAAGCAGTCGAGCACGTGCTTTCCGGCGGCAAGCTTCGCCACGGCACGGCGGTTGTACTTCTGGTCCAGGAAGAAGCCCGTCTTCTGGCCGTTTTCGAAATCCACCTCATAGCGCACGCCGTTCTCCACGATCTGCGTGGCCGTAGGGCCAAAGCCTTCCGTGCCCGGCGCGCCAGGCGCCAACGGGTCAAGGCTTGCGGGCGCGTTTCCTCCCGCTGCGCCTGCGAACCAGCCCGCCGTCTGCTCGAGGCCCTCAAGCTTGCGCGTTGCGGCATCGTTGCGCTCATACAGGCCGCGAATGGCAATGCCGCCTTCCGCCAGCACCTCAAGCAGCGCGGCGAAGATGACCGGCTTCAGCTGTTCCATGCCCACGGAAAGCGTTTCGGCAACCAGCACGTCGTTGAAGCGGTCGACCACCATGCCCGGGAACCCGTCGGCTTCCGAGAACAGCACGCGGCAGCAGCTGGCATCTTCACCCATGACCGTTTTGCGGTACTCCCACGCCCACGCAACCTTACGCTTCCAAAACGCCTGATCAAACGTATCATTTGCATTGCGTGTAATAAGGCGGATGCGAATTTTGCTGCGCAGGGACAAAAGCCCCGTGCCCAGGTAAGAGCCCTTGCGGTTCACCACGTCGATAAGGCAGCCGTTCGGCACCTCGTCAAGCCCGGGCGCAGGCTCCATGAACAGCACCTCGGCCTCGTACACCCAGGGATGCCCCTTAACCAGCGCATGCTCGCCTTTCGGCGTGATGGTGGCGCGAGGATAAGGACGTTGAGCTTTCATGAGAATCCTTTCAGGAAAAGAACGCCGACGAAAAAGGCTGATGGGAGGCATAATAGGTTCGCGGAGCAGGATAAAAGGACCGTCCCTTTGTCCCATTCAAGCGACAAAAACCAGCGACCCGCAATCTCTCAAACCCGCAGGTCGCACCAAAGTCAGCGAGAGCCGCTGTGGTGCCCGGAATTCGTGGGAACGCGAGGGCGCCGCGTACTTTGGTACGCAAGTCCTCGGGTTCGCGCGAAGGCCGGGTGCCACAGCGGCCCACAGCGTCGAGTCAATTCGTTTGCCGGCAGGCAAACGAAACCTCTATTTCCCACGTTCAGCCATGAGCAGGGCGATCTCGTTTTCGTTGATGCCGACCATGGCCTCGCCAAGGTCTTCGGACAGCTCGGCAATCAGCTTGGCGTCCGTGTAGTTCGCCACGGCCTTCACGATGGCCTGCGCGCGCTTGGCAGGGTTGCCGGACTTGAAGATGCCCGAGCCCACGAACACGCCCTCGGCGCCCAGCTGCATCATCAGCGCGGCGTCGGCCGGGGTCGCAACGCCGCCGGCAGCGAAGTTCACGACGGGCAGTTTGCCGTTTTCATGCACGTATTTCACCAAGTCAACCGGTACCTGCAGCTGCTTGGCGGCCTCGAACAGCTCATCTTCGCGCAGGTTCTGGATGCGGCGAATCTCGGAATTCATCATGCGCATGTGGCGCACGGCCTGCACAACGTCGCCCGTGCCCGGCTCGCCCTTCGTACGAATCATCGTGGCGCCCTCAGCGATGCGGCGCAGAGCCTCGCCCAGGTCGCGCGCGCCGCACACGAACGGCACGTTGAACTGCGTCTTGTCGATGTGGTACGTGTCGTCGGCGGGCGAAAGCACCTCGGACTCGTCGATGTAGTCGATGTCGATGGCCTGCAGCACCTGAGCCTCAACGAAGTGGCCGATGCGGCACTTCGCCATGACCGGGATGCTGACCGCTTCCTGAATACCCTTGATCATCTTCGGGTCGCTCATGCGGGACACGCCGCCGGCCGCACGGATGTCGGCGGGGATGCGCTCGAGCGCCATGACGGCACAGGCGCCGGCTTCCTCGGCGATGTGCGCCTGCTCGGGCGTAGTGACGTCCATGATGACGCCGCCCTTCAACATCTGGGCAAGCTGACGATTCAAGGCAACGCGCTCGGCGGCGGTTTGAGGCTCGGTCATTTCCTACTCCTTCTCTAGGCATGTGGTGTGTTCGAAGGATACGCCGCATCTGGTTATGGTAGTATGACCAAAACTTGTCATTTTTATATGACCAGATGTTCCACGTGAAACACTGCGAGAAAGTGTGGCGAACAGATGTTCTTTTACGACATGAATTTGCGCGGTAATTGCAGCCTTTATGAATACCTCTACCGCCGCATTCGCCACGACATCGCACACGGCACCATCGCCCCGGGTGAAAAGCTGCCTTCGAAGCGCAACCTGGCCAAACACCTGGGCGTGAGCCTGATAACCGTAGAAGCCGCCTACCAGCAGCTTGCCGCAGAAGGCTACATCCGCTCGCGCGAACGCTGCGGCTACTACGCAAGCGATCTTGCCCCTGCCGAACGCGTTCAACAAACGAGCAACGAAAGACTCGGCACAACGCATCTCGGGGAAGCATCGGGCGCGAGCGGTAGCCTTCAAGAAGCAAACGACCGAGGAAACGCGCATGACACAGGGCGATCGAGTGCGCGAATCGGCGTTCAAGCACCCCGAAGCCGACCCCGCGCGACCGACGGCGCCGAAGCAGCCGACGCGGCCCTCGATGCCGCGCCCTCTTTGCTGGCCGATTTCACGCACAGCACGTTAGCCACCGAGCTGTTCCCCTACGCCACCTGGGCAAAAACCGTGCGCAAAACACTGTCTGACGAGTCGGCGGCAACGCTTGCCGAGGCGTCTTCGGCGGCAGGATCGCCCCAGCTTCGCCAAGCGATCGCCGACCACCTGCGCGAATACCGCGGCATGCACGTAAGCGCCCAGCAGATTGTCATCGGCGCTGGCGCGCAAACGCTGTACCAGCTGGTTGTGCAGCTGCTTGGCCGCAATCGCACGTTCGCCGCGGAAACGCCGGGCTATCCGCTGCTTGCGCGCATGTATCAGCAGCAAAACGTGCAGATTGCGCATGTGCCACTTGACGAAGGCGGCATTGCCATGGAGCAGCTGGCGCATTCGGGTGCATCGGTGGCGCACATCATGCCGTCGCACCAGTTCCCCACCGGCATCGTCACCACGGCCAGCCGCCGGCGCGAGCTGCTGAACTGGGCGCGCGAGGAAGACCGCTACCTTATCGAAGACGATTACGATGCCGAATTCCGCATGGCCGGGCGACCTATCCCGCCGCTGTTCAGCATCGACGCCGCCGAGCGCGTGCTGTACCTGAACTCGTTCGCGAAAAGCCTGGGCGCCGCCTTCCGCATGGCCTACTTGGTGCTGCCGCCGCGCTTAGCGCAGCAATTCCACGCCCAGCTGGGGTTTTATGCGAACACGGTCAGCCCGCTCGACCAACTGGCGCTGGCGCGTTTCATCGAATCGGGAAGCTACGAGCGCCACGTGAATCGCCTGCGCACGCGCGCCCGCAAAACACAAGATGCCCTGGTAGGAGCCTTGCGCGAGCACTTCGGCAGCAGCGTATCATTCACGGGGCTGAACAACGGCCTGCATTTCATCATGCAGCTTGAAAGCAAGCAGAGCGAAGCCGCTCTTGCCAACGCCGCGCTCGAACACGGTATCCGCATCGCGCCACTGTCGCAGTTCGACGAAAGCGGCAGTACGGGCACAGCCAACGTGTCATCTTCCGGCAATACCACCCCCGCAGCGCCCCGCCCGCAGTTCATCCTACGCAACGACGCAATAGACGCCGAATCCGCCGAAGCCATAGCAGCCGCCCTCGCAAACGCATGGGCATAACGTCAACGCCCCCTTCGACCACTTCCGCGAGAAAGGGCGACCAAGCCGCAAGAAGCACGTAGGTCAGAGCGAAAGCTCTGACCCTAATCAACAGCGCCCAAAGGGCGCGTCATCATTTTCAACGGTGCCCAAAGGGCGCGGCGCCCCCTTCTCGAACCGAGCATGTTTTCTTAAGATAGTGGCGCACCCTTCGGGCGCTTTCTCATAGGTGTCGAGCTTGCGCTCGACGCTACGGAACTTGCCGCAACGCCAACGGATCGCCCCGCCACCACCCACTTCCGCGCATGAAAAAGGCCGGACAATTGCCCGGCCTTGATTGGCGTGCCACCAGCTCACAAACCTATTTTGCGTCGTATTCTGCCTTGAGGGCCTTCAGCGCCGGCAGGCTGTTCTCGATGGTTTCACGCGCAATGCAGTAGCTCATGCGCACCCAGCCCGGGCAACCGAAGCTGTCAGACGGCACGATCAGCAGCTCGTGCGCCTTCGCGCGGTCGCTGAACGCCTGGGCATCGGGCTCAAGCGCGCGCACCCACAGGTAGAATGCGCCGTCGGGCTGCACGTATTCGTAGCCCATCTCGTCAAGCGCTTCCGTAAGGATGCGGCGGTTCGTAGCGTACGCCTCCACGTCGGACGGCTCGTCCACGCACGCAGCGGCCACGCGCTGGAACAGCACCGGAGCGCACACGAAGCCATGCGCACGGCCGGCGCCGGCAACGGCGAAGAACACGCGATCGGCCTCGTCGGCGTCCATGGTGTCGGACACATACACGTAGCCGACGCGCTCGCCGGGCAGGCTGAGCGCCTTGGAGTACGAGTAGCACACGAGCGTGCGCGGGTAGATGGCGGGCACGCACGGCACATCGGCGCCGTAAGTGATTTCGCGGTACGGCTCGTCGCTGATCAGGTAAATCGGGTGGCCAATCTCGGCGCTTTTCGCCTCCAGCATGGCCGCAAGCGCTTCCAGATTCTCGCGCGTGTACACCGCGCCCACCGGGTTGTTCGGCGAGTTGATGATAACGGCCGCCGTCTTCTCGCTGATGGCGGCGCCCATGGCCTCGACGTCAAGCTGGAAGCTAGGTACCTGCGCGGGCACTTCCACAATGGAGCAGCCCATGGTTTCGATCCACACCTTGTACTCGGGGAAGTACGGCGTGGGCACGACGACCTCGTCGCCAGGGTTCGTGATGGCGCCCAGGCTGATAGTGATGGACGCGGCCGCGCCCACCGTCATGTACACGTGGGCCGCCTTCGCGTCGATGCCGGTGCGGCGCGCGATGCTGTCGGCGATGGCCTGACGCACGGCGGGGATGCCGGCGGCCGGCGAATACGCGTGCAGCTCCACCGGCGGCAGCTTCATAAGCTCGGCGATGGTGTCGGCCACTTTCTGCGGCGCGGGGATGCTGGGGTTACCGATGGAGTAGTCGAACACCTTGTCCTCGCCGATTTCGGCTTTGCGCTGCAGGCCGTAGGCGAACAGCTCGCGGATGGCCGAGGGCTCGTTGCCCAGGCCGTACATTCTTTCGTTGACCATAAGGTGCTCCTTGCGTGCGGGCGCGCAACGCGCCGAACAATAACTCACCAGTCAGAGTAGCACTTCGCAGGGCAAAAGCGGCGAAATGCCCGACGCACGGCAGGCGCAACCGCGGGGATAGTAGGCAATCCGTCACCGCCGGCGGGCGCGAGTTGCGTTACAATAACCCCAGAACACGGGCGCGCGCCAAAACGGTCGCGTTCGAACCAACCTGATGCATCCGCGTAAGCGCATGTGCGCTGCGCACAAGGAAAGGGGTTCTCATGGCTTTCGGTTACAATCGCATTTTCGCAGCCCTCGACGGTGCTTCCACCCAGCGCGCGGTCATGGAGCGTGCAATCGCCCTGGCGGCTGAAGAGCACGCCGAGCTGACGTTTGGCCACGTCATCGACTCCGTGCCTTACGAGGCTTCGGGCGTCGACTTCGAGCTTCTGTGCAACGAAGGCAAAATCCGCATCGAAACCGACCTGGCCGACCTGCTGGAGCAGGCGCGCAACAACCCCGATATCCCCAGCGTACAGCTGCTGGTGCGCGCAGGCCGCATCACCGACACGCTGCAGAAGCAGCTCATCGAGCCCATTGAGCCCAACCTGGTCATCTGCGGCGAGCGCGGCCTGAGCAACATCAAATACGTGTTCGTGGGCAGCGTTTCCACGTACCTCATCCGCAACGTCCGCTGCGACGTCTTGGTGGTCAAGGAAGACTAACCGCGCAAAGCGAACGGCGAAACAAGCAAGAACGCGAAGGCGGCTGTATCAAAAGCGATTTCGATACAGCCGCCTTTTATTGCATCCGAAACACTCAGACAATGCAGCTTGCCGAACAAAAGCAAAGAGGGGCCGGCTACGCCATTTGAACTGCCTCCCATTTCTTGGACACGAGAAATTAATCTTTATTGTAGCCATCCAAGTTTTGGGGCGCAGTTCAAGCATGCGGTGATCGAGTTCATCGAGGCGCACCGCAACCGCCACAGGCCCGCTCGACGATCGGCTACAAGATGCCGGCCGAGACCATGGCGGTTTTCCTCCAACGCGCGGCGCCCAAGCCCGAAGAGCTTCCCATGACCGCCCGATTCCTCGAGCTCGCATGTCCGAAATCTTGACACAGGTCACTCTTTTCTAACAGAGAGAGCGTCTCTCCCCCTGCTGATTACGAGACTCGTATTTCACGGGGCGACCAGATGCGGTCCCCCTCGTGCAAGCGGATTCTGTACGCGAGCGGGCGCGAACGGCAACGGCACGGAAACGAAGGGCGGCAAGCGGTCGCAGCGCGGGCGCACCCCGCTTGACGGTGACGCTACGTCACGCGCGATAATGATGCATTGATTTTTCTGACGATCCTGCCTGCGAGAGGGGCGCGCATGCCTGCATATGGAGATGACCTGATGACCGTCGGCGAGCTCGCCCGCCGCGTGGGCGTGACCGTGCGCACTATTCAGTACTACGACCAAAAGGGCCTTCTCCACCCCAGCTCCAAAAGCGAGCAGAACCAGCGCCTGTACTCCCACGACGACGAAGAGCGCCTCTATCGCATCCTCACCCTCAAGTACCTCGGCTTCTCGCTCACGAAGATCAAGGAAGCGGAGGCGCTCGACGGCCGCCAGGAGCTCTCCGGTGCACTCGAGCACCGCATGCACGAGCTCGAGCGCGAGAGCGTCGAGATCCTACGCAACATCAGCACCGTCAGCAGCCTCCGAGAGCACCTCGCCGCAAGCGAGCACGTGCGCTGGAGCGACTTTGCCCAGGCCATTAGCGACATGCAAAACCGCGAGGACGTGCTATGGCTGGCCATCAACGGCGAGAGCTGCGACGAGAGCAGCATCCCGGAACTCACCCAAGAGGAGGTCAGCCGCTGGCACCAGCTCATGGGCGACACCATCGAGGCCATGCACGACGGCGTGCGGCCCGGCGACGAGCGCGGCCGAGAGCTCGCCCTGCGCTTCGAGCGCCTCGGCGGCATGTCCGGAGCGCTGGCCGGCCTCAAACGCCTCGCCAACCAACGCGCGCAAGGCCCCAAGCAGTACGACCGCGACTTCTACGCGGGCATCCAGCGCAGGACGCTCAGCTTCCTCAAGGACGCGCTCGAGGCGCTGCGGGGTTAGGGACGCCAAGCCGCAACAGCCACAACCATCCCGCGCCAGCACCCGCCCCGCTTAGGTCGGGTGCTGCTTTGCATCGCCTGCCATTCGCCCAGCTCAACGAATTAATCGGTAAATCTTATTACTCGCCAACTTATTTTCGCGCGGCACTTGCCCATGACGCAACGTCGCCCGTTAGTATCCTCAATCGGTTTTGAGAGAGGAGAGACGATGATTGTATCGTGGATGACAACCAACAGGTGCAACCTCAAATGCGAGCACTGCTACCAGGACGCGGCGGAATGCGACAGTCGCGAGCTGACGACGGCAGAGGGCAAGGCGATGATCGAGCAAATCGCGCGCGCCGGCTTCAAGATCATGATCTTCAGCGGCGGCGAGCCCCTTATGCGCGACGACATCTTCGAGCTCGTGGCGCACGCCGCAGCTCAGGGCCTGCGCCCCGTGTTCGGCAGTAACGGCACGCTGATCACCGACGAGGTCGCGCGAAAGCTCAAGGAGGCCGGCACGTGCTCCATGGGCATCAGCATCGACAGCCTCGACGCGGCAAAGCACGACGCCTTCCGCGGCGTTGCGGGCGCCCACGCAGACACACTCGCGGGCATCGAGGCATGCAAGCGCGCGGGCCTCGACTTCCAGATCCACACCACCGTGGTCGACTGGAACCGCGACGAAGTCTGCGACATCACGGACTTCGCGCAGGATATCGGCGCTGTCAACCACTCGATCTTCTTCCTCATCCCCGTGGGTCGCGGCAAGTACATCGAGGAGACGAGCCTCAAGGTATTGGAAAACGAGAAGCTGCTCCAAGACATCATGCGCAAAGCCGCTGAGGTCGACATCGACGTCAAACCCACCTGCGCTCCGCAGTTCACGCGCGTCGCCGACCAGCTCGGCATCCCCACCCGCTATACGCGCGGCTGTCTGGCAGGCCTCACCTACTGCGTCGTCGGCAGCGAGGGCATCGTGCGCCCGTGTGCGTACATGACCGAGGATGCCGGCGACGTGCGCAAGCAGCCCTTCGACGAGATCTGGGCGACGAGCCCCGTTTTCGAGCGCCTGCGCACGCAGGCTTACGGCGGCAACTGCGGCAAGTGCGACCACAAGGAGCATTGCGGCGGCTGCAGGGCACGCGCGGCGTACTACCACGACGGCGACTACATGGCACAAGACGACTACTGCGCCTACGGGCAGAAGCTCGGCTGCAAGGGCGCCTAGGCGAGAGGCCGGCGACAGTCCCCTGCCGCTGCGATAACAGGATATCGGCGCGGCGCGGCGACAGGACTTGGCAACGGATGCGACGGATGTGGGCGCCGCATGATCGGCCGCCCACATCAGATAAGGAGAACCATATGAAGAGGATTGCAACGAAGGCGTGCGCATGCGCGTGCGCGCTGGCGCTGGCGGCAAGCGGCAGCGCGATGATCGGCTGCTCCAACGGCGGTGCGGACGGAGACGAGGCCCAGCAGAGCGCGACGAGTCAGGATGCCAGCTACACCTTTACAGACGACCTGGGCAACCAGGTGACCGTGAGCTCTCACGAGCGCGTCGTCGCGGGCATGGGCAGCTTCGCGAACATCTGGGAACTGGCAGGTGGCACCCTCGTCGGCGCGTCCAGCGACGCGTTTTCCGACTACCACATCGAGTCCGAGGCGGAGAAGGTCGGCGACTTCTCCTCCCTCAACGCGGAGTCTATCATCGCACTCAACCCGGACTTCGTGATCTTGACCGGCGCAAGCTCCGGTCGCGGCGGCGGCGTCGCCCAGACCGACCTCAAGGACACCCTGCAGGCGGCGGGCATCCCCGTGGCGTACTTCAACGTCACCACCTTCGACGACTATCTGCGCATGCTCAAGACCTGCTGTGACATCACCGGCGACGCCGAGGCGTACAAGGTCAACGGCACGGAAGTCGCCGAGAGCATCGACGCCATCAAGAAGAAGGCCGAGGGAAAAAGCGCGGGCAGCGTCGCGGTGCTGACCACGTACTCCGGAGGCACGCGCGTCCAGGCGTCTTCGACGCAAACGGGTACCATGCTCGCCGAGCTGGGTGCCAGCAACATCACCGACACCGACAAGAGCCTGCTCTCCGACTACAGCCTGGAGTCCCTGGTCAAGGCCGACCCCGACTTCATCTTCCTGCTGCCCATGGGTGACTCGAGCGAGGCCGCGCAAAAGGCCCTCAAGGACCAGACCACGGCCAACCCGGCTTGGAAGGAGCTGACCGCCGTCAAGGAGGGCCGCGTGATCACGCTCGATCCCAAGCTGTTCCTCTACAAACCCAACGACAGCTGGGATGACGCATACGAGGACCTGTACGAGGCTCTGTACGAGACGCCGCGCGAGCAGAAGTAGCGTCCGACATTGAAGGAGATGCATACGACAAACCCGCACGGGGAGCGCAGGCGCGCCTTGCGGGCGGGTGGCCGATTCGCCATGGCCATGGTTGCCGCAGCGGCGCTGCTGGGATGCGCGGCGGTGCTCGGCATCGTCATCGGCTCGACCTCCGTCGGCCTGTCCGACGTGCTCGCACTCGCCTTTGGCGCGGATGCCGAGCAGACAGCGGCAAACGTCATCTGGAACATCCGCCTGCCGCGCGTGCTTGCAGCGCTTCTGGCCGGTGCCGCGCTCGCGCAGGCGGGCGCGCTCATCCAGGCGGCACTCGACAACCCCCTGGCCAGTCCCAACGTCATCGGCGTGAACGCGGGCTCGGGCTTCTTCGTGCTGCTGGCGGCGTGCGCCTTTCCCAACGCCTTTGGCCTCGCTCCCGTGGCGGCCTTCCTCGGCGCCCTGTGCGTCGCAGGCCTCATCTTCGGCGTCGCCGGGCTCGGCGGCTCATCGCGCCTCACCGTGGTGCTCGCCGGCATGGCGTTCACGGCGATCTTCACCGCCGGTATGAACACGATCCTCATCGTGAGTCCCGACGCCTACGTGGGCGCCTCGGGCTTTCTGGTCGGCGGGCTGTCCGGCGTCAAGCTGAGCGAGGTCATCGTCCCCGGCTGCGCGATCTGCGCGGTGCTGGTGCTCGGCCTGTTGCAGGGCACGCGACTCAACCTGCTCTCGCTAGGCGAGCATCAGGCGCACTCCCTAGGCCTTAACGTCCGCCGCACGCGCCTTATCGCGCTGGTGTCCGCCGCCGCACTCGCGGGTTGCGCAGTGAGCTTTGCGGGCCTCATCGGATTTGTGGGGCTCATCGTCCCGCACGCGGTCCGCGCGCTGGTGGGCCACGACAACCGCCGCGTCCTTGCGATGGCGCCGCTGCTGGGCGGGCTGCTGGTGTGCCTGTGCGACCTGCTCGCCCGCACGATGTTCGCCCCGTACGAGATCCCCGTCGGCATCGTCTTGTCCCTGCTGGGCGGGCCATTTTTCGTCTACCTGATCCTGCGCCGCAGGAAGGGAGGTCTCAATGGCTAGCGTACAGCTGAGCAACGTCACCTTTGGCTACGGCGAGCGCGCCTTGTTCCGCGGGCTGGACCTCGAGCTCGCGCAAGGCAAGGTAACGGGCATCATCGGCCCCAACGGCTGCGGGAAGTCGTCGCTGCTCAAGCTGGCAAGCGGCATCTGCAAGCCTTGGGAGGGCAGCATCCACGTGCTGGGGCGCGATGTCAGCGCGCTTTCCCCCAAAGAACGCGCAAGGTTGTTGAGCTTGCTGGCGCAGGAGCATGCGGCGCCGCCCATGAGCGTGAGGCGGCTTGTGGAGTGCGGGAGATTTCCGCACCATGGGATATTCGCGACGATGGACGCGGCGGATTGCAAGGCAGTTGACCGGGCGCTTGAGGCATGTAGACTTGCGGAGATCGCCGAGCGCCCCGTGGCCGAGCTTTCCGGCGGGCAGCGTCAACGCGTCTTCATCGCCATGATCCTGGCGCAGGATGCGCCCGTGGTGCTCTTCGACGAGCCGACCTCGTTTCTCGACGTGTCGGCGTGCTACGAGGTGATGGAGCTGATGCGCTCGCTCAAGGAGGAGCACGGCAAGACCGTCGTCGCGGTAATCCACGACATCAACCTGGCGCTCAAGTACTCCGATGAGGTCTGCGTCATGCGCGCCGGCAAGCCGCTGGCGCAAGGGGCGCCGCATGAGGCCGCGGTGCTCGCCGCCGTCGAGGACGCCTTCGACGTGCGCGTCGAGCTGCTGCATGGCGAGTTAGGGAGCTCTTATGCGTTGTGGCGGCGCACGGAGCGCTGACGCTCGCAAGCCAGACGGCAGGCTGCTAGCGCGGGCGCGACGAATCGTCTAAACGGTCGGTCGTACAGACAATTGCCGATTGCGGCCGATTTGAGCGATATGGAGAAAAGGCGGCTGTATCGAAACCACTTTTGATACAGCCGCCTTTTCGTTTCCAGATACGGCTCAAAACCCCAAGTCGGCTTTCACAGCACAGTCCGCCCCGTGCGCACCGCTCGTGCACCCCGGCATCGGATGCCGCCCAAGACGGCAAAGCCCGAACGCAAAACCCGAACAGCACTTCGAGCCCAACCGATGCGGCGCCTAAGACCGCCGGTGCGCCCTTACGACGTGACCAGCAAAATGGCGCCGATGCCGAGCAGCAGGATGTACGTCAGTTTCAGGAAGCGCTCTTGGCTGATGCGTTTTGCCAGCTTGCCGCCTACGAACGTGGCCAGCACGATCAGCGGGATGCAGCACAGCACCATCAGCCACACCTCGCCGGTGAAGTGCCCCGCCCACAGCTGATAGAACGCATACAGGAAGTTCAGGATCGACCACACCGCCGCAAGCGTTGCGCGGAACTGCTCCTTGTCCGTAAGCTTCTGCACCGCGTAAATCACCAGCAGCGCGCCGCCGGAAACGAACATGCCCTGGATGAGGCCGGCCGCCACCAGCACGCCCCACAGCGCCCATTCAGGCAGGAACGTCTGCTTCTTCTGCACAAGGTTCTTGATGCCAACAGCCAGGATGACCAGGCCATATATCTTCAGCAGCGCATGCAGTGGAATCACCGTGTCAAGCCAAGCGCCCAGCGCCACGAACGGCAGCATCACGCCGACGATCTTCCCCAGTTCGCGCCAATTGATGCTGCGCAGGTTCAGCACCGCCAACAGCGTGCACGCAAGAAAGCCCGTTGCGTTCAGGATGGAAACCGAGCTTTGCAGGCCCAGCGTGTACGTGCCCACCGGCATGCAGAAGATGTTGCCGGCGAAACCGGTGATGGCCTGCACGGTGTAGCCGAACAAAAACACTGCCAAGAATATGACGTTTTTAATCAACGAAGTTCCTTATCATCTCGCATCGCGCACGCGCGCGGGTACCTTTTACTGCGCGTTGCCGCCTTTTGCGGCTAATCCTGCGTTTTGCAACTATCAACGAAATAGGTTGCAAGTATATTACCAAAATGCCATTTTGCCGCTAATTGCTTTAGCATAGAGGGGTAAAACATCGAGGAACGTAGGGGAACGTGGCTGCATTCGACATTACCATTGCCGGCGACTCCGCAATTAACCTGGAGTTCGCCAAAACCATATCGCCGCAGACCAGCGGCATGATTCGCGTTGCGGCGCAAACGCTTTCGGACGACCCCATCCCGGGCGTCACCGAGCTGGTGCCCACGTTTTGCTCGCTGATGGTCACGTACGACCCGTGCACCATCGGCTACGACGAGCTGTGCCAACGCGTGCGCGGCAAGCTGCGCAACCTGGCCGCAGCCGAATCGGGCGTGAAGCGCATCGTGGTCATCCCCGTGTGCTACGGCGGCGAATTCGGGCCTGACCTGCACACGGTGTCCGAGCACGCCGGCATGAGCGAGCAGGACGTCATCACACTGCACTCCGCGCACGACTACCTTATCGACATGCTGGGCTTCCTGCCCGGCTTCGCCTACCTGGGCGGCCTCGACCCGCGCCTGCACACGCCGCGCCTGGCCGAGCCGCGCACGGAAATCCCCGCAGGTAGCGTGGGCATCGGCGGCGCGCAAACGGGCATCTACCCGCTGGCAAGCCCCGGCGGCTGGCAAATCATCGGCCGCAGCCCCGTGCGCCCGTACGACCCCGACCGCGAGCAGCCCATCCTGTATCGCGCCGGCGAGTACCTGCGCTTCCAGCCCATCACGCGCGCGCAGTACGACGCCATCGAGGCGCAGATCGCCGCGGGCGGCTACCAGTATGACATCATCGTCGAGGAGGCCTAGCATGGGCGTCACCGCAATCAAACCAGGCATCCTGACCACGCTGCAAGACCAGGGCCGCACCGGCTACCTGGGCAGCGGGTTCAGCCCCTCAGGCGTTATGGACAGCCGCGCGCTGCACATCGCGAACCTTCTGGTTGACAACCCGCCCGACGCCCCTGTGCTTGAGTTTTGCCTGGCCGGGCCCACGTTGCGCTTCACCACGAACACGTTCGTGGCCATCACCGGCGGCGACTTCCGCCCCACGCTCGACGGCCAACCCGCACCCATGTACACCGCGCTGGCCGTGCACCGCGGCAGCGTGCTGGCCTTCGGCGCGCCGAAAACGGGCATGTACGGCTACCTAGCCATCGCGGGCGGCAGCATCAACGCGCCCGAAGTCATGGGCAGCCGCTCCACGAACCTGAAGTGCGGCATCGGCGGCTGGAAGGGCCGCGCTCTCATCACCGGCGACTACCTGCCGTTTTGCACGCGCAACCTGGACTTCATGGCGAACCTGGGGTCGCACACCGTCGAGCGCGACGACGACTTCTACGGCTTCGGTGCCGATGAAATCACGCTGCGTGTAGTGCCCGGCCCGCAAGAGGACATGTTCACGCAGGACGGCATCGACACGTTCTACGGTCAGAAATACACCACCACCAGCCGCTGCGACCGCATGGGATTCCGCCTGGACGGGCCGGAAATCGAAACGTACGACGGCAGCGACATCATCTCGGACGGCATTGCGCTGGGAGCCGTGCAGATTCCCGCCGACGGCCGCCCCATCATCATGTTGGCCGACCGCCAAACCACGGGCGGTTACGCGAAAATCGGCACCGTCTGCTCCGTTGACCTGCCGAAACTGGTGCAGTGCACGCCCGGACGCACCATCCGCTTCGCGCCTGTCACCGTGCAGGAGGCCCAGGAGCTGTACCGCCAGGAAGCGCGCCGGCTTGACGCGCTGGCGAAAGTGGTGAAGCGCCCGTGCTACGGCGGCGTATCGCCGCGAAGAACGGCGCGAAGACTGACGCCCATCCTGGAAGCGCAAGCGAAAACGCACGCGTCAGGAAGTCAGAAACTGTGGATTGAGCTGGGTAAAACCGAGAAAGAACGCCTGCAGGCGGCCGAGGCCGGCGCAAGCGACACGAACCGATAGGAGCATCCATGAGCACGAACGAGACGAACGCCGAAACCACGCTTCACCAGCAGGAAATGCAGCAGCGTCGCGAAAACATCCTCGACCTGCTGGACATCATGGACGAAGGCAACCTCACCGCGCTGCGCTTCAAGGACGGCAGCATGGAAATCGAACTCGAGCGCACGCCCGCGCCGGGCAGCATCTCGTCGTCCGCGCTTCCGCTCATGGCCGAGCGCGTCGGACAGCTGCTTAACGCCCGCGAGGACGCTTCGGGCGTTACCGCCGGCGCTGCTTCTGCCCCGCTTGCCGCCGAGGACGACTCGGTCAGCGTGGTCCGCAGCCCCATGGTGGGCACGTTCTACGCCGGCCCCAGCCCCGACGAGGACCCGTTCGTGAAGGTGGGCCAGGAGGTGCTGACCGGCCAGACGCTTGCCATCGTGGAGGCCATGAAGATGATGAACGAGATCACCGCCCCCGCGCCGGGCGTCATCACCGAGGTGTTGGCCGCAAACGGCACGCAGGTGGAGTACGACCAGCCGCTGTTCCGCATCTCCACCAGCGCGAACGCGTAAGGCCAGGCGAGCCCCATGTTCAACAAGATCCTCATTGCGAACCGTGGCGAGATTGCCGTGCGCATCATCCGCGCGTGCCGTGCCATGGGCATCAAAACGGTCGCGGTGTACTCCACGGCAGACCGCCAAGCGCTGCACACCTACCTGGCCGATGAGGCCGTGTGCATCGGCCCCGCGCCGGCGCGCGATTCGTACCTGAACACCACCGCCATCCTGGCCGCGGCCCAGGGCACGGGCGCCGATGCCATCCACCCCGGCTACGGCTTCCTGTCCGAGAACTCCACGTTCGCCAAGCTGTGCCGCGACAACGACATCGTGTTCATCGGCCCCACGCCCGAGGTCATCGACCGCATGGGCAACAAAAGCCAGGCCCGCCGCACCATGATGGACGCCGGCGTGCCCGTGGTGCCCGGCACGAAGAAGGGTATCCATGACGTGGACGTGGCGCTTGAGCAGGCCCGCACCATCGGCTGGCCCATCATGATCAAGGCGTCGTCGGGCGGCGGCGGCAAGGGCATGCGCGTGTCGGAGAGTGAAGAGGACTTCGCCGACATGTTCAACATTGCCCAGCGCGAAAGCGTCAACGCCTTCGGCGACAACACCATGTACCTGGAGCGCGCCGTACAAAACCCGCGCCACGTGGAGGTGCAGATCATCGCCGACAACCACGGCAACGTGGTGGCGTTAGGCGAGCGCGACTGCAGCGTGCAGCGCAACCACCAGAAGATGATCGAGGAAAGCCCCAGCCCTCTGCTGGACGCCGACGAGGACCTGCGCCGCCGCATGATGGACGACGCTGTGAAGGCCGCGCGCGCCGTGGGCTACACGTCTGCCGGCACCATCGAGTTCCTCATGGACGCCGAGCGCAACTACTACTTCATGGAGATGAACACGCGCATCCAGGTGGAGCACTGCGTCACCGAGATGGTCACGCACACCGACCTGGTGGGCGAGATGATCCGCGTGGCCGCCGGCGAACCGCTGTCTTTCACACAGGACGACATCACGCTTTCCGGCCACGCCATCGAGTGCCGCATCAACGCTGAAACGCCCGAGAAGAACTTCATGCCCAGCCCCGGCACCATCTCGCAGATGCACTTGCCCGGCGGCAACGGCGTACGCGTGGACACCGCGGCTTACGACGGTTTCGAGATCTCGCCGTACTACGACTCCATGATCGCCAAGATTATCGTGCAGGGCCGCAACCGCACCGAGGCCATCGCGAAGATGCGCACCGCGCTTGAGGAAATGGTCATCGTGGGCGTGAACACCAACCTTGACTTCCAATACGCCATCATGGAGAACGAGACGTTCCGCGCCGGCCTGGCCGACACGGGATTCATCGAGCAGTTCCTTGCAGGCGAAGTGTAGGGATCAACGAAAGGAAGCGTTATGGGAATCGAAATGCCGGTACCTGCAAAGCCCGAAGGCGTCGACGCCGAGGTGTGGGAGCAGATGCTCCATGCCACGCCCGCCGAAGCGCGCCATCTGATCCGCGAAGGCAAGTTCGCCGCTCCCACAAGCGGCCTGTGCCCGGGTTACGCGCAGGCGAACCTGATCATCCTGCCGCGTGAACAGGCCTATGATTTCCTGCTGTTCGCGCAGCGCAACCCCAAGCCCTGCCCCATCCTGGAGGTCACCGAGGTGGGCGAGCGCATGACGCACATCTGCGCGAAGGACTGCGACGTTGCCACCGACTTCCCCGGATACCGCATCTACAAGGACGGCGTCATGGTGGACGAGGTCGACGACGTGGTGGATTACTGGCGCGATGACCTGGTGGCGTTCATCATCGGCTGCTCGTTCAGCTTCGAGAGCGAGCTGATCGAGGCGGGCATCGAGATGCGCCACAACACCCAGGGCCGCAACGTATCCATGTACCTCACCAACCTGGCGTGCGAGCCGGCCGGCTCCATGAGCGGCAACACGGTGGTCAGCATGCGCCCCATCCCCTACAGCCAGGTGGTGAAGGCGGTGCAAATCTCCGGCGCCATCCCGAAGGTGCACGGCGCGCCCGTGCATATCGGCGACCCCTCCGTCATCGGCATCAAGGACATCGCCAAGCCCGACTTCGGCGACCCGGTGGACATCAATCCCGGCGAGGTGCCGGTGTTCTGGGCATGCGGCGTCACCCCGCAGTCCATCGTCATGAACAGCAAGCCGCCGTTCGCCATCACGCACGCCCCCGGCTACATGCTGATCACGGACACCAAGAACGTTGATCTGAAGGGCTAGAGAGCAAACGGCCGACCCGCCCAAGGCTTGTCCGAGGGGAGAACAACCCGAACCGACGCCGTGCACGGTTGCAGCATGCCGCAACCGTGCACGCTCATGCATATGGAAATGGAAGTGTTGAACATGCCGAGCATCGATCTCAACTCCGACCTGGGGGAAAGCTTCGGGCGATACACGCTCGGGCTTGACGATCAGGTCATCCCGCTGGTTTCCAGCGTCAACGTCGCGTGCGGCATGCACGCCGGCGACCCGGTGGTCATGCGCCGCACCGTCAAGCTCGCCGCCGAGGCGGGCGTGGCCGTTGGCGCGCATCCGGGCTACCCCGACCTGCAGGGCTTCGGCCGCCGCGATATAGCCATGTCGCCCGACGAGGCCTACGACTACATCCTGTATCAGATCGGCGCGCTGCAAGCCTTCTGCCACGCCACCGGCGCGCACATGCACCACGTGAAGCCGCACGGCCAGCTGTACAACCGCGCCGCTGTAGACCCGCAGCTTGCCCAGGCCGTCGCCGCCGCCGTGCATGACGCCAACCTGGACCTGGTCCTGATGGGCCTGGCGAACAGCGAGCTCATCCGCGCGGGCCAGGCGGAGGGCATCCGCACCGCGCAGGAGTTCTTCGCCGACCGCAACTACACCGACGAGGGGCTGCTGGTGTCGCGCAAGCTTCCCGACGCCGTCATCGACGATGAGGACTTCGCCGTGGCGCGCGTGGTGCGCGCCGTGAAGGAGGGCGCCATCGAGTCGGTATCTGGCAAGCTGATCACCGTGAAGCCCGACACCATCTGCATCCACGGCGACAACGCGCACGCGCTCGAGTTCGCCGGCAAGATCCGCGCCGCGCTGACCGAGGCCGGCATCGAGGTGAAGCCCGTGTAGCAGCGGGACCGCCCGCGTAACAGCGGCAACGCCGCGGGACAACGGCGACGCTGCGCAACGATGCGCAGGGCGGCGGCGCGGAGCTGCTGTTACAGCGCGCGACGCAGCACCACAGAGCAACTCCACACGGAGCAACAGCCGCTCGCAACGCAGCGCCGCGGGACGGCAACGCACAACAGAGCGAAACGCGAAGAGGGCCGGGATCCACCCGGCCCTCTTCTTGTGTCCCGCCGCCGCCCCATGCAGGTGCGACGGCGGGTTTCCTCTATCCGGCCTTCGCCGGGAACGGGTGCGCTAGCGCTTATCGCGACGGCGCATGATGCACAGCGCCACGATGGATGCCGCACCCGCCAGGGCCACTGCCGTAAGCGGCAGGACCAGGGCAAGCTTGTCGTCGCCCGTCTGGGTCAGCACCTTGCCGATAGGCCCGCTTGGCGTGAAAGTCTTGCCGGCGGGCTGCGTGGGCTGCGTGGGCTGCGTGGGCTGCACGGGCGCCGGAGGCTCGGCGTACGTGTTCGTGAACGCGAGCACGTCGGCATCGCCTGCCACCGTTGCGTTCAAGTGGCCGAGTCCGTCATCGACGACCGTCACGGTCACCTTGTACGCGTGCTTGTCGTATGTCACGTTCGCCTGCGCATCGTCGAGCTCGGTGAGCGCGAACTCGTACGTGCCGGGCTTGTCGAACGTCAGCGCCGGGAAGGCGATCTTGCCGTCGGCGGCGTTCTTCGCCTTCAGCTCGGTGCCGTCGGCCGCGGTCAGCACGAACGTGAACTGCCCGTCCTCAAGGTTCTTGCCCACCAGCGTCTTGGAGGCGCCGATGACCACCGTCGTGGGCGTTGCCTGGTAGGCGTTGGCGAAGGTCGCCTCGCGCGCGCCTTCCAGCGCATGGGCCACGCTGAGCGTGCCGTCGCCGTTGTCCTTCACCGTGGTGACCACGGTGTACGTCGCGCCGTCGTACGTTACGCCGTTGGCAATGGTGCCGCCCCCGACCTCGTGCAACGTGTAGCGATGCGTGCCGGGCTGCGTGTACTTCACCGCACTCAGCGCCACGCTGCCGTCGGCGGCGTTAACGCCGGTCGCCACCACATCTTCGCCCTCGAGCAGCTCAAACGCGAACTCGCCGGCAGCCATGTCGCGGCCCGTCAGCGTCTTGGTCACCGCCACCTGATCGGTCACGCTGGAGTTAGCAGGCTTCACCGTGTAGGTGTTGACGAAGGAGAACGCCGGGGTTGCCGCATCGCCTTGGCGCTCGACCGTCAGCTTGCCGGCGCCGTCGTCGGTCACCTTGAAGCTGACCGTCTTGGTCGCCGCGGCGTCGTTGATCACGCCGGGTACGGAACCGCTCTCCGTCACCTTATAAGTGAACACGTGGGAACGGGGCTTGCCGGACTCGGGCTCCGGGCTCGCCGGCTGGTCGGCCGGCTGGTTGCCGGGGGCAACCTTGTCAACCGTGCCGCTCGCGGCATCGGAAGCCGCCACGGCACCCGCACCCTGCTCGTCGCCTGCCGCGGGCTTGTCGCCCTGGTCGGCGGCTACGGGCTTGTCGCCCTCGTCGGCCGCCTTAGCGGAAGCGTTATCCGCACCCGCGGCAGCCTTGTCGGCGTCTGCGGCAGCCTTCGATGCATCGGCATCGGCGACCTTCGCGGCATCGGCGTCGGCTTCCTTGGCCGGTGCTGCAGCCCGATCAGCGGCCTTCGCGGCATCCGCTTCTGCCTTGTCGGCGCCTGCGGCGGCCGTCTGGTCGTTCACGCCCAGGGCGCGGTTGAGGTCGTCCAATGTGAACTTGATGGTGCCGAAGTCCACGTTGCCGTCCGCCTCGTTCTTGGCGGTGGTGCGTTCGGGCATGGGAGCGGCCGCATCGTCGGAGGTCACCATGAAGGTGAACTTGCCCTCGATGGAGGCCGGGGCAAGCCCGGGTGCCGCCTGCAGCATCTTCACGCCGGACAGGCCCACCTGCACCGGATCGCCCGTGGAGTACGTGTTCTCGAACTTCAGGCCATCGCCCAGGTTCGCCGTTGCCGTAAGCGAGCCGTCGCCGTTATCCACGACCGTCACCGTGAACGGGATCGGCTGCGTCTGCGCCGTTATGCCCTGGCCGGCCAGGCCGTCGGTCTTCTCGTACGCCAGGTAGCTCACCGTCCACGAGGTGGCGCCCTTGTCGGAGGTCTTGGAGGCGTTGCCGTCCTTCACCAGGCCCTCAAGCATCTCGGTGGTGTAATGAAGGTCGTCGAATGTCACGGTGCCATCTGCCGCGTTCTTAGCCGTCCGCAGGTCGTCCCCGCCCGTTGCGTACTTCACCGTGAAGGTGAACTCACCAGCAGAAAGCGGACGTCCCGTGAGTTCCTTGGTCGCCGTCACCTGAGCGGCGGTACCGCCCGGGTTATCGGTGGAGGCGGCATACGCGTTGGCGAAGGGAACCACTGCGGGGCCCGTGCCGGCAGCAGACGGGTCTGCGCCGTACACGTACGTCTTGATGCCCTCAGGCCCGGCCACCTCGGTGGTGACCGTCAATGCGGCCTTCTGCGGGTCGTCCCAGGTCATCACCTTTACCGTGTACTCCGTCGTGTCGTAGGTGTAGCCGGTAACCTTTTCGCCTACCGCCTCGACCACCTTATAGGTGTACGTCTTGCCCACGTCGCTCTGACGCAGCACCACGTGCTGCTCGCCCAGCACGGACTTCACGGCTTGCACGCCGTCGGCAGCTGCGGGCATGGCGATCTCGGCGCCTTCCAGCGGCAAGCCCAGCGCGTACGCCGACGCCTCGTCGCCAGGGGTCACCTTAATCGTGAACTGCCCCTCAGCCATATCGCGGCCGGTCAGGGTCTTGGCCACGTTCAGGCCGCCCGCCGCCGTGTAATCGATCTCAGCGGCATAGCGATTCACGAACCTGGTGTTCTCCGCGACCGCAGAGGCCTTGAGCATACCGGAGCCATCGTCGGACACCGTCACCTTGATGGTGGCCACGTTGTCGTCGTACTGGATGCCCGGCAGCTTATGGCCATCGGCAGGCACGACCTCGCGCACCTCGTAGGTGAACGTGCGCTTATGGTCGGGCTCGGCCTTCACCATGTCGGACGTGAACGTGATGGCCCCGAATCCGAAGCCTCCCGCGTTCGCCTTGGTCACCGTCGCGCTGGTCACATCGTTGCCCGCGGCATCCTTAGGCAGCGGACCGCCATCAAGCGCCTTCAGCTCGAACGTGAAGTTGTCGGCATCGGTCCAATTACGGCCCTCGAGCACCTTGTTCAGGCCGGCGGTTGCGGTGTCGTAGCTGGTCGGGGTTGCCTGATAGCCGTTCACGAACGCCACAGGCTCGGTCGCGGGATCGATAACCTTCCCATCCAGCTTGGTGGTCAGCGTCAGATGCTTATCGGCATCGCTGCTCATGCCCACCGTGATCTCGAGCGTATGCACGCTGTCGTCATACGTGACGCCAGGCTTAGCATCGGCGGGCACGACCTCGCGCACTTCGTATGCGAACGTCTTGCCGATGTCGGCCTGCGTGAACGCGACGCCGTTCATCTTCGCCATATCGCACGCGACGCCATCGGCGCGCGCAGCGTTGGTGAAGCTGCGGTCGGAATCCGTCAAGCGGGCTTCGGCATCTTCCGCAGACACGGTATCGGATTTCACGCCATGAATGCTGAAGGAGAACTCATCAGCTGCCATGTCGCGGCCGTGCAGCGTCTTCTGGACGGTGATGCCGGAGAACTGCGCATTCTGCTCGTACTTGTTCACGAACTTCGCCGGCCCGTTGTCATAGCTCACCGCGGCGACCAGCTTGCCCGTACGGTCATCGGTCACCTTAACCGTTACCTTGTGCACATGACGATCGAACACGATGCCGCCGGTTGCGGCGCCCGCTGCGTCAAGATCGTTGCCGCAGTACTTATCCTCCTGCACCGCGAACGAATACGTGCCAGGCTTGTTGAACGTCATCTCACCGAAGGAGAACACGGCCCCTTCGCCAGCCTTCGCACCGCTTGCCACGGCTTTGTCGGCACCCTCCGGGATGACAATGCTGCCAGCTTTGATGGCATTCTGCGTGGCGTCATCCGCCGCGCTCAGCTTGAAGCCGAACGCCTCGCCTTCCGCCATATCGCGGCCGGTCAGCACCTTGGTGCCGTGAATCGCCGTATCGCCCTCGAGCTTAGCGGAATCGGGTTTGTACGAGTTATCGAAACTGAACATGGCGCCGGTAATCGGCTCTTCGCTATCGTTCTCGTAGTACTCGGCGCTCACTTTAAGTTCGCCGGCAACATCCTTGATGGTCACCTTCGCGGTCCAAACCGTCCGATCGTACACCATACCCGCCGGGTCGAAGGTTTTGTCGTCCAGGATATCTCGCACAGCACGCCACTCGCCGTTGACCTCGACCGCCTCGACGATCTTGTATTCGAAGGTAGCATCGGTCTCCCCGTAAGGAATATCGTTAAACGTGAACGTCGCCTGCGGGAACGCGATGCCGCCGCCCGCCTCGACCGTGGTCAGAACGCCGCGCCATTTATCGCGATCGACGCGCGTCGCGCCTCCGCCCTCGGGCAACGGCGCCTTGGCGTTGTCCGTGCAAACAATCACGTGGAACATGTCCAGTTTAAGGGGGTTCTCGCCCGTTGCGTCCGTATACGTCTTCGTTCCGCTGGGAGTCCACTTCACCTCAGAGGTGTTGTACTCGTTCACAAACTTTGCCGTATCGTCCTCGATGGGCTGCGGCTTCTCATATTTCACGCCGTCATCGCCTACCAGCTTCGTCATCTTAGACTCCACCGTCAGCGTACCATTGTGGTCCTTGTCGGTTACCGTCACGACGACCTGGTACAACGCCTGGGATGCGCTCACGCCGGGATTCAAAGTGCTGAGCGCCTCGGACTCCCAAATCTCATACGTGTACGTGCCCGGCTTCGTGTAGCTGATGTCCTGGAACTGGAAGTGCACCTTTGTGTCAGCTGGAGTGCCATACGGCTGCGTTATCTTGACACGCGTCTCGCCCAGGGTGTCGGTCGGCGGCATCGGCGCCTCAACGGACGTGTCGGTATCCTTCAGAATGAACGTGAACTCGTCGGTTTCAAGCCAAGCGCGTCCGGTCAGCACCTTCTCGCCCTTGAGGTACGTCTCACCATCCAGCGTGCCGGATGCGGCGTACGTGTTCTTGTACGTTACCGCGCTCGTTTCCCCAGCGGCGATCTGACCCTCCGCACCGGCGGCCTCTGCCGTGAAGCCGTCGCGCGACGTCTCGCTTACCTTATAGTCCCAGCCTGCGGAAAGCCCGTACACGTACAGGGTCTCGCCCGGCTTCAGGGAATGCTTCGCCTCGCCGTTCTGGCCGAACGCCAGCACGAACTTACCGCCTTGCTGCTCGCCGTTCGCGTTCTTCACCACGGCGTTGAAGCTCTTGCCGACGGCATCTTGCATGGCGATGGTGAACTCGAAGGATTCGTTCGCGAAATCAGCCGCGTTGTACCCATCGGGCAGCTGCAGCTGCTTCGTCACCGTCAGCGTGCCGGGCACATCGACGCTCAGCTTGCCGTTATTGCCCAGATGGGCGTTGATGAGCGTTTCCGCGGAAGACTGCTCGATGCCGCTCCACTTCGGGTTCAGAACGTCCGTAGCCGTGGCCGTAGGATTATCGGTCTTGACCTTGTGCAATTCGTTGATGTAGGTCAAACGCGGCGTGCCGGACTTCAGATAGCAGGCACCCGTGGAATCCCAAGCGATAGCGCCCTCGACCTCCTCAGCGGCATCGCCGGGGAAGGACACATGCTCGGTCTTCGCGACGGGCTTGCCGCCTTCCATGGCGTAGTAGCTGTGCTTGTAGTAGTACGTGGAACCCTTCTCTACCGACTTCGCAGGAATAGTGCACGCCTGGTCGGTGTAGATGGGCGTGTCCTGCGTGAAGTAATAGTAGCTATTGCCCGCAGCCGGCTCGAACGTGGCGACCACGTCGCCCGTTTCCTTGCCGGTCCACTTGTTGGCATAGAAGTTCACCTTGCCTGTTGCGTCGGTGTTCTTCTCCATATACGCCTTCATGGCGTCATCGGGATTCTCCAGCAGATCGAGCGCCGCCGGCTTCACGCCGGAGGAGTACAGCACCGAGATCGGCGTGGTGTCCGAGACGCTCATGGTATCCTTCGCCAGGTCAATGGCGAAGTTGCGCAGCGGAATCAAGGACGCGGGCACCTTCACCTGCACCTTGTCGCCCACCGCAGCATCGCTCGCACGCGTGACGGTGATCACGATGTCCTTCAGGTCGGCAGCAGCCAAGCCGGAATGCACGTCACCGCTGAAATGGTACGTGTCGACGTTTCCATCCGTGGTCTTGGAGTTGCAGCCGTAGACCATTCCGTTGTACACGAGCTTGGACAGGTCGGTGACCTGCATGTAATCGCCCAGCTGATCGTCAAAGGTGATGTAGCCGGTCTCGTGCTCGAAGCCTTCGCTCGTCTCCGTCGGATAGCCGGCGCCCTTCGAGATCTCCTTGGAGATGTCGTCGAACACATGCTTCAGCTCATCGGCGTTGGTCGCGCTCTTATAGAACGTGGCGTCTTTACCGTCGGAGCCCTTCGCGCGGTCGCCGAAGCTCCATTTGTATTCGCCCTGCCACCAACTCGTTTTCTCATATGAATACGTCGCAGACGGGTAGTTGCTTGACACGGCATGCATGAACTTGTTCTCATTGGAAACGTCATCGGGATCGGGATACTTGGCCGGATCGGCGCCCTGGAAGATGCCGATGGAATACACCACAGCACCCTTGTCCTTCATATCCTTAGCGTTTCCAACGGCGTTCGAGGCGACCTCCGGAGAGAAATTGCTCTGGGTCGTTGGCGTGCCGTCGGTGAAGAAGATGACGACCTTCTTGGCATCGGAACGGCCGGCCTGGCCCTTCGCAAGCTCCAAGCCTGCGGCGGCATTCGTTGCGCCGGCAGGTTCGATGGCGTTCACCTGGGACGAGAAGGCGCCTTTTGTGTCATTGGTGCACGGAGCCAGCGTTTTCATCACCTGGCTGTAGTTGTACCAATACTGGCCATCGCGATACGTGTCGTTGCCGACCTTGTCGGTCTTGCTTCCGGCGAACTTCACGATAGCGACCTGATGCTGCTTGGCCGCATCCTTGACCGCCGCGTTCTGCGCAGCGACCTTATCGATGAACGAGTTCGCTGCGCTCTTGAGCGCAGCGATGCGCTTTGTGTCATCGCCGCCGCCCATGGCGTTATCCATCGACCCGGATGCGTCGAGCACCAGCACGATGTCAAGCGGCGTGGTCGCCGTATCGGACAGGTTAGAGGTGGACGACAACGCCGTGAGCGCGGTCAGGAAGTCCGCGCCATTTTCTTTTGATACGGTGACGCCGTTCTTGCTGATCTCGCCATCTGACACGGTCTTGTCGGTCCAGATACGCCCGACGCTCGACGTGTCGCTCTTGATAAGCCCCGACCAATCCCAAATGGTCGAGGGGTCCGTGACGGCGGTCTTGTTTCCGCCGTACGTTACCGCCGACGAGTCTTCTGCGAACGCCGCGCCGCCGAACAGCGGCGACAACGCAAGCACCAGCACAGCGGCTAACGCTGCCTTAAAACGCTTCGTCGATTTCATGCCCTCGCCTCCTTCCACCGCATCGCGGCTTTCCGTATCCCCTTGCGCTTGCATATGCGCGCGCTCGGGCTTTTCCGGTACCCTGACATATTCATGGGCCCGCTCCTTCCCGCACGGCCCTCCCATGCCATCGCGCCCGCCGACGTCGGCCTCACTCGCCGATCGCCGGACGCGCGCATAGCCCGTAACCGCGCATCGCGCCAGCGGCGCAAACGGCATCGAGCCGCTACACCTCCTCTAAACATCAATTCCCAAAGGGGGTACACGGAACCACGCCGTATTTACGAACGCGAGACTTAGACGATTTGTTTTCGCAGGTGGGTGAAGCGGCGTCAGGGGGTCGTATGAACGACCCTCTGGACAAAACAGCCAAACCGCGGACGCCCCCCCGAGAGCTCACGGCCAAAGTTAACCCCTTCGGAAAAAATTGAAAAACGATGGCAACGCGACAAGGGATACAATAAGGAAAAGGATGTGGACACACTTGGAAGGAAGGGCGCGATGGACAACGCGAAACGCGAAAATAGACTGCTCTTTTGCGCACTTACGTTGTTCTTCTTCGTGTTCCTTGAGTCGACGCTGTTCTTCCAAACCAACCTAGCTCAATCCGGAGGGCACGGCCCCTTCCTCTCGCAGCTCCCCATCCAAGGCGCCAGCACCCTGGGCCTGCTGGCCTTTCCCCTCAAAAACCGTCTTGTCGGCGAAAAAGGCCGACCGGTGTTCATGGGAGCTGTCACCGTCCTTGGGGTCGCGTGCCTTGTCGGCGTCGCTTTCGCATCCTCGCCGCTGGCGATCGTGTGCACAGGTGCGGGTGGGTTCTTCCTTATCGGGCTCGCCGGCGCCACCGCGTACTGGGCAACGTGCGTGAGGTCGCGCAACATCGCGCGATTCGCAACGCTGATCGGAGGCAGCCACGCGCTCGGCGTGCTCGCGCAGATCCCCTTGTTCAAATTCACGTCGAACCACCTGATCGAGGCCGTCGTGCTTTCCGCGGGAATCATCGCCCTGGGCGCGATCAATGCGCGCATATGGCCGCCCCGATCCGCGCTCGCAGACTTTTCCGCATTGCGGGAACAACGCGGAGGAAATCACCTCGTAAGCAGCAAGTTCGCCGGATGGCGTCTCGACCATATGACCCCTCGCACCGCCGTCATCGTGATCTTCGCCTTGGTGCTGCTGTTTTCCGTGCTGTTCAACACGCTCTACACCTTTATAGACATTGACTCGCCCTGGACCAGCCAATACACCAACGTAACGCCCGCGTTCTGATGGCCGTCGGAGGCTTTGCCGGCGGCGTGCTGTTCGACCTGCACCGGGCGCGTTACCTGGGCATCGTCATGTTCTGGATGATGCTGCTCTCGGTCGGCGCGATGCTCGGGGTGGAGGCAGGCGGGCCGTACGTCATCGGGGAAGTCGTCTACTTCCTAGGCTCAGGCGTGTTCACGACGTTCTACACCGCGGTGTTCATCTGGATAGCGCAGTTCCTACGCGCCCCCGACCTGTGGTGCAGCATGGGGCGGGCGCTCAACAACGTGACCACCATCGCAATCGGCGCACCCGCGCTGTTGGTGACCGATTTGACGAATCCCGTGGCAGTGGTCGTGCTGCTGATTCCCCCGATCATCGGCATCAACGCGCTGCTCTTCGCTGCAGGCATGCTGGACTTGCAACCACGTCCAAGGGGCGACGAAGTCGCAGGGTACGCTGCGCAGCAAGCCGGCGCGCCTGGCTCTGCGGGCAATATCACGCCTGGTCAAGCGGCGGTCGGCGAGCGCACGCCTGCTGCCGGGGGCAACACCATGCCTGGCCCCGACGACAGCGACGCATCCGTCAAAAGGGCAGCTGATGGGATGCCGGAAGCCGCGGAGGGCCCGACACCCGGCGCCGCGCCCTCCGCAGACGATGCCGCCATCGACCCCGAAGCGCACCTTGCGGATTTCGCCGGCCGTTTCTCGCTCACGCCGCGCGAGATCGAGGTGCTTGCCACCGTCACCGCCGACGAGCGCCCGCTTAAGCATGTGGCCGCGGACATGGGCATCTCCCTGCGCGTGCTCCAGCGGCATCTGACCTCGCTCTACCAGAAAACCGGCACGCAATCCCGCGTCGGCCTCATGAAGCTGTTCTGGGAGTAGCGCCCCTCCACCCCGCCGCGCCCCGCGCGCAATATCGCACGCCGCAGGAGAGTCCCGAGGAGGCTACACTACCAACCGGCAAACCCCCGCGAAACCGTTCACCCGCTTCCCCATTGCGAGCTGCCCCCTTCGCCCTATACGCCCCGTAACGCGAAAAACCCCGCCGCAACCGAGGTTGCGACGGGGTTTTTGATCTCAGAAGGCGCAGGGTCGCGCGGCTTCCCTTTAGCGGAGCACCGGCTTACGCGGCGTTGCGCTTGACGGTGGCCACGATGGTCTTGACGCCCTTGACGGCCAGCACCACGGCCAGCACGAACAGCAGCACAGCCAGGATTGCCTGCACGGCGGGGGCGAAGATGTCGCCGCCCTTCATGATGAGCAACATCTTCTGGTAGAACGTGATGCCCAGCGAGGTGAGCGTGGCGGCCAGCATGAAGGCCATGGGGACGAAGAACATCTTGTTGTTGCGGCCCGCGTTGCCCAGCCATGCAGCCACGGCCAGCAGAGCCAGGGCGGCCAGCAGCTGGTTGGCAGCACCGAACAGCGGCCAGATGATGGTGTAGCCGGTCATGCCCAGGAACACGCCGATGACCACGGTGATGATGGTGGCAACGTAGGGGTTCGCCATAACCTTGCGCACGCCCGTGAGGTCCTCGGGCTTCGTGTCGACGGGCGTCCACAGCTCCTGGAACATGTAGCGAGCCAGGCGGGTTGCGGTGTCGAGCGAAGTGAGGCAGAACGCGGAAACAGCCAGGATGAGCAGCGCGTATGCCAGACCCTGCACATCGGCCAGGCCGGGGATGCACGCGAGCATCTGAGACAGGCCGTCAGCGAAAACGGCGGTCGGGGAAGCGTAGCCGCCCGCGGCGTACTTGCTCCACACGAAGCCGACGGCGCACAGCGAGATGACGGCCAGCAGGCACTCGATGAGCATGCCGCCGTAACCGATAGGCTGTGCCTGGCTTTCCTTATCCAGCTGCTTGGACGTGGTGCCCGAAGCAACCAGGCTGTGGAAGCCGGAGATGGCGCCGCACGCGATGGTGATGAACAGCGCGGGGAACAGGAAGCCGGAAGCGGCAGCCTTGTTCGTGATGGCCTTGCCCGCCTCGTCGACCAGGGCCTGGCCGGTGGAGGCGTCGAAGGCGGCGTTCGTGGCAACAAAGCCGGTGAACGCGGGGATCTGTAGGTTGGACGCGGCGCCCATGAGCGATGCACCCACAATGCCGATGACGGCCAAGATGATCATGCCGTACAGCAGGTAGCTGGACAGGTAGTCGCGCGGCTGCAGCAGGATCCACACGGGGGCAACGGAGGCGATAAGGATGTACACGCCCAGGATGATCATCCAGGTGTTGTAATCAAGCGCCAGGGAGATGCCCATGAGCGGCAGGTTGTAGCCGATGGCAACCATGATGATGATCAGGATGATGGCGGTGACGATGTTCACCGGGCCGGGGATGTTGCGGCCACGGGTCAGCACGCCGTACACAACGGCCACGCCGATGAAGATGATCGAAATCATGGCCGTCTGCTCGTTGGCCAGGTTCGACGCGGCGGCAGCGGTGGCGCTGACGGCGAACGTGTTGGCAACGATGGAGGCAAATGCGGCAACGACCAGCAGCAACGTCAGATACGCGAAGATGCAGAACAGCTTCTTCGCCGTGTTGTCGATATTCTCGGCAACAACAACGGCCAGCGTCTGGCCCTTATGGCGCAGCGACGCGAACAAGCTGCCGAAGTCGTGCATAGCGCCGAAGAAGATGCCGCCGATGAGCACCCACAAAAGCACGGGCACCCAGCCGAACACAGCCGCCTGGATGGGGCCGTTGATGGGGCCTGCGCCGGCGATGGACGAGAAATGGTGGCCCAGCACCACGTAGGGCGGCGCGGGCACGTAGTCTACGCCGTCTTCCAGCTCATGGGCCGGAGTCGGGCGCTTCGGGTCAACTCCCCATTGCTTGGCAAGCCAGCCACCGTAGCACACATAGCCGATGACCAGGATGACCGCAGCAACAAGGAGGATAAGCAATGCGTTCATGGGTTCCTCTTACTATTGCGTCGTGGTTCTTACGCTTGAACGGACAGGTTCGCCTCAATAGTCTGCTTGAGTTGCTTGCCCATCGCGTTCGTGGTCACGCGCTTCGTGGAAAGGTCGGCAGCTGCCACGCGGAGGTCCGCCCAGCCGCGGATACCGAAGGCGAAGTTCTTGCGGAACTTGGTTTTGCGCACCAGCCGCAACGCTTCTTCGGTACAGGAATCCGCCACGATCACCAGGGAAATGGCTGACGACATGTGGTTCGGTTCGGGAACCACTTTCGCAAGCCCGTCGTTTTCCATGAACGACACGAGATCACGCACCTGAGTTTCGTCCAGGCGGTTGGCCAGGACAAAGAACAGATACTCGTGCGTGTCGACTTCCCACAGCTTTGCGCGCTTGACCAGCACGTACTTTTCGCCGCAGGAATGGAATTCGGCGTACCCGGGGAAGGTGCGGCCGGCGTATTCGTACTCACGTTGCACATCGAACCAACGCTCGTGTGCAGCGAGAATACGTTTCAACACGAAGTGCTTTTCGTCCTTTGCCGGGGAGGGTTGCTCCCCAGGCCGAAGGGCTTGCTCTCCAACATGCGCGGCAGCCTGTTCCTCCGCCTCGCACTTGGCCTTTCCCGACGCATCCGCTTGTTGAGCGGCCTGCGCGGTGCCTTCCGCACTCGCCTGAATAGCCGTTTGATCGCTCAAATGCCCGCAATCTCCTTTTGGTATCTCGCCTTTCTCACGTCAAGCGTGAGCACCTTATTGTAGTGGTTTGGTAACGAATTCGTAACATGAAATGCCCACATTTTTCCGTTAAGTGGCGCAAACGCGGGGTGGAATGACACAAAAGCGCTCGCATTGTGGAGCAAACGCACAAAAATGCCCCGAAAGCACGAGCTTTCGGGGCATGCGGGAATGCAAGATTGCCTCAACCGCTAGTCTTCCCAGGCGAAATCCTGCTCGCCGTTGAACACCTTCAGGGCGTCGGCAACGGTGTAGTCGGCCAGCGTGATGGCGCTGATGGCCTTCGTCAGACGAACGGCCTCGTCCAGGCTGCGCTGGTGGATGTTGCGACCGGTGGCGTTGCCGTCGGCACCGCCCACGTGAATCTGGTCGTACAGCTGGGTGAGGAACGTCTCGGCGTCAACGGTGGAACCGCCGGCGCACACCAGGCCCGTGCGGCCTGCAGCCATGGAAGCGATTTTCAGCGCCTCGGCGGGCGTGCGCTTGTCGTCGCCTTCCGGCTTGGGCGGGTTGACCTTCACGAAGTCGGCGCCCAGGCACAGCGCCACGCCAGCAGCGCCAGCGATGAGGTCCGGGTCCTTCTCGGCGGTAACGGCCTTGCCGCGCGGGTAGATCCACAGCACCACCAGCAGGCCGTTCGCGTGAGCGGCGGCAATGAGTTCGCCAGCCTCTGCCAGCATGGTGGACTCGTATTCGCTGCCCAGGTAAATGGTGTAGCCCAGGCCAACGATGTTCACGCCGTTTTCGCGCATGGCCAGCACGGCATCCAAGTCGTACAGCTGCGGGCTGTACGGATCTTCCTGAGCCGTTTTGACCAGGTTGGTCTTGGAGTTCATCTTCACCAGGTAGTTGATGTTGGGGTAATCGGCAGCGTACTGCGCAATCAGGCCGCGCTGACCAGCCAAAACACCGCACACACCCTGGTCGCCGATCTTGAAGAGATGCTCGGGCTCGGCGTCGGCGATGTCGACGCCCTCGCCGTAGAAGTCCTTATTCAGATGCTCAACCTTCTGGTCGCACGCGAACAACATGAGGCGGCCGGTCCCGCGGGTGGCCTTCATGTAGTTGTCGACGTACGTCTCGCGGACGTCAGCCAGGACGTCGGCAGGTACCTTCACCTGGTCGCGAGTGATCTTGGGCATGATGTTCCTCCTTTAAGGATGCAAATTCCAAGGAAAAGCAGCGCACCTTGCGCGCCACACGTTGGGTTCATTCTAGCGAAGCCGCAAGCCCCGCCGCGGCCCATACACGGAAAAAGCCCCGACCAACCCGGTAAGCGGCCACTCACCGGGGAAAGCCCGCCGCTTAAAACCACTCGCGTTTGTTGAGGACGTACATTTGCTCGAACTCGGTTTGGGATTTTGTGAGGTAGAAGACGCCCTCGACGATGGCGATGACCCAGATGGCCCACACCGCCACGGACAGCGTGACGATGCCGCCGAGCACCGACACGCCCAGCATGATGAACCCGGACGTGTTGTAGCCCAGATAGAACTTGTGCACGCCCAGCCATCCCAAAAAGATAGCTAAAAGACCTGCGGCGACGTGATCTTTTTCGCCAACCGTGGGGGCTACGTAGGGCTGCTGATATTGCTGCGCGTACGGATTTTGCGGTGCGCCGTACGCACCCGGCTGCGGGTAGGGCTGCTGCGCACCATAAGGTTGCTGTGCGCCGGTGGGTGTCTGACCAGGTTGCACGTAAGGCTGCGCGCCAGTGCCCTGACCAGGCTGCGTGTACGGCGGTTGCTGCTGTGCGGTGCCGTACGGCTGCTGCGGCTGGGCTTCGACCTGCGGCGATGTCGCTTGCTCGCTTGCCATGCGCGCCCGCGCCGCGTCCAGACGCGCCCGCGCCGCACGCACTTCCGCTTCTGCCGCCGCAACCTCTTCGGCCGCGCTGCGATTGTTCATCGAGTCCATTGCGCTTCCCTCCGCAACTTACACCATCGGCACTTTCGCCAAACGCTTCTTATTACCTGCCAGCCTTATCGCCGCCGCAAACCGTTCGCCAGCGAACGAATCCAACCGCCGCTGTGCCGGCGGTTAGCCCAACGGCTCTCCCGCTACTTCTTCTTCGACAGCTTCTCAACTGCGCTGACAATCTGGTCGCGGAAAATCAGGCACACCACGGCCACCACGGCCAGCGCCGCGAAAATGACGATGCTTCCCCACACGTTGCCGTCGACCAGGCCACTTGCCGCGTACGTGGAAATGAGGATGCCCGGAATGCGGCCGACGTTCGACAGCACCAAAAACGTGCGCATGCGCATGCTGGTCAGCGGCACCAGGTACGTGAAGATGTCCTTCGGCATGGCGGGGATAAGGAACAGCACGAATACCCCCAGCTCAAGCTTACCCGATTTCTCGAAGCGCTCGAACTTGTCGAGCCATTTGTCCGACACCATGTCGCGCACAAACGGCGCACCCAGGCGGTGCACCACCACGAACACGAACGCGCTTGACAGGATGCTGCCGATAAGGATGACCAAGCCGCCAACCCAGGGGCCGTACAGTATGCCGGCTGCCATTTGCGTGGCCTCACCGGGGATGAATGCCACCACGATCTGCAGAAACTGCAGCGCCAGCAGAATAAGGAAGCCAAGCGGGCCGGCGTTGCGCACGTCGTTGATGACCTCGTCGATGCCGCCGGGCTCGAACAGCGTGTGGATGTAGGGCCGCAAAAGCCAGCCAAGCAGCCCGATGATGGCCACGAATGCCACCAGGCCGACGATCTTGAAGATGTCGCCACGGCGCACGGGCCTGCCGCGCAGTTCCGTTTCTTCGTTGGCTTTTGCGCGAATGACCTCTCTGCGCTCCTGCACGCGTTCTTTTCGTTCCTGGCGGCGACCGCCGCGTTTAGCTTGCTGCTTTGCGCGCTTCGTCCGCTTGCGGGAGCTTGCTGCTTGCTTCTTGCGCGATTGAGCGGCGATAGTTTTGTTGCGTTTCATAGCGCTCACTTCGCTTTCGGGTTAGTCGCCGTTGCGGGCCTTGTCGTACTCTTCCTTGAACGATGCGAACATGTTCTTCTTTTTGGGAGCGGCTTTCTTTTTGGCCGTTGACGTGGTCTTTTTCGTGCCGGAAGACGACGTTTTCTTCGTGGTGCCCGACGGTGCCACGGCCTTGTCGTACTCGCTCTTGAAGTCCTGGAACATGTGCTTGGACTTGCTGATCTGCTTGCCCGTGGCGTAGGCGCCCTTGTTCACGGCCTCGCCGGTTTTCTTCGCAGCGTTGCTGACGACGGGTTTGGCCTTATCAACGGTGGTGTGCACCTTGTCCACGGCCACCGCGGTTGCGGCGCCGGCCGCCTCGGCCACGCCGCCTTCGCTGTTCAGGTCGGCAACTTCGTTCGACACTAACATGGCGCCCAGCTGCACCTCGTCGGTTTCGGTGCCTTCGTCGCCCATCTGTGCAAGCACTGCGCCCACGCCGCGCTTGAAGCCGCGCACCATGTCCGCCGGAATGGTGCGCTTGCCCAGCAGCGTGTTGGACGCGGCGCCGTTGTCGGTTTCGAACGATTTGACCGTGCCGGTGAGGCAATTGAAGGTGACGTTGCCCACGTAACCGTAGGACTCGCCGTCTTGGGACATGACGGGCAGGCCAACCCACAACACGCAATCGTCCCAGTTCAGACCCGCTTGCTTGCAGTACGCCTTGCCGCTGGTTGCCGCTTCGGGGCGAATGACGATGCGCCCGTCCACCAAGTCGTAGCCGTCGATGGGCACGAACAGGTCCGAGCGGTGGAACATCCACAGCAGGTCGGGGCGCTTCACCACGAACCCGATGACGCGCTTCTCCTTCGGGTGGAACACGAAACGACGCACCTTGCCGATACGCTTCGTGCCTTTCTTGCCGCCGATTACGCGCGTGCCGGTCAGCTCTTTTGTGGTGATGAGTTTGCTCGCCATGAGACTTTCTTTCCCCCGTACAGCACGAAACGGCGCGCCCTTTTGCACCCGGGTAGGTTGAGGACGCGTCGTTTCGTCATGATAATTGTGAAACGTGAACTATTCTTCTTCGGCCTTTTCCTCGGCTGCAGATGCGGGATCGGCGTCTGCAGCGACCTCGGGCTCGATGGCCTCAGCGGCAACCTCGACCGGCTCCTCGGCAGCTTCGCCGGATTCCTCGGCGTTCTTGGCAACCTGGTTGGCAATGCGCTGGCGAGCGGCTTCAATCTTCTCGCGCAGCTCGTCGTTGTCCTGCGTGAAGGACGGCTTCACCTTTGCGGCAACCTCCTGCACGCGAGCAGCAGCCTGACCAGCAACTTCCTGGCCGCGAGCCTGCACGTTGGACACGACTTCCTGACCGCGAGCAGCAACGTTTTGGTACGCATGCTGAGCGTTCGAGCCAGCATCAGCGCCGATGTTCTGCGCCTGGCCCCAAGCAGCGTTCACCTTTTCCGCAACCAGCGTGCGAGCTTCCTGACCCGTGCGGGGGGCGCACAGCAAAGCCACTGCAGCGCCAGCAACGCCGCCTGCCAGGAAAATACCGAGTTTGTTGCTCATAACGGCCTCCTTAAAGGTCCACGATTGAATATCGTTTTCCCGCTTATTATAGGTGCTCGCAACCGCTCGGCCGCTCAAATCGCAGCTTGACCAAAAATCAGTTGCCATTTCGTTAGGTTCGCGCGAAAGGAGTTATGCATCGAGGGCGCTTTCGGCCAGTTCGTTGAGCAGGTTGGGCAGCGTGAGGCCGGCGGCTTTTGCCGCTTGGGCGAACGGGGCTTCGGCGGCGAAGTTGGGGTTCGCGGTGGCCTCGAGGATGATGGCCTGGGCGCCGTCCCAGATCAGGTCGATGCAGCCACAGTCGCGCATGCCGAGCGCGCGGTAGACCTCCAGCACGGCGCGCTCGATTTCGGCGCGGATGGCCTGGGCGTCCGGCTCGCTGGGGGACAAAGACGCGTTGCGCACAGGCGTATGGAGCTCCACGGCGCCGGCGGTTGCGCGCGCGGCGGCGTCGTACCAGCCGGCGTTCGGCACGATCTCCACCGGCGGCAGCGCGAACGCGTTCCAGCCCGTGCCGATAACGGGAACAGTCAGTTCGACGCCTTCGACCCACTGCTGCACCAGCGCGCGGTCGGCAAGCTTCAGGGCCTCGTGCAGCGCCTCGGAAAGCTGCTCGGCGTTCTCCACGCGGCAAACGCCTTGGGCGGCGCTGGCGCTTGCGGGTTTCACGCACAGCGGATAGCCGCTTGAAATACGGCTTTCTATCTGGGACAACACCGCTTCAGCACCCCATGCTCCGAACGCGCGGCGCGACAGCGTCAGCGACTGCGCCGTAACCGCGGTGGTCACGTCTTCCGTAAGGTTGTGGTACGCCTGCAGCGCTTCGGCAAGGCCCGCCTTGTCGTAGGCGCGGCGGCACACGGCCGCGCTGCTACCCACGCATGGCACGTTGGCGGCTTCAAGGGCGTCCTGGATGTCGCCGGATTCGCCGTCCGCTCCGCGCAGGCAGTTGATGGCCACATCGGGCTGGGAACGCAGCAGCGTGTCCACTAAGCCGCCGTCAACCATAACAAGTTCCGGCTCGTGTTCTGCTTCTTTCAGCGCTGCGATGACGTCGTTCGCCGCGACGACCGAACGCTCCGGTTCGAACGTTCCCCCAGCTAGCACTGCGATTTTCAAACCCATGGCGGTCTCCTTTCGATCCGCTTTCGAAGTTCTATCTTTGTGTTGCACGTTTTGTGTACAACGTAGTGGTACTCATGCCGCAAGCGAGCTGGCTTGCGAAAGCCGGCTGCTGGACGAGGGCGACGGGTACTTGCTCCCCGTCCGGCAGACGGCTTATTCCGCGCCGCGCAGCGTTTCGTTCAAGAACGCCACCGCATCGCGAAACGCCCGCAGCGCAACCTGGTCGTCGCCGAACGACACATCGATGCGCGCAAGACCGGCGCGCTCATCGGCCCATTCGCTGGTACCGACAATCGGGCGCTCGCGCGGGATGAGCTCCGCTTGAGCGGCCGAGCCCGCGTACGCGTCGGTGCGCGAAGCGGTGGGCGCAACACTGCGCAAAGCCGCGCCCTCCCTTGCGTGCTGCTGCGCAACCTGCGTGCGAACCTGTAGGTCAACCACCAGATGTTCCAGCAGATGCGACAGCGGCGTGCAATCCATCACGGCAGCGAACGTGGTGCCGCGCTCGTTCACGCACGCATGCTGCGGCAGCATCGGGAACGCCGGCAACACGCGCCGCATCAAGCTTGCAGACGTCACGCGCGGTGCGCCGGCAAACGATACCAGGCACACCAGATGGCCGCGATGCACCTCCATGCGCGTGACGCGAACAGGGTCGACAGCCACTACAGCGACCCGCTTTTCAACTGTTCGAGCGTTACCGCGTTGCTGCCAGCCGAATCGATACCGCCTTCTGCAACCGCGCCTTGGAACGACTTGTCGCCCGTTGCGCCGGCACCCTGCGCGCTATCCGATTGAGGATCGGCTTTTTCGCCAGCGGAAACGCCTGCCGAGCTATCGGCAGAAGACGCATCGGCCACTGCATCTGCACCCGCGTCCGCAGCGTCAGAGCCGTCAGCCACGGCGTCGGATTCCGCGTCCGCGCTGTTGTCGTTTGCGCTTTTCGCCTGGTCAGCGCCAGAAGCGCTTGCCGGAGCGGTGGCGCCCTGCGTTTGCGTGCGGTCGAGCACCGTCACGCCATCAACCACAGCCTCGCGCTCAATCTCTTGACCTTGCATGCTGCGAATGGCCTGATCCAACTGCCACGCAATGTCGCTGAACAGGTTGCCCCAGAACGAGAAATCGTTGCCGTCGGTGATGACCAGCTCCGAGCGATCAACGGAAAACCGGTAGCGACCATGACCTTCCATCTGGCCAAACGTGAACGTGATGGTTTTCGCGCCCGTGTCCAGCGTGTAATTGTAGGCAACGTCGTCCGTCAGGTGAATCTTCTCGCCATCCACGGTAACGATTGATGTTGTACCGTTTGCGTACCACATTCCCTGGAAATCGGCCGCGTCGTCATAGCGAAGCCAGCGCCCCCACGAGAACACCGACACCGCAACCACGATGATCGCAAGCACCGTCAGCGCCAAGCCCAAAGGCCAGCTCATATGGAATGCAGGCACCTTGCGCTTTCGGGGCGCAGCGGCATCCGCAGCCTCGGGGTCGGCGGCAGCGTTCGCGTCGGCGCCATCCGCGGCGCCAGCCGCAAACCCGCGCACGCCGCCCGCGCGACAACGCCTGCTGGCTCCAGCGCCAAACGAACCCGTTGATCCCGCGGCATCTTCTTCGCCAGCACGCGCGTCATTCGAGCCACTGCCCGGCTCTTCCTGGTGCGCCAATTTGCGCTGCCGACGTTCCAGTCGACGTTTGGCCGCATCGGCCGCAAGCGATGCGCGCGCTGCATCCTCAGCAGATTTCGCGTCGGCGGTAGAGACTTTCCCTTCAAGCTGTTGCGCCTGGTCAGACGCAGCTTTATCAGCCTTTGCAACCGAGAATCGCTTCGGTTTGCGCGTTTTCGGCTGCCCGCTAGCGCCCGAAACGCTCGGCCGCTTTCCGTCCGAAGACGCGTTCGCAGCCTCAGAACCGGCGGCCCCCGCGCCGGTCGAAGAGCCCGCTAGCGGCGTGCGCGCCTTCGTAGGCTTCGCCGCACCGCCCGCCGCCGGCGCATCGGCACCCGCTGACGTCGACTGCCCCGCGCCGTTCGCCGCTTGATTCTGCTTCAGACGCGATGAGCTTTGCGGCATAGCGATGCGCCGCTTGGGCTTGCTCGGTTTCGCCGGCTGCGCTGTGTTCACGGCCGCCGCGCCAGCACCCTTCACCGACTGCGCGCCCGCTTCCTTCGCGTCCGCCTCGGGACGCACCTGTCCATGGGCAACCGTTTTGCCCTTAACGGAAGGGCGCGCCGGTTTGGCCGGCGCGCCCTGAACGTTATTCTGCTTCGGTGGCTTTCGCTTCGTTACCACGTGCAAAATACCTTATCTACGTGCGGTTTTCCTACGCTTGCTGCGCGTTTCCTACGCCTGGTCGCCGATGACCTCGACGCCGCCCATGTAAGGCACCAGCACTTCGGGCACCTTGATGGTGCCGTCGACCTGCTGGTAGTTCTCCATGATGGCGGCCATGGTGCGACCAACCGCCAGGCCGGAGCCGTTGAGCGTGTGGACGTAGCGCGTGCCCTTGAAGTTCTCAGGGTCGCGGTACTTGATGTTCGCGCGGCGTGCCTGGAAGTCGACGCAGTTCGAGCAGGAGCTGATCTCCTTGTAGGCGCCGTAGCTGGGCAGCCACACCTCCAGGTCGTACGTCTTGGCGGCAGAGAATCCGATGTCGCCGGTGCACAGGCTGATCACGCGATACGGCAAACCCAGCAGCTGCAGGATGTTCTCAGCATCGTTGACCATGGACTCCAGTTCGTCGTAGCTTTCCTCGGGCTTGGCGTACTTCACCATTTCCACCTTGTCGAACTGGTGCACGCGGATGAGGCCGCGCGTGTCGCGACCGGCGCTGCCGGCCTCTTCGCGGAAGCACGGCGTGTAAGCGCAGTAGTGAAGCGGCAGGTCAGCGGCGTCAAGCACCTCGCCGGCGTGAATGTTGGTCAGCTGCACCTCGGCCGTGGGAATAAGGTAGAGGCCCTCGCGGGTCTTGAACAGGTCGTCCTCGAACTTCGGCAGCTGGCCCGTGCCCGTAAGCGTGTTGGAGTTGGCCATGGCCGGGCACCACCACTCGGTGTAGCCGCGGGAAGAATGCGTATCAGCCATGAAGTTGATGATGGCGCGCTCGAGGCGGGCAGCCTGGCCACGCAGCAGCACGAAGCGGCTGGCAGCAAGCTTGACCGCGCGCTCGGGCTCGAGCAGGTGCAGGTCAGCGCCCAGATCCCAGTGCGGCTTCATGGTGATGCCCTCGGCCTCGAAGTCGCGCGGAGTGCCCCAGCGGCGCACCTCGGGGTTGTCGTTTTCGTCGTCGCCCACCGGCGTGGTGTCGGCCGGCATGTTCGGCGTGTGCAGCAGGATATCGTGCAGCTCGGAGTCGGCGGCTTCGCGCTTTGCGGACACCTCGGCCAGCTGGTCGTTAATCTGGCGCACGCGCTCCTTGGCGGCCTCGGCCTCGTCTTTGTTGCCGGCGGCCATCATCTGGCCGATGCTTTTGGACGTGGCGTTGCGCTCAGCCTGCAGGGCCTCCTCCTCGGTGATGGCGGCACGACGGGCTTCGTCAAGTTCGGAGAAGCGCGACGCGTCCCATGAAGCATGACGGTTCTTCATCGCCTCGGCGACGGCTTCTTGGTTTTCGCGAACGAACTTTAGGTCTAGCATTGCGCGCTCTCCTTCTATAAATCGGTTCTCGTAGAGCAGTTGAACCAGTATAGCGCAGCAAACGCGCGGGCGGCGCAACCGATGCAACGCCTTCACGGGAGCGGCATGCGAAGGCGCAGGGATCGCGAGGACGTTATGCGCGGTCCGCCAGCCAGGAAAGCGCGCAGGCGGCATAGCCGGCCGCAGCCACGGGCATCTCCTCCTCTGCGAAGCGGACCTGCGGGGTGTGGTGGCCGAACGGTGCGTCAACGTCTGCCGGTTTCGCTCCGAGCATGAAATAGGCCGTGGGCACGCGCTGGGAGACGAGCGCGAAATCCTCCGAGCCCATCGCGCGCAAGCCGCCCACGGGGCGCGCATCGGGGATGGCGGCGGTGATGGCGTCGAGGAAGCCCCGCACCAGGTCGACGTCGTTTTCGAGCGACGGCACGTCCGTAAGCACCTCGAGCTCGCCCGTGGCGCGATACGTCGCCGCGACCGCCGGTACGATCTGCCGGATGCGCTCGATGAGGAACGCCCGCTGCGCTGCATCGAACACGCGCAGCGTCCCCTCCATGACGGCCCGCTCGGGAACGACGTTCGCCGCATCGCCCGCCTGGAAGCTGCCGATGGTCAGCGCCGCCTCGGCGAACGAAGACTTCTCGCGCGCCATCAGGGTTTGCAGCGCCTCGTGGATCTTGATGGCCGGCACGATGGGATCGATGCAGTTCTCGGGCGTGGAACCATGGCCTCCCTTGCCCGTCACCGTGATGCGGAAGCCGAAGACCGAGGCCATGGTCGCATTACCGTGCAGCACCGTGCCCACAGGCGCCTGGCTTGCCACATGCATTCCGAGCGCCGCATCGACGTGCGGGTTCTCCAGCACGCCCTCGGCGATGGCCGCCCGGGCGCCGTTGAACGTCTCCTCGCCCGGCTGGAACAGCAGTTTCACCGTGCCGGGAAGCCCGGCTTCGCGCTCCTTCAACAGCTTCGCCGCCCCCAGCAGGCTTGCCGTGTGCAGGTCGTGGCCGCATGCGTGCATGCAGCCGTTCTCGGACGAGAACGGCTCGCCCGATTCTTCGCGGATAGGCAGGCCGTCCATGTCGGCACGCAGCAGGATGCACGGCGAGCCATGCCCGATAGCGGCCACGACGCAGTTGCCGTCCACGAGCGTGGCGAACGGAACGCCCAGCTCGGCAAGGCGCACCTGCACGAAGGCGCTTGTCCGCGGCAGGGCCAGGTCAAGTTCCGGAAACCGGTGAATCTCCCGTCTCCATGCGCTCATCTGCGGCAACAGCGTCTTCGCTTCCTTATACAGCGTCTCCATCCTGCGCGCTCCCATCCAGGGCCGTTCGACGGCCCCTTTCGCATACGTTCGGTTTTGACGATAACCGGTTCGCTGAAATTCCCGAAACCCGTGCCGAAGATTCTACACCCGTTATGCCTATCTGCGTTGTATGCTTTCTACTCATAAATTCCCTATGGGTTTTCTAGGAAATAAAACCCGCAGACAACAAGGAGCGCGCCATGACCGCACCGAACGCAAGCTACAGCCAGTTCACCCGCCGCCGTTTCCTACAACTGATGGGCGTTGCCGGCCTGTCCGCCCTAGCCGGCGGATCGCTGGCAGGATGCGCAGGCGGGAACTCGGGCTCCACGGCCGATGCACCAGCCGCCGTGGCCGACCTCGAGCAAACCGATTCCGTCATCATCGGCGTGTACTCCGGCGACTGGGAGAAGTCCATCGAGCAGGCCGCGCTGAGCGCGTTCGCCGACGAGACGGGCATCGACGTGCAGGTGGTTTCGGGGGCGGACGCCGAATGGCTCACGAAGCTGCAGGCCGCGAACGGCAAGAACGTCCCCTACGACCTGCTGATCCTCCAACCCGACAGCATCCAGAAGGCGATCGACGCCAACCTGCTGCAGGACCTGGACGTCGAGCATGTGCCGAACCTTGCAAACCTGTTCGACAGCGTGAAGACGCGCTTCACCGTCGACGACAAGCTGTACGCCGCCGGCTTCTCCATGGGCCAACTAGGCATCGTGTACCGCACCGACTTGGTGTCGACCCCGCCGACCAGCTGGGCGGACCTGTGGAGCGACGGGTTCTCGAAGAGCCTTGGCATCAGCCCGCTGACGTACAGCGCCGGCCTGCAGTTCTTCTGGAGCCAGACCGACGGCGGCGCGGACATCGACGGGGCGTTCGCGAAGATGGAGCAGCTCAAGCCCAACATCTCCTCCTACCCCGACGGCGCCGGCACCATCCAAACGCTGCTGCAGCGCGGCGACGTTGCCGCCGTGCCGTTCTGGGATGGCCGCGCGTTCGCATGGCAGGCGCAGGGCCAACCCATCGGGTTCGCCTATCCCACCGACGGCCCCGTTGCGGCCATCGCCAGCTGGGTCATCCCGCAAGGCGCGCCGAACCTGGCGAACGCCTACCGCCTGCTGGACTACCTGTGCCAGGCCGAGCCGCAAAGCAAGTACGCCGACCTGTCGTTCTACGGCATGTGCAACAAGAACGCGACGTACTCCGACGATTTCCTGTCGAAAGCCCAGGTAGGCGAAGAGTTCTACAACAACCTGGACTGGATCGACTACAGCGTGGCAACCCCGAACCTGGCCGACTGGTCCACGCGCTGGCAGCAGATCATGGGCTAGCAGGCACCCCGCACCATCTCAGCGGCCGCAACGTTGCGCGCGTTGCGGCCGCGCCGCGTAAAACCCCACGTCACGGGACAGAAAGGCGAGCACAACCCCATGAGCTTCATCGAAATCGGACACGTCACGCACTGCTACGACGGCAGCACCGTCAAAGCGCTTGACGACGTCAACTACAGCATCGAGCGCGGCGAGTTCTTCGCCCTGCTCGGCTCAAGCGGCTGCGGCAAGTCCACGCTGCTCAACATCATCGGCGGGTTCGTGGACCCCACCGCCGGCACCATCACCGTCGATGGGCAGGACATCCTGGCAACGCCGGCCTACAAGCGCAACATCGGCACGGTGTTCCAAAGCTACGCGCTGTTCCCACACATGACCGTGTTCGACAACGTGGCGTACGGCCTGCGCCTGAAAACGAAGGACAAGCAGGCCATCCGCCAGCGCGTCGAGGAATGCCTTGCCCTTGTTCACCTGGAGAAATACGCGAACCGTCGCCCGCATCAGCTGTCGGGCGGCCAGCAACAGCGCGTGGCCATCGCCCGCGCCTTGGCGCCGCGCCCCGAGATTCTCATGCTTGACGAGCCCATGGGCAATCTGGACGCGAAGCTGCGCAAGGAAATGCAAATCGAGCTGCGCGCCATCCAGCAGCGCACGGGCATCACCACCATCATGGTCACGCACGATCAGGAAGAGGCCATGTCCATGGCCGACCGCATCGGCATCATGCGCGACGGCAAGGTGCAGCAGGTGGGCACGCCGCAAGAGGTGTACAACCGTCCCGCGAACAGCTTCGTCGCCGGCTTTTTGGGGAAGGTGAACGTCAGCCACGCCGCGCAGCTGGCCGGTGGCGCGTTCGCGTCCGCCGATTGGGAAGATGGCGAAGGCCCCGTTGCGTTCCCCGCCCCCACCACCATCGGACAGATCGGCGCCGACGAGCCGTTCGTCATTGCCATCCGTCCCGAGCGCATCCGCGTTTCGGCCACCACGCAGTTCGGCTGGCACGCCGTGGAAGTGAAAAGCGTGGTGTATCTGGGCAACACCGCGCGCGTGCGGGCCGCGTTCGCCAAGGCGGGCGAGCTGTCGTTCGACCTGGACTGCGGGCGCATCGCGTCGCTGCCGACCGTTGGCGAAACGCTGTACGTGACCTGGGACGATGGCTCGGCGCTGCGCATAAAGGATGTGCAGTAGCATGGCCGGGGCAAACGTCGGGCGCGCACCCGAGCACACCGGCCGCCGCCACACGCCGCGCAGCGCGCGCATGGCGCTAGCCATCCCCGCGCTGCTGTTCTTGGTGGCGTTCATGGTGGTGCCCATGGCGCTGCTAGTGTTCATCAGCTTCCAGAACGGCGACGCCGGCGCGTTCACCATCGACCGTTACGCAAGCCTGCTGACCAGCCCCACGTACGTCACCGACATTGCGGTGACGCTGGGCGTGGCGCTGCTGACCACCGCGCTGGTGCTGCTTTTGGCCTATCCCGCCGCCAGCCTGCTGGTAAACGCCAAGCGCAAGGGCGTGCGCACGCTGCTGTACATCGTGCTGGTGTCGCCGCTGCTTACAAGCGTGGTGGTGCGTTCATTCGCCTGGGTGGTCATGCTGTCGCAAAACGGCCTGGTCAACCAAGTGCTTGAGGCCGCAGGCGTTATCGAGGAGCCGCTGACGCTTTTGTGGAACATGGGCGCCGTGGTGTTGGCGTACGTGCAGGTGCTTCTGCCGTTTGCGGTGCTGCCGCTGGCAACGTCGCTGGGCGAGGTGCGCCCGCAGCTGCGCCAAGCGTCCATGAGCCTGGGCGCCGGCCGCGTGCGCAGCTTCTTCAGCGTGGTGCTGCCGCTTACCGTCCCCGGCGCCGTCAACGGCGGCGTCATCGTGTTCTCGCTTACGGCGGGCAGCTACATCACGCCGCTGCTTATCGGCGGCGGCACGCAGCCCATCCTGCCGCTTGCTATTTACCAGCAGGCCATTCAGATTTCGGACCTGCGCATGGCCGCCGCCATGGCCGTGGTGCTGTTGGTGCTGGTGGTGCTGATTATCCTGCCGGCCGAGTTGTTCCTGAAACGTTGGGAGGCGAAGATTTATGGCTAACGCGCAAACCGCCGCACCCGCAGCCGGCACCCGTCGCCGCAGCCGCCGCATCGAGCCGTCGCACATTGCGGCCGGAATCCTCGGAGGCGCCGTGTTCGTGTTCCTAGCGCTGCCGATCGTGGTCATCACGTTCTCGGCGTTTTCGCCCTCGGCGTTCCCCGAGTTCCCGCCCACGGGCTTTTCGCTGCAGTGGTTCAACGAGGTGTTCACCAGCCGCGGCTGGATGCGCGCCATCCAAACGTCGCTGGTGCTGCTGTGCATCGTCACGCCGCTGACGGTGGTGCTGGGCACGCTGGCAAGCTACGCGCTGCATTCCACGAAGTCGAAAGCCGCGTCGCTTCTGCAAAGCTTTCTGCTGTCGCCCCTGATGGTGCCGCAGATCGTGCTGGGCATCGCGCTGCTGTACGTGTTCAGCTCGCTGGGCCTTGCCGGCTCGCTTGCGGGTATGGCCATCGGGCAAGCCGTCATCTGCCTGCCGTACGTGGTGCGCTGCGTGAACGCCAGCATCGCCAGCTTCGACCCGCGCCTTGAGGCCGCGTCCATGAGCCTGGGCGCCAGCCCCGCGCAAACGTTTCGCCGCGTGACGTTACCGCTGATCAAGCCCGGTATCATCGCCGGTGCCGTGTTCGCCGCCGTCACGTCTTTAGGCGAGGTTTCCATCTCGCTGTTCCTTTCTTCGCCGAAAGCCATGCCCGTGTCGGTGCGCGTGTTCAACTACATCGAGCAGACGTTCGACCCCGCCGTCACCGCCGTGTCCGTCATCTTCGTCGTCGTGTCCATCGCCGTGCTCATCGTTATCGACCGCACCGTTGGACTGTCGAAAGTCATGTAAGGAAGCATCATGAAACAACCGTCCCGCTACCGCCTGGGCATCGACATCGGCGGCACGTTCACCGACTTCACGCTCGTCGACACGCAGGCGGGCACCACCACCGGCATCAAGGTTCCCACCGTGCCCGCCCACCCCGAGCAGGGCGTGGCGAACGGGCTGGCCGTGCTGCGCGACGAACGCGGGCTTGACCTGGCCGAAGCGCAGTATTTCGTGCACGGCATGACCATCGGCCTGAACACGCTTTTGCAGCGCCGCGGGTCGAAGCTGGCGCTGTTGGTGACCGAAGGGTTCCGCGACCTGCTGACGCTGCAGCGCCTGCGCCTGCCCGTGCCGTACGACTTCACGTCGCGCCTGCCCGAGCCGCTGGTACCGCGCAACCTGGTGTTCGGCGTGCGCGAGCGCTTCGCGGCGGACGGCCGCGAGGTGGCACCGCTTGACCGCGCGTCGGTCGAGCAGGCCGCTGACCAGGCCGTTTCCCAGGGTGCAGAAGGCATTTCCATCTGCTTTCTGCACAGCTACCGCACGCCGCAGCACGAGCAGGAGGCCGCGCGCATCATCGCCGAGCTCCATCCGCAGCTGAAGGTGTGCTGCTCGAGCGAGCTGTGGCCTGAGGTGCGCGAGTACGAGCGCGCGTGCGTGGCCGTGGCGAACCTGTACATCCAGAAGAACGTCGAAGAGTACTTCGGCAATTTGGAGCGCATCTTGGATGAGGCGGGGCTGACCACGCGGCCGTTCATCACGCAGTCAAACGGCGGCATCATGGACCTGCGCTCCGCGGCGGCCGCACCCGCGAAAACCCTGTTCAGCGGCCCGGCTGCCGGCGTTATCGGCGCCATCGAGGCCTGCGGCGATGCGGCGCGCGGCAACCTGCTGACGTTCGACATGGGCGGCACCAGCACCGACGTGTCGTTCGTGGCCGACGGGCAGCCCACGTTCAGCTCGGCAAGCGAGCTGGCGGGGTTCCCCGTGGTGCTGCCCACCATCGACATTCAGTCCATCAGCGCGGGCGGCAGCAGCATCGCCTGGGTGGACGCCGGCGGCCTGCTAAAGGTGGGCCCCGAGTCGGCCGGCAGCGACCCCGGCCCGGCCTGCTACGGCAAAAGCACGCTGCCGACGTTGACCGACGCGTTTCTGACCTGCGGTTACTTAAACCCCGCGAACTTCGCCGCCGGACGCATGGCGCTTGATGCCGACCGCTCGAACACAGCCATCGCGCCCGTGGCCGCGCAGATCGGCAAGACCGTCGACGAAACGGCCGACGCCATGGTGCAAGTTGCCGCAGCCAGCATGTACGCCGAGCTGTCGGGCATCATGGAGCAGAAGGGCTTCGACCCGCGCGACATGTACGTGGTGGCGTACGGCGGCGGCGGCCCGGTTATGGCCAACATCGTGGCCGAAGAGATTCACGCGCGCGGCGTACTGGTGCCGCGCCGTCCCGGCACGCTGTGCGCCCAGGGCGCGCTTTCGGCCGACTTCGTGTACGACGCCACGTCCAACGTGCAGCTGTTCCTGGATGAATCGACGCCTGACCAGGTGGAACGCGAACTGGCGAACCTGGAGGGGCAGGCGCGCGACTGGCTGGCAAGTCAAAATGCCGCCGTGCTTGAGGGCGCGCCGGTGCGCGTGAACTTCTTCGCCGACGCGCACTACGACGGCCAGGCCTACCAGCTGCCCATCGCCGTGGACCGCGACGCGCTGCGCACGACGGGCTGCGGCGTGCTAGCCGACGCGTTCAACGCCGAGCACGCCCGCCTGTACGGCCACGCCGAGCCGCAGGCGCGCGTGGAGCTGGTGCACCTCAGCGCGCGCATCGTGGCGCAAACGCCCGCGTTCGCCGACGCCGCGCGCGTTGCCCCCGCCGCCGCAAGCAGCGTGCCGCGCCCCGTTTCCACGCGCGTCATCAGGCACAACGGCCTGCGCCACGTGGCCAGCGTCTTCAGCCGCGACACGCTGGCGCCCGGGCACCGCATCTGCGGGCCAGCCATCGTGGAGCAGGACGACACCACAACGCTGGTGCTGCCGAACTGGACTGCCACCTGCGACGACAACCTCAACCTCATCATCGCGCCGAACGCGCGCAACCTGTAAGGGGCAGCCATGAGAACCGACGCTTCCGTACTGGAAATCATCCGCAACCACTATTCCGCCATCTGCTGCGGCATGTGCTCTGCCATCGAGCGCACCAGCTATTCGTCCTACGTCACCGAGTCGGCCGACTTCGCCACGGGGCTTATCACCACCGACGGCGAGTTCTTCGCCTACCCGAAAACAGCAGGCGTGACCATTTTCATGGGGCTGACGCTGGCGCGCACCATCGCCGAATGCGGCGGCAATGAGTCCATGCGCGAGGGCGACACCATCATCACGAACGACCCGTACAACACCGACGGCCTTTCCACGCACCTGCCCGACGTGCATGTAATCAAGCCCGTTTTCGCTGATGGGAAACTGCTTTGCTACGCGTGGTCGTTCGTGCACACCGCCGACATTGGCGGATCGGTGCCCACCAGCCTCACGCCGAAGGCCACCGATATCCAGATGGAAGGCCTGCGCATCCCGCCCGTGCGCCTGTATCGCGCCGGGCAGCTGGTTGACGACGTGCGCCGCATCATCCTGACCAGCAGCCGCCAGCCGCAGCTTTTGATGGGCGACATCGATTCCATGATGGCCGCCGTGAACACGGCCGAGGCACGGCTGCACGAAGCGGTGGCGAAGTTCGGCGCCGACGTGCTGCGCGCCAGCCAGGCCGACCTCATCGAGCAGGCGCGCGAGCGTGCGCGCAAGGTGCTGGCCGTCATCCCCGACGGCACGTACTCGTTCGAGGACTACCTGGACGACGACATGGAAAGCAGCGTGCCGATTCGCCTTGCCGTGGACGCCACCGCGGAAGGCGGGCGCGTGACGCTTGACTTCTCGCGCTGCGACCCGCAGGTGGGCACCGCGTTCAACCTGATCACGAACGGAAGCCACCATCCCTACATCTACCAGGGGCTTATCAACTTCATCATCAGCCAGGACCCGTTCATTCCCGTCAACGGCGGCTTAACCGAGCCCATTGAGATCGTGGCGCCCGAAGGCACCGTGGTGAACGCCCTGTACCCGGCGGCCGGCGGGCTGCGCCACCCGGTTTCCGTGCGCCTGTACAACGCGGTGCTGGGAGCGTTTGCCCAGGTGATTCCTCAGTTGCTGCAGGCGGCAGGTGGCGGGCAGGCCGCTATCGTAACGCTTTCCGTGCCCGACGACGCGCACAGCGGGGCGTACCGCGCCAACGTGGTGGAGCCCATGGGCGGCGGCGGTGGCGGCATGCACGGCGCGGACGGCGTCGACGGCATCACGCACGAGACCGGGTTTTTGCGCAACACGCCCATCGAAAGCCTGGAGAAGCGCACCGGCATCCTGGTGCGCCGCTACGAGCTGCTGCCCGATTCCGCCGGCGCGGGCCAATGGCGCGGCGGCAACGCCATTCGCCTGGACTTCGAGACGCTGCATGCGCGGTCGCTGGTGGGTGCGCGCGGGCAGGAGCGCCTGCGCTTCGCGCCGTGGGGCCTGGCCGGCGGGCAGGCGGGCGCGTGCGGTTCGGTGGTGCTGAACCCGGAAACGCCGCGTGAGCAGGTGCTTTCCAAGATCGCGATGCTGCCGTTCGAGCCGGGCGACGTTATCAGCCTGCGCTCGCCTTCCGGCGGCGGCTGGGGCGACCCGAAGCTGCGCGACGCGGCGGCCGTGCTGGCCGATGTGCGCAGCGGGCTGCTGAGCGCGCCGGCGGCGCGCGAGCACTACGGCGTGGTGGTGCGCGCGGCGGCCGACGGGCAGCTTTCCGTGGACACGCGGGCAACGAACGCTGCGCGCGCGGCCACGAGCGATGCCGCCGGCACGTACGGGCTAG
>OLPG01000289.1_pt1 | contig 53513 bp, 43 predicted proteins | sample 1672311 | NCBI WGS metagenome assembly OLPG01 (sample SAMEA3136670, study PRJEB25190) | human gut metagenome | biome: human gut; feature: human-associated habitat; material: faeces | place: Austria | collected 2013 | reverse complement strand
GCGGCGCTTCAGCTCCTACGCCGGCGAGGTCGACGGCGGCAGGCCCGCCAACGTCCCCCGCGAGCGCGCCGTCGCGCGCAGGGAGGCCGGCGAGGACTTCGGGCTCGCGCACGACTTCTCGGCCGGCGCGCCGGGGGAGCTCCTGGTCACGGACGTGACGGAGTTCTCCCTCAACGGGTTCAAGGCCTACCTCAGCCCCGTCATCGACTGCTGGGACGGCTGCCCGGTGGGGTTCTCGGTCTCGGCGCACCCGGACGGCGAGCTGTGCTCGTCGTCGCTCCGCGAGGCGCTGGCCTGCCTGCCGGCGGGCTCGGCGCCCGTGGTCCACACGGACGGCGGGGCCTGCTACAGGACGGGGCGCTGGAAGTCCGCGCTCGCGGCGGCGGGCGCGTCGCGCTCGATGTCGCGCAAGGGGACGTGCCCGGACAACGCGAGGGCGGAGGGCTTCTTCGGCACGCTCAAGCAGGAGTTCCTCTACGGCCGGGAGTGGGCGGGCGTCGGGCGCGAGGAGTTCGAGGGGCTGCTGTCGGGGTACATGGGGTGGTACGTCGGGCGGCGGCCCAGGAGGTTCCGCGAGGGGGCCGCGCGCGCTACGAGACCCTGGCCGAGCGCAGGAGGAGGCTCGGGTACCCGGTCCCGCCGTTCGCCGCGCAGCAGGCGCAGCAGAATGGGCTCGGACAGGTACAAGATTCCTGCCGCAGTCCCCAACCGCAAATTTGTGCCAAAACGGGAAAGAAACGGACACGTCCATGATAGAGTGCATCGCATAATCCCTAGATGCGGAAGACGCCGGCATTACGGAAGATGCTGTCATCACGGAAGACGTTGCCATTATGGAAGACGACGCCATTATTTCGGAAGACGTCGCCATCGCAGAAACGTCGTTGTCGCTGAAGTTGCATCGGGTGCGTTACGAAATCGCCGGAGGAAGAGGCCGCCATGGCTGTTGTGCTCGGAAAGCAAAGTGCTCTGCGCGTCTGGGACAGCGTTGTCACTGGTCGTGTCTTTGGTGCGCGCGTCAATCAAAGTACGCCTTGTGGTCGAACGGCCATCTCCGGCCAAAGTGCCCCGGTTGGTCAGAGGGTATCCCCTGATCAAATTGATTCCACCGGTCGAAATGCACCCTTGGGACAGAGCAACCCCGCTTGCCAAAGTGTTCTGGCTGGTCGGAGTATGCCCATTGACCATAGCATGCCTACCTATCGAAATGTATTCTTCGAGCCAAGCGGCTCTACCGGCCGAAATGCCCTTATCGATCAAGGCGGGCCTGCCAGCCGAAGCGGCTCTTTCAATCGAAATGGCTCTGGCAGTTATGGCTCGTCTCCCGACCGATACGCGAATGGTGCGTCGAGCGCGCCTGGCAGTTGTGGTGCGTCTTCCGACCGATGCGCGCGCGCCGCACTGGGCGCATCTTCCGATTGCCGCGCGCGTGTTGCACTGGGTGTACCTGCTGCCAGCTGTGGCATTCCTGCTGCAAGCCATGACATTCCTGTTACCAGCCAGGGCGTAACTGCTGCCAACCAAAGCGTGTCTTTCGCGTTCCAGGATGCGCGGGATTATCGTCGCACGCTGGAACGCGATACAAAAGCTGCCGTCAAATTCCTCGAATCGGCTGTCACACCTAAGTTCGCGCCAGCCGTAAGGGATCGCTTCTTTTCGGATGGGTCGCTGATTCACGCGACCGTGGCGCACGCACGCCTTCGATGCGCGGGAGGCGGAATCGAAACCTCGATTCGCAAAGGGCCGTTTCATCCGCGGTCGTTCATGCGAATCGAAGACGGCCTGTACGTAAGTACGCCGGAAATGGCGTTTTGCGAAATGGCAAGCGTGCTCTCCCTTGAACGGCTCATAGCGCTTGGTTTTGAGCTTTGCGGAACGTACCGCCGCGCTTCAACCTTCGGATTAGCTCGATACGATGCGACCCCGCTCACTTCTCCCGGTGCCCTTGCGTCATTCATCGAGAAGTCGCCCCAGTTCAAAGGCGTGAAGAAAGCTCGTCGAGCGCTTCCCTGCATTCTTGCCGGCTCTGCTTCGCCGCGCGAAAGCGAGCTTGCCATGCTGTTGTGCCTTCCCTATTCGCTCGGCGGCTATGGTTTGCCGCACCCCACAATGAATGCGGAAATGCCGCTTCCGAAAAATGTGGCCGCGACGGGGCGCTCGTCGCTGCGCTGTGATTTGTATTGGCCTGCCGCACGACTCGATGTCGAATACGACAGCGCGGAGTTCCACTCTGCGGAGCGCCTACTTGCGAACGACTCGATGCGACGCATAGCGCTTGAATCCATGGATGTTACGAGCGTCAATTTGACCGCCGAGCATCTGCGTCGGGCTTCGTTGTTTGACGAGGCGGCGCAAGGCATTGCGCGAATCCTCGGGAAAAGGGTGCGTCTGCCAGGCGATTTCCGCCTCAAACAAGAGAGGCTTTGGCGAGAGCTTGGAATCGTGTCTTCGGATATGGGCCTTTTGCCGACCATGGGAGCGAGCGATTCATCGGAGTTGAATGAAAGGGTTTCGCCGGTGTCGGGTTAGAAGTGCTTCATTGGCGCGGGCGATTATTGGCTGCTGCGAACCAGTGCAGGCCGATACGGTTCGGCGCGCAAGGCTGATTCGGGCCAGGGGGCCGAAGTAGTCGGTCCGGTTTGGGCGAGAGGGGCAAGCGCGGTTTAGATTTTGGCTCGGATTGGGCTGGACCGATGCGGGCTGCTGTGGGTCGGTATTCGTGCCTTCGCCTCGAGTGACGCACGCTTCTTGGCGGCTTGCTGCTTTGCGGTTTGTTACCTGGCCCCTGTTGTTTGTGACTTGGATTTTGTCGCTTGTCGCGCTTCGCTTGCGTCTCATGCTGCACGCTGCGTGCTGTCTGCGGGCGCGCAGCATAGCTCTTCCCCACTGTACTTTTCCAGTCGCGTTCTTCTTTGCATCCTCGCCTAAATCGTGTCCCGATTTCGACTTTTCTGGCAGAGAATTGCGGTTGTGAACGATTTAAAAAGAGGTTTGAAGGGCCTTTAACAAGAGCCTATTGTATTGACTTACTTCTGACCTGGTGTTTTACGAATCGCTTCTTTTAAGAAGGCAATCCATATCGTTCACAACCGCAATTTTCTGCCAAAATCTGCGGAAATCGGACATGCTTGGAATGCTGCGCCGTTTTTAACGGGCATCACAAGTCGGATCGGCTTTGAGTTCGGCATGTTTAGAAAAGCGATAGGCATTCGAGGCCGTGATCGAAAGGAACCCTGCCCTATGTTGGAAATCGACATCCCCGGACGTGGCACGTTCGGGATTCGCCACGTGGTGTGCGACTATAACGGAACCATTGCCGTCGACGGGCATCTTATTGAAGGGGTTGCGAGCCGCATTCGAGAAATCACAGAATTCGCCCAGGTCAGCGTACTTACGGCTGACACGTTTGGTACGGTGCGTACGGAATGCGATGACCTCCCGGTTGATGTGCGCGTGTTTGCTCGTGACGATGCGAGCGCATGCAAGGCCTCGATTGTGCGCGAGCTTGGCGCCGAAGGTTGCGTGTGCATCGGCAATGGCTTCAACGACATCGCTATGTTCGGCGAAGCTGCGCTTTCGATTGCGATTATGGGAAAAGAAGGCGCATGCGGAAAGCTTTTGACGTGCGCCGATGTCGTGGTAACAAACGTGCTTGATGCGTTTGACCTGCTGCTTCGCACCGAACGCCTGCGCGCCACGCTGCGTGGGTGATGCTGCGTGGCGCGCGGCTTAAACCTAATCGCGCGCCGGGGCGTCGCTGCTTCAGACAGCCTCTCCTTCTATAGGCATTGTCCCCTTTAAAGGCACTGCAACAAAACGTTGCGCACGTCTTCCTTAGTGAGCGTTTTGTAACCGCCGGTCATAATGAATGTGGCGGCCGCGATGTCGTCCAGGTCGGCTTCCGTCACGCCCAGCTCCGCGAGATTCATCGCAACACCCAGTTCACGCATCCATGCTTCCATTGCCGAAAGGCCTGCCTCGGCGAGCTCGCGTTCGCTTTTGCCCACAGGGTTAATTCCCCACACGTGCGTCGCGAAACGTGCGAATTTCGGCAACCCGGCATCCATGATGAAGCGATAATACGGAAGGCTCACGGCGGAAAGCGTCATGCCGTGAGTCGCGTCGGTCACGGCCCCCACGCCCTGTCCGATCATGTGGACCATCCAATCGGTGGGTTTTCCTTTGGCGATGAGCGTGTTCAGCGCCCAGGTCGCGGCCCACATGATATTGCTGCGCGCTTCGTAATTCTGGTCGTCGTTCGCGGCGATGCGGCCGTTCTCGACTAAGCTGCGCATAAGGCCCTCGGCGATGCTGTCGCTCACGTTGTCGTCGCTGCCGCTGAAATACTGCTCGCAAATATGGTTGAACGCGTCGTAGATACCGGCCACGACCTGCCTATGCGGTAGGCTCAAAGTGAATTCGGGGTTGAGGATCGAAAACTTAGGCATCACGTCGCTGTTCGCGAAAACGTGGCCCACCTTAAGCTTGGCGGCATGGTCGGTGATCACGGCGCCCGCGTTCATTTCCGAACCCGTGCCGGCCATAGTGAGCACGCATCCCACGGGAACAACGGGGCAGCTCGGCTCCTCGAAGCGAACGAAGTATTTCTCCCAGGGGTCCTCGTCGCAGTTCGCTGAAACCGACACCGCTTTGGAATAGTCGCACACCGAGCCGCCGCCTACTGCCAAAATCAGATCGGCGCTGGCCGCCTTCGCCACGGCAACGCCCTCGCGAAGCTTCTCGACGGTAGGGTTCGGCATGACGCCGGCAATCTCGGTCACGTTTTTGCCGGTGGCGTTCAAAACGGCGGTTACCTGGTCATATACGCCGTTTTTCTTGATGGAACCGCCGCCGTAGACAAGTACGACGTTCGGGCCGTATTTTGTGAGCTCGTTCGCGAGCCCCTCAAGCGCATTGGGGCCGAAGTAAATCTTGGTTGGATTGTGGTACGTGAAGGTTCCGAGCATATGGTTGTCCCTCTCATCCTATGGGCTTGCTTGTAGAGTGAACCAACCGTAAAACCTAAACCTGGCTTTAGGTCAAGGACTTTTTGAAGGGAATCGGCATGTTTACGATCGGGCAAGTGTCTGAAATGTTCGCCATTCCGGTTTCCACGCTTCGTTACTACGGCAAAGAAGGACTCTTCTTCAATCTGATGCGCGTGGGAAATTCGTTCTTTCCTGCCAGCGGCTTTGCTGCTTGGGCAGAGCCGTTGGGTTGCACCTGTTAAATGCTACGAGCATTTAACAGGTTTCGATTGTCGCTACGCCGGGTCGTTCGCGAGTGGCGGCTGAGGAATCGGCTTGGCGTACGCCTCTACGGCGAACAGTTTGAGCCATGGCGCACGCCGGTGGCCCATACCATAGGCCTATGTCGGTGAGCGCCACGCGCGCAATGTGCGAAAGGCGTGCGCGCCGCGCATGAAGCAGGAAAACAAAGCCGCCCGAACGAATCTCTCTACCCTTGCTTTGACGAATCAACCCTAAAGCGTCAAACCAACGAAAAATCCCCTTGTTACACTGCGGTCAAGAAAGCGAACTGCAGCAATTGGGGCCATCGAGGAAATAGGCCATTCGAACGGGTTCGCAAGTACGCAAGAGGGAAAGGGGAACCGCCATGTTCTTTTACGAGCCGCTTTCGGCGACGGCGATCGTGAGCGTTCTGCTCTATCTGGTATTTCTGATTGGCATGAACGAGCTCTCTCGCCTCAACAAATGGGTCGGTGCCGCAATCTTCATCGCTTTGCCGCTCGCCTTGACCATTTTCGTTTGGCCCCACACCGCTGTCGAAGGCACGGGCGCGGGCACGTGGTTTCAATGGGTGAAAACGTATTCGTGTCTTGCGGGTGCGATTCTCGGATGGCTCATCGTGTACTTCCCCGCCTTCCAGAAGAAATATATCGTGTGCATTCCGCCTATCATTTTCGCTATTAATATTCTTGAGGCGTGCATTCGCGACTTCCAGCTCACGGGTGTCAACGGCATCGTGGATGGTTACATGGTGGTTGGCGGCCCGTGGAATGTGATGAACGGCGTCGCGGGCATTCTGAATGCGCTGTGCATCTGCGGTTTCTTCGGCATCATCGTTGGCCGCGGCAAGAAGAAAGACTACGTCTGGCCTGATCAGCTGTGGTTCTGGATTATTGGCTATGACCTGTGGAACTTCGCCTACACCTACAACAGCGTTTCCGATCGCTCTATGTATTGCGGCCTGGTGCTTCTGGCGGCGTGCACGATCCCCGCGTTCTTCATTAAGCGTGGCGCCTATGCTCAACACCGCGTTCGTACGCTTGCCGTGAACATGATTGTGACCATGACGGTGCCGTGGTTCTTCTTGCACCCGGCGTGCGTGGTGCATTCCACGAACGACCCCGCGGCTCATATGACGATTTCGGCTATTGCGCTCATTTTCAACGTGTGCGTGTTCGTCTACCAGGCTTACACGATTTTCGGCAAGAAGCGCAACCCCTTCAAGCAGGAGCTTTATATCGACAACCCAGGCTTCCGCAAGGTGTATCTCGAAAGCATCGACGTGCCCGAAGGCCAGCGCGAGGCCGCTTTGGCAAACCTGGAGGAGTTCGGCTACGCCGCCGCGTGGGATGAAAAGGGTCGCGTGAAAACAATGGTGGAGCGTTCCTAACGTAGCTTGCCGACGCGCCACTGTGTGCCCCAAAAGGCTGCAGCGGCGGCGCTCGATTCAAGGAGGAAGACCATGGGTATTCTGTATCAAGCATCCGACCCTATGGTGTGGGCGATTTGGCTGTTCGTCGTGTTCGCCCTTATGGCATTTAACGAATTTGGACGCACGAGCGTGTGGGGCGGCGTCGCGCTGTTCGTGGTCGCGCCCATCGTGTTCACGATTTTCGTATGGCCCCACACTGCTGCGCCCGGCAACGAGTATGGCACGGGCAACTGGTTCAATTGGGCGAAAACGTATTCTGCGCTGGCGGGCTGCGTTGGATTCATGGCGTTGCGATTCGTGAAATGGCGCGGTGCCGATGGCCGCGAGCATCATTTGTATGAGAAGCGATGGGCGCTGTGCTTCCCGCCGCTCATTTTGGCAATCAATATTTGCGAAGCCGTGGTGCGCGACATTCAGATGTATACCTACGGCCTGTGGGACGGCGCCGTCGTCGACCACGTGTGGATGATTTCCGGCCCGTGGAACATTATGAATGCTATCGCCGGCATTTTGAACATCATCACCATTTGCGGCTGGTTCGGCATTTTCATCTCAAAGGACAAATCGCGCGACATGATTTGGCCCGATATGCTCTGGATGTGGATTATCGCCTACGACCTGTGGAATTTCGCGTACACGTATAACTGCATGTCCGACCATTCAACGTACACGGGTTTGGCGTTGCTCATTGCCTGCACCGTCCCCACGTTCTTCACGAAGCGTGGTGCATGGTTGCAGCATCGCGCGCAAACCCTGGCGCTCTATGCGATGTTCGCCATGGCGCTCCCGCAGTTCTATACGTTTGCGGAAATTCCCACGACACATAACCCCACTGCGTTCTTTGTCGTAAGTCTGATTGCGTTGATTTCCAACGTGGCGCTTGCCGCCTACCAGCTCCATCGAATTCGCACGCGCAAGCTCAATCCGCTGAAAGACGAGCTCTATAATGACACCAAGAATTATCGAGAGGTCGTTGAAGAGAATCGCTAACCGGCGCGTTTCGTTTTCGTGCATCGCGTTTGGCGCGACGGCCCCATGCTAGACGAAGGAGCCGCCGTGCCGGCGCGAAAGAGTGCTTCCATTTCCGAATTCGCTTCCGACCTGCCGCATCACGTTACGCGCCAGGTGAGGCAGAGCGTGCGATTGGATGGCGTGGCCGGGGATATCATGCAGGCGGCGCGCGAACTGTTCGAGACTGAAGGCGTGGCCGCCACGAGCATGGCGGCCATTGCGCGCAAGGCCGGCGTGGCACGCAGCCTTGTGTATTACTACTTTCCCGATAAGCAGGCCGTGATCGATGCCGTACTCGACGATTTCCTTGAAGATATCGTCGAAAGTGTGTCGACATGGAACGAGCTACGTGCGTTCGGTGACACGCCCTCGGAGCTGAAGAACTGCGTCGCCGCGTTCAGACGTACGCTGTATACGAGCTCGGGGCAGCCGCGCCCCATGTTCGCTGTTCTTGAAGAGCTGGGGATGCGCGATCAATTCGCCACGCGGGCCGTTCGTGAAAGCGTCGCCTGCATTCAGAACTACATCGTGTCGGAATATATGGCGTATCGAACCATTGACATTCAGCTGATTCCTGAGACGTTCGGCTTGGTGCTTTTCGGTATCGTGGGTATGATGAAGGCGAAGCCCGACATCGCCGACGAAGAGCTCGCGACGCTCATTGCGCAAACGCTTCGCCTTGATATGACGGTGATGGCTCCCCCGCCGTGGCCCGAGCATCCCGATGCACCCACCCTTCAAACGGAAACTCAGATGCGGTAATGCCTTGGGCACGATTGGATCGTCAAACCTGCTAAATGCTCGTAGCGTTTAGCAGGTTTCTGCGATTGGCTTGCGACTATTCGGGGGTTTAACGACCTGCTAAACGCTACGAGCATTTAGCAGGTTCTTTTTCCTCATCCATTTTGGCGAAGTGTTCCATGAGCAGCGTGCGCACGGTGGAAATCACGGGCACGCCCAAAAGCACGCCCAGAAGGCCAAACAGCGAGCCGCCGGCGATAACCGCGACAAACACCCAGATGCTCGGCAGACCCACCGACTGGCCCACGACGTTCGGGTAAATCAAGTGGCCCTCGATTTGCTGCAGAATAATCAGGAAGATGATGAACTGTACCGCTTGCAAGGGGTCTTGCGACAGGATCATCGCAGCGCCCATGATGCCGCCGATCCATGCGCCGGCGAACGGAATGAGCGAGGTCACACCCACAATAAGGCCAATTGAGGCTGCGTAGGGAAAATGCAGGATGGTGCCGCCGATAGCGCACAGCGTACCCAAGATGACCGCCTCGATGCATTGGCCGCGAATAAAGCGTGAGAAGCAATCGTTGGTAATAGCGCATGCGTGGAGCACGCGCTCGCGCACCTCGTCGCTGGGAATGAGAGTCGCAAGGCGCATAGCACCGGCATGCACGCGGTCTTTGTCGAGCAGCAGGTACAGCGCGAAAATCATGCCCAGCAGAATGGACAGCGTTACGTGTGCGACCTCGCCGCTCGTTTGGGCCACGATGCGCAGCGCTTGGTCGGTTCCGCCTATGGCTGCCAGGGCCTTCTCGCCCAGGGAGCTCCATGTGGCATCGTTGAGGATCATGCTCTTTTCGGCACCGGGAAGGTTCGCGATTGCTTGCGAAGCCATGGTCGCGCCTTCGGAAACGCCATTGATGATAGCCGCGCCGACCGATTTGAACTCGCTGCCCACGAATGTGATGAGCGCAACGAGCGCGAGTGTGACAGCGGCAATTGCCAAAATGACGCAAATCGGGCGGCGGCTCTTAGTGACAAAGACGTTGGTCGAGCGGGGGAACCATCGCGATTCCAGGCTCGCGGCGATGAAGTTGAGCAGGTATGCCATGACGGCGCCCACCGCCAGCGGCTGCAATGCTTGGCATACGGTTGAGAAGATTTCGCACACGCCGTCGAAGCGAACGACGATGAGTGCTGCCGCTGCGATGGCCGCTACAAGAATAAGAACGTATCGAATGCTGTGCTTGTTCATGGAGTCCTGTCGGTTGGTGGGACGAGGCGCCGTGCGCCGCTGCTTACCTTTCACACCAGTATAAACGCGTGTGGCGAGGAAGCGGCGCGATTGCCTACTTGTCGGCCTTTCGTGAAGAGGTCTTCACGTGGTCGACACGTGCGGCCTGAGTGCCCCTGTTCGCGTAGAAGGCGACTGCGGTAAGGTGATTGGCGTGTCGTTGCCTTATTCGTGCCTTCTTGCATGGCACGCTTACGCGCTGCCGCCTCCATTCGTTTGCATAAGGTTACGCATTGCCCCTCCGCATTTCCGCGCGGCGCATGATGCACTCCGCCGCGACGCTCACGGCGATTTCCTCGGGCGTTTCTGCGGCGATGTCAAGGCCGATGGGCATATGTACGGCGTCAATCGCCTCTTCCGATATTCCCGCATTCAGCATGAGCTCTCGCCCGGTTGCGATTTTTCGCCGTGACCCCATGAGTCCGACGTATGCCAAAGGCCGGCGAAGCACCTGCTCAAGAAGGGCGTAATCGCTGCGATGGGTGTGTGTCATGATGATGACGAAATCGTGCTTGTCCAAGGTCAGTGACGCTGCGATGTTGTCGTAATCGCCCAAGATGACATCATGCGCTTCGGGCACGCGCGAGTGCTGGGCGAATTCGGGGCGGCAATCGAACAATGTGCAGCAGAACCCGACGCGCGAGAGGGCCGATACGGTCGCGCGGCCCACGTGCCCGCCGCCGAAAACGATGGCTCGCGCGGGCAGCGAGGCGGGCATCACGAAACGGCCGTCAATGACGGCCCTGTGCTCAAGGCCTGCGATGTGGCTCGCCTGCATGCCGCGCTCCCCTGCCAACGGCGCGCCGTTGGCATCGAGCAGGGCGACAGTGCTTTCGTTCGATTGTTCGCCTTCGGGACATTTCACGACGAGATAGGAAGGAATGCGCTGTTCAATGCAGCGAAGCATTTCGCGTGCGGCATCGCGCCAATGCGTATCGCTGGCATTCACGGGCGTGTACAGAAGGGTCGCATCCCCGCCGCAGGCCATATCGAGGCCCTTTTTGGAGGCGAGCTTCAGTTCCATGTTTTCGACGAGGCTCAGATTGCCGCCCAGCATGCCACGCGCTTTCTTGATGGCGTGGGCCTCGACGCCGCCGCCGCCAATGGTGCCGCACACAAGCCCTTTTTCGTCGACGAGCATTTGCGAGCCCGCGTGGCGTGGCGTGGAGCCTTTACTTTCCATTATGGTAACCAGCACTAAATCGCGTGCCTCGCGCGAGGCACGCACGATATGTTCCGCAATCGTTCGCATGTTTTATTCCGCCTATGCTTTCGTGAGCGTGTCGCTCAAATGAAGAATGGCTTCCAGCACGCCGCCTGCGACTGCCAGGCCTTTGTCCGATACCGTTTCGCAGTGGCTCACTTCGTCGCGCGGATCGATATCGCCGCACTTCAAGCCCTTGGTAACATGCGTTCCGCCAGCAAGCAGGCCTCGTAGCGTGCCGGTGAGGGTGGCAATAACAGGGGCGTCGTCCACGTATGCGACGGCCTGTCCCGCCTCGACGTGGTCGCGAATTGAAGCGACTTCGCGGAAAGTTCCATCGCTTGGCGCGCGCAGCACGCGCTCACCTGCGAAGCCGCCTACAAGCCCCGGCACTGCGGTGTTTGGAAGTGCCGAACCCTCGTAATACACGCGACCGAGCGTGTGACCGCGCATGGTTTCGACCACGGCGTGGCAGTCGTCGCCCGCCGTGAATCCAGGGCCAATGCCAATTACGATAGGTGCCATGCCGATGGTGGTTCCCACGTTGCGCTTGGCCAAAATGGCGTCGACCAGCACGTCAGGTTCAAGCCAAATGCATGAGCATTTCGGGTCGACGAGCACGGGAACGACCCCTTCGAGTGCTCGTCGCAGCGCATCATCGACGCTTTCAGCACGCACGCCAACGACGCCTTCCACCTGGGTTTTCCCTGAATGAATAGCTTCGCTGAAGGCGACTGTGCGACGGACCGTCAAGGGATGTTCGACTTCCGTCATAATGACGGAAGCGCCGCATTTGTGCAGGCGCAACGCAATCGCGCTGGCGATATCGCCAGCTCCGCGGATTATCGCAAGCATCGAAATTCTTTCCTCCAAAGGCTTCCCGCAACCACGGGGGTTGTGCAGAGCGCCGCTATGCGCTCGGCGGCTCGCCGGTCGTTGTCGGATTCAACCTTGTTAATCAAAACCATATCGTGCAGGCCTTCGACTTCAAGCACGCGCGCTACCATTTCGGGCGTTACGGCATCGGCGGTCGAGGCGTCTGCCAGCTGCGCAAAGCGTTCCGCTCGGTGGCAGGCCTGCGAAATAGAGCTGCCCACGCCATCGATCCCCACGACGCAGACCGTTCGCTTCGCGCATTCGGGAATCATGGGCTCGTGTTCCGCATGCGCTTTCAGGGGCAGCATTTTTGCTCCATCGGCTTCAACGAGCAGGTAGTCGGCCGCGGCTTCCAGTTCCGAAAACGCCATGCGCGGCGCGTCAAGCTTGCCCGTTGGCCCATGGATGTTCCCCACGCAGACGATAGGGTGCGTCGATAGCGCTAATCGCACTTCGTCTATTGTGGGGTCGAGCAGAACCGGACACCAATCGGGTACGAGCATTTTGGTGCTCGTGGCCACGATTACGTGTGCGCGGCGCGGCGCTTCGACGATGGCGTTCTCTTTTGTGTCAGGGCGCCTGGTTGACGGCTCGCCGCCATCAACCGACGGCTTATCGCCTGCGGCCTTCTCCATCGGGCGGTCTTCGTTCGGCGATGTTCCGACCTGGGGCTTATCGGTTGCAATTTCAGCGGCTATGAACTCCGCGTTCGCGGCTCCTCCGGTTGCCAGCTCTTCAGCCAGGGTGCGCAAAAGCGTCGATTTCCCGCCGCTTCCGATGATGGCCGTGGTTTTCCGCGGTATGTGCAAAAACTCGCTTAGAATGCCTACTCCTCGGGTTTCGCGAGCACGATATGCTCGGGCAGAATGGGCAGCTCGCGATGCCACACGCCCGTCGCGCGGTAAATTGCTTGCGTAATCGCGGGGGCCGGCGTATTAATGACGATTTCGCCGATCGACTTCGCCCCGAACGGACCCGTGGGTTCGTAGGAATTCTCGAACTCGACGTGAATGCGGCCCGTGTCAAGACGAGTGGGCAAACGGTACGTGAACAGGCTTGATTCGCGAATGCGACCCTTGGGCGTGCGCGTCACGTCTTCCATGAGCGTGTGGCCGATGCCTTGCACGATGCCGCCTTCGGCCTGAATGCGCGCAAGTGCCGGATTGATGGGAATACCGCAGTCGACGACGCTCGCGTAATTGAGCACTTCAACTACGCCGGTTTCGCGGTCAAGTTCAATCTCGGCCATGCCCACCATGAACGGCGGCGGCGAGACAGGGGAAGAATGCATGGCGGTGGCTTCGGGTGCCAGGCAATTGCTTACCTGGCTTTTCGTGGCCACATCGACGAGTGACATTTCCTCGCCCGTCGCTTCGCGCACCACGCGCCCGTCTTCGAAGCTCAGCTCGTTCGCGTCGCACTCCAGCGCTTCGGCGGCGATGGCGCACAAGCGTTCTTTCAGCTGCGTGCACGCCTTTTGCACCGCCATGCCGGTGACATACGTGGTGGAAGAGGCGTATGAGCCCGAATCGTAGGGCGACGCGTCGGTGTCGGCGCCAAACACGGAAACATCGTCGACCGAGCAATCCATATGCTCGGCGACCATCTGCGCCAAAATGGTGTCGCAGCCTGTGCCCATGTCCGCCGCGCCGATGATCAGCATGTATGTGCCGTCGTCGTTGAGCTTGATGGTGACCGAGCCCACGTCAATGCCGGAAATGCCTGAACCTTGCATCGACATGCCCACGCCCGCCGCGCGAACCTTGCCGTTGCCCATGTCGCGCACGGGGTATTTCGCTTTCCAGTCGAACATGTCGGCGCAATGCTTCAAGCAGCGGTCGAGCGCGCACGCGTTGGCGATTTCGCCGAAGTACGCGGGCATCTCCATGCCTTCGCGCACCATGTTCTGTTCGCGCAGCTCAACGGGGTCGCGGCCGAGCTTTTCGGCCAGCTCGTTCACGGTGGTTTCAACGGCGAATTGGCCCTGCGTGGCGCCGAAGCCTCGGTAGGCGCCCGAAGGCTGCATGTTCGTGTACACCACGTTTGCGGTGAATTTGAATGCCTCGAGCGATCCGGTATACAGCGGAATGGACTTATGGCCGGTAAGGCCGACCGTCGCCCAGCCGTGCTCGCCATAGGCGCCCGAATTCGACAGCGTGGTCACGCCGAGCGCGCGAATGCGGCCGTCGTTGTTCGCGCCCAAGCGCACGGTGATTTCCATCTCGTGGCGCGGAGAGCCGCAGGTCTGCGATTCTTCGCGCGTGTATACGCACATGGCGGCACGGCCCGTCTTCATCGTGACGAATGCGGGGTACACCTCGCACACTGCGGTCTGCTTTGCGCCGAAGCCTCCGCCAATGCGGGGCTTTTCGACGCGAATGCGGCCTTTCGGAATGCCGAGCGCGTTCGATAAGATGCGGCGCACATGAAAGACGACCTGCGTGGATGAAATCACGTGCAAGCGTCCGTAGCGGTCGAGCTCGGTGTAGGTGCGGAAGGTCTCCATCATTGCCTGGTTGTAGGCCTTGGTGTGGTAGGTGCGCTCCAAGACGATGTCGCAATCGGCCAGCACGGCCTCGATGTCGCCGCCTTCGTCGGCCGTGGTGCCCACGAGGTTGCGCGTATTGTCGCCGCCCAAATCGCACAGCATGCGCCAGTTGTCTTCGGGGTGCACGAGCACCGGGTTGTCTTTGGCGGTGCGGAAGTCCAAAACGGGTTCGAGCACGTCGTAGGTAACCTTGATGCGCGCGAGGGCCTTGTTGGCGGCCGCTTCATTTTCGGCAGCGACGATTGCCACCACGTCGCCTACGAAGCGAACGTGGCGATCGATGATGAGGCGGTCGTAGGGGCTCGTTTCGGGGTAGGTTTGGCCCGCGTTCGAAAAGCGCTCGTTCGGCACGTCTTCCCACGTGAATACGTCAACCACGCCGCCGACCTTTTTCGCCTTCGAGGTGTCGATAGTCTCGACGATGGCATTGGCGTGCGGGCTTCGCAGCAGCTTCACTACGAGCGCGTCGCGCACGATATCTTCGGTGTACAGGGGCTTGCCCAGCAGTTGCTGCATCGCGTCTTTCTTGCGGACCGACTTGCCCACCGATTGGTACTCGGGTCTATTCATGGTTGGCCCCTTCCTCATGCCTACTGTGCAGGAAGGCGCGAATGCCGCGCAGCTGGCCTTCATAGCCCGAGCAGCGGCATAGGTTGCCGCTCAGGTACGCGAGAATTTCCCCGTCAGACGGGTCGGGGTTTTCGCGAAGCAGCGCGATGGTATTCATGACGAAGCCGGGATTGCAAAAGCCGCATTGCTCGGCGCCTTGGTCAGCAATGAAGCCGACGAATTCCGACGCTTCTTCTTGCAGACCTTCGAGCGTGTGCACGCTGCGGCCGTTGGCGCGCGCCGCGAGCGTTGAGCATGAAAGCACGGGTTCGTCGTCCATGAGCACGGTACACAAACCGCAGCTCGAGGTTTCGCAGCCGCGCTTCACGCTCAAGCAGCCATGCGCGCGCACGAAATCGATGAGGAGCGTGTCGGCGGGAACGTCGTCGGAAACCATGGTTCCGTTCAGCTTGATTTTGATTTCCATTACTGCACCTCTTTCAGGGCCAGAAGTGCGCGACGCGTGAGCACGGGCACGAGTGCGCGTCGGTATTCGGCGCTGCCCCACATGTTGCCCGAGACGGTCACGGCGCCGGCGGCGTAGTCGGCGAACGCGGCGGCGCTTTCCTCGGTAATGCCGTCGGTGAGGAGCCCCTGCTCATCGCGAAGCACCACGGCACGCGCGGGACGCGAACCCACGACGACGCGCCACTCACCCGCCACCTGGGCCGCAGCGCAGTTCAGTGAAGGGATGTCAGTGCGCTGCTTGCGCACGGCTTGGTATGAGAACGCGCCCGGCTGCTTCTTCACGATGAGGCGCACCAAAATGTCTTTGTCGTAAGGCATACGCGCGAACTCTTCCAGGGGTGCGATGCCGCCCTTGTATAGTTCGACGTAACTATCCATGGCAAGGAAAACCGTGAGGATGTCGGAAAAGCCCATGCGGCGCCACAGGCTTCCGCCGAGCGTTGCGCCGTTGCGGAACTGCACGCCTACGATGTCTTTGAAGGCGGCTTCCACCGCGCCGCAGGAATAGGCGGCGAGGCCTGGATGCTTCTCCATTTGGCGCAGGGTGACCATGGCGCCAATGCGAAATTCCTCGTCGGTTTCTTCGATTTGGTTGAGACCCAGATCGCACAGATCGATGGCGGTGCCGAAGGAGTGGGTGCCCATTTTCATCCACATGGTGCCGGCCACGATGCGGTTGCGCTTTTTCTGGTTGAGCTCCCAGGCTTCGTCGAGGGTTTGCGGGCGCTCGTATTTTTGGAAGGTAATAATGTTTCTCGCCCCATTACTTGAGGTTGGCATAGTCGCTCATATTATACTGTGGCCTGCGATTAATTCTCAAATTCAGCCCGTCCAACCATCGAATTTGCAAAGGCGAATACCGCTATGCCACACGCTGCCGACAACCGCACATTGAAGCACGGATGCATCGTTATGGCATCGGGCGTGGGAGTGCGTTTCGGGGGCAATAAACTCATGGCCGAGCTTTGCGGCGCGCCGCTGATCGGCCATGTTGTGCGAGCAACTGATGATTTGTTCAGCCGGCGCGTGGTGGTCACGCGCCATGTTGACGTGGCTGCGTTGTGCGAGACGCTGGGCGCGCAGGTGATTTTGCACGCCGAGCCTTGCAGAAATGACACGGTGCGCCTGGGCATGGAGGCCATGGACGGGTGCGATACGGTCACGTTTGTACAGGGTGACCAGCCGCTTATTCGTCCAGCGAGCATTGCCGCGCTTCTTCACGCCGCCGAACGCGATGCTGCTGGTGCCGCGAGACGTGATGCTGCGGGGCGCGGCGTTGCGGATGTTGTGGGATGCGATGCTGTCGGTGCAGCGCTGGCCGATACTGCGGAGGACTACGCTATGGGGCTCGATGCTGTGGAGTGCGACGTTGTTGCCGCTGCTGGGTGTGATGCTGCGGAATCCGATGTCGCCGGTGCCGCGAAACATGACGCCGTGGGGTGCAATGCTGAGGTGAGCAGCGTTGCGCGCATTTGGCGCGCCAGTTTCGATGGCGCGCCGGGCGCGCCCGTGCTTTTTCCTTCATGGGCGTTCGACGAGCTTCGCTCTCTTCCCCGTGGTAAGGGTGGCGGCTTCGTGGCAAAAGCGCATGCGGAATACGTTCGAACCATTGAGGTTTCAAGCGAATGGGAGCTGTTCGACGTGGATACGCGCGACGATTTGGAGCGGCTGCAGACGCATGTTGCGCGCTGCGGCAGGGCAGGTTTGCCGCGCTGACGCTTTTCGTCGCGCCGATTTTGCCTGCGCGTTCCATCCGGCGTTCTAGGCATGTGCCCCAGCTGGGTGTTCTGCTGCGCCCCTTGGCTAGATATCCCAGCAGGGCGCCCTGTTGTGCTTTCTGGCCCGATAATGGGCACCCATTACATTCAGACCATTGCGTTCGCAACTGAGTGCCGCCGATTCGGTTTGATGCAATTTCCCAGTTCGCAGCTTCCGTTCTTTATTCTGACACTTCGCTTATTTCACCACTCCTGAGCGCTTCTTTCTGCTGGTTGCAAATTTGATTTTTGCTGCATTGCGAATGCGGTATTGTATGGGCCACGTGTGGCATTGCTCGGCATGCGCGAAATTACCGTTAATTTTTACTCTTTCCCTTCCCTCTTTTCTCGGTTTCTTTCATCTTCTCTTCGTGCTTGCTCCGGGCTTGCTTCGAGTCTACTGTTAGTGCCTTCTTGAACAATTTGCTCTTGCTTGATATTTGGCCCGAATTGTCAACTTTTTGGCACAAATTTGCGGTTGTGCACGATGGGGAACGCATTGTTCCTGCCTCCGGTAAATCGTGACCTGGGGTTTTGCAAAAACGAAGCATCTTTGGGGCCTTTTCGGAGTGCTAAGACCGTTCACAACCGCAAATTTCTGCCATTTTTTGCAAAATCGGGACATGGTTTGGGCCGCGTCGGCCCGTTCGGGCTTGCCGTGGAGGGATTTGCGGAAGGTGCTGTGGAAATGAGCGCAAAAGAGCTCGTTGGGCAAGCGCTGCGATAGTCCGATTGGGCGTGCGTTGCGAAAGTTCGCATGTGACAGTGCGCGCAGAAAGCGCGTGCGGAAAAGCCCGACCACGCAAGTGCGATGGAAATGGGTTCGAGAATGATCGCTCCGTTTGGACATGATAAGCGCAATTGGGGATGAGCTCTTCGATTGGATACGATGGGTGCTGTTGAAGGAAAGCTGTTTCATCGTTCGCATTTCGACCAGGCAACAAAGAACGGCGCCCTGTCTCTCGCGAAAGAAACAGGGCGCCGTTCGCTTGGATGTATAAGAACGATTTGGGCCAAAAGTTCGAATGCCAACCTTGAGCCGCTCGTTTAACTCGCTAAGCGTTCGCGTCCTTCTCGGGCGTTTTCTCGTTTTCGTCTTTGGGAAGCACGATGTTCAAAATGATGGCGACCGCAGCTGCGGCGACAATGCCAGAGCCGCCGAAAATCAGGCCGACGAACTCAGGCGAACCAGCCAGTACGGCGGGGTTCGCGCCAATGCCGTAGCCTAGGCCAAGTGCGACGGAAACGATGCTCAAGTTGCGCGGCGTAAGGGGTTCGCGTGTGATCAACTGAATGCCGCTCACCACGATGGAGGCGAACATCATAACGGCCGCGCCGCCGAGGACCGACTGGGGCATGATGGAGACCACGGCGCCGAGCTTCGGGCACAAGCCGCACAGAATCAGGAATACGGCGCCGCAGGCCAGGGCCTTGCGGTTGACCATTTTGGTCATAGTGACCAGGCCGACGTTCTGGCTGAACGAGGTGTTGGGCAGCACGCCGAACATGGCTGCGAGCGACGAGCCCAAGCCGTCGCACACAACGCCGCCGGAAAGCTCTTTGTCGGTAGCCTCGCGATTCATGCCGCCTTGCGTGACGCCCGAAATGTCGCCAACAGTCTCGACGGCCGTGACGATGAACATCACCAGCACAGGCGCAATGGCTCGCATGTCGAAGACAGGCATGACGGGCAGAAGGTTCGGAATGGCGAACCATGACGCCGCAGCGACCTTATCCCAGTTCAGAACCCATGCTTTTGTGTATTCCACGCCATCGGCGGTCACACCAGTCGTAGGAAGCACCAGGCCCATGATGCCGGCGACGACATATCCCACGATAATGCCAGCCAAAATGGAAGAGGCGCTGACAAAGCCTGTAGTCGCATGCTTCACGGCGAGAATGACGATGAGCACGATGAGCGCCAAGCACAGATTCTCGAACGAGCCGAAGTCGGGCGCGGTGTTGCCGCCGCCGAAAGCGTTCACGCCGACGCTGATAAGGCTCAGGCCGATGGAAAGCACGACGGTGCCCGTAACGACCGCAGGGAAGAAGCGGCGCAGGGGTTTTAGGAAGAAGCCCAGAACGGCCTCGAACAAACCGCCGATGAGCGATGCGCCCATGATGGCGCCATAGGCGATAAGGCCGCCGCCCATTGATGCGGCCACCGAGTTAAACACGCCGATGAAGCCTGAAGACGTGCCCATGATGATGGGTGCCTTGCCGCCGACCGGGCCAATGCCGAAAAGCTGGATGAGGGTTACGACACCCGCGATCCACATGGCATTTTGCAACAGGGAAAGCTGCACGTCGGCGAATTCGGCGCCGGCCAATCCGCATGCGCTCGTCACAATAAGCAGCGGAGTCAAATTGCCCACGAACATTGCCAGAACATGCTGCAAGCCCAAGGGGATTGCTTGCGCGAGCGGCATGTCGCCCTCGAACGAGAATACGCCGAGCGACCTCGTTTTCTCGGGGGTCTCTTTCGGAGATTCACCTGCAGGTTCTTCTGCTTGAGCCTGCGCTGTGACCTCCTGTTTTTCATCTGTCATTGGCATCCCTTTCTGAAAACACATTAAGAAAAGAAAATAGCACTCCACTACGCTATTTTGAAGAAGCCAAAATAAGAAATTTGACCAGCAAACATATTCTTTTTCGAGAACGATTTGAATCAGGGCATGGTTTCCCTCTCTGTTTAATCTCGGCAGCGAATGGAATTCAGAATGCGTTCATTGTCTGGCCTGATACTGCACCGAACTCCTTCGCTCTCCGTGCTGTTCAATTCGTCATCGAGCCTTTCTCACCCGTTCATTCTTTTCGTGTGACAAGGTATTCGTGCGTTTCGGGCATCATGAAGCTGCGCGGCTGGTCGAATGCCGCATATAAGGAGGAGGGAAAATGAAGACTATCAACCGTAGGTCGTTCTGCGCGGGTGCTGCGATTCTTGGCGGAAGTTTTGCTTTGGCGGGATGTTCGGGTACCGCCTCGAAGCAAGCCGATGAGGAAAAGCCAAAGGGTGAGATTATCGAAACCGATATTGCGGTTATCGGGTCGGGTCTTGCTGGTGAGGCGTGCGCGCTTGCCGCTGCCCAAAATGGCGCGAAAGTCGTGCTCGTAGAGAAGTCGCCGACTTTGGGCATTTCGTTCCAGACTTCGAAGGGGAATGTTTCGATTTATCAGGGTGTCGAAAACGAGGAGTTCTGGCAGTTCGTTTCCGAGACGACCGACACCATGGATGAGTTCCTCGCTCGTTTCAAAAAGGCAACCGAGACCGGCAAAGTCGATGCGCCCTACCCCGATTACGATCGCGTGAAAGCGCTTATGCAGGCGAGCTGCGAGACGGTGAATTGGGTTGAGAAAACGGGAATTGATTTTATTCAATCGTTCACTAAAGAGAAGGTTGGGACCGATACCGTATGGCCCGATACGAGCGCTGACGCCTCAAAGGCCGCTGGTCAGCTCATCACTGAGAAAATGACCGCAGCCCTGGAAGACGCGGGCGTCGAAATTTTGCTTGAGCATGAGGCAACCGAGCTGGTGACCGAAGATGACAAGGTTACGGGCGTCGTTCTGCAGTCGAACGGTAAAACTAAGACTGTTGCGGCGAAAGCGACGGTTCTTGCATGCGGTGGTTTTGGCGGAAGCGTCGACTATCTTAATAAGTTTGTTCCTTCGGTTGAAAAAATCGGTTTCCAGTATTTGGGCAATGCCATGAACACTGGCGACGGCATTACCATGGGAAAAGCTGTGGGCGCGGCGCTTTATGACAATTGCTGGGTGATTCCTTTCAATATCATGCCCTCCAGGAAGCTCACCGAAGTTGATCCGTCTTTTGCGAAGCTCGTTGATATGTCTATGTCGACCAAGCCCCTCGAGGGCGGCGGGGTTGCGAGCAAGATGCTCGTTGATGCTCGGGGCAAGCGCTTCGTCAACGAAGCTGGTCCGGGAATCCTGCTCGCCTCGAGCATGGCCGATCACGACGCTGCTCCGTATTATGCGCTTTTCGATAGTACGAATGCCGAGGCGTGCGAGATTCTTGAGAAGGGCATTTCGACTGGAGACGTCATTAAGGCCGACACCATTGACGACCTCGCGTCGGCGATGGGCGCCGTAGCGCTTGCCGAAACGTTCGCTTCGTATCAGGCATTCGCCGAGGGATCCGCTGAGGACGAATACGGGAAGTCCGTCGAAAAGGCGGTCGCGTACGGTGAGGGTCCCTACTACCTCGTGAGCTATGTTCCCTCATACGTCGCGACCATGGGAGGCTTGAAGACCGACAGCGACTGCCGCGTTGTTGATGACGCTGGCAACGCCATCGAAGGCTTATGGGCGATTGGCGAGATCACGCATCGATTCATGTATAACCGTAGCTTCGTGCGCCATTGCTCGAATTCCGTTGGGTTGTCAATGGGTCGCCTCACGGGCGAAGCAATTGTCAAAGACCTCGCCTAATAATGAGAAGGTGTGGCGGCGGCTCACGATGCCCGCTATGCCTTCTCTTTTGCGTTTTTGAATGATTCGGCGTGCATCTCTTCTATTGCATCTATGAGTTCCTGACGGGAGTGCACGCCAACTTTCGTATAGGCCCTACGCAAGTGCGTTTTGACGGTATGCTCCGAGAGCATATACCACTCCGCTAAATATCTCGCGCTTCGTCCGGCAGCGAATTCTCGCACGATTTGCGCCTCACGGTCGGAAAGGCCATAGCGCTGCACGAGCATATCGAACGCTTCGTTCCACGGGTCTGCGTCTGAGGCGATAGGCGCAATCTCTTCGCTTGCCAACGCCACATCGCTTGTGACCTTGTTGGGTTCGATCGTCTCCATGTGGGACGAATGCTGCCTATCTTCATCGGGGGCGGTTTCGTCGAAGCCGCCCCGTAAGCGTTTTGAGGAATAACGCAAATAGGCGAAGAATATGGTTGAAACCGCAATTGCAAGCGCCCAAAGGCTTACGGCACTTACTGCGCTCTGAACGATGAGATTGCCGCCGATGGCCCAGTCGGCGCATGCCCGACCCGCCATAACCGACAAACGTGCGACTCCCAGGGCAAGGCCGAGCAGGAAAAATGCGGGGAGCTTCCTTTCGTGGGCTTCGCTCACGAGCATGAGCCAGAGCAATACGTAGAACGAAATCAAAGTAGCCGTCATGATACTGCCCGATACCGAAGCTTCGAGCAATCCCGTAGATCGCGTGAACAACGCCGTTGCAATCCAGGCGGCGGCTATGGGGCACATGTAGTCGATATTCGCTTTTCGAATCGAAAAAACGAGCAATGCGCAGACCATAAGAATCGCTGCGACGAGGCAAATGAGCGCCGTTTCGTTGCTTTGCGCGTATTCCATGTTTGTAGCAAGCAAGTCGGCTTCGATAACGAATCCGCAGACAAATGAAAAAGCAAAAGCGCAGGCAACGGCCCTGCGTGCGCGAGAAAACGCTTCCGAGAGCGTGGTCGTTTCGTGGCACGATGCGTCGCTGAAAGCTTGCTCGTTTGCGAGGGTATCATAGGCAATTGCCTTGTCATAGCGAATGCAAATGCCGAGTAGGACAATTGAAATTGCCATGAATGCGGCGAGTGCGCCTTCGACCGGCAGGCCTAATGCCCCGAGGAGCGGTTTCACGGCAACATTCACCGCGTAGGCAAGCGCAATCATGATAAGGACAAATCGTGGTTTGTAGTTGGTGAAGATTTCCATCCAACATAGAACGTTGAGCGACCATGTGAGGCCGGCGAATGCCTGATGAATGGCCGCGTCGCCAAGATTGAGAAGCGATAGAGCGAGATAGAGCGCACACGAAATCGCCCCTGCGCAGTAGAGTTTGCGGTTGTCGTCAATTTTTCCAAAATACGAAAGTACGGCGATGGCAAGCAAGGTCGCGCCATCGACGAACAGGCCGAAAAGCGCAAGCGAATGCGCGCTGTACGGCCCTGAATTAACGTCGATAAAGCGTGCTCCCTGAAGCAGGCCGAAACCCATTACCGCGATTGCGGCGAGTACCATACGCCTTGTTTTTGTTATGCTCGCATCGGCGGCAATCCTCATAAGTCCCTCCGTGCACGAAACGGAGCTTGCGCAACGCAAGCTCCGTCTAGTTCCCTCATATTGAGAATTGAAAGCGTTTTGCCGGCTGGCGCAATGCTTTATTCTGCAGTTTCTTTCGACGCATTCGCACCTGCAATTCTACCGAATACGATGGAGCTTGTTTGCCAGCTTCCTGAAACGGTGTCGGTGCCGAATTGTCCGCCCGTGCACATCCCAGCTGCGTAAAGGCCGGGAATCACGTCGCCGTCGGCGTTGCGTACGCGGGCGTTTTCATCTGCGTCAAGACCGCCGTTGGTATAGAGCATGATGCATGTTTCAACGGGGCCTACGTAAAATGGTGCCTGGTTGATCGGGGTAAGGAAATGGGGGTCCTTACCGAATTCGTCCGTGCCAGAACTGCAACCCTCGTTGTAGGCTTGGATGCTTGCGATAAGCGTGATTGCAGGGATTCCGAAACTCGATTCGGCTTTAGATGCAACTTCTTCGAGGGTATCTGCGGTTACCACGAAGCCGCCATCGATCCATTTCTGAAGGACCTCTTCTTTTGGATTCACCTGAGTTGGAACGAAGTGGCCGTCAAGTACGGGATAGAACACGTTGTCTTCAAGTTTGAGCACGTCGCGGGCAATGGCGCCACGGGTCTTGCCTTCGTCGGTAAAGCGCTTGCCGTTGGAGCCTACCATGACCTGCCCAACGACACGGGTGATACCTGCAACAGCGACACCCTGCGACATGAGGTCCGAAGTCGAATAGCACGGTTCGGACACGCAGTACTCCATATGGCGAACGGCAGCGCCGGCCTTTTGGGCCGCACGAATCGCTTCGCCGGTAAACGGACCGTAGGGCATGCCCAGTGAAGCGAAAGTCTCTCCAGCCGCAGCGGGCGTTTCCGGCAGTTCGTTCATGTGGCGAGGAATCATTACCTCGTCATTGGTCCAGGGGCCAGAGCAGATGATGACGGCCTTGCGCGCACGAATGCGCTTTTCCTTGCCGCCATCGAGACAGATGGCTCCGATGATGCGGCCTTCTTCATTCGCAACAAGGCTTTCAAGCGGGCAATTGTTGAGCAATGTTGCTTTTTCTTGAATGATAGGGATGAGCTTCGTTGTAAGCTCGCCAGCGGTTTTTGCGATGTATTTACCCTGCCCTTGTCGACCTTCGCAAATCTTCAGCGTTTCTTTGAATTCGCACCCATGGTCAATCATCCAGTCGATCGCGTCAGCCGCGCCGTCACACCAGATTTTGACCAGGGAGGGGTCGGCGGTTCCTTCGGAAACTTCCATGGCGTTTTCGAACATGAGCTCGGCGCTATCGGTCACGTCATCGAAATTCTGCGGAATTGCCAGCGAAGACGTTGGGGCGCAATACTGAACGGTCGCACTTGTCGCTCCACCGATGAGGTCGGCCTTCTCGACCATAACGACCTCAGCCCCTTCTTCAATCGCGGTTACTGCAGCGGCAACGCCTGCCGCGCCGGAGCCCACAACGACAATGTCAGTCTCGAGGTCCCATGCGTCGCCCTCAGCGCTCGCTCCTTTTTCGTTGGAACATCCAGGAAGCATGCTTGCTCCTATGATTCCTGCCGCCCCGATGCCTGCGGCCGTGAGAAACGAACGGCGAGATACGCCCGACTCGTTTACGATTGATGTACCCATAATTTCCCTCCTTGCTCACGCGGCTTATGCCGCTTGTTTTAAATTGTGTCTAATCAGGCATGATGCGTGTCGCACGAAAAGAATGAGTACGGAAAAGAAAGGATTGGGTGCGGTGGAAAGCAATGAAAAAGGGCCCGCCGAAGCGGACCCTTGTGGCAGCTGTGGGGCTGTGTTGAATGCATTTGTGGGATCGGCCTTGCCCTAGAAAGCGGATTACCTGCCGTTCGGATGGGCTGTCTCGCAGTCGAGCTGCCGTTCGGAAGAGCGCGTTTGTTTCGGATCGCCTCGCATCTGAGCCTGCCGGGAAAAGCGAGTTCAGCGCTTTCGATCACGGCGTTTTCAGGAGCTTCATCCCCATGCTTTCCTTGTTTGCCTTACTCGGCGATTTCCTTCTTTTTGTTGCCGAAAATCACGCGGGCGCCCTTAATAGCAAGTACCACCGCGAGCACGGCGAGCAGCACCGCGAGCACGAGCTGCAGGCCGTTGGCCAGCGTGAGTGCGCCGCCGGCGATGGCCAGGAACTTCGCCTGCATGGTAAGCACGAGCGAAGTCAGCGTCACGATGAGCATGAACACCATGGGAACATAGAACATCTTGTTGTTGCGGCCGGCATTGCCGAGCCATGCGCACACGGCCAGCAGGCCGAGCGCGGCGAGCAGCTGGTTGGCGGCGCCGAACAGCGGCCACACGAGCTGGTAGCCGGTGAGGCCGAGCGCAACGCCGAGCGTCACGGTGATGAGCGTTGCCACAACGGGGTTCGAGAAGAATTTTCGCCAGCCGGAAAGCTCTTCGCGGGTCTTGCCTGCGGGAATGAAGAGCTCTTGGAACATGTAACGGCCAAGGCGGGTCGCGGTGTCAAGCGAAGTCAGGCAGAACACCGAAACGGCCAGAATCAGCAGCGAGTATGCAATGTCTTCAGCGCCAGAAAGGCCGGGGATGCAGCCGAGCATCTGAGAGAGGCCGCCCGCGAAAACCTGCGTGGGCGACGCGTAGGTGCCGTCCATATAGCCGTCGAACACGAACGCCACGGCGCACAGCGAAATAATGGCGACCAGGCACTCGAGCAGCATGCCGCCATAGGCGATGGGCTGCGCTTCGCTTTCATGGTCGAGCTGCTTGGACGTCGTGCCCGAAGCCACCAGGCTATGGAAGCCCGAAATCGCACCGCATGCGATGGTAATGAACAGCGCCGGGAACAAGAAGCCCGTGGTCGCGACTTTGCTGTCGCCCTTCACGGCGGTGAAACCGGTAAACGCCGGAATGTCCAGATTGGTGGCAGCGCCGGTAACGCCCGCGCCAATGATGCCCACCAGGGCGAGCGCGATCATGCCATAGAGCAGGTAGCTCGAAAGGTAGTCGCGCGGTTGCAGCAGAATCCACACCGGGGCGATCGAGGCGACCAGAATGTAGGCGCCTACGATCCACATCCAGGTGAAGTTGTTGAGCTCGAAAACCGGGAAGTTGTAGCCGATGGCAACCACGGCGACAATGACCACGATCGCCAGAGCGATGTTCACCGGGCCGGGAATGGAGCGGCCGCGAAGTGCTATGCCCCAAATGACGGCCGCAACGATGAACAGTACTGAAATCATGGCGGTGCGGCTGTTCGCGAGGTTCGTGCCCGTCATTTCCACAACGCCATCGGCGTTGGGAACTACGGCGAACGTGCCAGCGACGATGGACGCGAAAGCGGCGACGACCAAAATCAGCGTGAGGTACGCGAAGATGCAGAACAGTTTCTTTGCGGTGTCGTCGATGTTTTCCTGAATAACGCTCGCGAGCGTTTGACCTTTATGGCGTAGCGATGCGAACAGGGCGCCGAAGTCATGCATAGCGCCGAAGAAAATGCCACCGATGAGCACCCACAAAAGCACCGGAACCCAGCCGAACACGGCTGCCTGAATGGGGCCGTTAATGGGGCCTGCGCCCGCGATGGACGAGAAATGGTGGCCCAAAACGACGTAAGGCTTGGCGGGAACGTAGTCGACGCCGTCTTCGAACTCGTGGGCAGGCGTTACGCGGTCGGCGTTAACGCCCCATTGCTTGGCAAGCCAACCGCCGTAGAAGATATAACCCACGACGAGGACAGCCGCGCCGATGAGCAGAACCAGCATGGCATTCATGTAAAACTCCTCTATATATAGCAACGTTGGGCGATAACGCCCAGGGGTAGCCGCAGCGTCGTGGCAACCTGACGAGCGGCCTGCGCCATAGAGAGCTTGAAACGGCTAGCCGCGAAGCGTGTCGGTGGCATTCGCCTCAAGCGATTTGCGAATGCGCTTGGCAGCGCCGTTGCATACGACGCGGGAGCCTTGTGGCTTCGACAAATCGATGAGCGCGAGTCGCACGTCGCTCCATCCGCGAATGCCCCACATGAAATTCTTGCGGTGGCTCGTTTTGCGGAACAGGGTGCATGCTTCATCGCTCACCGAATTGGCGATTACGACTAGCGTTCTAAACGAGGACATATGGTTTGGTTCGGGCTTCACGAGTTCGAGCGCCTCGTTCTTCATGAACTCGACGTAGGAACGCGCTGCCTCGGCATCGATGTGGTCGCGCACGTCGAACAGCATGTACTCGTGCTCTTCGGCCTCCCACAGCTTCACGCGCTTTACGAGTACGTATTGCTCGCCGAAGGAATGGAACTGCGCGAGCGCGCGGAAAGCACGGCCAGCAACGCTAACGTTTCGCGACACATCGAACCATGCCCCATGCGCGGCGAGCAAACGTTCAAGGACGAGTTCGCTTTTGGCGGTAGTCTCGTTTCCGGGCTTCGGCCTGTGGGCCGCCTGCTCCTGCTCTTCCGTGTGCTTGTCGTACATGCGGTATGTTTCTCCTCGCCTCTCAATGGCTGGCGAAATTGTAACGAACGTGTTGCGTGCGGGTTACAGAAAGCCGCTTTAGTGGACTAAAGCGGCGGTAAGCGGCACGCTCGCGCGGCAAGCGGCGGTGAATTTATAAGCCCGGGCGATAGATCAGGACGAATGGCATAAATACTCGTGCGAGCGGAATTCGTGCATTTGGCCTACGATGCGTCGCGTCGGCGAATAAACGGCCTCGTCTCTCGCACTCTCTTTGGTGGACGTTCTCGATTTTTGTGTTTTGCTCAGTGGAAGTTTTCGGTCATAAAAAACGGCGGCTCGATGGCCGCCGTCCACGTGCATATTCTATTTGTGCTGCTTGAAGAACGCTTCGCTTAATTACTTCGATTCAATCACGGGAATTTCGTCTTCGCACACTTCGTCAAGATTGCCATCGTAGATATAGTGCTGAGTCTCGCGTGCGATAAGACCGGAAAGCGCGAGCACCATGATGATGTTTGGAATGGCCATAAGCGCATTGCCAATGTCGGAAACGAGCCAGACGGCATCGCCAATGCCCACAGCGCCCAAAAAGCCGATGATAACGTAGAACACCTGGTAAGGAAGCTGGGCTTTCGCGCCGAATAGGTAGGTCACGCATCGGTTTCCGTAGTAGCTCCAGCCCAAAATGGTGGAGTACGCGAAGCTCACCATGCCAAGCACCAGAATCGGGGTGCCAATATAAGGAATGGTTGCGAACGCCGCCGAAGCGAGCGCGGCGCCTTCCTTTATGCCGCCATTTTCGATGAGGCCGGGATTGGCAATGCCAACGGCAACGAGCACGATGCCCGTAACGGCGCAAATCACGACGGTCGACCAGAACGTGCCCGTCATGGCGACGAGCGCCTGACGTGCGGGGTTCTTCGTTGCAGCAGCAGCCGCAACGATAGGAGCCGAACCCAAGCCCGATTCGTTCGAGAACAAGCCGCGCGCGCAGCCGAACTGCAAGGCAACCATGATGCCCGAACCCACGGCACCGCCGAATGCGGCCTTCGACGTGAACGCGCATTCGAAAATCATCGCGAGCGCGGGGCCGACGTATTGCCAGTTGATAGCGAGAATAACCATGCAGCCGCCGAAATATGCTATGGCCATGAACGGCACGAGCTTCTCGGCAACGCTCGAGATGGATTTCACGCCGCCAAAAATAACGAGCGCCACGGCGATGGCAATCACGAGCGCGATAGCCCAATCGGGAACGCCCGGAAAGCTCGACTCGATGATGCCGGTAATGGCAGCCGACTGCACTGCGGAGCCCGTGCCGATGGTGGCGATAACGGCGAAGGCGGCAAACGCAACCGCTCCAAGCTTGGCCCACCAGGGCACGCTGCCGTCGGAGCGCTTGAACGCACGCTCCCATGCGTACATCGCGCCACCGAGCATTTCGCCCTTGTGGTCTTTCACGCGGTATTTGACCGACGCGAATACCTCGCAGTATTTGGTGGCGATGCCGAATACGCCGGTGAGCCACATCCAGAAGACGGCGCCCGGGCCGCCGGCGATAATGGCGGTCGCGACGCCGACGATGGATCCCGTGCCGATGGTGCCGGCGAGAGCCGTGACAAGCGCGCCAAATTGGCTTACGTCGCCTTCGGCGTCTTCGTCTTTAGCGAGGGACATTTTGATGGCTGTCGGAAGCTTGCGCTGGATGAATCCTGTACGAATCGTCAGGAAGATATGCGAGCCTAAGAGCAGGCAAATCATCGCCGGGCCCCATACAACAGCATCGATTTGAGTGAGAGCATTAATTATTGTATCCATGAGGATGCATGATACCACTCGCGCAATTTAATCTGGACTTTACAAAGATGAACGACACCAAATCGAAAGAAAAATGATGCAGCGGTGAAGTGGTTGCTCGCGGAACGAACCAATCGCCTCTGCGAGCAATTGGCGGAAGCGATTGGTTCACGTGAGGTTGCAGGCTCGTGTGAGGCGGGCGAGCGGGCTGCGATCGAGCAAAACATCGGGTTGGCGTGTGGCCTAGAACTGAAACTTTCGCTCGCTGCCGTCGATGTCGCAAATGCGGCACGTGCCGTTCTTCACGCTGAAAAACGCAAGACGGCCGTCGTTGGGCGAATCGTGGTGCTCGCCGATGCCTACCATGTGTTCGAAGCCCGCTTGACGAACTTCGTCGGGGCATACTTCGTCGTCGGCGAGTTCGGCTTCGCCTTCCACGACAATCCAGCACTCGCCCGGCTTCCACCCGGAAAGCTCGAACTTGGCATTCGCCTCAAGCTCGCGCCATACATCTTTGTCGCGTGACGTGGAAAACCACAGCTTGCCGTTGGCCTGCGCGGCGAACGAGAACGGGCGCACGCGAGGCTGCGTGGGGTCGGCCGCGTCGATGGTGGCCAAATACCATGCGGGAATGCCCGTGAGATACTGTACGATTTCGTCCATGCGGTACTCCTTATATATATGTTGCCTACACGCTGTGTCGTGCGGGCTCTAGACATCGCCTCCTACGGCGAAGCCGTGCCGTGCGGGGTGCGAAGCTTACAGTTCCACAGGCACCCACTCTTCGTGGTCGCAAATCCATGCTTGGGGCTCATCGGCACTGAAGAATACGAGCGTCTCATCGTTTGGTCCGTCGTAGTGCTCGTCGAGGCCTTCGAGGTGTTGCCATCCAGCTTCGCGCATTTCGGGCGACGCCTCGTCGACCAACCCCGCTTTGCCGCGCAAAATGAGCCAGCCATGCCCCGGCCACCATGAGGTGGCTTCGAAGAGCTGGTTTTGCAGAAGCTCCTGCCACACGTCTTTCGTGGTGGCGGTTACGAACCACAGCTTGCCATCTTGGATTTGGGCGAACGAGAATGGACGCACGTGGGGCTGGCCGTCGACGCTCGTCGCCAAATACCAGGCGGGTACCGAGGTCATATATTGCAGAACCTTTTCGAGCCCTTCGGCGGGCATTTCGTTTTCAGGCATGGTCTTTCCTTTCTAGAGCAGCACGTTCACGGCGACAATGCCGCACACGAGCACGGCGAACGCGGCAATGGCGAATGCGTCGAATTTCGAATAGCGCAGCGGGTGGAGCCTCGTGCGGCCCTCCTCGCCGTGGTAGCAGCGCGCATCCATGGCGGCCGACAGCGTTTCTGCATGACGGAAGACGCTCGCGAACAGCGGAATCGTCACGCTTGAAAGCATGCGCAGGCCCTTCACGGGGCTGCCGTCGAGCGCGGCGCCTCGGCTGATTTGCGCGTGGTAGACGTTCGCGAGCTCGGTTGCGAATTGAGGCATGAAACGCAGGGCGATGCCCATAATCATGCCCAGCTCGTGCGCGGGCACGCCGAAGCGGGCGAAGGGATGCAGCATTTGCTCAACGGCCGCAGTAAGGTCGAGCGTCGTTGTCGTCATGGTGATGAGGCTCATGCCCATCATCATTAAAATGATACGGCAACCGACGAACAGGCACGAATGCACGCTGCCGGTGCTGATTTCGATGATGCCCCACTTGAACAGCGTTTCGCCGCTTTGGTCGACGAAGAGGTTCAGCAGCGCGCAAATAAGCGCGATTGCCATGAGCGGCGCGAGCGAGCGCATGGCCTTGCCGAATGGGATGCGCGATACCACATAGAGGAATGCCACGAACACCGCGATCACGCCTAGGCCAGCAAACCCCTGTGCCATAAGCGCAACGATCAAGAACACGAATCCAAGCGTGAGCTTCGTGCGCGCGTCGCATTTGTGCAAGGGGCTATCCCCGGGGTAATAACTTCCGAAAGAGAACACTTCGTTCATCGCGCACCGCCTTCCGCGATGGAGGCGATTTCGGCAGCGAGCGAGTCGATTGAATAGAGCTCATCGGCGCTCAGCGGCGCGCCCGCATCGATGAGCGCATAGGCCATGCGCTGCGGGGCGGGAAGGCCCAGGCCGATCTCGTTGAGCTTGGCGGCGTGCATGAACACATGCGCAGGCGTGTCTTGGCGCACGATTTCGCCTTCCTTGAGCACGACCACGCGGTCGCACATCGCGGCCAAGTCGTCCATGCTATGCGACACCATGACGATCGTCGTGCCCTGCTTGTGCAGCTGGACAATGAGCTCCAGGAACTCGCGGCGCGCCACGGGGTCGAGGCCCGCTACGGGCTCGTCGAGCACGAGCGCCTCGGGGTTCATGGCGAGCACGCCGGCGAAAGCGACGCGGCGCTGCTGGCCGCCCGAAAGCTCAAAGGGGCTCATGTCGCGCAGGCTGTCGATGGAAAGGCCCACGCGGGAAAGCGACTCGCGAACGCGCGTTTCAACCTCATCGCCCGAAAGGCCCAGGTTGCGCGGGCCAAACGCGACATCGTCGAACACGGTGGTAGCGAACAGCTGGCGCTCGGGGTATTGAAATACGATGCCGATGCGCGCTTTCGCCGCCGCCGCGGCTTTTTTGTCGGCCAAATCTTCGCCGCCCACGAGCACGCGCCCACGGCTCGGCTGAAGCAGGCCGTTCATATGCTGAAGAAGGGTCGATTTGCCCGATCCCGTGTGACCTGCGATGCCCAAGAATTCGCCGCGGCGCAGCTCGAATGAGATATCTTTGAGAGCCCACACTTCATTGGGGTCATTGCCCCAGGCCGCGCGTTCTTCGGGCTTCGAGCCGAGTTTTTTGCGCTTGCGCTCTTTCTTCGATTTCGTATAGGTGAAGAAAACGTCCTCGAAGCGCAGCAACGCGTCTTCTGAAGGCGCGGGAGCAGTCGCATGGAAGGCGGGGTCGATATCTTTCGCATGGCCCGCTTCGCCAAGTTTGCCCACTTCAGAGAGCTTCGCGGCGATTTCTGCGACCATCTGCGTTTCATTCACGTGCGGCACAACGTGCATGCCCGCCTTTTGGAGCGCCAAGCCCAGCTGGCAGGAATACGGCACATCCAGGTTGAGCGCCGCCAGCTCGTCGGCCTGCGTGAGCACCTCTTCGGGCGTGCCTTCGCACGCGATGCGACCTTCATTCATGACCACAAGGCGATCGGCCGCCGCGGCTTCTTCCATGTAATGGGTGATCATGATAATGGTCATGCCTCGGTCGTTGAGCTCGCGGCATACGCGCATGAGGCCTTTGCGGCCGCGGGGGTCGAGCATCGAAGAGGCTTCGTCCAAAATGAGCGCGCGTGGCTCCATGGCGAGCACGCCGGCAATGGCGACGCGCTGCTTCTGGCCGCCTGAAAGCGCGTGGGTTTCGTGACGCTCGAAGCCAACGAGGCCCACTTCTTTAAGCGCTTGCTTTACGCGCTCGGCGATGTGTGCGCTTTCGACGCCGAGGTTTTCAGGACCGAATGCCACGTCGTCTTCCACGAGCGATGCGACGAGCTGGTCGTCGGGGTTCTGGAACACCATGCCTGCGGTGGAGCGAATGTCGTAGACGTATTCTTCGTCTTGCGTATCGTGGCCCGCAACGCGCATGCAGCCCTCGTCGGGCACGAGCAAGGCATTCATGTGCTTCGCGAGCGTCGATTTGCCGGAGCCGTTGCCGCCCAAAATGCAGACGAATTCGCCGTCGGCGATATGCAAATCGATGCCTCGCAGCACGAAGCGCTCGCCATCGTAGGTGAATCGAACGTTGGAGCAATCGATCATAATCGGGTCCTTCATAAACACGTCTGGCCGCTGCACATGCAACGGCCAGCTTGGGGAGGAGGCGCGTTATTCGGAAACGCGGCCCTTAACTTGCTTCTTCTTCGGGGTGATAAGGTTCGAGACGGCCTTATACACAACGAGCGTGAGCACGGAGTTCAAAATAGTCTTCAAAAGGTTGAACGGAATAACCGCGGGAATCATGAGCGGCAAAATCACGTCGGCGGAACCGTACCAGAACCACACGCCGATGGTGAGGTTCGCCACGATGGAGCCGAGCGTTGCGAGTACGACGCCTAGAATCAAGCCGATGATCGCGCCTTTGTAGGTGTGCATCTTCTTGTACAGAATGGCAGCGGGCAAAATGAACAGCAACGCCGCAACGAGGTTCATGAGCGCGCCAACCCAGTCGCCGGTGATGAGCGCGTGAATCACGATTGCGAGTGCGCCAACTGCCGCGCCGGGGCCGGCGCCGTATGCGAAGCCGACGACCATTGCGGGAACGAACGACGGGTCATACGTCAGAAACGGTGCTGCCGGAAGCAGCGGAATTTGCACGAACATGAAAAGCGTGGCAATAGCGCACATAAGCGCCATGGTCACGAGTTGCTTCGTGTCCCACTTATTCGTGTTCTTGAATTGGATATGCGTAGACTGTTCAGACATAAGATCACCTGCCTCTTTCATCCGGACTTTAACCGTTGGTCTTGGACTCTCACCAAATCAGCCTTGCCAACGCGCCAGCATTGGAAGGGTCGCGGACTGCCGGTTCGCGAACGGCCCAGATGCCGAACGCCTGCGTGCCCTTTGCCCGCAGCCGGTTCACCGCCAGTGGGGAATTTCACCCCGCCCTGAAACAGCGACATGAATGGTAGCACTGCTGCCTTGCCTTGTGAACCACTTTATTTAACGAAAGCAAATGGCAATGGATCGTGTCGAATTCCATAGGCTCGCCGTGTTGTTTTCTGGCGGGCTGATTGAACGCGAAATGCGGGCGGCCTTCCCGCGACGCCATTTTGCTCGCAAACGGCGGCGAAGCCTCTCGCGCGAAAAGAAGAACGCCGACGCATTCACGCCGGCGTTCTAGGCTCGAAACGTCAATTTACTTTGCGCGCTTCGCGTAAATGTACCAGTAGGCCATGCCAACAAGCACGCCGCCTACAATATTGCCGAGCGTGGCAGCGCTCAGGTTGAACAGAATGCCGCCCATCGTAATTGCGCCTTCGGCGCCAATGCCCATGGAGTTGAGCAAAAGGCCGGTCGGCAGGAAGAACATGTTGGCAACGCAGTGCTCGAAGCCGCAGGCGACGAAGGCGGAAATCGGAAGGATGATGCCGATAACCTTGTCGGTCACCGTGCGTCCCGCAAAGCCAATCCATACCGCCAGGCACACTAAGATGTTGCACATAATGCCCTTAGCGAACAGCGTGAACCAATCGGGCGAAACCTTGCCGGCCGCAACACTGACCATCGCCTGGCCAACGGCGCCACCGTTCATGGCGTAGACCTGAGCGAAGTAGATTAGAGCAACGGCGACGAGCGCACCAGCGAGGTTGCCGAACCAAACAATGACCCAGTTCTTCAGCATGCCGGCCCAGTCGATTTTGCCCGATGCCTTCGCGCAGCACATAAGCGAGTTGCCCGTGAACAGCTCAGCGCCGCAGCACAGCACAAGCACGAGGCCGAGGCAGAAGCAAATGCCGCCAACCATGCGTTGCGCCGCGAACGGAATCGTGGGGTCGCCTAAGAACACGCAGAAATACATGCCGCCGAACGCGATGAACGCGCCCGCGAGCATCGCCGATACGAAGCATTTGCCCGTGGCCATTCCCGCTTTCGTTACGCCGATGCCTTCGGTTTTGGCCTCGGTTTCCGCAGGTGAAAGCGCATCGGGCTTCATCGCTGCGACGCATTTCTCATCGAGCGTGACGGAGTCTTTCGCTTCCATACCAACCTCCATCCATTTTGGGGTGCCATGCCCCATTTTTTACGAAGCGCTCGCGGGTGAAATTGCTTCCCGCTTTCAGCATTCCGTAAATTTTCTCAACCGCCTCGTGCATCGCAGGTGTCAGCGGGCTCATAAACTCGAGCTGCGGCGGTTGGATGCCGAGGAGCACGACACTACCACAACGGCTTTTGAGCTCCTTGAGCAGAAAAGAAATTGGGAGTGAGTGGGTGGTAAAAAGCATGTTTGTGGCGACGTCGGCCTCGACCGTGACGGTCACCTGGTCTTCCGCCTACCATTCAGAAGCATCGAGAACACGAATTCGAGATGCACGACTGAAACTCCGCAAATCGCTTCTGGTGAGGTCGTTTTTTTCTGCATTGAAAGCAAGTAAGGCTCGCTGGCGCTTTGGCCTGCGAGTCTTACTTATATATATGGTTGAGCTTCATGACTTTTATGAACACCGTTTCACCACATTTGCCAGAACTGAACATGACCCCTTTGATGTTCATGTCGAACTCCAGCACAATAGGGACCCATAAAGAGAGGTCTCAAGGCGTCAACCTTGCATCTGGAAGGAAGTTCCTATGCTGAAAGTTTCGAAAGCCGCGTTGCTTTTCATTGCCGGCATTGTGTGGCTCGCAGCAGGCGTGAACATCGCTCGACTCGGTATTCTCTCGTTCGGCCAAATGAGCCAGAGCATGTGGTGGATGCTCGTCATCGGAGCGATCGCGGTATTCACCGTGTTTCACATCAAGGTCTTCTCGAAGATGGTCGGAAAGCACGCGAATCGTATCGCTGGCTACGTTGAGGATAAAATCGCCTTCTGGCGTTTCTTCGATGCCTCCGGTTACATCATGATGGCCATTATGATGACGGGCGGCATCAGCCTTCGTGCCTTCGGTCTCGTGCCGAACTGGTTCATCGCCTTCTTCTACACGGGCCTCGGCATTGCCTTGGCGCTTTCGGGCATGAGTTTCCTGGGCCGTTTCGTTCGCCGTGGCAATCTGCCCGTTCCCTGTCCTGCCCTCTTCCGCTCCTTCTCCCGCGATTAAGCCTTCGATTTGGAACCTGTTAAATGCTCGTAGCGTTTAACAGGTTCCAAGCTTTTTCGCCCAACGTAAGAGGCCCCGACGTTTGCCGGGGCCTCTTACGTTGGCTCAAAGCCTTTTTTACGCTTCGGTGGTTTCCGTATCGTCTCCATCGTATTCGCGGTGGTCGGGAATCAGGAAGATAAAGACCAACGAGCTGATGAGCAGCATGAAGGGGTAGAACAAGCACGGAATAATCTGGAATGCCGTTATTGCATAGCCTGCGCTCGCGGTCGTTGCAATGGCGATGAGCATTTGTGCGCCATAGGGGATGATGCCCTGGAAAACGCACGAGAACGTATCGAGGATAGATGCGGTCTTGCGGCGCGAGATATTGTAGGTTTTCGCCATGTCTGCCGCGATGGGGTTGGCCATTACGATCGCCACGGTGTTGTTCGCGGTTGCGATATCCATGCATCCAACCAAGATGCCCATGCCGAGCTGGCCGCCTTTGCGGTTCTTGAACGTGTTCTTGATGGCGTTGAGCAGCCATACGAAGCCGCCATATTCGCGAATGAGCGCGCAAATGGCAGAGACCAGAATGGCAACCATCGTGGTTTCGAACATGCCTGCGGCGCCGGTACCCATGCTCGTAAGCAAATCGGTTGCGGCGGTGGCTCCCGTTGCGACCATGATAATGGCGCCGGAAAGAATGCCCAGAAGCAAAACGATGAAGACGTTGATGCCAATAATGCCGCCCGCCAAAACTATCAAGTACGGGATGAGCTCGATAAGTTCGTATTCATGAATCACCGCGCCTGTGATGTTCGCGTTGAACGACAGCACCAAAATAATTGCGAGCGATGCCAACGCGGCGGGCAGTGCAATCTTGAAGTTCTCGCGGAACTTGTCTTTCATGGCGCATCCTTGACCTTGGCACGCCGCGATTGTCGTGTCCGAGATGAATGACAGGTTGTCGCCAAACATCGCGCCACCCATGACCGACGCCACACAGAGCGGCAAATCGAAGCCGGAGGCGGCGGACACGGCAACGGAAATGGGCGTGATGAGCGTAATGGTGCCTACCGAGGTTCCCATGGCGAGTGAAACGAAGCAGCTCACGACAAACAAAACGGCCACCGCAAACTCAGGTGGAATGAAAGAAAGCATGAGGTACGCGACGCTTTCGGCGCTGTTGCGGCCTACAGTGCCTACGAATATACCGGCTGCCATGAAGATGAGAATCATGGTGACGATCGTCTTGTCGCCAATGCCGCGCCCCATGATGGCCAGCTTGTCATCAAAGCTGAGCTTGCGATTCTGGAAGCATGCCACCAGAAGCGCCACCAAGAAGATTACGACGATGGGAATGTTGTAGAAGCCCATCTCAATCTTCAGGATGTACTCGAAGAGAATTCCCAGGCCCAGGTAAAGCACAAGGAACACTCCGATCGGAGCAAGCGCCCGAAGGTTACCTTTTTCCATTTTGATTATTCCTCTCTGTTTGCAAAACGTTTCTATTGTAGCGAGGAATGCGAACGTTCCAGGTGACAACAACGGTTATTGCTCGTCTAATGAGGTCTTTGGTGTTGATGTGCGCTTTGGCGAGCATGTATGACAACTCTATGTGCTGCCGCGCCTTGGTCTATCTTTTAATTGTTGTGGCGCTCTTGTTCGGTGATTTCGGCCTTCTCATTGCTCGATGTCAAAAGGAATGGTTCTTTCTGATAGTTGGCTTTGAGCCGGTGTCCTATCATAGAGACGATCAATGCAATTTACGGTTTCCTGCCACCATTCGCCTTGGCCCGCTTTCTATAATGAGCGCCCTTTGATGCTTCGGTGGCTACAGCAAAACGTTATCGATTCGACGGGCGGTGTGTTGTGGGCAATTCAGACTCTTCTTTTGCTCCGCTTGATGAAGAGGTTGTTGCGCAGTGGCTCGATTCTCTCGATCTTTCTTCATCGACGAAGAACACGTATAAACGAGCCTTTAAATCATTCTGCGCCTTCGTGAAAGACACGTCTCTTGATTTCGATACCCTTACGAAGCGCGATATCATTTCATTTCGCGAATACCTCTCTGTTGATAAACGTTTAAAGCCTACGACCGTTTCTAATTATCTTGGTGCCGTGAGATCGTTTTTCTCTTACGCGGAAGAAAATGGCATACCTAATATCGCACGTGGCGTTCGAGGTGAAAGAGCTTCGCGGGATTTCAAGAAAGCCTCCCTCTCCGTCGATCAAGCTCGAAGATTGCTTTCATCCATCGATCGTGAGACGGAAGCAGGCATGCGTGATTTTGCGCTGTTAAATCTTATGCTTCGTACCGGATTGCGCGATATTGAAGTGGTTCGTGCCGATTGCGGCGATATTCAAACGGTATCGGGCGTTGATGTGCTCTATATCCAGGGCAAGGGTCGACCCGGTAAAGACAACTATGTTGTGCTAACCGAAAGTGCTTTAGCGCCTATTCGCGATTACCTTGGAATGCGCGATGATTCAAGTGACAACTCCCCCCTTTTTACCTCGGTTGCCCGAAGGAATTCTGGCGAGAGGCTTACGACGCGCTCGGTGTCTCGCATTGTTAAAGAAGCGATGCGGAAAATAGGTATCGACGACCCTCGCTATACAGCTCATTCTTTGCGCCATACTGCCATTACGTTTTCCCTTCTTGGCGGCGCGAGTGAGCGCGAGGCCCAGCAAATGGCCCGTCATGCCGACATCAGCACTACGATGATTTACGCTCACAACATTGATCGCATTAAGAATGCTGCCGAGATCAATATCTCACGCCTTTTAGATTAGGCGCTTCGGGGAAACGAATCCGCCTCTCTATTCGTTATTTCCGATGCGATTCCTTTGTACCAATATAAGTGATATACATCTATAGCTACTTATAAGGTTTTCATCGGATATTGCTTCTACTATTGAGTCGCCTTCTATCTCTGTTTTCCTCGAGGTGGGAGGCGATTTTTATATTAAGGGGTTTCCAATGGCGTGATATCTGCCGTCCTTTTGTCCCCTTCGGAGTTTCGAGCCTGCCATTTTTACCAACGGCGAGAGCATTCTGAATGCCTTTTTCAGCGTGGTTTCAGTGCTCTCTAGCTTTCTTTTATTCGTTTTCATTGTTCTAGACAACGACTTGTAAAACCAGCAGTACGAGCTGGTGTTATAAGAAAGTATACTTTGTATAGCACGCGATATCTTTACTTATTAGATTTTATAACCTTAGTCTAAAATATGAAGAAATTCGCCCGAAACCAGCTTGCCCGACAATTGTTCGATCTTCCTAACTGCGGTGGAGCGCTCTTTGAAGGCGTCGAGGATTTCTTCCTCCAGAGCCTGCGCCGACTCCATAAGACGGCGCAGGCTGAGCCGCTTCACGAGCCCATAGGGGACGCTCTCGCGGTTTCTAACGCCCGAATTTATGCGGGTAGATGCCAATACTCGCTTTTTGGTACCTAAGACCTTTAAACCCCCTTAAATTCGATGCGGAACTTGCTGTTGTTCTGGTTGCCGCCCATTTTCAACTTCCATACGCTTGTTTACTCGCAATGGACTTTTAGGCTTTCACGTTATAAAATCTTATCGTTCCTAGTGTCACCCTTATGGGCTTGGAAGATCGATGTTTGGAGTTGCTCGTTTTGGCTCAACCCTTCCCTCTCTCTACGTTCAATCTTGATGAGGCTATTGCTGAAAGCCTTCGTGCTGAAGCTGAGTTTCGTCGTTATAACGCATCTGCTACGGCACTTACTGACTGTCTTGAATCAAACGGATTTGTTGAACTCTCCGTTGACTTAACGCGCGATGAGCTTCTTCAGGGTTATGAGGCTTTGACCTACGTTGAGCCGGCTTTGGCTTCATCGGGTACTTCGCATTTCGATTCGAGCATCGGTTCTTTTGCAATTCGTCCGATTGCTCCGGTAATGACCGTTCCGCCTACTGCTTTGCAGTTTTACTTTGACTTGTTTGGTTTGGGTGATCCTGAGAAACACGCCTATAACGAAGTGCTCGTAAGCTATCTACACCTTCACGACGATCGCGAGCAGACGTATAAGCTTTACGCATGCGATTCTCTTGCCGACATCGAATTCCTTCTTTCTTCGATTCGCAATGAGCCCGCACTCATTTTTACGGGGCGGTTCCAGACTCGTAATGGCGCATATCGTATGCCTCTTAACACTCAGCGCGCTCAGCAGCGAACGCTCAATGCGATTTGTGTCGATATCGATCCGTCGCATAACGGCGTCGAAGATGAAGATGGTCCAATTGATCCCGTTGTTTTGGAAAGAATTTTCGAGCGTATTGATGGACGGCTTTTGCCGTCGTACGTCTGCCTTACTGGTCGAGGGATTCACCTCTGGTACATTTTCGATGAGCCCTTGCAAACGTTCCGAATCCATAACCCTCGACGTACGAAATACAAGGCTTTGGCTGATGCGCTCTATGCGTATTACGGCCTTATCTGCTTCGATCTTCCTTGCGTGCTCGATACGCATTGCACCTCGCTTAATCACGGGTTTCGCGCTCCGGGGTCGCTTACGAAGCGCGGTGAAGTTGTTCGCTGCTTTTGTCCCGTTGACCGCGTTTTCAAGCATTCAACGGTGAATCCGCTTTCGCTTTCTCATGTTTTGGCTTCTTTCGACCGCTTGCCATATGATTCCGAACTGGTTCTTTGCGAAGATGATGTGCGGTGGAAGTCGTTCGAGGATATCGCTGACGAGATTGAAGCTCGCCAGAAGGCCTTTGAAGAAAAGCCCGCAAGTGAAGATCAGCTCGTATTTATTCGCGATTTATACGAGAAAGGTAATTTGACTCAGGCCGAGTTCGATACCGCTGCCTCGTTGAACGCTCCTGGTGCGAGCATCCTTATTCAAAAGGGCGTGCGTCGCCGTGGACAAAAACAGGAATCTGGGAATAGGCGTCCCGTCCGATCCCGTTGGAAGACGCGCCCCCACCCCTTGATTGCAGGCGAAACGGGAGGCGTGTACCAAACAATTTATGAGAATCTGCCAAAAGTACCTTTGGGCAGGCGTTATTTGTCGCTTTATATGCTCGCTGGAGTTGCGTACATGATGGTTCAGCCTGTTAAAACGCGTAAAGAATTGCAGCGCGATTATTTAGACTTGTTGAATACCCCATGGGCGAAAATGGGTACTCCCCTCACCCGCCGAGATATCGATAACGCTTTGATGGGCTACAAGAAGGATAACTGGCAGACGAGGAATTCCGAAGTTCGCACTCTTGGTTTTGATCCATTTGGCGAGCCGGAGAAGCGTAACGGTCGTACGCGTGTCGCTCACCTCGAGGAGGTCGCTCGTCCTGCATATTCTCAAAAATCTCGCGATGAGAAAACGGCGGCAATTGCGAGTGTTTTGATTGAAAATCCTGGTGCGTCGAAGAACTTTGTTTCCAAGGTTACGGGTATTTCCTACCCTACCGTCTTGAAATATTGGGTTGCTGCATGCGATTTGGCAAATGTCGATGATACGCGATCGGGCAACCATTCTATATAGTTTATTGCTACGGATACTTCGCTTTTTCTAGGACTAGCTCGCTATTGATATATTAAACTAGCCTGCTATCTAACTATTCTATTAAGTAAATAGCAGGCTAGTAATCTATTCAGCTATTATACTGTTATTGAAAAGCGTGCAACCATTCCAGGCCCATCGTTTGTGACCTGGGGCTTTGCTATTGCAAGCTCAATTTGTGACCCAGAGGGAAAGTTGCTGAACGTCACGATTTCTTTTACACATTCGATGAATTCGTAGTCTTGTTGATATGCGCTTGTAAGAAAACGTTCATCGTCACTCAGCCATGCAAAAATAGGAATAGTTTCGTCATTCGTTATATCAGAAAGTATGCCTTTATTGCTCCCCTCCCCTATTGTGGCCCATAGAAGATAGAGCTGCGTAGCTTCCCCTTTAAGCGCTGGATTGAGAATTGTTGTTCGTGCGGGAACGAACTGGTACGCGTCTCCATAGAGCGGGACGCGTACCGGGAGGCGACTAGCCATTCTTGCGCAGTTCCTTCTTGACGCTCTCCTGAATCCATTGGCTTACAAGGCTCTTGATATTCACATCTTCGCCTGCGTACTTCTTTTCGAAGACGATCCTGTCAATGTCACGCTTAAGGCTTACAGGAATACGAATGTTCATTTGGGTGAGCTCCTCTTCAACGGGAGCTGCCTCAACTTTCTTTTCCTGTTTGGCTCTTTTCTTGGCAACGGGGACCGATGCCTCTTTGGCCTGCTTTGCAGGAGCCTGCGCGGCTGGCTCCTCGGCCTCTACTGCGCGTCTAGGTTTTGGCGCAAATTTGCTCGAGAGCATGTCAGCCTTTGCGGCCAGTTCAGGTTTCAGGTCTCCCATCAGGATCTTGTTGGGGTCGGTTCCGGTCCTGCTCATTTACTTCTCGCTCTCTTGCTCTTTGGCGCTTTCATTATGAAGGAATTCTGCGACAAATGCGCGATAGTCGGCAATGGCTGCCGATTGCTTCGGTGCGTCGAAGAGGTCAACCGATTCCATTTGGCATTCCATAACGGCTACCGATTGTCGAATGAAGGTGTCGTAAACAGGCGCTTCGAAGTATGCGCTGAACTTCTCAGTAACTTCACGCATGACTTTCATCGCATTGAAGCGTGGGTTGAAACGCGTAAGCAGAATGCCAATTACCTTTGCTTGAGGGTTTAATTTTTTGCTCACCATAGCAAGAGTTTCAGCAAGATCGTTCATGCCCTTTGTTGAAAATGCACCAGTATCGGTCGTGACAATGATACCGCCATCGGATGCCACGAAAGCATTGATTGACAGCGTCGACAGATTTGGCGGCGTATCGATAAGAATGAAATCGTAATCATCTTTAACCGATTTCAAAGCATCCCGCATATGTTCATAACGATCGATTGCGTTAGCAAGCTCGGTTTCCGATGCAAACAAGTCGTTATCTGCAGGCATCAAATCATAATGTTTTGTCTCGTAAATCGCCTCAGAAGCTTCGCAGCGGTTCGTGATTACTTCGTAGGTGGTGTTTTGACCATCGGTGTTAAAGCCAGCCCAATCGGAAATATTTCCTTGGGGGTCCATGTCTATAACAAGGACTTTGCAGCCAAGCTCATTCAAGCCAGATGCAAGTGCGCCTACTGTTGTCGTTTTTGAGCAACCACCTTTTCGGTTTGCCACTGAGTATGTTTTGCCCATTTTTACCTTCTACCTGGGATTACTAAATTCGTATCAATCTATCTGAATAGCATTTTATCACGATATTCAGCTAACACCTTATCGTACTAACAAAATATGCCCCTATTTAGATAATTAAATAGCCGCATATCTAGCTATTGAGCTAATAAGCTAGTCAGATAACGAAGTAGATAACTCGCAAGCTAGCGAACTAGAAGAGTCGCTAGTTGGTAAGATAAGGAGCTAGCTAGATAATAGAATAGCGACATAGGAAAATAACAAGATAACAGACTACTAAAATAGATGGTTAGGAAACTCCCAAGATATGCAGCTAACCCGCTAATCAGATAGCAAGCTATTAATATAATCAGCTAACAAGATATTGAGATATGAAAATAATAAGCTAGAAAGCGATTAGACTAGCCAGCTACATAGCTAGCAGAATAGTCCAATATCTCGTTATCATACTAACGAGATAGCTTGCTTATTAACTATTCTGATAACTAGCTAGCAAGGTAGCTAAGTAGAAAAATAGGCTCATAACAGAATAATGAAGTAGTGAAATATTTAGCTAGATTGATAGTATTGCTGTTTTGCTCAATCGGTTTGTAAGTGGATTCGAAAGCTATGTTTGTGTAGTCTAAAGATAGCAAAATAGTAAGCTACCCTAATAGCATGCTATTAGGGTGATGTACGCGAATTGGCTGAGCTTTGGCGCAACGGAGCAATGGACCTGATTGTTCCGTTGCGCATTTCTTGTGTTTTGCCAACTCCCCTACCCTATGCCGGAAGTGTCATTCGAGGGTATGCGCTTGTGGAGTTAAGAATGCGGGATACCACTCCCCTTCTTCCTGCCGCTGTAAGAAAATTGCTCGTAGGCCTTGCTTAGTTTATGAGGGGGGGGCTCTAGCACCCTTTCATTCACGAGGAATGTCGAACGAAACACTCCCCGCCCTCTTTCGCACGTTCCCGAACAGAGTATGACCGTCCTTAATTTCTGAAGAAGTGCAGTTGTTTGGTCGGTTGCCTGTGCGGAGCGACGTGTAACAAAGGCATATGCAGAGCGGCTGAGGATTGTTATGGGTCGAAATGCGATCGAGCCTGGGTTTGATTCTCAAGAATTTGGGGGCTGTTTGGAGTCTTGCTTTAATCAAAATCCTTAACTTAAGCCGCTGCGTAGAGTGGCATTTGGAGTTAGTGAGATATCAGAGTAGCAAACTAGCAAGGTAGCCTGCTACTAACATTTCTTTTGGATGAACGCGAATTGTTATGCAGAGAAAGTCTACCACTAAGCGTATGAAGTGCTTTATGAGCAGGCAAAATATGAGGTAAGAATAGCTAGATAGCTAGGAAGATAGCAGAATAGCAAAATATTGATCATAATAAATTTAGTGATGACCCCATGATAAGAAGTCAAAAAACAACTAAGAAGAGGCAGGGATGGCTAGGGAACGCACGAGGAAGCGGCGGGGAAGCGGCAAAGGCGCATTGTAAGATGCGGCGCGTTAAAAAGCTGGTGCAAAAAAGGATGGGAAAGCCAAGCTTCCATGGTGATCTCTAAGTGAAGGACGCATTTCTGTTGGAGTCGATGTTGCGAGTCGGGGTAACCATAGAGCATTCTCCCGAAAAAGAACGAGGACCTAGGAGAAAGTACGCACGTGGTCGAAATCGGCATTGAGAGCGAAAATAAGACCCTATTTTGAGAATAATGGTACGAGTACACGTTTTGATTGGATATCTTGTCGCAGGAGGCGTCTCAGACGGGGTCTTTTTTGGTCACGTCTGTCTCTTTTCGCGCTATATGAGGTTCTTCGTTCGATTCTTAAGCCGGTTTAGCTCACGCCATCCTTCCGTGTTGGCATTGAGGGCGAATCAGGGTGATGGCGAGCCGCGGGCGCATGCAAGCAAGGTCGAGAGGTGCGACTCGTTGAAGGACGGATCCGATGGGCTTTTCGCTTGCTCTCTAAAGTGCGTTGTTTAGCGGCAATACTACATTCTGGTTTTCCTTCTTGTTGAATGGCGCATAAATAGCGAAGTATCGTTTATCTGCTTGTTATTGACGGGGGATTGTTCGAGAAATTCGGAATCATATCGATGGTATTTGGAATCGCGGCAGGGATTTGAAAACCGCGGAATATCGAATGCGTTGAAAATAGAGAGGCCGCATTCGCGGAGCGAATGAGCGAGTGGTCGTTGGGGGTCATGCTCCTCATAAGGACTCTTGGCGTTTTCTTTCGGAGTTCAGGGGGCGGAGCTGTGATGCTCTCTTGTTTTGCATTAACACCTCATTATTTATTGCTTGTTAAAGCGATGGTTCTAGAAGGGGGCATTGCGGATTATAAAACGACTCGAATAAGACTATGAGGGGGCGGTTGCAATTTGGTCTAAAATTTCTGAAATAAAGCAGACAAGGAGGCCAGGGAAACTGGTTAATCATCAGATTCAATTGGAAGAAATTCACCTGTTGAGTCGTTCTTCGCGCGTAGTGGCGAGTGCGCGTTTCGTGAGTCGATGCATGCTTATGCCAAAGCCGATATGTCAGGTGGTAAAGCCTGCACGTAATTCTCTTCAAAGAAAGGCTTGGTTTGACGTCGGGTCATATACGAGAAGAGTCGGGGCAATTAAAACGGAAGCAAAAGACAGATGCCATTAACTAGACTGCGCTAACAAAATTTGAAAAGCAATAAGATCTCGGGGCGAATGGAAAGGCGGGCTCTGTGGCCACTGGGTAGCAAATCGCGTCGCTTAAGAACGCTTATCAGGCATGCGCAAAATAATCGAAGCTGAAAATGAGCGTGAGGTGATTGGCCGCGAAGTAGCTTCCGGGTGTAAATAAGGAAGAAAACAGGCAATGCTTCGAGCCGTGCAATTGAATTTAAAGGCAGAAAATGACGAAATCCTAAACAGCTGGATGAACTGGGATAACAATAATGTTTACTATGTAAAGAATACACAGATAACTATGATTGATACCGAATTTAGACCTAAGCAGCGTAAGAACGAGATTAGGTTTCGACATAGCGTTATAGCCTCATCCGAAGGTCGCCGATAATTGGCGAAAAAAGGGTAGAGAGTTGAGGGCTGGATGGCTTTCGCTTTCACATCAGGAGCGGAACCTGGTGGTGCTGAAGGGTAGAGAGCTTATTAGCAAGTCGTAAAAAAGCTCGTTAATAAGAGAGAGTCGTACATAGTTTACGTCAGAACAAAATAAGGGGAGGGATAATAAAAAAGAATGTAGTTGAGGTTTCACACGAGTTTTCGAACTCGAACGAGCAGTATCGCCACCACGTGAAAGAAATAATGGTGAGAGGGAACAAGGCTCTCTGATGCACAAGAGTGGTAGAGGGAAAAGGAGAGGGGGACGAATCGGGTTTGGAATAAAGGGAATTCGTTCTCTCTTATGAAAAAGCGAGAAACAGATTGATGAAATAAGTTGCAGGGGGGGGAGCTAAGGATATCTCGATAACGTCCCAAATTTCCTAAAGGAAGACGCAGACATGAAATCAATCATTCCAGTGTTGGCGGACTGGAAGAAGGGTCCTTAACGCTTATTGGGGAAACGGAGCGGTGCTCGGTTTCATGGTCTTGAGAGCATTCGCGTAAGGGTGATTTGCTCTTGAAGAGTTCTATGAAAATGCGCTAGATCACTCGGATAGAGCAATAAAAAGACTCAAACGAATGATGCGATTTGTACGCGAATGAGGCCAATAGGGGACGCGCTTAGATGGCATGGACTAAATAGTTTAAGGGCGGCTTGTTCGTTCGGGGATAAAGTTTCCCTCTTCGTTTCTGCAATGATATTTTCATGCTTCCTGCAAGGCAAAACTGAAGTTTATTGCCCCGCCTACTATTTCCCTATGCTCCTACGAAAGCAGCGTGAAAAGGGGAATTCTTAGGTGTCGACAGCCGGGATTAAGCATTTCTATAAGTAGACGTAAGGTGTTTTGCGGCAAGTGCATGCTCTTCATGAAAAGCGGCCTATCAGCTTTCGAGGCGCGAGCTATGCAATGGACCTATGCAATGAGTCAGTGAGACGAAAGCCCGGGAGGTGCGACCTGTGATATCAGCGCATGAGGCAAACGCCCAGAGGGTGCAAGCCGTGGAGCCAAGCCGAGAGACGCATCCTAAGAAACGTAACGTTCGAAATGAACCCATGAAACGCAACAGATGAGATGCACCCGCGCGGTTGCGTATTTCAGCCCTTCAGGCTGCTATGCTGGCAGCGATCCCCTGCGGTTCAGCAATATGCCTGGATAAGAGTAGTTGGATAGTAATCTAATTAAATAGCAAGCTAGCTGAATAACTCATTAGCAAGTTAGCCTACTAGCAAGCAAGAACATTCCCATGCTTTCGCGCACGTGAAATCGGATAACCTAAAATCAGACGCGTGGTCGTGCCCAGGCATTCCCAATTGGCCACGAGGCGATTCCTGCTTTAGCCATTCCCCCTTACGATGAAAATGGTTATGTTCGAGGCTTCATCAGGGGAGGTGCCTGCAGTGTATTCTGCAATCCTCGAAGGCAAAGCTGCAACTTGGTTTCGCGCCGCGTGCACGCGCTCTTGGTTCGCGGCAGTTCTGATTCTGACACTCTGCGCGCCAGCGCTTTCGGCGTGCGGCTCTGGTGGTAACGGCGGAGGCGAAACAGGCGGCAACGCAACGGGGGAAGGCTCCTCGGCGCCCGTCGAATTCCAATACGGAAACGAGGTCGAGCATTGGGACGTGGCCTTGCCCGACCGTTCGCGTGATTCCTTCGACGAGGTGGCATATAACGCGGCACTTCAGGAGTTCCGGGCGGCGATGGACGGCGACGATGCGTCGGCCCTTCTGAATGCCTACGACAAGCTCGAGCGTCTTTTCGCCGATCTGTCGAGCGATCGAGCGCTTGCCGACTTCGATCACGCGTGCGCCGGCTTTGGCGAGGCTGCCGCGAGCGCGTATGCGGCAAAGCAGGCAGCGTATGACAGCCATTACCAAGAGTGCGCACAGGCATTCATGGATGCGCTTGAATCGAAACACGGAGAGGCATTCAGGGCCCATATCGGTGAGGGATTCTCGAGCGTTCTGAACAATTCGAGCACGATGTCTTCGGAAAGCGCTGCGTTGCGAGCGAAGTGTGACAATCTTGCGAGCCAATACAGCGCGCTCGTGTCGCGGGATGCGAGCGACGCCGAGCTCAAACGCCTCTATGTTGAGCTCGTCAATGCGAACAATGCGTGGGCGCGAAGCTTGGGATACGAGAACTACGTCGAGTACGTGTTCGCTACGGAATATGGGCGCGATTACTCGATGGCCGAAATTGAGGCGGCGCAAGATGAGGTTGCGAGGGAATTCGTGCCGGTGTATCAGAACTATGTGGCCGACGTTATGGGCGAAGATATCGATGGCGCCTTCGATGCCCTCGACGAAAGCGAAGAGACGCTTACGACGAACGCGCGGGCATGCGTGGCGCGCGTTTCGCCTGCGCTTTGGGAATCGTTTGACCACCTTGTCGATAATGGCTTGTATGACATATCGGCGTCGGAAGCTAAGGTTCGCAACAGCTATACCGCGGAAATGGCGGCGTACAACGATGGCTGCGTTTTCGTGAATCCCAATACTGAATGGCGGACTGCGCGGCAATCGTGCATGAATTCGGCCACTTCAACCACATGTATCGGGTGCGCGCGAATTCGTTTATGCCCAATACTGTTGTCGATGTGCAGGAAATTATGTCGCAGGGCCTGGAGCTTCTGTGTTACGACCATTACGACGTGCTTTGCCCTGGGTATGGCGATGCGCTTCGAGAATACGTGCTGTTCGACAAGCTGGTTGCGGTACGCGAGGGGTTTGCCATAAACGAAGCGGAGACGCGCGTCTATTGCGAGCCCGATTTGACGGTCGATAAGGTCGATGCCATTTGGACTGAGGTGTACGAGAAGTACTCGTGGCCGGCGGACGAGAATGAATGGCTTTCGACGTCGCACCTGTTCACCTCGCCGTTTTACTACGCCGCGTATGGCACTTCTGCGCTTGCCGCGCTCGATTTGTTTGCGGAATCGCGCAGCGACTATGCCGCGGCCGTTGGTACGTATCTGCGTTTGAGCGAGCTTGTGCCCGAAACGACGTATTGCCAGGCGCTCCGAGAGGCGGGATTGCCCAATTATCTCGAAAAAGGCCAGGTAACGGTGTTCACGATTCGACTTGCGAACGCGCTCGGGGTGTAAGGCTCCGGGGGCATATGGGCCCATGACGCGCACGGCGTGCGCGACGTGCGCACGCGTCTGATGGTCCTGCTTGCATGCTGGCGATTGGGCTTCTCGCCCTACGGGAATGCTTAGCGTGAAGAGTCATCACGTGGCTTGTGAGCGGGTCAAGGTGCCCATGTTTGCAGGCTTGCCCTCTTCCGGTTTTCGTACGGTTCGCGGTGTGGGGCGGCATGCAAAGCCTCGATTCCGCATCTTGAAAAACCAGGGGTCCGCATCTTAGACTATCCCATGATGGGAGAGTCGGTCAGGCGCCTCCTTGCGGCAGATGGGAGATGCATGAAAGAAGAGCTGCTTTCGATTGGCGAATTCGCGAAGCTGCGCGGCGTTTCGGTGAAATCGCTTCGGTACTACGAGCGTGTCGGTGCGCTTAAGCCAGCTTACGTGAATGAGGAATCGGGGTATCGATACTACTCAATCAACCAGATTTCCGATTTGGATATGGTAACCACCTTCATTGAGCTGGGTGTTCCGTTGAAGGAAATCGCTTCGACCGCGGCTTTGGGCTACGGGCAAAGCGAGCTTATCGAGAAGGGGCGCGAGCTGGCGAGGGAGCGCATCGGGCGCGCCGAGGCGCAGCTTCTGCAGCTCGACCGCTATGCCGACGAGATCGCCGAGTCGCAACGATTCCAATCGAAGAAGCGCTATGAGCGCGAATTTGCCGAGCGACTTTTGCTGTGCGCGCCGCTTGGCGGCGATTTCGATATGCGCCGCTATGCTCGGGTGACGAGCGCGATATACGAAGCCGCGCCGGGCATGCGGCTTGTCCCCTTGTATACGGAAGGGGTTGCGCGCGGGCTGGGCGAGCCATTCTTGGGCGTTTCGTTAGGGGAAGAAAACGGGCTTATCGCATACGTGCAAGTGGAGATGCTGCCGAGCTATCCCTTCGACGCCAAGGCCGCAACACGTGTCGCGCTGGAGAAGGGAATGACGCTTGTGTGCCTTCCTGCTGGGCGATATTCGTGCGACCGTGTGCGCTCGGCCGATTTTTCCGAATGCTTTCAATTCGGATTGGACAAGATTGGTGCCGCGAATGGCCCCGTGCTGCTCGCAGAGCAGTGGGAACCCGCTTCGCTGCCCCATGCGTTTGTGCTGGAAGCGCAGGCGTTCGTCAGCTAGTTTTTGCGTGCGACCGAGGCGTAGGCGATGGATTTTCTGCGCGGTAATGCGCGAGCACTGTCGCTCGATACTGGCAAGTTTTGACGATGCCTTTCGTTCGTTATCGCAGATGAAACGACTGGTTTGCCTATTGCTATCCTGATAGCTAAGTAGCAAAATAGCAAAATAGTATACAGAAAGCTGCTGGTAAGCGAATCGTGCTGGCAGCATTCTTCTGCGTTGGCGCAATTTGTAGAGTCCCGCGTTAATTCGACATGCTTGCGATTCGCTTCGTTCGACATGTGGGCGTTCAAGTTGAAATGGTTTTGCTTTCGCGGCATCAACCGCATGGGCGGCAACTGCGTTAGAATCCAAGGCATTGTTTTTGGAAAACGAAAGGGCGGGCGTGCGAGGCGACCATCGAATCATATTGGGTATCGACCCCGGCCTGGCGAATACCGGCTGGGGCATTGTGGAGCAGGATGGGTCGCGGCTTCGATGCCTTGCGTACGGCTGCGTGTCGACGCCTGCGTTAATGGAGCTTTCGCAGCGCTTGCTGAAAATCGCGCAGCAAATAGGAGCTGTGGTCGATCGCTTTAAGCCTACGTGCGTCGGCATCGAAACCGTGTGGTTTGGGCAAAACATCACGGCGGCGTTTTCCACGGGGCAGGCTCGTGGTGCGGCGCTCGTGGCGTGCGCGCAGGGCGGGCTTATGGTTGGCGAATTCACGCCGCGCCAAATCAAGCTCGCGGTAGTGGGCGAGGGCACCGCCGAAAAAGACCAGGTTCAATACATGGTGAAGCAGATTCTAGGCTTGGACGACGTGCCCCATCCCGACCATGCTGCCGACGCGCTCGCTGCTGCGATTTGCTACGTGACCCACGGGCCGCGCGCCCAGCGTACGTAAGGCGCGACAGGCGCGGCGTTCGGTTGGCGTGTTGCCGTGGGCGGCTGGGGTATTGGCGGCGCTTTCGGCGGGCCAACGGCTTGTTGCGTGTTTGCCGTAGGCCGGGCCCGCCGTCTGGCGCGGGTTGATGATTCTGCTGAGCGCAGGCTTGCGTTGCGTGCGCGGTTCATCGGTTCGCACCCAGCGCACATAGGCTGCTGCGTATTTATTCGAGTTCGAGAAAGGGCTGTTCATGAGCGTGCTGTTTTTGGAATACCCGAAATGTTCCACCTGCAAAAAGGCCAAGAAGTGGCTTGACGAGCATGGCGTGGAATACGTCGATCGCGACATCACGACCGAAAACCCCACGGCGACCGAGCTTGCCGAATGGCATGCGCGTTCGGGGTTGCCGCTGCGACGCCTCTTCAACACGTCCGGCATGAAGTATCGCGAGCTTGGCATTAAGGCGAAGCTCGACGCCGGCATGACCGACGCCGAGTGTTTCGATGTGCTCGCGACCGATGGCATGCTCGTGAAGCGTCCGCTACTCGTGGGTGACGATTTCGTGATTCCCGGTTTTAAGGAAGAGACGTGGGCCGAGGCGCTCGGGCTCGATCGCTAGACGCCTGGTTTGGCAAGAGTATCGTTTCAGGTTGGTGGCGTCCAGCGGCTTGATTGAGCGTTTCCGAATGGCGGGCTTGCTGACCTGCGTCAGTGTTTCCGAATGGCGGGCTTGCTGATCTGCGTCGTGAAACGCTCGCGCGTTGCGGCGAATGCGTTCGCGCGTGTCATGCGAAATCGATTTCGATGAAATGATCGAACGGGGCGCCTCCCTGTGCGTAGTTGCGTAGAATGGGCTCAATGAAGCGGCACGGCGAAAGGGAGCAGGTGCATGATTACCGTTGAGACGATTCGAGAGCGCCATTCCGTGCGCGAATATGACGGAGGGCATCTTGATCAGGCCGAGTTCGACGCGCTTGGTGCCGTGGTGGAGGAATTCGTGCGCGAAAGCGGCCTTGATATTCAACTTGTGGGCGACAATCCCGAGGTTTTCAACGTAATCGCGCGTTTCGGTTTGATTCGCGGGTGCCGCACGCATGTTGCATTCGTGGTTGATGACGCCAAGGCGCGCGGCGCGACGAGCGGGGCGAACGCGGCGGCGAATGGCGCGACTGAGGCGGATTGCGTCGAGATGCGCGGCGCGAGGCGGACTGCCGTTGATGAGGCCATTGGCTATTGGGGCCAGAAAATCGTGCTTGCCGCGCAAGATATGGGGCTCAATACGTGCTGGTGTGCGCTGTGCTCGCGCAAGAAATCGCGCGCCGTTGTGGCGCCGGGGAAGAAAATTCGCCTGATCATTGCGGTGGGCCACGGGAAAACGCAAGGCTTTTCACGGAAGACGAAGAGCGTCGAGGTGCTTTCTTCCATCGAATACGCGAAGGCGCCGGCGTGGTTTGCGGCGGCCATGGAAGCCGCGCAGCTGGCACCTACGGCGATGAATAATCAGAATTTCAAGATCACGCTGCTTTCCGACGGGAAAACCGTGCGCATTGATGCGCCGCAAAGCGGGCTCAACGTGATTGACGAGGGCATCGTGAGGTGCAACTTCGAAATCGCCGCGAAGGAGGCTGGCGCCGATTGGCGTTGGGAGCGCGAAATGTAGAGAGCGGTGGACGTCTCTTTTAAGGGGGCTGGTCCAGGGTGATGTGGGGCTTGGTTGTTGCCGATTGGGGTCGTTACGACGATTGAGTGGGAATAGCGGGAATACGCGCAACATACGTGCATGACAACCTAGATAGCACCCATGGCGCACTGCATCATGGGTGCTATCTTT
>OLPG01000288.1_pt1 | contig 53785 bp, 51 predicted proteins | sample 1672311 | NCBI WGS metagenome assembly OLPG01 (sample SAMEA3136670, study PRJEB25190) | human gut metagenome | biome: human gut; feature: human-associated habitat; material: faeces | place: Austria | collected 2013 | reverse complement strand
ACCCACGACCCCCACGTTGCGAACGTGATGCTCTCCCAGCTGAGCTACATCCCCACGTGAGACGCGCTTGTGCGCAAGCAAGTATTTTGCACGTTTGTCGCTCAGGTGTCAACACTTAATTTCATCTTTGGGGAAATTAAGTATTCGTTTGAGCGACTCAACGACGAAACCGCTTACAAATCGTCGTCGCTATCGTCCTCAAGATCGTCGCTCAGAAGCATCTCAAGGGCCGAAGCCGCGGCGCTCTCTTCGGTTTCATCGTCCATGAACTTGCCGAAGATGGGCTCTTTCGTTTCGGCGTCGAACAGTTCGACCATGCCGGTAAGAATGTCGACGTACTGGTACGACTGGCGAGCCTTGCGGCCACGCTTGCGGTCGACCTCGACGACGAACAAAGCGGGGTGCGCCTGCATGAGCGTGCCTTCGCATTCGACGATTTTCGAGCGGCCCATATTCGCGCGAACCTTCAGGCGGGTATTGATACGATCCATAAGCTCAGCACGAATATCGCCGACAAGATTTGCCTGCTTTTCAAGTTCCATTCGGTGGATTCCTTTTCATATATAGTACGGCGCCGACATTCAGCGCACTTATTACACGCAAGGGAGCATAATACCACGGAATGGAAGAATTCATAGAATCTGCAGGTAGATGCCTATTTATCGTTGAGATGCCGTTGCTTTTGCACCATGCGGCGACACCTATCGTTTTATTCCTCGGCCTTCGCCTTCGCAAGCACGCGACCGAGTTCCACGAATTCCGACAGCTCGAGCGTTTCGCCGCGTCGCTTCGCGTCGATGCCGGCTTCGGCAAGAATTTCAGGAAGCTTCGCAGCGATGGCCTTGCCCTGCTCGCCACGGCTCGAGAAATAGCCCTTCATCGAGTTCGAGATAGTCTTTCGACGCGTGAAAAACGCCGCGTCGGCCGCCATGCTCGCATTCGCGATTTCCTCGGCAGACAGGCCTAAGTCGTTGCGGCGGTCAAGACGAATAACCGAGCTCGTCACACGCGGCGGCGGGAAGAAATTGCCCGGCGAGACCTGGAAGCGACCCGTAGCCTTTGCGATAAGCTGTAGCTTCACCGAATACGCAGCGTAATCTTTCGTGCCCACAACGGCCTCCATGCGATCGGCCACCTCGCTTTGCACCATAACCGTGGCGCTCTGCAGGCTGGGAATTCGCTGGAAATAATCGAGCACAAGCGTCGCCGCGACAGCATAGGGCAAATTCGAAATGAACTTGTTGGGAGCCTCACTAGCCTCGACTGCCTGCTTGCCAAACGCAGCGATCAAATCGTCGCCATTCAGACGCAAGGCGTCTTTGCCGATGAGCGTGAAATTGTCGAAATCGTCGCACGTCTCGTCGAGCACGGCAGGCAAATCGGGGTCGCGCTCAATGGAGAGCACGTGCTTCGCGCGAGGCAAAAGCGCCACGGTCAGCGTGCCGATGCCCGGGCCCACCTCGAGCACGTTGTCTTCTTCACACACCTCGGAAAGCTTGCAAATGTTCGCGATAACGGCATCGTTCACCAGAAAGTTCTGTCCGAGCGAATGTTTCGTGGCCAAACCGTGACGCGAAAGCACGTCGCGCGTCGCTCCAACCGATGCCAAATGCGATGCGATTGCCATAGAGTTTCCTTTTCTTTGTCCCCATTGCTTTTAATTGGCACGTTTGCGCCTCACGGCTCACCGAGCCATGCGCCTTCGAGAACCTTGAACTCCCGAAGGCGGGCACGCCCCACAAATCATGCCCATGGGCTACGAACCAAACGTTTCTTTCTGCGATTCCGCCTCTGGCTGGCCCCAGCCAATGCGGTCGACCACTTCTCCAACGCGCCAACCTGCGGCCCCGAATGACGAGCGCACGCAACTTTCCAGAGCGGCAAACCCATAGGGATCGCCGCCCGAACCGATCACGTACAACGTAACGGGGCGCTTTGGCGCATCGGCAGCACCTGGCTGCCTATTCGGCCCACGCCGTTTCTCCCAGTATGGCTGAAGTCGGTCCAAAACGGCCTTGAACTGCGCCGTTGGCCCCGAGAAATACACAGGTGCCACCACATGAACCGCCGCCGCGCCATCGAGCAACGCATACAGCCCATCCATGTCGTCACGAATCACGCAATGTGCCAAATGCCCTGAGCATTCGACACATTGCAGCGCGCGGCGGCACCCTTCGCAACCGATACAACCGCTCACAGCATGGTCGGCCACATTCCAATGCTCAATAACGACGCCCTTCGCTTCGAGTTCAGCGGTCAGCTGCGCCGCATAACGCGACGACACGCCGTTTTTGCGCGGCGAGCCACAGAGCACCAGCTCATAAGAACCCCGCGCGGCGCTCATCGTGCGTCCCTCGCCATATCGGCATGCGCACGCTGCCATTCCGTGGGCTCACGATTCAAAAACGCCGCACCCGCATCGTGCATCTGCTGCAGCAATGCGCGGCGAGCCTCGCCTGGGGCGACTCCACGAACTTCGGCGATGCGCTCTGCGGTGAAAATCGTGAATTCAGGCCCGCACTCGATGCCGCGAAACGGCACAGGGGCCATATAGGGCGCATCGGTTTCGGTAAGCACGCGTTCGGCCGGAACCATCGCAGACGACGCACGCAAATCGTCGCTTCGCTGGAAGGTGACCGCGCCGCCGAACGCCACATGCGCCCCACGCTCGACCCAGCGCGCAAGCTCGTCGGGGCCCACGCTGCAGCAATGCAGCAACGTGCCAGCTTCAGGCCAGCCTTCTTCTTCAAGAATGCGGAATGCGTCTTCGTGCGCATCCCTCACGTGAAGCACGAGCGGCAAGCCCGTAACATGGGCCAGCTGCACCTGGCGACGAAATACGTTCTGTTGAACATCACGTGGAGACAAATCATAGTGGTAGTCGAGCCCAACCTCGCCCAAGGCGGCGGTACGTGGATCGGCCAGGCGCTCAAGCAAGGCCGCTTCCATATCGGCATCCCACTGGCTTGCGACATGCGGGTGAACTCCGCACGCGATGCGCATGTGCGGTATAGCCGGCTCGGCGCCCCAGCACAAATTGCATGCGCGCTCATCAACAGCCACCGACTCCAGCAACGCCGCCGCCTCGGCCGCTTGGCCCGCATGCTTCTTGCCAGCGGCATGGGCCTGCGCTTCGAGCGACTCGCGCTCGGCCGTCACATTGCGACGCGTGGCCTCGAATACCTCGGGCAGCAAGCGCAATGCCTCGGCGCGCCATATGTCCAGGTCGCGATATGTGCGTTCGCATTCATCGCCCTCGGCCGGGTCGCACATCGCGCATACGAAATCGACGCCCACCACAGCGCAGCGCGCAAGCGAGAGCGCCGGATGCGACAGCATGGCAAGGTGCGCATGCGTATCGGCCACGGGCGCCTCGAGCGCGGGCGCCGGCGAACCCACATAGGCCCACCCCTTTTTGCGATGCTTGCGAAACAGCGCATCGCCATACAACAAATAACCGGCGTCCCCTTCGGGATCGATTCCCGCGTTCATTGGCATTTCTGATTCCACAATACGAGCCTTAATAACCGAACTTCCTTCTTTTTCAAAAAAGCCCGGCACGCGCCATGCGATACCGGGCTTTCTGCGATTCTCAGAAACGATTAGTCGTTCTTCTGCAGGCGCGGGAACAGGGCATCGCCCTTCTCAACCGGCACGCCGCCGGCCAAGCCGCCCCATACGCAAGCTTCAGCCAGGTTGTCGTTGCCAGCCTCGGCCTCACACGAAATGCGACGCAGCGCCTCGGCGCTCGTGGTGGGCATGAACGGCTCGAGCAGGTGCGCGGAAATGCGAATAGCCTCGAGCAGGTTGTAAATCACGAACGCGAGCTGGTCGGCCTTTGCCTCGTCCTTGGCAAGCGCCCACGGCTCGGAGTCTTCGATGTAGTGGTTCGCGGCATGAATAAGTTCCATGGCAACATCTTTGCCCGCACCATAGTCGAGCGCATCCATCGCGGCGGCATAACGATCGACCAGGCCGTCAGCGATTTTCGCAAGCGGATTGTCGAACGCATCGGCGCTGGCAGGCTTCGCAGGAGCGCAACCATCGAAGTACTTCGCGCTCATGTTCAGAGAGCGGGAAATCAGGTTGCCCCAGCTGTTAGCCAAATCGGCGTTGTATACCTGTTCCATGCGCTCAAACGAAATGGCGCCGTCGGTGCCGGGAACCACGTCGGTCATGAAGTAGTAGCGATAGCCCTCAACGCCCAAAAGGTCGATGACGTCTTGCGGAGCAATGGCGTTGCCGCGGCTCTTCGACATCTTTTCGGCCTTGCCGGTCTCGGAATTGCGCACCGTAAGGAAGCCGTGCGCGAACACGTGCTCGGGCAGCGACTCGCCAATGGCCATGAGCATGGCCGGCCAAATAACGCAATGGAAGCGGATGATGTCCTTGCCCACAATGTGGTACTGCGCGGGCCAACGGAAAGCGAACTCAGCCTTGGAAGCATCGTCGTCGAGGCCATAGCCCACAGCCGTCATGTAATTCAGCAGCGCGTCGAACCACACGTAGGTCACGTGGCCGTCATCGAACGGCACGGGAACGCCCCAATCGAAGCTCGTGCGGCTCACGGAAAGGTCGTTCAGGCCGCCTTCGACGAAGCTGCGCACCTCGTTCATGCGGAAATCGGGCTGCACGAATTCGGGATGCTCGTCGTAGAGCGCAAGCAGCTTATCTTGGAACGCAGAAAGCTTGAAGAAGTACGACTCTTCCTGCACGCGCTCGAGCGGACGATGGCAATCGGGGCACAGATGCTGGCCCACCGAGCCATACTCCTCGTCGCCTTTCTTCACCTGGTTGTCGGTGTAGTAGGTCTCGTCGGGCACGCAATACCAGCCATCGTAGCTGCCCTTGTACAGGTAGCCCGATTCCTGCATGCGCTCCCAAAGATACTGAACCGCATGGTGCTGGCGCGGCTCGGTCGTGCGAATGAAGTCGTCATTGGAAATCTCGAGCGTCTTCCACAGGTCCTGGAACAGGGGCGCCTGGCTGTCGCACCATGCCTGGGGCGAATCGAAGCCGTGCTGCTCGGCAGCCTCGGCAACCTTTTCGCCATGCTCATCCATGCCGGTAAGGAATTTGACGTCGTAGCCCATCGCGCGACGATAGCGCGCCTGAACGTCGGCCAAGATGGTCGAATATGCGGTTCCCAAATGAGGCGCCGCGTTTACGTAATAAATGGGCGTGGTAATAAAGAATGACGGCTTGGACATGCATGCTCCTTCTCGCCCGCGCGGCCAATGACGCCGCCGAGCCTTGGGGTTTTTCAAACTTTTGTATTGTAGCGCACCCATGCGCAGGCCAAAAGAAGAGCCGAAACATTCATGCGACGACTTCGAGGAGGCACGAGGGACTTTACCAACCTGCGGGAAGGCATGCTCGGCCCGCGTGAAAGCCCCTCGTGCGCGAAGGTGCGCGAAGTGCGTACCCTTGAAGGAAATCGCCGCTGCATCATTTGCGTAATGCCTGGTCGCGCATTCGAGAAAACGTCGATGCTGCCGAGCTTTCGAATTTAAGCTACGCACTTCGCGCGTTTTTGCGCAAGGTGCCTTCCCTATCGCCGAATCGCGCCGCGCAGCTTTCGCTCGGCATCGCGCCAATGAGGCAAATATGCGTCAAGCAGCGCGTGGAAACGCGGACCGTGATTCGCTTCCCGCAAGTGGCACAGCTCATGCACCACAACGTATTCCAAACACTCGGGAGGCTGGGCGGCGAGCTGCACGTTTATACAGATGCGCCCCGTTTTCACATTGCAGCTGCCCCAGCGGCTCACCATGTTTCGATATGCTAATTTACCAGGTGAAACGCCAATAATCGGCGCCCATTTCTCTATGAGCAGCGGCACGAACGCAGCCACCACGGCACGCCACTGGGCAAGCTCTTCCTGCGTTGATGAAGCCGACGCTCCGTTGATTTCGCGATCGCGTTCCCTCACCTGCATTTTCGCCGCATGCTCGCGAATCCACGATGCGCGTTCTTCGATAAAGCGCGTAATTCGAGCGTCGGAATAACGCAGCGGCGCACTCACACATACGCGAAAGCGAGCGTCAGGCGAGCCGCCCGTCGCATCGGCACCCCCAGCGCAAGGCTTGAGGCGCACATACATATGCTTCTGCTGCTTGCGCGTGACTTCGACGTTGAACCCCGCAGCGCGCAGCATGGTTTTTCGCACAGAAGACACAGCGAACATTCCTTCGAAACAAGAATCATGCTAAGATGCAAGCACGGTGCCCCGCGAAGCCGGGCGACATCGTTTGAGTTCTAAGCCGGGTTAGCTTTGGTAGGCACCCGGCTTATTCCTTTCCAATGAAGATCACTTGTCGCGGGTGACGAGGTCGACGACTCCGATAACAACTGACATTACTGCGCAAATGGCGATAACCATTTGAGTATCCATCGGGGCCACCTCTTTTCAGAGGCGCCGCCCGGCAAGTGAAGCACCGCCCGCCTATTGTACTGCATAGACGGGCGGTTTCGAACTTCTGTACGATTTTTATCCTCTAGAACGCCGAAAGATAAATCGCCTTCGCGTCTTCCAGCGTAAGCTTCTTAAAGCCACCGAACACTTCACCCTTGTTGACCTTGAGCGTCGGCAGCAGTTTGTCCACATCTTCGGGGGCGATACCGAACTCGCCGAGCGTGCGCGGCATGCCCAAATCAACGAAGAACGCCTGCAGCTCGTCGATCGCAGCCGTCACGGCATCTTCAATTGCTTCATCGGTTTCATCGATGGGCTCAATGTCGAATACCTGCAGCGCGAACTTCAGGAAGCGAGCTGGGTTTTCTCGCCATACAAAGCGCATCCACGCAGGCATGACCACCGCCAAACCGGCACCGTGCGTGATAGAAGTGTCGAACGCAGAAAGCTCATGTTCAAGCGCATGGCTTTCCCAACCGCCAGCGCGGCTCGTCGGCGTCGCCGAGAGGCCGCATCCCGCGATGTCGTTATGAGCAAGCGTGCCCGCCCACATAATGTTCGCGCGAGCCTCGTAATTCTCAGGCTCGGCAAGAGCCACCGGGGCCTCGTCGATAAGAGAGCGAATAATGCCCGTGGCGATGTTGTCGGTGAGGCTCGACGAACCCGTGCCGCTGAAATAGCGCTCGCACACATGCGCGATCATGTCGGTCACACCAGCAGCCGTTTGATACGGCGGCAGCGTAAACGTGAGCTCGGGATCGAGGAACGCCGCCTTCGGGCGGAACAAGTTCGAATTCGTACCGCGCTTCAGCCCCAGTTCATCGTTGGAAATAACACACGAGCTCGACCCTTCGGAACCCGCCGCAGGAATAGTAAGCACGCAGGCGATAGGCAGACATTCCGCAATCGTCGCCTTCTTGCTGAAGAAGTCCCACACATCGCCTTCGTAAGGCACGCCAAACGCAATCGCCTTGGCGCAGTCAATCGCGCTGCCGCCGCCAACGGGGAAAATAACGTCGACGTTTTCTTTACGCGCAAGCTCAATGCCCTCGCGCACCAATCCCACTTCAGGATTCGGACGCACGCCCGCGAGCTCAACAGCCTCGACGCCCGACGCCGCGAGCGACTTCTTCACGCGGTCGAGCGTTCCCGTGCGCACCACGGAACCCTTGCCGTATACGAGCAGCGCGCGTTTATAGCCGCGCTTGGCAATATGCTCGCCTACCTGGTCGGTAACGCCTTTTCCGAAAATGAATTCCGTCGGAGAATAGAACACGAAATCGTTCATTGAGCATCCTTTCGAAACGATTACAGACCATAGCATGGGAAGCCGCCAAAACAGGGCTTTCTTCACCTTCGGGCGAGCACCGCAGATTCACAACAGCCCCTCGCCAAGCTCTCTAACGTTCGTGCACAAGCGCATACGCCTCGTTGCGCGAAATGCCAAATTCGCGGCGCAAGGCAGCAACGATATCTTTATGCGACATTTCACCAGAGGCAAGAAGCTCAGTCGCGCGTTCGGCGGCAGAAGCAGCCTGAGCGGCGGCGTTGTCCTCGACTTCAGCAGCCGTCGGAGGGCAAATAACCAACGCGATTTCACCCTTTACGCCCTCTTCCGCATCGCGGCGGGCGAATTCTTCCGCAGCAATGGGGGCCATAGCGCGAAATACCTCTTCATGGCGCTTCGTGAGCTCGCGGCACACTGCAACCTCTCGCGCGGGGAACACCTCCGCAATAACCGCAAGCGCATCGGCTATGCGGCGCGGGCTTTCATAGAACACGAGCGAGGCGTCGAGGCCCGAAAGAGCTTCGAGCACCGCCTTGCGCTCGCCAGCCTTGCGCGGGAAAAAACCGCCAAAATAGTAGCGCGGGTCAAAAAAGCCACTGGCGACATAAGCCGTCGCGGCTGCCGATGCACCTGGCAGCACCTCATAAGGCGCACCCGCCGCCTGCGCCGACGCAACAAGGCGCGACCCGGGATCGGACACGCCAGGCATGCCGGCATCGCTGCAAAATGCGATGCGCTCGCCAGCCAACACGCGCTGGATAATGCGATCGGCCTGCTTGGAGATGGTCGCTTCATCAAGCCGCTCAAGCCGCTTTTCGATATCGAAGTGCGCGAGCAGCTTGCCCGTGACGCGCGTGTCTTCCGCACATACCACATCGGCCGCGCGCAACTCATCGAGCGTGCGCAACGTGATATCGCCCAAATTGCCGATGGGCGTAGGACATAAAACAAGTTTTCCAGTTGAAGTATTCATGGGCGCAATTATACCGCCCGACTCGGCCCGCGCGAACGGCGCAGCAAAAGCGGAAAGCGGCTCGGACAAAACGCACGTTCGAGCCAGGCTTTGTGCGTCCAGGTCAGGCTTTGTGCGTCCGACCAATACCTTTCATCGAAGGCCAGCCGACCACCTTGCCGCCTGCGGTTTCCAAAAAAACGCCTAAGCCCGCGCCGCTTCCTCGCGTTCTTCTCGCTCGAGCACGCGCTGCATAGCGGCAATAGCACATTCGAGCATTTCATCGTCAGGCTCATTGGTCGTAAGTCGCTGCATTTGCATGCCCGGCCACAGCACCACTTTCACCAGCGGGTTTTCAGGGTGGCTGCCCGCCCACTTCACCGTGATTTCATAGCTGATGCCAGCAATTACGGGCATGAGCAGAATGCGCACCACAATAACGAGCGCCAGTTTTGCGGGGCCATCGGGCACGCCCCATGCGGCGATAAGGCCATTGAGCGGCGTAATGGTGTATACGAAAATCGCGATGATCATGACCATTATCAAAAACGCCGTGCCGCAGCGCACGTGCAAACGCGGGAAACTGCGCGCATTTTCGGGCGTGAGCGGCAACCCGTGCTCGTAGCAATGGATGGTTTTATGCTCGGCGCCGTGATAGCTGAACATGCGCTTGATATCCTGCATGCGACCAATAAGCCAAATGTAGAACACGAAAACGACGATACGCACAATGCCGTCGACGACGTTCCAAAGAAGCGTTTTGTCATCGTATTCGCCCACGAGCACATTGGCGATGAACGCAGGCGCGACAATGAACAAGCCGACGCCCAAAAGCAGGCCAAGCACCATCGAGATAGCCATTTCGCGCTTGCCGAAACCGCCATCGTCCCCGTCACGAGTCTCGTCCGACTCGCGCGCGGCCGCGCCGGGTTCGACTGCGTTAGGCTCAACCGCGCCAGACTCGGCCGCATTGGTCTCGACAACGATATCCAAGGAGCGCTGCGCGCCCAAGGCGTCAATTGCTTCGTCGGGGTTGCCGAAATCATTTTTCCACGAGAAGTCGCTGGTCTCGCTTGCAACGCTTTCGTCGACCGAAGCGTCTTCTTTCGAAATGGCCCCGTTTGCGCTCGCTTCTTCAGCTTTCGCTCCGGGCTCTTCCTCATCGCCATAGGCGTGCATCGCGGCAATCTCGAGCGCTTTATAGCCCAAAATCAAGCTTTCCACAAACGCGCGGCAGCCGCGCACAACGGGCCAATAGAGCCATTTGTTCTTCGCTTTGCCGCTGGCCAAATCGTGCTCTTCAATATAGATATTGCCCGATGGCTCACGCACGGCAGCCGCCCAATTGTATCGACCGCGCATCATAACGCCCTCGATAAGCGCCTGCCCGCCCACGTGCGTTTTGTTCGCGCCGTCTTCAGCAAACGCGCGCTTCACGGCGCTGCGTTTGCTGGGAGCCTGACCGCTTTCGTTTTCCGCGGCCGCGCCGAGCATTTCCTGGTCGACTTCATTTTCTTTCGGCATGCATTCAGTTTCGTTAGACACGCTTGGAGCTTTCTTCTTGACTAATGGCACAAGCGAACGACAGCCTCCCTCCGGCTCGCCCGGATTGTCCAAATCGCCCGCCTCATCGTAATGCACAATTTTACGACCAACCTCGAACAAAAATAGGGCAAAGGAATAACCCTTTGCCCTATTCCGCATCGAAGCAGCAACTATTCGCGTACTGCTTTGGGGTACGGATTTCCGCAGGTCATTTTACCTTCGGGACATGCGCCGCGCACGCACGGCGCCCCCGCGTCGGCAAAAACGAACGGAGCCGTGGGACGCGCAAGCTCAAGCATGCGATGTGCCAGCTCGCGAATCTCCCACTGCGCGCGGTTGCAGCAGCGCAAGCTGAAGAAATGCAGCAGCTCACGAACATTCATGGTAACCACGATTTTGCTTTCAGCGGCGTTCGGCAAAAGGTAACGCGCGTCTTCAGCGGGCACGCCGGCATCGAGCAGCTTCTTATAGGCCGACGTAGCCGCTTCGATGGCCTCATCGAAAACAGCATTCGCTTCCTCGTTGGCAAGCACGCTTTCGGGTTTTACCACAGAAACGCCTTCTTTGAATTTCACGTAACGCTGCGACTGCTGGTTAAAGCTCGCCAGGCGATGACGAACCAGCTGGTGAGTAAGTGCGCGCGAAACGCCATCGATGGCAAACGTATAGCTCACGTGCTCAAGCGTCGAAAAGTGCCCGCTGGCCATAATGGTGGAAAGCACGCTGTGCATACGCTCTTCCGACATCGTCTCCATGAGCTCGGCCGCACCAACAGGCGCATAGCACAAACGTGCAGCCGTCGCGATAGCGCGCTCGGGATCGGGCGTGTGGTACAACAGTTCAACGTGCATAATCGTCCCCCTTCTGGTAAGCGATTCAACTTTAATCTATCGGTAAAAAATATGCCCCGCGCCAACGCGCAGGGCATAAAGAAAACAAGGGAATGGCGTTTTATAACTCAAGAGTTATGCCCTGTTTGGTCAAATACTCTTCCCACTTCTTGAACGATTCAGCGGAGATACCGTGTTCAATTTGGCAGGCCTCATAATTGGCAGTTTCAGAGTCGATGCCAATTGCTTCAGTCATGAAGCGGAACAACAAATTGTGGCGACGCCAAATCGTGGAACCGTATTCGTAGCCCTCTTCAGTAAGCGTGATGTCACCGTAATAAGGCTGAACAGCGTAGCCTTTTTCTTTTAAGTTCGTCACCGCTTTCGAAACCGACGCTTTCGAAACGTTAAGCTTTGTCGCAACATCAACCGCACGAATAGGCTCGTTGGGGCCGCCTGCAAGATCGACAATTGCTTCCAGGTAATCCTCGAGCGAATGGCTCAGAGGCTCCCTATCGCGGGATTCGAGCATGGTACCCATTTGGGATTCCGACATACATGCCTCCTTGAATAGCGCAAGCGCGCGTTACCTTCCTCCAGAGTACAATACCACACATACCGTAGTTTTATCCGAAAGGACTCAGGTCATAAGGCGAGAGCCTCGGCGAACAACGTTCAAAGCATATAGTGAGGCTCACGAAGCCCGTCTGCGCCGATACTCCATAACACCAACGCCCGCGGGCGCCGATGCCCACCGCCACCTAGCGTCGATGCTCGCTGTTGCTGCTGCCACGCCTGCCGATGCTGCGGTCTCAATAGAACAAACCGCCCCTACGGAAAGGCGCCGCAATATCAATATCGATTGACAAATTTCTCACACAGCTCGCAAAACGCTATACCGCCAAAGACGGAGGCATGGCTTTAAACGGAAAGGCGCCTTGCTATTTCGCCGAAGCAACCGCCGCGTCGGCGTCGGCAATCATCTTGTCAATGCGCGCCGTCGCCGAGCAGCCTCCACCGCAGTGCCCCGAGCACGAGCCACACATCTCTTTTTCGCCGCACATGCCTTTTTTCATCATTAGGCGAACCGATAGACACACGCAGACGATCAAAATCGCCAGCACAACTGCTGTTGCCATATTCATAACCATAGCGCCTCGTTTCAATTGGGCGCGCATGCGCGCCATACTTTCATTCATCAGGTACTTTACCGCTTTTTGCCACACACGCGCTCTTAATTGAATAAATGTTTCCCAAGGGTCACATATTTGACATTTTCGAGGCCCCATGAGAGCCCAGCGTAAATGAAATCGTTAAAAAGTGACAAAAGTTGCGAATTCGGGGGCGTTTATAGGTCACTAAGCGCGCAACAACACTGCAAACCGGCGAGCGAAGCTTGCGTCAGGGGCCCCATCCCATGAAAACGAGGCTTTAAAACCGCCAAAAGCGGCAAAACTCGCCCATCTACGAGCGAGATGTGGGCTTGCACGCCCCCAGATTCGCAACTTTTGTCACTTTTCGACTTGTTGCTTTACGCTAGACAAGAAAACATCACGCAAATGCGGGGCGCATCCACCCGAAACCGCCCATACTTGGCCCTTGGCCCGCATCGCCTATCGACAATGTTCTGCCCATATTAAATAGCGCCCCGCGAATGCGGGGCGCTATAACCTTGAGCTAGGGCCGGGAGCTCTAAACGCTCAGTTTCGCAGATTATTTCGTCTGCTCGTCCTTGTGTTTGGGCATGGGACGGAAGATCTGGAACAGCATGGCCGCAGCAACGGCAATAGCGACGATAGTCCAGAAGCTGAAGCCGACCTCGCCCGTCGCGAGACCCACGAACTGGTAAATCATCAGGCCAACGCACCATGCGAAGCCGCACAGATAGCCGATGGTGATCCAGAACCATTTCGCAGAGGCTTGCTGCTGACGAATGGTGCCCATAGCCGCAAAACACGGAGCACACAGAAGGTTGAATGCGCAGAAAGCCGCGATTGCAGCCGCACCGCCACCAATCATCTGGCCGAAGCCAAGCCACAGAGCGGGGTCGGACTCGCCGTAGCTGGAAAGCTGCGTGATAATGCCAACGGTAGCAACGACATTCTCCTTAGCAACCAAACCGGTAATCGTAGTTGCCGCAGCCTGCCAATTGTCAAATCCAAGAGGCGCGAAAATCCAGGCGAGCAGATTGCCGAGGCCGGCCATAAGGCTGTAGTCCATGTAGTCAGGCGCATCGGCGTCAAGCAAACCGAAGCCGTCGCCCGCGTCGCCAAAGTTCATGAGGAACCAAATAACGATAGTGGACAGGAAGATAATCGTACCAGCCTTGATGATGTAGCCCTTCACGCGCTCCCACATGGAAAGCAACACGCTCTTCACGGTAGGCATGTGATATTCAGGCAGCTCCATAACGAACGGCGTGGCCTCGCCGGCGAAAAGCTTGGTCTTCTTCAGCATGATGCCAGAGATGATAATCGCCACAACTCCCATGAAGTAGAACAGCGGAGCAACCCACCAGGTATCATCGGAATTGCCCGTTGCCAGCGCACCGAACACAAGCGCGATAATCGGCATCTTCGCACCGCACGGAATCATGGTAGTGGTCATGATGGTCATGCGGCGATCCATCTCGTTTTCGATGGTCTTGGTCGCCATAACAGCAGGCACACCGCAGCCAGATGCGATAAGCATAGGAATGAACGACTTGCCGGAAAGGCCGAACTTGCGGAACACGCGGTCCATGATGAAGGCGACGCGCGACATATAGCCGCACAGCTCCAGAATGCCCAGCAGCAAGAACAGAATAATCATCTGCGGGATGAAGCCGATAACCGCGCCAACGCCGGCGACGATGCCGTCGTTAACGAGCGACTGTAACCAGGGAGCAACGTCGGCCGATTCCATGGCATCGGCGATGATCGCGCCAAGACCAGGAATCCACAGACCGTAATCGGCCGGATCGGGCTCGGCGACCTCAACGGCCTCCTTGTAGGCGTCGAAGTCGACTTCCTCTTCAGAGGTCACGCCGTCCTCGTCCTCGACCTCGATGGTGGCAACGGCTTTTTCAGCCTCGGCCTTTTCCTCGAAGTCCTTCACCGTCGCTTGAGCATCTTCGTATTCAGCGACAGCGTCTTCGTCGGCATCGTCCTCGGGTTCGGCCACGGCAAGCGCGTCAAGCACTTCCTGGCTTTCATCGCTCGGAACGTCGCGAGCCTCGTCCATGCCGTAGATATTGGTGACGTAAGCCTCGACAACGCCCTGGGCATCCTCATATTCGCCCTCAGCCTCTTCGTAGGCAGCCTGGCCGGTATAGAGATAGCCATCGCCGGAGATGCCGTCGTTAGCCCAGTCGGTCACAGGGCCCGTGCCCACCGTAACCGCAAGCCAATATACGAAGAACATGATGACGATGAAGATGGGCAGGCCCAGCCAACGGTTGGTGACCACGCGGTCGATCTTCTGAGAAGTGGTCAAACCCGTGCGGGAGCGCTTCACCGTCTTGTCGATAACGTGCGAAATGGCGTTATAGCGCTCACTCGTTACAATCGACTCGGCGTCGTCATCGAGCTTGCTCTCGATTACGCCACGAACCTCGTCGATGGCCTTAAGCTCACTCGCCGAAAGCTTCAGGTCGTCGATGGTTTTCTGCTCGCCCTCGAAAAGCTTGATGGCGTACCAGCGCGAGGTGGAAGAAGAAACCTTCGAGCCCAAAATGCCCTCGATTTTGGCAATAGCCTCTTCAACGACGGCATCGAACTTCATCTGAGATTCGGGCACCTTTTTTGCCTTTGCGGCCTCGATGGCAGCATTCACCACATCTTCCATGCCGCGGCCACGAAGCGCCGAAGTAGGAACAACCGGGCAGCCGAGCTGCTTGGACAGACCGTCGACATCAATCTTGTCCCCGTTTTTCTCGACCAAGTCCATCATGTTCAGAGCCAAAACCACAGGCACGCCCAGGTTCAAAATCTGACTCGTGAGGTACAGGTTGCGCTCAAGGTTGGTCGCGTCAACCAGGTTGATAACAGCATCGGGACCGCCATCAAGCAGGTAATCGCGCGCAACGATTTCTTCGGGCGAATAAGGCGAGAGCGAATAGATACCCGGAAGGTCGGTGATAACGACCTCTTTGTCTTTGGTGTACTTACCCTCTTTTTTCTCGACGGTAACGCCCGGCCAGTTGCCAACATATTGGTTGGCGCCTGTCAGGTCGTTGAACATCGTCGTCTTGCCGCAGTTCGGGTTGCCGGCAAGCGCAATGCGAATTCCCATTGTCTGCCTTTCAGTCGTTTGCGAATCTGTCAGCCTGAGATTTCATTCCATAAGAATCCCCAGGTGACGAGCGATTTGTTAGCTATCGCAAACTCGCGTTCCTAAAAAATGGCGCCTTTGCGCCCAATCCTCGCCAACTGACGCGTGGGCCCCATAGCCCCGTCAGTGTTAGTTGACGAGAATGCTCTCAGCCTCACTCTTGCGCAGCGACAGCTCGTAGCCACGAACGGTCACCTCAATCGGGTCGCCGAGCGGCGCCACTTTGCGCACATACACTTCCACGCCCTTGGTGATGCCCATGTCCATAATGTGACGCTTCAACGCGCCCTCGCCCGTAAGGCGTCGTACGGTCGCAGTGTCGCCAATCTTGACGTCGCGAAGCGTTTTCGCCTGTTCTTCCGCCATATCTGCTCCTTCCTTCTTGGTCGTATAGCTTTTGCCTTATATGTATCCGCACAGGCGACAACTCGCCCAAAGCTAAATCCGGCGCGAAAATCGCGCCGGACGATACCGAAAAACTAGCGCGCAGCGGTTGTGACGATATGGTTTGCGGCCTGGCGGCTTATTGCCACCTGAGCGCCCTTTACCTGTACAACCAAATCGCCCTGAACGCCCGCGATTACCTTGACCTCTGCCCCCTCAACAAAACCGAGGTTTCCCAAATGGTGGGTGAGGTCGTTTTTGCCACGAACCTTAATGACTTTGACCGTTTCGCCAGCCGACACAAACGTAAGAGGCAATTGCTGCGCTGATACTCCGCGCGAAGTTTCAGCACCCTCAACGCTCAAGTCCATAACTGCTCCGTCCATGTTGAGCCTCCAAAAAGTAAGCCTTAGGTAATCACGATGACTCACCATATCACGAAAGTTTCCCATAGGAAATAAAAATGAAAACTTTGGCTATCTTTTTCATAAAAGTTTCTAATGGCTACCAAAAACATGAGCATGGCAGTGTCAATCGGCAGGAATAAACGGCCCGATCAAAACGAAACAAGAGGACGGGTGGAACGACACGGCGGCCTTCATGCTTGAGGCACTGCCTCCAAACTTATAACCAATCGAAACCCCTGAGAAATCACGGGCGGCTCGCCGCTTCCCTCCAATGGCACCACGATGTGAGTCTGCCTTTGCGGCGAACGTGCCTGCTCGATCCGAGCAACGCTTCCGCCTGATTGCCGCGCGCGCCCCGAAACCTGCGTGGGCAATTCCGCAAAACGAGGCACCACGCTTCGTCGATCGCCCGAGGGCATTACCGCTTCCTCAATCTCCTGGTCGCACGAGGAAGAGACCACTTGCCCAATTGGAGAGGTATCTTCGCGCGAGAAGTCATGCAAACACCCGTAGCATACCTCCATGTCATCAAAGCAGCGCGCTCCGCACACGGGACATTCCTTCATGCTAGATCTTCCTTTCTATATCGGCGAACACGTTATCGCCCACCTCAAACCACGGCTCGGTCGAGGCGAGCCGCTCAATTGCCACTTTCGCCGAAACGCAACGCACGCGCTCGCACGGACCTACCGCGCGCCTCGACACGAGCACTCTGCCCATATGGTCGGCAAACGCCACGTCTATGGGGGCGTCCATGCCGAAAGTGTGAATGTCGCGGCATGGCACGAATACCGCAAACGACGAATCGCGGGCAGGCGACCCAGGCAAAAGCCCGCGAAAGCGCTTGGAAAACGACGAGAGGATTGCCGCTTTCACGCGATCACCCCCGCTCGGTAGGGGCTCACCGCAAACACCACTTCGTGCTCAAGCGGAGGAACCGCGACACCAAACACCTGCGCACCTTTGAGGAACGGTGGGGAAAACGCTGTTCTTGCGACATAGCGAATATGGCCCGCCGCCGTTCTTTCGCTGGTCACGCTTACGGCTTCGTGTTCCATGGAAAGACCTTTCTCTATTCGCGCGCATATCTCCACGCAGCCCTGCGCTTCGTGTTGGCCATCGTCGGCCTGAAGTCGAATGGCATCCCTTGCCACAATGTCGAATGCGGCGCAATCGCCAAGAAAAACGAACGCGTTCACCGAGATAAACCCCACCATGAGCAAAACCGGGAACGCAACCGCGAACTCGACCGTCATTTGCCCGCTCGAACGGCGCCTTCCTATACGCATCGCCCGCAAGCACGAACCCGATATTCCCCGCCAAGAGCCCAAGCACGTGCGCCAACCACGCCCGTCCGAGGAACAGGGACTATCGCTTGCGACCATCCGCTTCATGAGCCGCCCCCTTTCAGCGCGCATATCGCTTCGGCGACAGGTCCCGTCCCGCGCTCGGCAACGGGCAACGTATTCGACGTCACGCTTTTTGCAGCAGCCGTATTCGCGGGTTCAAGGCCCGCAGCATTAAGAAGCTCCATCAGCTGGCCCGATGCCCAATCGCCCAAACCAGCAGCGCTCACCAAAGGAAGCGAACCAAGCACGCCAGATACGCAATCGCACATACCTTCGGCACCCTTGCCATATGCCGAAAGCAAACCAGACCACAGAGCAAGCACGACTTCGCCCCCGTCAGAAAGCGGCGGACCCATGTCTTCCGACACGCCATCAAGGAGATGAGCGAGCACATCTTCGTTTTCATCTTCGATAAGAATGGAGGCAGATATTGCCGCAAACTGTCCCAGATCAGGCCCCGCAAAAAACGAACCGCCCTGTTCGCTCCCCAAGTCGCCCGCCAGCGCCGCAAGCGCACCATATCTTCCTGGCGGATACGCCTCCACCCTGTTGCCCGCAGCTTCCCTTATCGCCTCGTCGATAGCATCGAGCACTTCGCCCACAGAACCGCGAACCTCGCCCGACGCCCGCACGGCTTCATTTTTCGCACGCTCGTAATCACGTGCCGATTCAGCGACTTTTCTGAAATGGTGCTCAAAACCGTTTTCGACAGAAGTCGACGCCGCAGCAACCGACCCCATGGACGCCGCGTCGAAGCCACATGTCTCGCATGTGGAATACGCCCCCGAATCGAGCGCGGAAATCGAGCCGAACCCTTCGATTTCCGCTACCGCCGGGCATCCCTCCCAAGCGTGCAAAGCACCACCAGAAACGGGATAGACCGAATCGGTGTATAAATCTGTCGCTTTCATCTCGTTGGTATTGCGCGGCAAAATAGGAATGCTCACTTCGATCGTGCCATCAGGCATTTCGACTTCATAAGCCGCGTCTACCTCTTTTTGGGCGTATTCGTAAAAACGCACTCGCAGAACACTTCGCGCGCGTTCCTCTACGCTGGAATTCCCGGGCGCCTCGAATTCCGCACGCAGGCGGTAATACGTTTGGGCCCTTTTAATCGCCATGGAATACGACCAGGTGTTCATGCTGCTCGCCATGGGGTTTTCAGCAAGGCCCATACCCGCAAGCGACTCGGCGCGCTCGCGCATGCACGGCTCGGGGTATGCCCCGCAATCGGCAAGCCACCCTTCGCGCAAGGCGTCATTTGCCTGCATGGCCGCCTCTTCGGCCGCCTGAGCGCCTTCAGAAATGGATGCGCTTTCATCAAGCGCGACCTGAACGGCATGCGCCGCAGAACGCCCTGCGCCGCACGATATATCGGGCGCGTCGAACGGCACGAGTTCCACATAGGCAATCGCATCAAACCCGATAGTCTCGGCATTTTCAGAAGCGACCATTTGGGCTTGTGCCTGCGCCGCGACCACCAAGACCTTCTGAGCTGCGTTAAGCGCGGCTTCTTCTGCGCGAGCCACATCTTCACGCTTATCCAAAACCGCCCGCCCGGCATCAAGGAATTTCAACCCTGCCGCCTGTGCGCCAGGAACGCAACAGCACACCGTGCCAACCCCTAGAAGGGAAATTCCCGTAAGCGATAGAGTGAGCAACGTGGCGTCGGCCGCGCGTACTGCCAGCACAAATTCAGATACTTCGTTTTCCGCGGCGAGTGCACAAGAATCGGCCACTGCCTGCACACCCGCCGCGCGTGAAAGCGATCGCGACGTCCAGAGCCCGAAAAAGAGCAGCGAGCACGAGAGCAGTATGGCCAGGGCGGCGCCAAGAGTGGTAAAGCCGCTTTCGTCGCGAAACAAGTCGGCAACGACGCGCGAGTCGCAACGAGAATCTGACTTGGATTTTCCAGCACGCATCACGCTTTTTCCTCCCATCGGTCAATCCACGATTCGTACGAAAGGCCGAATTCCGATTCCAACGCCCACTCGTCATGAATGCTCATCTCGCGAAAAACCTCTTGGCGAACGAGGCCGTTGCCGCCCACAAGGCCCAAAAGGCCCATCCCTTGCCCCACAAGCGGCAAGGGCCTGTACCCATGGGAAATGCGCACCGAAACGCATTGGCCGCTCTGCCCCGCACCCTGTACCTCGACATCCCACAAGCCCTCATGAAAAGCGGAAACAGCGGGCACCGCGCCGAGTCGACGCTGCACGTATTCAACAACCTCGCCTTCATCCGCGGCCGAAGCCGTCTCGAGAGCCCGGCAACCCTCGGCCGCAGCCGCCTCCATTACTACGCGATCGAACAGCACGATGCCAGGCTGCGCTGCAATAACCAGGCCCAAAAGCAACGCGGGAATGAGCAGCGCCGCTTCAACCGTCGCCTGCCCACGCGTGCCGCGAAAACATGCGGAAGCCTCAAAACGCCAGCACATCAAGGACCCCTTTCGCAAGACGATGGGTCATAGGCTGCAGCACAATGTCGGCAAAAGCCCCGGAATCTATCGCATGGATGAAAGCGGAAAACCCTATCGCAACTGCGATAAAAGCTGTAACTACCAGGGCATATTCAACGGTTGACTGGCCATTTTCCACGCTGGGCAACCTATTTCGGTCACTCGCTAAAGCCCGTTTATGCCGTTGGCGATCGCATTCCACAGCTCCTCGATTTTTGGGCGAAACATCGTGATTGCCACAATCGCTATCACGACAAGCACTCCGACCAAAATCGCATATTCCGTGGTGCCTTGCCCTTTTTCGTTCATGAGGCGCATATGCGCCTGTGCCATGCGACGACGCACACAACCGCCCAGACGCTTTCGTATCTCCTCCACGCGTCGCAGCGCAGCACCGCAACGCACGTTTACATTCTTCGCAATTCTCGATTCCATAACTCCCCCTTTTCATTGCACAAACCCCAAAAACACCGGGGCCATTACGACGATCAACATGGCTGGCAATATGAGCACCGCGGTTGGCACAAGCATCTTTACGGGAGCTTTTGCCACTTTCTCTTCCATCTTCGCCCGGTAACACCCGCGCGCTTCACTCGCCAACGCCTCGAGCATGCGATTCATCGGACTCCCGAAGCGCAAGCAACGAACCACGTTGCTCGCGAATCGCTCGAGCGACGCCACACCGCTGCGCATCCCAAGCTCGAGCAGCGCATCGTCACGAGAGACCAAGCCGCTTTCCCACTTCAAGCACGCTTGTCGACACAAAAGAGCCAGTTCATCATCAAATCGAAAGCAATACGATCGAAAAGCCCGCTCGAACGACATTCCAGCGCGCATGCCGAGAGCAAGCGCATCAATCATCTCTGGGGCGTGGCGCTCAAGCGCCAGCTCGTATGCCTCCTTTTGGCGATGCGACAGCACACGTCGCCCCTCGCTTTCCCAAGGCAAAACGCCAGAAGCGCTTCTTGCACGCTTCCTGCGGCGAATCTCACGTCGACAATCGACTCCCCAGGAAAACAAATTCGCGAATGCAATCACGGCGAACAGACCAACCGCGACAACTAAAATCGCTTCCATGGCACACCCCCAACCAATCCACCGAACAACAGCCAAGCTCGCTCTAGATTTCAACCGCGAGCATTCGCCGGACCAAAAGCACGCCGCCCCCAAGCATCGCAATCGCCAGCAAAAGCAGCACAACTCCCTGCGCGCTCGAAAAAAACGGGTGCAAAAACGCCGGATCAACAGTGGAAATAACAAATACGAGCGCGAATGGCATAACGCTTACAATCTGGGCCGAAAGCTTCGCTTGCGCCGTTTGCACCCGCAAGGAACGACGTAAATCCAGATCTCGAGAAATCGACTCTTCCGCCGAACGCAAAACTGGAGTGGCGCTGCCGCCGCATGCGTACTGCACATCAAGCGCCATGGCGACGAAAGAAAGCTCCGGCAACTCGGCAACTTGCTTAAAATGTTCGAGGGCCTCGTTCATCGAATAGCCCAGGTCCAAATCGCGCGACACGCGGGCAAAAAGGCCACGCGCTGGCTGGTCGATTTGCTGAGCTACCTCGGAAAACGTTTGCGGAAGCGACAAGCCCGCGTGCATGCACGCCTCCATGCATCGCAACGCATCGGGAACTTGCTCGCGCAATTGGGCGCGTTCCTTTTCAATAGCGCGAGTCAGCAAAACCCGCAACACAACGACAAAAAGAACCAGCGCACAAAGCGCCACCACAAGCGACCGAAACACCGCAAGCAGCAAAGCCGCGAAAATGAGCGCCGAAGCGACAAAAAGAGAGGCAAGCCCTTCGGGCGTTGTGTCGACTCCTTTTCGCGTCGCCAGCCTCGCGGCATCGCGAAACGATTGCCCAGCGGGCGTCGAGACAATTCTCCTGCCAAAGGGAAGAAACGACGCGGCGCCATTTCTCATGTAATACAGCGACATTCGACAAACCGCATCGCGAACGCGGGTGCGCGAAGCCGCGAAGCGTCCGGCACCTCGGTCATTCACCGCGCCCCGCACGCAAGCCTTCTGCGAGACATAAGCGACCCCGCGAGTCGCAGCCATAGCGCGCTCGAGGCCAAGAAATACCGACCTGCCCACGACAAACGCGCATCCAAACGCTGCAACAAACGCTACGAAAGCGAACACGCCCGCTTCCACGACGCCACCTCCTCGCTCTCAATAAACCCCATATCTATCGCATCGTCGAGCCACGAGGGCGCCCTCGCCCACACTCCCTCGCTTTCAAGAGATCGCCGAGTAAACACGGGGTCGGCCACGCACGCCGAATTTTCACCGCGATGCATTTCGGCAATCGCGCTTACGAAACGCCTGCCGTCGCGCGAACGCGACGTTTGCACCGCGACGTCAATCGCCGATGCAATGTTTTCCTCGATCACCTCAACAGGCAAATCGAAGCCATAGCGCACCATGGTGACTAAACGGATAATCATGTCCTCGGGCGAATTGGCATGCAGCGTGGTGAGCGACCCGTCGTGACCGGTATTCATGGCCTGGAGCATTTCCAGCGTTTCAGCGCCACGGCACTCGCCAACGATTATTCGGTCGGGACGCATACGCAATGCGTTACGCACCAAATCACGAATCGTGACCTCGCCTACGCCTTCGGCGTTGGTTTTGCGCGCTTCCATACGCACCACATGCGGATGCTCCGTAAAACGCAATTCCGCTGAATCTTCGATGGTCACAATGCGTTCGGTTACCGGGATCTCGCACGAAAGAGCATTGAGCAGCGTAGTTTTGCCCGACCCCGTACCGCCAAGCACCGCGATGTTTTTACGCGTTCGAACAGCCCAAGCAAGAAGTCGCGAAACCCGGCCATCAAGCGAGTCTGCACGCTGCATATCACCAAGCGTCATCGTTGTATTGGCGAACTTGCGAATGGTGATGGTCGGCCCATCAAGGGCTATAGGGGGAATCACGACGTTCACGCGATGCCCGCCAGGCAAGCGCGCATCGACCATGGGGGAACTTTCATCAACGCGACGACCAAGCGGAGCCAAAATGCGATCGATAAGCGCGCGAACCTGCGCTTCATCAGTGAATACCGCCGTCTCGCGCTCCAACAGGCCCGACCGTTCGATGAACAACGACGACGTTCCGTTCACCATGACCTCGGTAATAGTCGGATCTTCAACGAGCGACTGCAATGGGCCCATGCCGAATACGATATCTTCCAAATCGCGAGAAAGCCGCGCTTTCAATTCATTCGACCTGCCCGCCCATCGCGGCGAAACAAATGCCTGCTTACACGCGCTTTGCAATTCGCTGCGCGCACGGCGAGGATTCTCATCCGCAAGCCGCGCAAGCACATCTCCCGGAATTATGCGGCCAACATCTTCCTTCAATTCGTCGAGCATCCATCCGTCATCGCGCGCCCGAATCGCGGTTCCTTCCGCCTCGGCAAGACGAACGCGCGAAGAGAGCGTCATCGCTTTGCCTTTCTACCGAAGAGGCGCCCACGCCTACTTTTTGACGAAAGGGATTGAGATACGCGTTTTACCTGCTCATCTGAAAGAATTCTCTCAAGAAGCGCTACGGTCTCGTCTGTAAGCGGATTTTTCGATTCGATGAATTCTTGCACGAAGCCCGCACCCAAAAGCTCTTCCACGTCGCGTCGACCGTTTGAAAGCTCAATCGCCGTTGAACCCTTCAGGGCACACGATGCGTCAACGGCAGAAAGCAGGCTCTCACGCTCGTGCTTATTAACCGCATAAACGAAACCGCTCGTCGCAAGCCCCATGCGTGCGCACAGCTCAACGGCATGCACCGTGGCTTCGAGTGATGTGGGACGAGCGTCCATGAGGAAGACAACCGAATCGGCCGATTCGATAAGACGCGCATGGATTTCGCTCCAAAATGCACCAGCGCACGCCACGACAACGTCGTAATCGCCCCGTGCGGCATCGATGATATCAGGCAGCTCACCAGCTATTTCTTCGGAAGATTCCAAACGCGAGGGCGCCGCGATGAGGGATGGCTTCCCCGTTGATTTCGCGTCTTCGTTCAAACGCGTCATGAGTGACGGGTTCGCAACGACCTCATCCATCCGAACCGGCTCGTGCACGCCCAACATGCGATGCATGTCGCCAAACTGCAAATCAGCATCAATCGCAAGCGTTACGAGCCCCGCCCTTGCGCACAATGAAGCCAGCAATGAAGCGATGGTGCTCTTTCCGCATCCCCCGCTCGCTCCGACAACCGCAACAACCGTTCCAGCCCCCTCCTTGGAAACGCGGCGCCTTTCTTTGCGCGATTGCGCCGACTCATCCAAACCTAAAAATGTCTGCGATTCGCATTCATCCGCTTCGGCGCGAACCGTTGTGCCGTTGGCGGCTTGCGTACCTGGCTCTTTTCCGCACCCGTCGCCACAATCGAACGATGAGCCCTCTTCCTCATGGCCGACCTTTTGGCCCCGCTCGCCCCAAAGGCTTTTCGCAAACACAAAGCGATCGGCGAAGCATGCTTGAGAAAGCACGCCATCAACCTTCGCGAGAGATGCCCTGCTTGCAAGCGACCCATTGTTCACCGCGCAAGCCAAATACACCTTTTTGCATGGATCGTCGTATTTCAGCGCCGCCGCAACATTGAGCGGCTCCATGTCTTCACAGGAAACGACCCACGCCTCCTCGATACCGTCTCGCCGCGCCGCACGACGGCATACCTCCGCGGTCGCACAGCATTCAATCCAAGAAACCGCCTGCAGATTCGATTCTTCCAAACCAAGCAGCTGGGGGTTTCGCAGCGATTCTTCATCGGCACACAGCACCACACGTTTTGCCACGGAAATCACGCTTCTTTCTTTCCATCGATCCGAGTTTTAGAGGACCCTTCGACTCCCGATGCCTCTTCGCCATTCGCCTCCCCTGTCGAGCTTTCCGTCGAAAGGGATGACTCGCTTAAAGCACCCATCTTTTTCGAGGCGCTTGTTCCGCTTCCGTCTTCGTTGCCTTCGACCGCGTTTTCTGAGTCAGCCGCCATCTCACCACCCTGAGCCTTCGCGCTCGAACGCATATCGCTTGCCACGAATTTCTCTGAAGGCAATGTGAAATACAGGTCGCTCACACCCGCCGCCGCGATAAGCTCGTTCACCTCGGATGGCTTTGCCGCAAGCGTTATCCACGAAACATCGCTCGTTTCGTCTTTTTTCGCGCCCGTTGATGCGCTCGTTGCAAGCACCTCGACATTGGCCACAAGCAGATCGGTCGACTTCGCCGAAGTGGAATACACATTCACCTTGTCGCCCGCCCGTACCGATCCGCCGACCGCAGAAACCGCTTTCGCGGGTACGCTCACTGCGCAGAGGCCGTCGGGCACCTGCAGCACCGAACCATCTGCCTGCTCAAATCGCTGCGTAAGCAAAACCTCACCTGAATAGATTCGCGTCTGAGCTGGTTGAGTCTTAATCTGGCCCAAATCGGTGACGGCTCCTTCAGGCAATAATTCGCCCGGCATGAGCCTCCGCTCCACATTGGTCGAATCGACTTTCGATCCTTCAGCGATATCGCACGTGGCAACATAGGCCTCCACCTGCGTAGAGCCGTAACGAGCAAGCACCTCGGCGCGTTCTTGCTCGACATTCAGTTCGATTTCATGCGCATAAAGCATCATGCCCGCCACGCAAACAACCCCACACACCACACCAACAACAAGGCTTCGCCCTTTTCTCATTGGCTCCCCCTTTTGATTCGTCTTCCGCTTATGCGGCCTTGCGACATCATGGCAGCGAAGCCTTGCCCAAACCTTGCCCGCACACATGCGCTTTACATGCAATTTCCCCTTTGTTTTCGCTGCGTTTTGCCGTGCGCATCCCTCACTTTCCCTGTATTTCGCACGCAATTTCGGCATAAACAGGCGTCAAATTCCATCGGTTTCGCGTATGCCCAGCTTCGCGAAACCGACGCAAAACCGCCCCTTGCCTCAATCGCGCAACTACTCCACGCAAGGCGGCGCAGCTTCGCGCGCTCAAACGACCTTTTTACCTTTTTCCTAAGTCGTGTACATTCCTGCACAATTCGACTCATTTCCCTTTTCCCAATGACAAAAAACGCTCGTTATGGCAGAATTAATTTTCGCGGGCGGTTGGCGCAGCGGGAGCGCAGGTGCCTTACAAGCATCGGGTCGGGGGTTCAAATCCCTCACCGCCCACCATTTGAACGCACAATGGCTGCTCGTTTGAGCAGCCATTTTCTTTTTCCCATTATCCAAACTGCGATATCAATTCAACTTCAACGCATTCGCTCGCATCGCCATGCACCACAATTTGCACTACAAATCGCACCACGCCGCGCACAAGCACTGCTTTTCTTCTTCCGTTTTTCGTTATCATTGCCCCAAGCTCACACCAAAGGAGGCAAGCCATGCCAAATGTCGAACTAAAGCGCGGACAAGAAGTTAAAGAAGACGCATTCGAAATTCGCCGTCGCGTATTTATGGAGGAACAGGGCTATACCGATGAATTTGACGACATCGATGACACCTGCATCCACATCGTGCTTTACAAAGACGGCGAGCCTGCGGGCTGCGCTCGCACCTTCCCCGAGCCCGCAGGATCAACGCGCTGGGCTGTCGGCCGCGTAGCGGTGCTCCCGGAGAAGCGCGAAGGCGGTTTTGGGCGCATGCTCGTCGAAGAATGCGAACGCGCCGCCATCGAAGCGGGGGCGACCGAAATGTGCCTGCACGCCCAAGCTCGACTCGAGAGTTGGTATGGCCTCATGGGATACACGCGCTTCGGCGAAGTCGACTACGAAGACGAAGGCCAGCCGCACATTTGGATGGAAAAGATTATCTCGCGCCCCTAGCAGCAACACCCCATATCGAAACCATCCGTATGGCGAGCGGTTTCTTGGCGTGGCTCCGCTCGCGCCAGACTAACGTCTTAATCGAAACAGCCCGCATATCGGGTGGTTTACCCTAGCGCATTCCGTTGAATGAAAATGGGCGTCGGATTGAATCCGGCGCCCATTGCATAAGCCTTAAAAGTCGGCTTATAGGATAAAAACGTGTCTCGAGGAAACGCATGCCTCATCCCACTCATCGAATCAGAGCGAGAGGGGCCCTTGCGATGAAGCGCTTCACAGCGAAACGCCTAGCCCACCATCAAAAACGACGATGCGACAAAGACAGCGGTAAGCACAACGACTCCGCCAAAAATCGCCCATGCTGCAGGGCGGGCACAATTAATGGTCCAACCCACGCCGAATCGCTCGGGCACGAACAGGCTCGCATCTTCGGGCGCCCAGTAAAAAATGCCCAACTTCCAATGATCGTCATCGTCGACAAGCATGGCATCGCTCGTTTGCATTCTAAGGAATACACGCGATCCGCATTGGCCATACACCACGCTTACCGCAATAGATGCAACCACCATCGGGACGCACGCGACAAGCGTCGCGATTACCGCAGCGCCGATTCCGATAACGCCTACGATATACAGCTCAAAGGCAATTCCCATGACCATAGTCAACAGCACTCCGCCGCCTACCAACACAATTGAATTCGCTCGAACAAACATGCCATAGGCCAAGGCCGAAGAGGCAGGCGCACCAGGCTCTTTCCAAGCCTTCGATGCAAACATCTGCCAATGGCAAAACGTCAAAATAATGGCAAGAAACGCCTCAAGCAGCACGGGAAACAGCACGACACCCACGCTTTTTTGAGCCCACCCGTCAACCGCTCCATCAAAGCCTATATGCATTGGCACTAATTCGGGCATGGAGGAATACCCGACAGCGGCAATTGCCACCGTAACGGCAATCACGGGAATATAGAGCAAATTCCATTTCAGCGACAACCCCCGCGGAAAGCCTTCAAGCTCTGCTCCAAGGGAAGCGACAGATTGCTGCGATTGCGCAACCCAGCCGCGCTCTTTCTTATACGAAACCATGCGGCGACGGTAGAAAAGCATGAGACCATACGACACAAACATGAGCGCGAAGGTACCGCCAATAAGCAAAACGAAGAGGACCAAAGGGCGCTGAGCATACGCCGTCATTGCACATGCGAGTGTTAGCACCACCGTAACCGTAAGCATTATGACGGCATATTTCCGTTTGAGGCCCTTTACATACACATCATCTTGAGCGACAGAGGGAACCGTTACCGCAAACACCTCGGTGCGACGTTGAAGATAGGGGACTATGGCAGCCAGTATTCCGCAAAGAGGAATCGTCATGCATACCGCACACATAATAATTGTCGTTGTAGTCATTGCTGCCCCCTAATCGCCACAAGAAGAATGGGTCTTCGCCCTGGCGTCTTTTGCCTCGGCGCTTTTTGCCCCGGCGCTTTTTGCCCCATATGCGCATTTCGCTTGAGCCGCAGCACGTTCGAGAAATCCATCGAGCGTGCCGCCCCGGGCGCGCCAGGCCGTGGCCAAGTCGCGCAACACATCGTCCATTTGGCTATCCGCAGCTTCGTTCGACGAGTTCGCGCCCTGTGCCCCCGCTATGAAAGCGCCTGCACGACCCCTAACCACGATGTAGCCTTCGTCGCGCAACACGGCATATGCCTTATTGACCGTGTGCAGGTTAATACCCAAATCGCTTGCCAAGCGTCGCACGCTTGGCAATGCATCGCCCGCCGCTAGGTCGCCTCGTGCGATGCCGGCAATTATTTGCGAGCGGATCTGCATATACAGCGGCTCATCAACCATGTCGTTAACAACAATGTACATATCAATGTCCCTTCTTGTTATACCTGTACTATAACAGATATAACAAGAAGGGACAAATACTGTCGTTTCTTCAAGCAAAGCAAAACAAAAGGAACGGCCCCTTACGGGACCGTTCCTTTTTTCCACCACACGACGGAGGCTCAACCCCGCGTGGAGGAATCGTATCCTTGGTTATCGCCAGGCAAAGAGCCGGAGAAACCTCGCTAGAGTATGCACATTGCGACTGTGACAATCACCAAGCAGATGACCGCCAATATCGCGAGCAGTTTTCCTACCCACTTAAGCCACGTGCCATACTGCACATGAGCAACTGCCAAGCCACCCATAATCGCGCCGCAGGTAGGAGTGAACAGGTTCACGAAGCCATTTGCGGAGCTGAAAATCATGACCATGGTCTCGACCGAGAAACCGAGGTTCGCAGCCAAGGGGCCCATGATGGGCATGGACACGGTTGCCATGCCGGAGCTCGACGGAATCAAGAACGAAAGCACAACGTAGAGCAGCCACGATGCCGGCGCGAAGATGAATGCGGAGACACCCTGCAAAGCGTTGGAAGCATTCAACAGAATCCAGTCAGACATACCGGTTTCAGCCATCAGGATGGAGATACCACGAGCGAGAGCGATAATCATAACAACGCTCATCATGTCTGCGGTGCCGTCGATAAACGCCTTCACCGTTTCAGCCTCGGTAAGACCGCCAACCACGGCAATAATGAGGGCCAGGATGAAGAACCAGCACGCAGCCTCAACGAAGTACCATTCACCAAGCGGAAGGCCGGTGATAACGGCAGACCAACCGAGGAAGATTTCAACACCGAAGTCTTCCCAAGGAATGAAGCTGATGACCATCACGATAAATGCGATGGCGAACACGATCAGGGCACCCTTCTGACGACCGGTAAGCTTGACGTCTTCGAGAGCGTTGTCCTTGCCGAAGTTCTCTTTCTCAGCTTCCTGCTCCTGCAGAGACAGAATCGTCGAACCCCTGTCCTTCTTCACCTTGGCGGCATACTTCATGACGTAGATGATGGACACAGCCGTAGTGGAAATCCAGAGGATGGCGCCCAGAGCGATGATGATGCCCTGGTTCACCTGAATGCCAGCGTCAACGAGCGAAGATACCGCAGCGCCAACGGCGAACGGGTTAACCGTAGAGCCCAAAACACCACAGCCAGCACCCAACAGAACAACTGCCGAGCCAACCATCGCATCGAAGCCGGCAGCATACATGGTTGCTGCAAGCAGAACGTAGAACGGCACGGTTTCTTCGCACATGCCGTAGGTGGTACCACCAATGGAGAACAGAATCATAAGAATGGGAATGAGAACGAGCTCATTGCCCTTGAGCTTCTTCACGAGCACGGCAATGCCGTTGTCGAGAGCGCCCGTCTTGGTCATAACGCCCAAGAAGCCGCCCAGAATCATAACGAAGAAGCAGACCTCAAGTGCGCCGCCCGGGAAGGTGTCGGGGTTCGCAGCACCTTCAACAATATCGGTAGGAGCGCCAGTGAAGCCATAAATCGGAGATGTCAAAATGTTTGACAGAGATGCGGCCGTAACAGTACCGCCCGTGGCTGCCGCGGCAATCCACGAAATAACGGCCAGAACGACCAAAAGGATGAGCAAAATACTAAAGGAGCTAATGGGTTCCTTTTTTTTCTTAGTCTTCTCAGCCATGGGAGTCCCCTTTCCTGGGAGAGCACCCGCGCAACCCTTTCGGTTTCCCCTGCGCGAATGCTCCCTCCCCCGAGCGACCAGCCCGGAGGAGGGGGATTGATCGGCTTAGGCGGTAATGGTAGTACCGGTCAAGCCATTAATTGCATCTTTGGCCTTGTCCAAAGACGTGATGAGGGCTTTACCCTGCGGGTATTCCCCGACATACTCAAGGCATGCCTCAACCTTCGGCAACATGGAGCCCGGCGCAAACTGGCCCTGCTCGATGTATTCCTGAGCCTTGGCGGTATCCATCGTGTCGATATCAGCCTGCTCGGGAGTGTTGAAGTTGATGGCAACCTTCTCGACAGCGGTGAGAATCACCAGCATGTCGGCCTTGAAGGTGGCAGCCATCATGGCAGCGGAGCGGTCCTTGTCGATAACGGCAGGAACGCCTTCGTAAGTATCGTTGCGCTCGAACACCGGCACGCCGCCGCCGCCCGTGCAAACAACGATGTAGCCGTCGTCGAAGAGGTCCTGAATTGCGTCGCTCTCAACGATGCGGCGGGGCTTCGGAGAAGCAACCACCTGACGCCAACCACGGCCGGCATCTTCCTTGAAGGTGTAGCCGGTCTCGGCAGCCTTAGCCTTGGCCTCTTCCTCGGTCAGGAAGGCGCCAACAGGCTTGGTGGGATTCTGGAAAGCCGGATCGTCGGGATACACAACGGTCTGCGTAACCACGTTAGCGGTGGAACGCATGATGCCGCGACGACGAAGCTCGTTCAAAATAGCCTGCGAGAGCTGGTAGCCAATGTAACCCTGGCTCATGGCGCCAGCCTCGGGGAAAGGCATTTCAGGCGTTTTTTCGTCATGCTGAGATGCGAAAGCAAACGCGTTGTTGATCATGCCGACCTGAGGACCGTTGCCGTGGGTGACGATGACGTTGTTGCCTTCAGCAACCATGTCAACGATGCAGGCTGCAGTGTGCTTTACGAGCTCAAGCTGCTCTTGGGGCGTATTGCCCAGGGCATTGCCGCCCAGCGCGATGACAATACGCTTTCCATCTGACTTAATGTAAGGCATTGCAAATCTCCTGCTACTACTTCAGGGTGGCGTACATGACAGCCTTGATGGTGTGCATACGGTTCTCAGCCTCGTCGAAGACCTTGGACTGCTTCGACTCGAAGACCTCGTCGGTAACTTCCATCTCGGTGATGCCGAACTGCTCGGCCTTCTGAGCACCAATCGTAGTGTTGGTGTCGTGGAAAGCAGGCAGGCAGTGCAGGAAGATGGCTTCCGGCTTGGCGAGAGCCATGAGCTCAGCGGTCACGCGATAAGGCTCGAGCTCCTTGATGCGCTCAGCCCAAACCTCGTCGGGCTCGCCCATGGAGACCCAAACGTCGGTGTAGATAACGTCGGCGTTGGTGCAGGCTTCCTTGGGATCGTCGGTGAGAAGGATGGTGCAACCGTTCTCAGCAGCGATCGGCTTGCAAGCCTCGACCACGTCGTCGCCAGGCATGCAGTGCTTCGGGCCACAAACCACGAAGTTCATGCCGAGCTTGGAGCACACGACCATCAGGGAGCGAGCAACGTTGTTCTTGCAGTCGCCCATGAAGACGAGAGTGCGGCCCTTGATGTCGTAGTTGAAGTTCTCCTGAACGGTGAGGATGTCGGCGAGCATCTGGGTGGGATGCCACTCAGTGGTCAGGCCATTCCATACAGGCACGCCAGCGTTGGCGGCCAAATCTTCAACGTCAGTCTGGGCAAAGCCGCGGAACTCGATGCCGTCATACATGCGGCCGAGAACGCGAGCGGTGTCCTCAATGGACTCCTTCTTGCCCATCTGAGAGCTGTTGGGATCAAGATAGGTGACGCCCATGCCCAAATCCATTGCGCCAACTTCGAATGCGCAACGGGTACGGGTGGAGGTCTTCTGGAAGAGCAGAACGATGTTCTTGCCCTCGAGGTAACGATGCGGAACGCCCGCGCGCTTCATATCTTTGAAGTTCTTGGAGAGCTTCAGCAGGTATTCGATCTCCTCGGTGGAGAAGTCGAGCAGACGGAGGAACGGACGACCAGAAAGATTAACACCCATTTTGATTCCTTTCTTGGGTTGAAGGGAAAATCCCTTCCTTGAGCCTCATGCAGGCCCTGCGACACTCGTATCGCAGGGCCTGCTCTTAAGCAGCTAAGCCGCTTAATGACAGAGTTTGATGCGCGCTAGAAACTAGAGATCTTCGCGCTGGAACGGCATGCTCATGCAACGCGGGCCGCCACGACCACGGGACAGCTCTGCCGAAGGAACAACCAGCAGGTTGAGACCTTCCTTGTAAAGCACCTCGTTGGTGACGTTGTTGCGCTGATACACGCAAATGGTGCCAGGCTCGACGCACAGGGTGTTCGAACCATCGTTCCACTGCTCGCGGGCTGCCGCAATGGGATCGCCGCCGCCGCAGGGGATGAGCTTGATGCCGTCGACGCCGGTGGCGTACTCGAGAATCTTCTCAAGGGAGTCAGTATGCTCCTTGATGTCGACTTCGCCCTCGACTGCGCCCTTGGTCATCTCGTAGACACGCAGGGTGCCCATGATGGCCGGGTGAATGGTGAACTTGTCGACGTCGATCTGCGTGAAAACCGTGTCGAGGTGCATGAATGCACGGCTCGCCGGAATGTCGAACGCGAAAATCTTCTCAATCTCGCAGCCCTCGGTCTTCCAGAAGATGTTCTGGGCCATGAGGTCGATAGCCGCAGCCTGGGTACGCTGGGAGATGCCAACAGCCAGAGCGGTGCGAGTGAGGTTGAGCACGTCGCCGCCCTCGGTGTGGAACGGAGCGTCGCGGCGGAACCACAACGGGGTGCCCTTGTAATCGGGATGGTACTTGAAGATGTACTTGCCGTAGAGCGTCTCACGATTACGGGTGACGGAGTACATGCGGTTCAAGTTCACGCCGTTGCCCACGCACGCGAACGGGTCGCGGGTGAAGTACAGGTTCGGCATGGGGTCGATGATCAGGTCGCTCTGCTTGTCGCTGTGATCGCTGACCAGATCGTCGAGGGTGGCGGACGATGCGAGCGGCATGTCGATTTCGCTCTTGGCAACGCCAGCCATCGTCTTCTTCACGAATTCCAGGTCGTCCGTGAAGGTGTTCAGATACTCGCGAACGATCGCGGGCATCTTCTGGCCATGAATGCCAGCCTCGGCCAAGTACTGGTCGAGGAACTCGTCACGAGCACCGGGGTTCGCTGCGAAAGCTTCTGCGACGAGCTTCTCGAGATACAGAACCTCGACGCCCTGCTCGCGAAGAATCTCAGCAAAGCGGTCATGCTCTTGCTGGGCGACTTCCAGGTACGGAACGTCGTCAAAGAGCAGACGCTCAAGCTCATCGGGCGGAAGATTGAGCAGCTCGTCGCCGGGGCGATGCAGACACACCTTCTTCAGCTTACCGATTTCGCTCGTTACATGAATACCATTCATACGAGCCTCCTTTTTCCTCTCTCTTGTCGGTCTTCCCAAAGCCAACATCTGCATAATGACACCCAAAATTGGAAAGCGCAAGGACTTTTTTTAAGCTTCTGACCTGGGGTAACACACTTAGTTGCATTCTTGGCTTCTTTTATGCATTTCAAAACCCTGTCACACGTATGGTTTGGATAAAAACGCGCTTTTTTGTATATCTTTTTTGAAGATTTATATTGCAGCACCTATCTATTCCTGCAAATCTATCGCTTATAGACAAGGATTTACCGTGTTGTATGCAAATTGTTTGCATATATGCATACCGAATATCGCCCAGAATTGGCTGTTTTGCATAGCATAAGTCATTATATGCATTACGATGTATATGAGGGATATTAATTGCTGAATGATATGAAAACTAATATGTCATGCGCGCATAAAAACGTTTAAAAAAGGCCATTCGCAGGGAATGGCCTTTGCCTAGAGCCCGCTTCCCCTCCTATAAGCAGGGCTCTTAGTTCACCGAAGCTTTAAAAGGCTCCGTGTATGAGTGCATACTACAACGCCTCAGTTGCCAAATGGGGCGAGATTGCCCCGAAATATCGCCGGCCCCTACCCCAATCGCGAATAATTGGGGTAAAAGCAGTATCAAATAGGCGTTTTACCTTTAAAACCGCGATTCCAGCAATCCCATACGATCGGCGAATGGCGCCACAAAACAACGAGACGCCGGAAGCGGCAGATTCCCAAGGCAAACCGCAATCGCTGTGAACGGGTCGCAGAATGCAAGAAAGCCTTCGCGGTTTCACACCGCGAAGGCTTTCTGTTCGTGCGTCTATAAATGCGCTGCTTCAATGCCGCGCTACAGCGCACGGCGGCTTTCAATGGCCCGGCCGAGCGTCACCTCGTCGGCAAATTCAAGATCGCCGCCAACGGGCAGACCGCTTGCAAGGCGCGTGACTTTAATGCCGAGCGGCTTGATAAGGCGTGCCAAATACGCCGCGGTCGTCTCGCCCTCCACATTGGGATTGGTGGCGAGCACCACCTCGGCCACGCCCTCGTCAGACAACCGCGCCATAAGCTCGGTTATGTGCAAATCATCGGGGCCAACACCGTCCATGGGGGAAAGAGCGCCGCCAAGCACGTGGTAGAGGCCCGAATACGCTGCAGTTCGTTCAATCGCCGACACGTCGCGAGGCTCGCTCACGACGCATATCGTAGAGGCATCGCGGCTCGCCGATGCGCACACCTCGCACACATCGCCTTCCGCGTAATTGAAGCATCGAGAGCAAAAATGCACCGCATCTTTCACTTCGACGATCGCGTCAGCGAGGCGCAACGCAGAGTCGCGCGGAGAATTGAGCAGCCAGTACGCGATACGCTGAGCGCTTTTGGGGCCTACGCCCGGCATACGCTCAAGCTCGTCGAGCAGCTTTTGGATGGCCGGAGCCGATTCCACGAATAACGCCCGCTTACATCAAGCCGGGGATATTCATGCCGCCCGTGGCCTGGCCAATGCGAGCGGAACCCTGGGCGGAAACAGCGCGCAGAGCCTCGTTCACGGCGGCGCACACCATGTCCTGCAGCATGTCGGCATCTTCGGGGTCGATCGCGGCGGGATCGATGGTGATGGACTGCACCGTCATATCGCCCTGGGCGACAACTTTCACCATGCCGCCGCCGGCGGTGGCCTCGGCGGTCATCGTTTTAATTTCTTCCTGGGCCTTCGCAAGCTCGGCCTGCATCTTCTGCGCCTGGCGCATCATTTGCTTCATATCCATGAACGTTTCTCCTTTTGATACACGCCACGCTGCCGCGGCGATTTCACACTGGCTTGAAAGCCTACCATATTCCACGCGAACGCATTCGCTTGGGAAAGGTTTCGCGCAAGGTCATCGCTCTTCTGTAACCTTGTTCATATTCACGCCGAATGACGCGAAAATCTCCTCGACCGACATTTCGCCCGAAGCTCCAGCGGATGCACCCGCGTATGCGGCGGGTTCACGGGAGCCCTGCCCGCCACCGATGCCCTGCGGCATCGCGCGATTCGCAAACGGATTCGGACGCGAAGGTGGCGCGGGAATGGGCGCGGGCGGTTCGGCAGGAAACTCAGGTTCCGCGACCGGCGCAAGCTGCGACTCGGCCTCCGCCGCTGCAACGGGCGCGGGCTGAAGGGATTGGCCCGAAGACAAGCTGTCGGAAGAAGACTCTTGCCCTTCCCCCTCTTGTCCACCGTCACAGCCCTCGCGCAATGCATCAAGGTCGCGGCCCTCGAGCAGCTTCGCATCTTGAGGCATTGGCCAACCTTTGGGCTTCACCATGCCCTTGGCCTTTTTCTTCGGGTCAGGGGCAGAATCGAAGCCAAGCTCCAGCGCCACAGGGAACGGGTCAACCGGATCGGGGCCCACCACGAGCATCGCATCGCCGAATTCCGCAACCGCCTCGGCGAGCTTGTCGGCAGCAGTTTTGCGCTTCCTCGCGGGCGCGCTTTCAGGCGCGGTTTTCGGCGCCTGGCCGGCGCTCGAAGAAACGGTTGGCTCGGTTGCCTGAGCCGTCGCCTCGGGCTGCGCTGGTACTCCCCTTCCAATGCCTTCAGGCATTTTCCTTCCTGCGAAGGGATTGTTTTTCGCAGGTTTCGCGAAGGCGGCAGGCTCGCTAGGCCGGGACGCGGCTTCCCGATGCGACGGCGCCCCAACGGTTAGGCTCGCATCAGGCTCAGTAAAAGGGGACTGCTCCTCTTCCGGCATGTAAGCAGCGATATCGGCGTCGGTGTACGGCACCACGTCATCTTCCCACGGCGGGGCGGCGACGGCCTGCGGCGCTTGGCGCGAAGGGCCGGCCGAAGGCGCCTGGGCTCGAACCGATTGCTGAGCGCGGTGCACAGCAGCCGGAGCAGCTGGAGCAGCGGGAGCAGCGGGCGCCGGCGCGGACGCAGATGCGACGGGAGCAGCGCCACCAGCCGCAGAACCCTGAGTCACGCGGAACGGAACAGGGCCGCCGAATGACGCGGAAAGCGCCGACTCGATTGCGGCGGTAATGTCGGGTTTCTGGGCAGCAGAAAACGCGAACGAATTCTCGGGCGAGAATTCGATGGCAATTCCTGACGCATCAGGCTCGGCCACGATACGCGCCGAAAGCAGCAGCGCGCCATAAGCGGCTCGCTGGCGCTTCAAATCGGCAAGCGCGGTTTGCCATCCGCGCTGCAGGGCGGCCGGGTTGGAAAGTTTCGCCTTCACGTCGCTCGACGCAACGGCGGGAGCAGCAGAAACAGCGGCAGGCGCAGCGGGGGCCGCCGTGGCGGAAGCGACGGCAGCAGGAGCAGCGACAGGTGCCGCAGCGCGCGCCGGCGCAGCCTGAGCCTGCGGAGCAAAGCCTTGCGACTGCAGCTGAGCTTGAGGAACAGCCGTACGTTGGGCGCGGCGACGCTCGAGCTGGGCGCGAAATTCCGCCGCCTTGTCAACCATGGCAGCACCCTGCGAAGCAGGCTGCGCCGCCGACTGCGTTTGCGCAGGTCGCCGCATGGAACGCTGGAATTGGCTAGTTTGGACGGGCGACGACGGCGCGGCAGGCTGGGCTGCCGTAGGTTGAACTTGGGCGGGCGACGGGGCCACTGCGGGCTGAGCGGCTACAGCGGGAGCCGCAACGGGCCGCCTATACCCTGCATTCGCCGCAGGAGGAACGCTCGCCGGCTGCTGCGCCATGGCGGCAGGCTGAGCTGCAGCAGGTGCTGCAGCCGCGCCCTGCGCCAGCGCGCGCTCGAGTACTTCGACGCGCGCAGCGAGCGATTCAAGCGTAAGGTCGCTTTGCGGGCGCACCATACGCGTGAGGCCAATCTCAAACGACAGGCGCGGATTGGTCGACGTGCGCAATTCCGTATTCAAATCGCCCAGCACGCGCAAGATATACGCGAGGCGATCGATTCCAAACATTTGAGCCTCGCCAGACATGCGCGGCAGCGAGCTTTGCGGCGCGTTCACGGCAACCGCCCCATCGGTGAGCGACAGCACATACAAATCGCGCACGTACGCGGCCAAGTCGCGCACGAATCGAGCCAAGTCGGCGCCCGTTTCCACATATTCGGAAACCCAGGTGAAGCACGCCGCCGCATCGCGCGTGGCAATCGATCGAACAATGCCGCTCATGTCGTCGACGTCGAGCGAGCCCAGAACATCGTTGGCAACTTCCATGGTCACGTTGCCGTCGCCGAACGCGATAAGCTGTTCGAGCATGGTAAGCGCATCGCGCATTCCGCCCTGGGCGCGATGCGCCACCAAATCGAGGGCGTCGCCTTCGAACTGCACGTCTTCCGCCGTGCACACAGCACCAAGGCGGGCGATGATTTCCTCGTTGCTCAGACGGTGGAAATCAAAGCGCTGACAGCGCGATTGAATGGTTTCGGGAACTTTTTGAGGATCGGTGGTGCACATGATGAACACCACGTGGCTCGGGGGTTCTTCGAGCGTTTTCAGCAGCGCGTTAAACGCCGCGATCGAGAGCATGTGAACCTCGTCGATGATATAGACCTTGTAGCGCCCGCGCGTGGGAGCATATTGAACGCGACCGATAATTTCCTCGCGCACATTATCGACGCCCGTGCGGCTTGCCGCGTCGAGCTCGTAGACATCGGGATGGTTGCCCTCGGCAATGGCGAGGCACTGTTCGCACGTGCCATCAGGAGCGGGCGTGGGCCCCTTCTCGCACAAAAGCGCCTTGGCGAGCAGACGCGCCGTCGTGGTTTTGCCCGTGCCGCGGGGGCCGCAGAACATGTAGGCGTGGCCTACTTTGTCTTGCTCGATGGCGTTTTTGAGCGTGCGCTCGATATGGGTTTGGCCCACCACGTCTTCAAACGTTTGCGGGCGGTATTTGCGGTATAAGGCTTCCGACATCGCGTAGGTCCTTCGCATTCGTGTGCGGCGCTCGCGGCGCCTTGTGCATTCCGCCCTATTATAGAAGAAGCGCCCGGGGTTGCCGGACGCTTCTGAAAGAGTTCGCCGTATTGATAGAAGCTCGCCCGCTAGATTTTCTTCGAGATAGTGCTGAAGCAGGTATAGGACGCATCGTCGGTTTGCACCGATGCGTTGTAGACAATCATCCCATTCTCGGTGTACCCATCGCCGCCAGCAAATATGCCTACGACCATCGGTTTGCCGTTTGAGGCCGTGCCCGTAAGCGTTGCCGTCACGCGATGTTTACCTTCTTCGGTGGGTGCAGAATACAGTGTACCTTTCACGGTGCCATCGACCTTCACATCGGTATCGTCGGTAACGCTTCGCAGAGCGGCAGCGGCGGCATGGTTGGAATGCTTGCCGCGCGTCCAAGTAACGTTCGCGGTTACTTCGCCCGTTTTCTCATCGAGGCTCACGATGTCGATCTTAGTAAGGCAGCCGCCCTCGTCGGTATCGGCATCGAACTGATCATACGTCGCCACGAGCGGGCTGTAGCTCACAGAGGCAGAGTTGCTTGCGCTCGCATCGGGCGCCCACGACGCGCCATCAAAGCGATAGACGTACTTTACATCGCCCTGCACACTTTCAAACCATTCGGGCTCGTACGCCACCGAAACGGTGCACGTTTGAGCTTCTTCGTCAAAATCGACGCCTTGAATATTTTTCAAATCAGACGAGCTCAACGTGCCCTGGGGGTCATATACGATACCCGAAATGGCCTTCGTCGAAGCGTTCGATGCCTCGAAGTTCGGCACGTAGGAATCGCCATCTTTCGCATAGGTTGCCACAACGTCCATCGTGGTGCGGAAGGCGCTGTTCTCAAACGTCGCCTTGGCATTGAACACATTCGCGCCGTCGTCAGCCACGTGGGAATCGGAAACATCGAACGCAGTAAGCGCGTAATCGTCGTTGTCAACATAAGGGCTTTGCACCAAAACGCCATCGGAAACCAAGGATTCCTCGGTCGCCTCGAAATCACTTTGCACCTGCGACTGTTCAACTTCCACCTTCGGAGAAGCGCAGTCGGCAAGGGCAGCAAGCGCACAGGCCGCAAACGCAATCGCAACAGTGGCACGCAGCCATGAGGCATGGTTCATTTTCAAACGCTTCATTTGCATCACAACTTCCACGACGCAACCCAAAGACCCTGGGCATTCATCCAGCCTTCTGAAGTAACAGGCGCGGCACCGCCCACCGCCTCGGCGGTACCGTACACAAGGCCACCTGCGGCAACAAGGGATTGATCGTCGGAATTGAAGTTATCCAAACGAGGAACAGCCGTCCATGCGCCGGAATCGTCGATGATGCCCCAATCGTCTGTCGCGAAATCTTTTGCATACGCCATGCCATCGGCAAACGGCTTGGCTTCCGAGAAGAGCGGCTGAATCTTCCATTCGCCCGATTTCGCATCAAGGTAACCCCACAGGCCCGAAACCGAATCCTGCGCAGCAACCATTCCGCCGCCCGCGTGGTTAATGCCGCCCCACAAGTCGACAAGCGTTGCCCATTGCGTAGACTTCGCTGTCGGGTCTTTCACGAGGGCGCCCGTTTTATCGATAAGACCATATGCCGTGGTGCCACCCATGCCAGTGTAACCTGCTTTGGCCCACATGTCGACGCCCTGCAACTCTATAGTGGCATATCCGTCGTAAAACGGCCCCGCGTCAACAATGCTCACGCCATCGTGGCCAGAACTTGCGCTGAGCGCTTCGCTGCCTTTGCTGTCGATGTAGATAGCCTTGCCATCTTTGATGCCTTCGAAGCCCACGCCATCGTGAAAGAAGATGGGCCGCTTATAACAATAGCGATCGGTTTCGGTAGAGCTTTTCGCTGAGTCGAGCGCCCACGCACCGTTCTTATCAATTGCGGCATAGCGATTATTGTGCTTGATGCCGTTTTTCTCGTCGTCGAGCTTGCCCGAAACGAACGCCACGCCGTCGCTGAACGACGTGACGGCAATGTAACCGCTCACCACGAGTTCGCCTTGGGCATTTACGAAACCTGCACCCTTGTCTTCGGAGTACACCAGGCCAAGCCCATCGCTGAACATGCAAGCTTGCTCGTATTCGGGCTCGATAGCCCATTCGCCCGACTTGTCAATATAGCCCCATTTTTCGGTATCGGGATCTTGTGCAGGGAACGGATCATCGTTCATCACGCCGCCCGGCAAATCATAGGCGCATCCAAAATCGGGGAAATAGGACTTTGTCCCATTGTTCGGCGAATACGTCGTCACAAGACTGGGCGATTGCCCCGGCAAACTTCCAAGTGACTCGAACTGGCACGGAATCACTTGCGTCCCCGCCGCATCGACAAAACCCCATAAATTCGTTTCGGAATCTCGCACCGCATACAAATAGCTGGCATTTTGCGAACTCTGTGCGCTTGCCGCCTGAGATTGGGACTCCATTTCAGAAGCATATGCCGCTTGCCCGCACGTCGCTCCCGCAGCCAAGCAGGCTGCAGTGAGCATGCATGCAACAGAAATGCCAACAGCCGCAAAGCCGCGTGTGTACAGGGCATTTTTTGCAACGCTCATGTGCGTTCCCACCTTCCCTTCGTTGTTTTCTTTGTCCGCATCATAGTAGCTACGAGCAGCAGTGTCTAAGAGATTTTAACCGGGTAAATTTATTATTACCTTACCCCCGGTTTCGGAACGCGCTTTCACGAGCGACACGCCCAGAAAAGAAGCTCCGTGGCAAAGAACGTGCGCCCCCGCCCGCGCCAATACAAAAAAGGCGTGCCCCGAGGAGCACGCCTTTGAATGTATATATAGGTACGGTACGGGCAAGTCGCGTTATTTCGCATGCTTGGAATGCGCTGCGGCAGGGCAGCATTACTTCGCGTGCTTGGCGTTCTTCGTTTTGTCGCCCTTCTTCGAACTCATCGCCGCTTTCACCGCGCCGATAAACGCGGGCGCCACCGACACCGCGACAATGCCCAAAACGATAACCTCGAAGTGGTCCTGCACAAACGGAATGCCGCCGAAGAAGTAGCCCACGAGCACGAACAGACTTACCCACGAAATGCCGCCAATGGCGTTGAACAGGGTGAACTTACCGAAATTCATGTGGCCCGTGCCCGCGATGAACGGCGCAAACGTGCGGAAGAATGGCATGAAACGCGTAATGACGATGGTAAGGCCGCCGTATTTCGCGAAAAAGTGATCGAGCTTGGCCATGCGCTCGGGCGTGAGCGCCTTGATTTTGCCAGAATCGATAATGCGTGCGCCGAAGAAGCGGGCAATCCAGTAGTTCGACGTGTTGCCCAGAATGGCAGCCACATAGAACACGATGAGCGTGGCCCAAATATTCAAGCCGCCGCCGTCGGCGGAAAACACGCCTGCCGCGAACAGGAGCGAGTCGCCCGGCAAAAACGGGAAGAATACCAAGCCCGTTTCAATGAACACGATAAAGAACAGCGGCGTATAGACCCATACCGCACCGAGCGAAATAATCCAGCCAGCAATGGCGCCTCGCGGGTCGGAAAGCAAGTTCAAAAAGAATTGAATGACGTTCACGAATGACCTTTCATCTGGAATAACTCCAAAGAACGATAGCTTGAAGCCGCTTCGTTTCCGAGAAACGTTACCCCGATTTTGCAAAAAAGAGGGGCCATATGGCCCCTCAGAACATGCCAATGCCTTGGATAGGCGTGGGCGCTCGCCAGAGGCCCCTTATGGCTGCTTCGTCCCCGACCTGACCAGGTTCGGAACATGGCGCCGCCCAAGCCCATCCAAGGCATTTGGAACGTGCCCAGTATACCCGAGCCGACAAAGGGGCGAGCCCTTCACCTTCTGCGCAACAAAAAACCCACGGACTCTCCGCGCCCAGCAAAGGCGAATCATGGAGCCTCGGAAAGACCGAAGGGCGAAAAGGTTGGTCGTTCAATCGACGCCCGTGCTTCGCCGTTGCGCTATACTCTCGCCGTTGAAAGGGGCCACATGAATACGCATGAACACAATTCGCATTTCGCGCTTGCAGCGAGGCATGCGCTTTCCGACCCCCACGCACTCACGCCGCTCGTTCTGCTCATGGGCTTTCTGGGCGCTTCCCTTCGCTATGCCCTTGAAGTTGCCCTGCCTGCGCAAGGGAGCTTTCCCGCAGCCACGCTCATCGTGAATATCTTCGGCTGCTTTACTTTAGAAATCATCAACCAATATGTTGGTCGGCGCACGCAGCTGCCCGCGCCCCTTGTAAAATCGATGGGCATTGGACTTGTGGGCGCATTTACCACCATTTCCGCGTTCTCGACCGAATGCCTCGCATTTTTGCAAGCAGGGCGCTACGAGATTTTCGCAGCATACATGGCCGCGACCATCGCGACAACGTTCATTGCGGCACTCGCCGGGCACCGCGCGTCGCGCGCGCTCGAAGCGCATCGTGCCCGTAAGACGGAAGTAGGTGCTGCGCGATGAGCGTACTCTCGTTTTTGGCGGTAGGCCTCGGCGGCGCACTCGGTGCGCTGTGCCGCCATAAAGCCTCGACCTTCATGAAGCTGATTTTCAAAAGCGCGTTTCCCTGGCCCACTTTCTTCATCAACCTGTGCGCCACTACCATTGCGGGTGCTGCCCTTGCAAGCTCCACGGCCACGAATCAAACCTTTTATACGGCACTGACCATGGGGGTTCTTGGCGGCTTCTCCACGCTTTCGACCATGAATTGCGAAGCTGTCGACCTGGTGCTTGGCGGAGAGCGCGCTTTGGGCGTTGCGTATGTGGCCGCGACCTATGCGTGCACACTGGGCGCCGCAGCGCTTGGATTCATCACGGCGCATCACATTCTCTATTAGTTTCTTATCGATACTATAAGATAAAGAACGTCACCGCAATCGCTACCGTAAGCAGAGCTACGCTTACCGCCATGCCAGCGTAATCGCAGGCAGCGAAGGCATATTCGTCATAACCGCTTCGACCGAAAGCGCGATTGCAACCAACAATTTTAGTTGGATTTATAAAAATTAGGTTTCTCAAAGTAACTATTGACGAAGTGCGTATCCTAGATTGCGGTTCGCGAAAAGACGCGTCAAGATTCACACGAAAATGCCTGGTCGCGAGTTTTGGCTCGATGTCTTCATGCGACAAAACAAGAACAGGGTACACACTTCGTAAAAACTTTATTTACGATATATAGTTTCTAAAAGAGACTATTATCCAATACCACCGAGCGCGATACCAAGCACAATCACGAGTGCCGTAAGCCCCACGAACACATAGCGCGCCATGGGCTCAAACCATGCTCCCAAAGGCTTTTTGCGACCGAGCTGCGCTTGAGCCTTTGCGAAACCCTTCGGGCACACCCAGAAGAACATAATCGCCGCACACAGCGCGCCCAGCGGAATCGCGTAAATCGAAACGAAATCCATCCACGCCCCCACGGCGTTGCCGTCTTCGATAAACACGCCTACGCCAAGCGCCACGACGAACACGACGAGAACCGCAGCCCAACGCGGCATGTTCAGTTGGCTCTGCAACGCTTCGATGGGCGGCTCGAACAAATTCACCAAGCTCGTAAGCGCAGCGCACGCCACCGCCAAGAAGAACAAGAAGCAGAACAGGCCGCCAAACGGCATATCGGCAAACACCTGAGGCAGCGTGATGAAGAGCAGCGGCGGACCTGAAAGAGGATCAACACCGAGCGCGAACACCGCAGGAATAACCACCATGGCGGAAAGCACCGCGGCGAGCGTCGAAAACAGCACCACGTTTTTTGCCGACGACACAACATCGACGTCGTTCTTCAAATAGCTGCCATACACCAGCGTGCCGCTACCTGCGAGCGACAACCCAAAGAACGCTTGGCCAAGAGCCAAAACCCACGTTTGCGGATTCGCGAGCGCCTCCCAGTGGGGCACAAACAAATACGCATAGCCGTCGAGCGCGCCCGGCAGCATGGCAACGCGCACGAGCAGCACGCAGAACAGAATAAAGAAAATGGGCATCATGATTTTATTCAGGCGCTCAATGCCGCGCGATACGCCGAACGCCATAACAGCCAGCGTAATGGCAAGCGCTGCCACATGGTATCCAACGCTGCCAAATGGCCCAGCGATCGAGCCAAAGAACGCTGCCATATCGGGCTGCGTCACCAGCGTTCCGCATGCCGCCTCGATGAGGTATTTGATGAACCAGCCGATGACCACGGCATAGCCAATGGCGATGCCGAGCGCACCCAACACGGGAATGATGCCAATAACACGACCGATTTTGTCACCGCTTTTCACGCCGCGCATTTCAAGCGCCTTCGAAAATGCGCCCATAGGGCCCGTGCCCATGGCGCGGCCAAACGCCATTTCGCCAATGACGCCTGTAATGCCTAGCACCACGACGAAGAACAAATAGGGAATCAGGAACGCCGCGCCGCCGTATTGGGATACGCGATACGGGAACAGCCAAATGCCCGAAAGGCCCACCGCCGAGCCAATGCAGGAAATGATGAATGCGGTTTTGCCGCTGAACGAGTCTCGCGACGAAGTGGTTTCGGCCATAGGGGCCCCTTTCTGAATTGCAACCCGCTCACGATAGCAGACTTCGTGTTCAAGCCGCATGTCAAACGAACATTTCGCTGGTCAATAAGCGCGCGAAAGGGCACAGTGGGCCAGGGCGGTACTGGCCAATCAAAGCCGAGGCGTGCAAAACAAGCCCCCATCTGCATAAGCCAGCCCGCCTTCGTCGGCGCGAGCGCAATCTTCGACTTCCCTCGCCTAGGCCGAAACGCACACTCCCGCAACCGCAAAATGTTACCAAGGTAACGAAACGGCGGCATTTAGCACTCTCACTTGCAGAGTGCTAAAAAGCTCCTATACTGCAAATTGTCAAAAGAAAGAGCGAGGCGATGGCCCCGTACGAGAAAGGCAGTGAGTCATGATGTTGGTACCTGCACGTAGGAACGATTTCTTGAGCGACTTTTTGAGCGACCCTTGGGACATGGGATTCTTCGGAAACCGTCCGCAAGGCCAAAAGCCCGCACCGGCCATGATGAAGACCGACATCAAGGAAACCGAGAAGGCTTTTGAGCTTGACATCGATTTGCCGGGCTTCAAGAAGGAAAACGTTCACGCCGAGCTGCAAGACGGCTACCTTACCGTGAGCGCGAACACCGAAACCGAGACCGAAGACAAGGACGAACAGGGTACCTATCTTCGCAAGGAGCGCTTCACTGGCAGCTGCAGCCGCAGCTTCTATGTTGGTGATGACATTTCCGAAGACGACATTTCCGCGAAATTCGAAAACGGCATCTTGAAGGTTACCGTGCCCAAGAAGCAGCTCCCCGCACCCGAAGAGACCAAAAAGGTCATCGGCATCGAGTAATTGATTTTCCCGAGTCTCCCCTTTCTATAAAAAAGCCGGCCCGCGCAATGCGGGTCGGCTTTTTTTGCTGCCCATGGGAGCGATGCATGAGCAATAAGCAAGCTCTTTCGCTATTTCGACTTCGGCTCTTCAAGCATGCGCTCAATCAAATATCCCTCGCGCACGCCGCGATCGCAAATACGCAAGCGTTCCCCGTCGAGCTCCTCGAAAACCTCGACAAGTATCGCCAACCCGCACACAATGGTGTGAATTCGCTCGGGAGAGACGTGCAGAACCGCGTCGATGAACGCGCGGCGATGCCCAACGACGTCGCGCAACATGCGATTCACATCGTTACGCGTAATTTCTTCGCTCGAAGCGCCAGGCACAACCCATGCGTTCACTTCCGAAAGCGCGCGAATGGACCCACCGACACCGTAGAGTTCTTGGGCCGAGCCAGTACAGGCGCCCGTTTTGTCGGCGGCAATAAGCCTGCGAACGCTCACGCGAATGGCCGAAATCTCGTTTTGGGTGGGCAGAATGTCGCCCACGAAACGCTTGTATGAAGAAAGCGACCCCTGCGGCAAGCTCGTACGCGCAACGTCGATGCCATTTTCAATAACGGTAATCTCGGTCGAACCACCGCCAATATCGATAAGGGCGCCATCGTCCAACGTACCGCGCGATGACGCACCCACAAATCCCAAATGCGCCTCATCGGCATTCGAAAGCAGCGAAATCGTGCAGCCCGCGCCCTGCTCGATTGCCGCGATTGCCTGTGCGCTGTTCGAGATATTGCGCAGCACGGCAGTCGCGAACACGTCAATGCGGTCGGGCGACAAATAGCTCGCACGCTTTATGCATTTTTTTACCGCCAGAATCGCCTCGGCTATGCCTTCGTCGGAAAACGCCCCATCGACGATATATGCCGCCAAACCCGCCATGATTTTGCGGTTCATGATGGTTTTGAACTTGCGTTTCTCGGGACACAACACGTCGTAGACGCACAAGCGCACCGTGTTCGACCCAACATCGATGACCGCATACTTCATAGAGCAATTCCGCCTTTCAGAATTTCGTGATGCAACATTCAAGTATACCGATTGACGCGAGACGCACGTAAAGCGTATGTCAAATCGCCAGAACACAACAGCGCAAGCCATGGAGCGATTCCGCCCCGCAAGCCCGCGTAGCGTCTCGATTCCTCACGAATTTTTTTACCCGGTTTATACCCATTTTTCATAGGTGTCTTAATTTCTACTATGGGGTCATCGAAACACGGCGACGAAAGGAACCATCATGAAATGTCCCTGTTGCGGATACAACCTGCCAGACGATGCGAATTTTTGCGCGTCATGCGGAACGAACGTGAGTGTAGCTTCGTCGGTCACCGCGGCCACCACAACAAGCACCGAGGGCAGCGGGGATGTCGCGCAGTCCACGACCGAGCCGCATGCGGCGCCCAACAATGCAGAAAGCGGCGCGCCTGAAGCGCCCGACCCGACGAACGCATGCGGTGAACCAGCTCATTTCAGCAGCTCAATCGGCAATTCCTTCAGCGTGCATCAAGGAAGTAACGCGGCATCGCACGTTGGGCAATTCCTCACAACCAAAAAGAGCAAAGGCATTGTCGCGGGCGCAATCGCTGCCGTGGCGGCCATCATCGTAGCGGCCGTCGTTGGCTTCAACATGGCGAACAACGTGCCCGAAGACACTGTGCGCCAAGCGCTCCAAAACAGCTCGACCGTAGCTGATGGCATCGTGGCAAACGACTACGTTACCGCCCAGCCTTACGATTTGAAAAACCTCAAGATCGACAAGCAGGAAGACGAATCGACGGGTGAAATCGGTGCGGCAATTACGGGCAGCAACAAAGCACGTCATGTATATTTTTCGGGATCGATGGAAAACGACTTCTTCAAAACCGATTTCACAGGCGAGGCCTACTACGTCAAACAGGGCGACACATGGGTCAGCCTTCTTGGGCCTTCCATCACCAGCAACACCACCACGCCGCTGCAAGGCGTCGGGCGCATAAGTGAAGCCTCGGAAAGTGACGACTACGAAATATCGAATTTCTCTTCGACGCTCGATTCCAGCAACGGCGCCTACACCTCTACCGCCACGCAGGACGTTTCGTATACGTTCTGGTTCGCGACCGACACCGCAACCAATACCCGCACGTTCGTTTTCGACGGCGACCGCTGGAAGCCCACGGGCGATACAGCGGTTTCCAACATGCAGACAAAAACGAACTTCACAGGCAAGAAGTTCGAATACACCGATACGGGCAGCGGAATGTTCAAATCGGGTACGACCAATTCGACGATCGAGTTCACAAGCGATGGTGAAAATGGCCAGGTCGCAGCCACGTATTCGCTCGATTGGAAGTACTCGGGCGACACATCCAAGGGCTCATCGGGCCAGTACTACCTGCCCGTCAACCTTTCGGGCAACCTCACTGGCGCAATTGAGCACGAATTCGGCAAAGACAATTTCAGCATCGAGCTCAACGACGCCGAAAACCAGGTGACGTTCACGGGCGGCGAATCGTATGCGACGATTTCGGCGGGCGACGGCGAGTCGAACGCCATGTCGCTTTCGGCCGCGACGAACACAAAGTATTTCGAAAGCCCCTTCCAAACCTCAACGTACCGCATGAGCATGGGCACCTACGTGGAAAAGGCGTAAGGGCGAGCGACGCCAAACCGCTCCGACGCCGGGCGGCCCGAATCGGCCCTATCGCGTTATTTGTCGATTGCCTCAATCGAGGATCGGCCAATCGAGCCACCCGGCATTGCTTTATATGAGGCGCATCGCAGGCACCGCTTCGCTCGCTACCTTACCTTCTTCAAGGCCTTCATTCGCCTCTCAACGTATTTTTGATCAAACACGCCTTCAGCGACGCAACGTTTCACGATATCGCCCGAGCCCTGGGCGATATCGGCGTCGACGTCATGCTTGAGCTCAACCCACGTTGCGAGCATATGGCGAACTTTATCGCACGCAACGCCGCTCGCCTGCTTTGGGAAAAACACAGCTGCGATTTCGCTCACGCCATCGCCTTCCGCATACGCCTGACGAATATCGATCTGCAATTGACGGGTTTTATCATTTTTCGCGGCCGTCTTGCATTCTTCGCTGCAGAACTTTTTCGGCACGCCGCGGCGACGAGCGAGCGAAAATGCCTTGCCGCACCGGGCGCAATAGCCGATTTTCACGTCGCCGAGCTTTTTCGAGAACAAAAACCAAAGGTACGCGAGATAGGTGTCGAAGCTCAAGAAATCGTCGTCTTCGGTGGAGCGGAACAAGTCGACGCGCACGCCTTCCAAATGCAGCGATATGAGCGCCTGGACCAAATGGCGAAGCGAGACCATGTCGTCTTCGCAGAGCTCCGATTCCCGAACATCAAGTTTGCCTTCGACGGTTGCCGCGTCGAGCCGAATCGACGAAGCCTTTTCAGCTTCTCCCTCGGCCTCGCCAAAACCTGCAATAGTCTTTTTCGCCTGGTCGATAAGCGCAGCCGCATGGGCGCCATCATAGAAGCACGAAAGCACCAGGGCAAAGTCGAGCGGCGCAATTTCGCACTCGAACGAAAAGAGCGTAACCGTAAGATAATCAGCACCGTCTGGGTCGTGTTCGATGTCGCCTATCACGTAGTCGAATTCGTCACCCACGAATTTCTTCAGCCACGGCATGTTTGGCATATGCGCCACGTAGCCATTTTCTATGGAAGCATCAACGGCGAACGAAATAGCGAAAATCGAGAAGTCATTTCCCGTTTCAACATTCTTCACCAGGGTTTTCGCGACGAGCGCTTCCGATTGCGATTCTTCATCGGCCTGCAACACCGCGAGGGGCTTGCCGCCATTCACCACTTCCTGCACCGTGACAACCGCACGGGCGACATTCGCCGCGCTTTGCCAATCGACAAGCGACTCGCGCACATCCGTTCCGAACAAAGGGCCCGTTTGCAGAGCCAGCGGCAACAGCCCATTTTTATCGACAAAGGCGAGGTCTTCTATGCCGGTTTGCGACGCAGGGCGCGGCATGGCCTGATCAGGGGTCGTAAAGCGTTCGGCCGCATTCGCCGGCACGAATTCAAGATACGGCGAATCGCCTTGCGTCAAACGAACATCGTGCACGGGAATTCGGCCTTGCGGAGTTTTCAGTTGGTCAATTACGTTCATATTGGAATCCAACGGTCGACGGTATCGTGCAATTATTTTACCCCGTTTAAGCGTTATTTTCGGGAAGCAACCTAGCTCCGAACCATCCGAGGCATACCCCCAGTAAAGCCTAAACACGAACTGCGAGAGGCTGCCCGCAAAGCCGTGCAACGCTCCGCAGACCAGCCCTGACAGGATGTGCTTTGTGTAATGCATAGAGCCTTGGCTGCAAGGCGCGCCCATGCTTTCGCCGCAGCGACTCTTCATTCACTCGATCCGCAACGCGATAAGGTCCCGCTACTGCGAAGGTATTTGGCCCGAACCAGAGAAACCCATGGGCGCTTCGATGGCAACCGTATCGCCGACTTTCGCAAGGCTGCCGTCACTCGGAGCGACCAGAATCTCACGCCTTCCGTATGCATAGCTGCCCATTTGGTAATCCTCCGTCGCAAACACCAAGCCTTCGCTTGCGATATAGAAATGGGAGCATCCCTCAAGCGGGTTTTCGACATCAACGCCACTTCCCAGCGCAGGGCTCATCAAGCACATGTTCGTGATATCCCTCACGACTGCGTTCGTGCTCAGAATATCGCTCGGATCGGTGGCGAGATACGCAGTGACTGCATCGGCAACGGCCGATTTTGCCTGTTCGGGAGTGAGGCCAAACGCCGATACTGGGTCGATGGGATCACCCGTTTCCAAACTGTAAGCGCACCCCGTTACCGTCGTCGAGCCATGCGGACCCCATCCCGTATCGTAGCGCTGGTCGCGCACGCATACGATGTCGTTATCGATATACGTCAGCGTGATAGAGCGATACTGGCATATGAACACGATGGCGCCTCCCATGTCTTTCGCGGCATCGGGGGCCGCATTCGTCTTCTCGACATCGGAGCGCATGGATTCCTCGAGGGCGGCGTTGATTTTATCGACCGCGTCGCTTTGCGTCGAGGCCTCTATGTGCGGGTAGTACCACTTCTGCGACTCGCGTTTGCCCGGCGCATCATATGGATCGACCGGCACGCTCACGTCCATCGAGCGAGTTTCAACCGAATATGTGATTTCCTCGGGCGCTTCGACGGTTCGCTCATTTTGGGCCTGCTGCGCGGGGAGCCACATGTCGGTGTAGACGCGGTAGGCGGCATATGCCGTGCCCGCAGCAAGAGCCATGGCCAGCGCGACCAGCACGACCATAGGCACGCGGCGACGCGAGCGATGTTTCGTGGCATTCACCGCACCACGCAACGTTTCGGGACGCTTTGACGAGGCGCTGCTTTGAGGTGCCGAAGACGCGCCGCATGCGCCGGCCTCGCATGACTTTTCGGGCTCATCCGCAAAAGCGGCGCTTTCAGACGAGGGATCGCTGAATGAGGAATCACTTTGCAGGGAGCCAAAGCTTGCGGAACCATTTTGTGAAGAAGCGTTTGAGGGATGGCCGCTTGGCGAGGCATCATGCCTTCCCGCGTCCGCCGCTTCCGACGCAAACGCCGGCACGACGGCCTTCGCAGACGGGGCTGCGGGCGCGGCGGCTTCCTCGGACGAAGCTGCGGGCGCGGCCGCCTTCGCAGGCGCACCTTCCTTCGCGGATGCACCCGTCGGTTCAGGAACCTTCGCGGGCGCGGCCGTTGGCTCAACAACCTTCGCGGGCGCAATTGCCGATACCGGCTTTCCGCAGTTCATGCAGAACTTCGCATCGCGGGGAAGCTTCGCGCCGCATTTCTTGCAATACATGCCTGACCCTCCATTTGGATTCGCTTCTTTTGCTCGGTATTGTAAGCCCTGACGTATCAGACGCATGCAACGGCCGCACTATACGCGCATGCCTCCACGATTTTTTTACCCGATTTATTCCCCTTTTCAGGAACACGCCTTTTGACTATTCTTGCATCGTTGAAACAATCCCCAACGAAAAGAGGGGCCATGTATTGCAGCCATTGCGGAACAGAAAACGAGAACACAGCGAAGTTTTGCCGCCAATGCGGAAACGCGCTCCAAGCAAACGCGCAATTGAATAGCGCATCGTCGGCATTTGAGCAGGAAATCAGTGCAAGCAAAGGCCGACAGAGCGTCGCGAACTTCCTTCGTGCGTTTCAAGCCCACGTTGCCCCGCAAGCTAAAAACTATAGCGTCCTCAACGCCCAATGCTCCCAGATGGAGTTGCTTGAACGACAGCGTGCCGACTTCGAGAAGCGCGTAAAATCACCCGTGCTCCTCATCTTAGGCATAGTGCTCATCGCGCTGGGCATTAGCTTGATTGCTTCGTTCGTTTCTTATATGCAAGCGCACATCGACGAGGCGGTCATCATCGAGAACCCAACATTTGCCGATTACCTTGACACCTTTGTCGCGCTGCTGTTCCTCGCCGGTCCCCTTATCATCGGCGGCATCATCATTGCGATCTTCATCGTCCGCAAGGTGCGTGCACCGAAAACTCACGCGAAATTCGACAGCCAATACACTCAGGCCAAATCGGCGGCCCAGACAGCCGCCAACGAGATTTGGCACAATTACGAGTCGTTCGCAAACCACCAGCTCGTAGCATTCAAGTACGCCAACCCCTGGCTGCTCGACGCTTTAGCCCGCATCGTCGCCGACGGCAAGGCCAATACGCTCACCCAAGCAATCCAATATTTCGAAAACGAGAGTTACCAGCAAGAAATGAGGGGCATCGCGAACGCGAACCTCTACGCAACGCAAGAAACGCTCGAGCGGACAAAGTCTATTCAGCGTCAACTTGCCTACATCGGTGTCACGTCCACTATTGGTGCAATCGGCGCATGGCGCAACTAGCCATCGCAAAAGCGCGTATATCTCGAGCGCGTCTTACGACTTCTTCATAATCTCGGTTTTGCATTTCGGGCACACGATGCGCATCGTGCCCTTACCGCGCGGGATGGAGAGAATTTGCCCGCACCCTTTGCAGCGAAAATACTTCGTGGTCTTGCGATTGACGTACATGGTGTCGAGCATGTTCCACCAACGCTTTGGCTTCGCCGATGCCGCAAGCCACTTCTGGTTTTCTTTCTCTCGTGCCGCGATGTTTTTGGAATAGCAGCGCACGCAACATACGATGAGCAGGACAAACGATATCCATGAAAGCACGCGCCATCCAAAAAGGATTTCAAGCACCATGCAGATCACGGAAGTCACAAGCAACGCGACATTGAAATTATCCATGCCGCGACGGCCGACCATGAAAGCGCCGATTTTATACGGCAATTGCGCGAAGAAGTTTTTCATGAGCGTCTTTCCTCATATGCAGATATTTGAACAAGTAAGAGCATAGGTATTTACGCGCCGGTGATCGCAGGCTGTTGAAAAGCCGTCACCGGCGCGCACCGCATACGACGAAACCGCCATATTCCGCTGTGCGGCATCCCATGTCGCACAAAAATGCACGAAGTGCGTACCCTTTGCGTCAAGCTCAAGCCATAGAAGATAATCACCCTCATAAAACCCCAGGTCGTGTGTCGTCGATTATAAATTGACATACGCTTTTTCAAAAGAGGGTACGCACTTCGTGCATTTTTGCGCAATGACGTTGCGGGCCTTGAGGCACAAGACAGCGCTCCATACGAGACGATATGAGCAGGACATAGCAACATTGAGAGCCCCTGCTGCATGCAATT